>Ga0209640_10002414_pt1 | contig 16267 bp, 17 predicted proteins | sample RifCSP10_1_FD_184018 | JGI IMG/M metagenome (GOLD analysis project Ga0209640, IMG submission 184018) | Soil microbial communities from Rifle, Colorado - Rifle CSP2_sed 10_1 (SPAdes) (version 2) | ecosystem: Environmental > Terrestrial > Deep subsurface > Rock core/Sediment | place: Rifle...
CGCGCCGTCGCCGTCGAAATCGACCGCGTAGCGGCGCACGCTGCCGGGCATGAACTGCGGGATGCCGATCGCGCCCGCGTACGAGCCGCGCACGGAGAGGATATCGAGGCCCGAGTCGCGCGCGAGCAGCAGGTAGTTCTCGAGCTCGGCGCGGAAGAAGCTCGCGCGCGGCGGATAGTCGAAGGCGAGCGTGGCGAGTGCCTCGATCACGCGCCAGCGCCCGGGATTGCGGCCGTAGAAGGTCTCGACGCCGACGATCGCCACGATGATCTCCGCCGGCACGCCGTACTCGCGCTCGGCGCGCGCGAGTAACGCCTCCTGCGCCTTCCAGAAGGCGAGCCCGCCCTCGATGCGCCGTGGATTGACGAACAGCGCCCGGTAGTCGGGCCAGGGCGCGATTTCCGCCGGCGCGACGATGGCCTGCAGCACCGGATCGACGCGGTACACGCGCGCAAACAGCGTGTTCAGCTCGCCCTCGATGAATCCGTGGCGCTGGACCAGTCCGCGGATGAAGGCCTTCACCTCGGCGCGCTCGCCGTAGGGCGATTGCGCGAGCCCCGGCAGGGCCAGCGCGAGCAGCATCGCGGCGAGGAGGGCCCTCATGTCAGCCGCAGCTCGCGCACCCGGCGCCTCAAACGATCGACGCCGCGCGCGCTCGGCCGATTGCCGTAGCGCAGCCCGATGTAGAGCGCGCCGATGCGCAGGATCGGCCACGCGGCGGCGGGCAGCGTCCGGGCGGCGCGCGTCGCATAGTCGCGCGGGCCTTCGTGCGGCGTGCGCGCTACGCCGCGCGCCGCGAGCTTGCCGCAGAACTTGCCCCAGGCCTTCTGTACCGGATCGCGGCGTGCCAGCTGCCGCAACGACCATGCCAGCAGGGCGAGCGTCAGCAGACCGAGGATGCTGAACAGCGAGGCGGTGAGCGCGCGCCAGTCGGCGTCGCGCATGCCGATCGCGCTCATCAGGTCGCGCTGCCTCTCGGGGTTGTAGCCCAGCACCCAGAGGTTCCACTTGTGCGCCAGCGCTTCCCACTGGTAGCGCACGCCGCGCAGCCATTCCAGCCGCGGACGCATCATCAGCGGCAGGGGCTCGCCCTCCGGCACCGAGCGCGCGAGGCCTGACTCGATCCGGCCGGGAACCGCCGCGCCGGTCGGATCGACGCGCACCCAGCCGCGCCCCGCCAGGTACACCTCGACCCAGGCGTGCGCTTCCGACTGGCGCACGGTGAATACGCGGTCGATCGGGTTCAGCTCGCCGCCCTGGTAGCCGGTGACGACGCGCGCCGGAATCCCGGCGGCGCGCATCAGGAAGGCGAAGGCCGAGGCGAAGTGCTCGCAGAATCCCGCCTTGGTGGAAAAGAGGAATTCGTCCACCGAATGCAGGCCGAGCAGCGGCGGCTCCAGCGTATAGGCGTAGCCGCCCGCCTTGAGGAACTCGATGGCGCGGATCAGCACCGCGTCGTCGGACGCCGCGGCCGCGCGCCACTGGGCGGCGAGCGCGGCCGAGCGCGGATTGAAGCCCGGCGGCAGGCGCAGCGCGCGGCGCAGCACGCCGGGGTCTTCCGCGCCGGGTTCCGGCGCGATCGTCGAGGCGAGCTCGTAGCGCATGCGGCTGCGCACCGGCGAGAGCGAGACCAGCTGCCCGTCAGATCGCATGCGGGTGCGCGCCGGGAGGCTTGCCGCGGTCTCGAGGGCGAACAGCCAGTGACGGTTGTGGGGCTCGAGCACCACGCCGTAGCGATAGGTGGCGCGGCCGCCCCGCGGCGGCTCGAAGTCGACCAGCGTGCCCACGCCGATGCTCCAGGTGCGGCCGTCGAAATCCCCCAGCACCGGGCCGCGCCAGTAGCGCAGCACCGGCGGCGGCAGGTCGGCCTCGAATTCGGCGCGGAAGGCGATGCTGTCGGACTGCGCGAGCAACGCCAGGTTGCCCGGGCTCATGGTCTCCGAGAGCCCGGTCATGCCGGTATACGCGTCCTGGGGCAGGCCCCACAGCGGCCCTTGCACCCGCGGGAACAGCAGGAACAGCGCCAGGGCCGCGGGCGCCGCGTGCGCGAGCAACAGCGCCGCGGTGCGCGCGTTGGCGCGCGGCGGGCGCTGCGGCGCGCTGAAGCCGATGAGCGTGGTGGTGATCGCGAACAGCGCGGCGCACATAAGCAGCGCCGTCGGCATCGACTGCGTATAGAGAAAATTGGTGATGATGAGGAAGTAGCCGAGGAACGCGGCGACCGCCGCGTCGCGGTGGCTGCGCGTCTCGAGCAGCTTCAGCCCGGCGAACAGCGAGAGCAGGAGAATCCCCGGCTGCCGGCCAAAAAGCGTGCGGTACTCGATCCACACGCCGAGCATGGCGACCGCGGCAATGCCGATCACCAGCCAGCGCGAGGGCAGCGGCGCGCGGTTCAGCGCGTAGTGGAAGCGCCAGGCGAACAGGCACAGGGTCAGAAGCGTCAGCCACCAGGGCGCCCTCAGCGAGTGCGGGGCGATGACCAGCAGCAGCGACCCGATCAGCCACGCCAGGTCGCGCACGCTGACCGGGCGCACTTCAGGAGCGAGCGGATGCGGGACCGGGCTCATCATGGCCACGTTCTCACGTTGCCTCGTACAGGGCGAGCGCCTTCAGGCAGTCGGCGCGGTGCGCGTCGCCGCGGCCGGGGGCGACCTCGACGCCGGGCAGGCGCAAGCCGTATTGCATGCCCGCGCGCTCGGCGGCGAGCACCCAGCCCGCGAGGCGCGAGAGGCGGCTCTCGAGGCCGAGGCCGGGGGGCAGCAGGCGCCAATCGAGCCAAAGCTCGGCGGCCGCTTCGCCGGTGAATTGCTTGGTCAGCATGTTGTCGCCGCGCGTGTACTGGGTGTCGCTTCGCGCCACGGCCTTCCAGGCGACGTGCCGCGGGGAGTCGGAGAGCTGGTAGCCGCGCAGGCCCGCGAAATCGTCGCTGCCGGGAACCGGCGAGCGCAGCGCGCCGGCGGCGGTGTCCGCGCCGCTGGGAGGCAGGGGCGAGCGCTCGGGGCGCGGATAGACCAGGCAGCGCGCATCCGGCTCGACGTAGCTCCACGAGCGGAACAGGCCGAGCGGGAAGCGCGTCTCCAGCATCACCCGGCCGAGCGGCATCCAGCCGCGGCGCTGCGCCGGCGCCGCGAGCACCACCTCGGCGAGCGCGCCGGCCGGGACGTCGACCACGAGCTGCGCGCCGCTGCCGACGTGCCGGGCGAGGATCGCCGGCCGGTCGAACGCGGCGCGTCCCTCGAGATACAGGCGGAACTGCGCCGACTCGCCGGCGAACACCGGCTCGACGCGGCCCGCGCTCACCGCCATGCGCGCGAGGTTGCGCGCGGTGTGCACCATCCCCGCGAGCCCCATGCCCGCGAGCAGGAAGGTGAGAGCGAAGCCGAGCGACAGCGCGTAGTTGATGGAGCCGATGAGCAGGATGGCGAGCGTCGCGCCGAAGATCCAGCCGAGACGGGCCGGGACGATGTAGACGCGGCGGTGCACCAGCACCACCGTGCCGCGCTCCGGCGGCGTGAAACCGTACAGCCAGTTGGCGAAACGCGGATGCCGGTCGATGTACGATCCAATCATGCGCTGGGACCGTCGTACTTCCAGCGCCCGCGCCAGGCGGCAAGCACCATGTTCGGGTAGTCCATCTGGCCCAGACTGCCGTTGTAGCGGCCGAGGGCGCGGAAATAGTCGCCGCGTTCCTCGTCGAGGTAGTGGCGCAGGATGGCACAGCCGAACGACAGGTTGGTGCGCAGATGAAACAGGTTGCTGTTCGGCTGGCCGATGAGCTTGATCCAGAACGGCATCACCTGCATGTAGCCCCGCGCCCCGCCCCTGGAAATCGCGTACTTGCGGAACTTGCTCTCGACTTCGATCACCCCGAGCACCAGCTGGGGATCGAGCCCAACCCGCGTCGCCTCGTAGTGGACGGTGCGCAGCAGTTGGAAGCGCAGCTTGCGGTCGGGGATGTGGCGCGCCAGCCGGCCGTCCATCTCGGCGAGCCAGCGCTGCGCGTCGCCGTTCGAGCGAAAGTGCAGGACCGGCGCCGCCTTCTCGGACACCAGCTTCGACAGGCGCGTGCGCACGGCATCGGCGAGCGGCTCGTATTTCTGCGCGCCGCCGAGCACCGTCAGCGGCAGGCACAGCAGGCAGAGTACGAGTCCCCTCATGCTTTGGCGAGGCGCTCCTTCAGCGCTTGGACCACGGCGCCCAGCGGCAGTTCGGAGGGCTTGTCGTCGCGCCGGCCCTTGAGCTCGGCGTTGCCCGCGGCGAGGCCGCGCTCGGAAAGCACCACGCGGTGGGGGATGCCGATGAGGTCCATGTCGGCGAACAATACTCCGGGCCGCTCGTCCCGGTCATCCAGCAGCAGATCGATCCCGGCGGCGGCGAGCGCGTCATGCAGCTTGTCGGCGGCCGCGCGCACCGCGGCATTCTGGTGGTAGCCGATCGGCACCAGGCAGGCCTCGAAAGGCGCCATCGGCGCCGGGAAGATGATGCCGCGCGCGTCGTGGTTCTGCTCGATCGCGGCGGCCACCACGCGCGTGACCCCGATGCCGTAGCAGCCCATTTCCACCGGCTGCGCTGCGCCTTTTTCGTCGAGAAACACCGCCTTCAGGGCTTCGGAATACTTGGTGCGCAACTGGAAGATGTGCCCGACCTCGATGCCGCGCACGATCTGCAGGTGGCCGTTGCCGTCCGGGCTGGGGTCGCCGGCGACGACATTGCGGATATCCGCCACCTCGGGCTCCGGCAGGTCGCGCTCCCAGTTCACCCCGGCGAGGTGAAAGCCCTCTTCATTCGCGCCGCAGACGAAGTCGCTCATCAGCGCGACCCTGCGGTCGGCTAGCACCTTCACCTTGGTGCCGACCGGCCCAATGTAGCCCGGTTTGCACTTCAATGACGAAAGGATGTCGGCTTCAGAAGCAAAGCGAAATTCACCGATTGCCTTCTGGGCCTTAATCTCGTTCAGGTCATGGTCGCCACGCAGCAGCAGCAGGACAAACTGCCGGTCGTGCATCACCGCCACGGCCTTGACGGTCTTCTTCAGGTCGATCCCGAGGAGCTTCGCCACGTCCTCGCAACTCGTCTTTCCGGGGGTCGGTACCTTCTTCATCTGTTCCTTGGCGGAGGACCGCGTTCCGGGCGCAAGCGCTTCCGCCAGCTGCACGTTCGCCGCGTAGTCGGAGTCGGGGGAAAAGGCGATGGCGTCCTCGCCCGAGTCGGCGAGGACATGGAACTCGTGCGAGCCGGTGCCGCCGATGGAGCCGGGGTCGGCGGCTACCGCGCGAAAGCGCAGCCCCAGCCGGCTGAAGATGCGCGTGTAGGTGTCGTGCATGTTGCGGTACTCGCGCTCGAGGTCGGCGTGGTCGGCGTGGAAAGAGTAGCCGTCCTTCATCACGAACTCGCGGCCGCGCATGATGCCGAAGCGGGGGCGGCGCTCGTCGCGGAACTTGGTCTGGATCTGGTAGAAGTGGACCGGCAGCCGGCGGTAGCTCTTCAGTTCCGCGCGCGCGAGCTCGGTGATCACCTCCTCGGACGTCGGCTGCATCACGAAATCCCGCTCGTGGCGGTCCTTGAAGCGCAACAGCTCGGGGCCATAGGCCTGCCAGCGTCCGGACTCGCGCCACAGCTCGCCGGGCTGCACCACCGGCATCGCGAGCTCGATTGCGCCCGCGCGGTTCATCTCCTCGCGCACCACCGCTTCGACTTTGCGCAGCACGCGCAAACCCAGCGGAAGCCAGGTGTAGATGCCCGCCGAGAGCCGCCGGATCATGCTGGCGCGCAGCATCAGCCGGTGGCTGACGATCTCGGCCTCGGCCGGCACTTCCTTTTGCGTCGAGATGAAAAACTTCGAAGCTCTCATGGCGCGCGCACTGGCGTTGTAATTGGCGGTGGGCTATGGAAAAATCGTAGCGCGCATCTTAACTTAGGCTAACTTGAGGCGGAGCGGCCATGCTGGACAAGGAAGGCTACCGTCCGAACGTCGGCATCATCCTTGCCAACCGGAATAACGAGGTTTTCTGGGGCAAGCGCGTGAATCAGCACGCTTGGCAGTTTCCCCAGGGCGGCATCAAGCGCGGCGAAACCCCGATGCAGGCGATGTACCGCGAGCTCGAGGAGGAAATCGGCCTCGGGCGTCCCCATGTACGCATCCTCGGCCGGACGCGGGAGTGGCTGCGCTACGAGGTGCCCGAGAAATGGCTGCGGCGGGCGGGTGATGGCGGCGGCGCCTACCGCGGGCAGAAGCAGATCTGGTTCCTGCTGCGCATGGTCGGTCGCGACTGCGACGTCAGGCTGCGGGCGAGCGGCCACCCGGAGTTCGACGCCTGGCGCTGGCACGATTACTGGGTGCCGGTCGAATCGGTGATCGATTTCAAGCGCGACGTGTACCGGCAGGCGTTGCTCGAGCTGCGCCGCTTCCTGCAGGCGGACCGGCGCGCCCACGCGCGCCGCGCGCAGCTCGCACACAACTAGGGGAGCCGCGATGGAGCGCGATTACGGCGCATTGCCGATACAGGAGCTGGGAGCGAACGCCGGGTTCCGCCGGCCGACGCAGCCGCCGGCCGGCCGGGTCACGCCCGCATCGCCCGCGTTGCAGGTGATGACCGATCTCACGCGCGTCACTCCGGCGACCATACGCCCGCAGGCGCCGCTCGCCGGCGCCAACCAGTTCATGATCACCCGCGGCGTGCGGCTGCTTCTGGTGGTGGACGACCTCGAGAACGTGCTGGGGGTCATCAGCGCGGCGGACCTCCTCGGCGAACGCCCGATGCTGGTCGCCACGCAGCGCAGGCTGCGACGCGACGAGCTTGTCGTGGCCGACGTCATGACCGGCGCCGAGCATGTCGAGGTCATCGCCCTCGCCGACGTGGAGGGCGCGCGCGTCGGCCACGTGCTCGCGACCTTGCGGCGCGCCGGACGCCAGCACGCGCTGGTCGTGAACCATGATCTGCTGTCGCCGGCGCGGCCGCTCGAGGCGCCGGCGAAGCGCGCCATGGTGCGCGGCATATTCTCCATCTCCCAGATCGCGCGGCAGCTCGGCGTGTCCCTGCCGGCGGGCGGCGAAGTCGCGCGCACCTTCTCGGAAATCGAAGCCGCCATCCGATAGATCGCATGGCCGCAGCGATCAGCCGCGACAGTCTGCTCACGCTCGAGGCCTATGCCGGGCAGCGCGGCGCTTTCCGCGCCCGCGTCATGGCGCACAAGAAGCGGCGCACGCTGCACCTCGGCGAACACGTCACGCTGCAGTTCGAGGACGAGCTCACCATCCGCTACCAGGTGCAGGAGATGCTGCGCATCGAGCGCATCTTCGAGGAGGCGGGCATCCAGGGCGAGCTCGACGCCTACCGGCCGCTGCTGCCCGACGGCCACAACTGGAAGGCGACGATGCTGATCGAATACCCGGACGCCGACGAGCGCCGGCGCATGCTGTCGCTTCTCAAGGGCGTCGCGACGCGCGTCTGGGCGCAGGTGCAGGGCTGCGAGCGCATCACCCCGATCGCCGACGAGGACCTCGAGCGCGAGAACGACGAGAAGACCTCGTCGGTGCACTTCCTGCGTTTTGAGCTCGGCGATGAGGCGCGCCGGCGCCTGAAAGCGGGCGCGCGCCTCGCCTTCGGCGTCGAGCATCCAGCCTACCAGGCGACGCTTGACCCGGTCCCTGAGGAAGTGCGCGCCGCATTGGCGCAGGACCTGAAATGAAACGCGCGCTGCCGGGCCTCGTCGCCGTGCTGCTCGCCGCCGCCTGCGGCGGGCGCGAGCCGATGAAAAGCGACTGGGAGCGCCAGAACGAGGACAGACTCAGTCGCGACCAGGGGGAAGCGGAAGTCGTCACGCAATTTCCGGCGTTCCCGCAAAAGGCCAATCTTCTCGAGTTCCGGTTCAACGGGGCGGGCGATTTCGGGTTTTTCGTCGACCAGACCTCGTTGAGCGTGACTGGCGACGGGGTGGTCCGTTACGTGCTCGTCGCGCGCAGCCCGAGCGGGGTCGAGAACGTCAGCTACGAGGGCCTGCGCTGCGCGAGCTTCGAGCTCCGGCGCTACGCGGCCGGGCAGCCGGACGCCACCTGGCGCGGGAGCCCGGGCTCATGGCAGCCGGTTGAGCGGCGCTGGCACCGCGTGCTGCATCGCGAGTACTTCTGCCCGCAAAACGTGCCACTGGGCTCTTCCGCGGAGGGCGTGCGCGCGCTGGAGAGCGGCGGTCACCCCTTCTTCAGGGGTTTCGGCGCCGACCCGTATCGCACGCGTTAGAGCAGCACCAAATTGTCTCGATGAATCAGCTCGGGCTCGTCGATGTAGCCGAGGATGGCTTCGATTTCGCCCGACGGGCGGCGCATGATGCGCCGCGTTTCTTCCGCCGAGTAGTTCACCAGCCCGCGCGCCACCTCGCGACCCTCGGGATCCACGCAGGCGACCACCTCGCCGCGCTGGAACTCGCCGGTCGCCTCGACGACGCCGACCGGCAGCAGGCTTTTTCCGTCCCGCGCCAGCGCCGTCACCGCGCCCGCGTCCAGGCGCAGCCGGCCGCTGACCGCCAGGTGGTCGGCGAGCCACTGCTTGCGCGCGGCGAGGGGCGCGGTGCCCGCGGTGAGCAGCGTGCCGATGCGCTCGCCCTGCGCCAGGCGCAGCAGCACTTCGGGCTCGCGTCCCGCGGCGATCACCGTGTGCGCGCCGCTGCGTGCCGCGCGCCGCGCGGCGAGCACCTTGGTCAGCATCCCGCCCTTGGCGAGCGCGCTGCCCGAGCCGCCGGCGACAGCCTCGAGCCCCGGATCCGCCGCGGCATGCTCCTGGATCAGCTTCGCGCTTGTAACCTTGCGCGGATCGGCGTCGTACAGCCCCGCCTGGTCGGTGAGGATCACCAGCGCGTCGGCCTCCACCAGGTTGGTGACCAGGGCGGCGAGGGTGTCGTTGTCGCCGAACCTGATTTCGTCGGTGACCACGGTGTCGTTTTCGTTGATCACCGGGATGACGCCGAATTCCAGCAGCGTGCGCAGCGTCGAGCGGGCGTTGAGATAGCGCTGCCGGTCGGCAAGGTCGGCGTGGGTCAGCAGGATCTGCGCGGTCTGCAGCCCGTGCTCGCGGAAACAGCTCTCATAGCATTGCGCGAGACCCATCTGTCCGACCGCCGCCGCCGCCTGCAGCTGGTGCATGGCTTGCGGCCGGCGCGACCAGCCCAGCCGCTGCATGCCCTCGGCGATCGCGCCGCTCGATACCAGGATTGCGCGCCGGCCGAGCTTGCGCAGGCGGGCGATCTGCGCCGCCCAGTTCGCGATCGCCGCGACGTCGAGCCCGCGGCCCTGGTTCGTCACCAGCGACGAGCCGACCTTGACTACCAGCGTCTTCGCGTTGCGCAGCGCGGTCATTTCGCGAGTTCTCGGGCGACGGCCTTGCAGACCTCGCGGCAGCCGTCGCCGCTCAGTGCCGACACCTTGAACCAGGGACGCTTCCAGCGCAAGGCGCGGATCACCCTGCCGATCGACGCGTCGGCGTTCTCCACCAGGTCGATCTTGTTGAAGACCAGCCAGCGCGGCTTGCGGGCGAGGCCCGGCTCGTACTTCTTCAGCTCCGCCGCGATGACGCGCGCGTCCTGCGCCACCTCGGCATTTGAAATATCGAGGATATGCAGCAACAGGCGGGTGCGGGAGAGGTGGCGCAGGAACTGGTGGCCGAGCCCGGCGCCCTCGGCCGCGCCCCCGATCAGGCCGGGAATGTCGGCGACGACGAAGCTCGCCTCGCCCACGCGCGCCACGCCGAGCGACGGATGCAGGGTGGTGAACGGGTAATCGGCCACCTTGGGACGGGCGGCCGACACGGCGCGGATGAAGGTGGATTTTCCGGCGTTCGGCAGTCCGAGCAGGCCGACGTCGGCGAGCACCCGCAGCTCGAGCGCGAGGTCGCGGCTCTCGCCCGGCTCGCCGCGCGTGAACTGGCGCGGGGCGCGGTTCACGCTCGACTTGAAATGGACGTTGCCCAGGCCGCCGCCGCCGCCGCGCGCCAGCAGCGCGCGGCTGCCGTCGCCCGCCAGGTCGGCGACCAGTTCGCCGGACTTGGCATCGCGGATCACGGTGCCGACCGGCACGCGCAGCTCGACGTCGGCGCCGTTGCGGCCGTCGCAGTCCGAGCCCATGCCTTTGACGCCGTTGCCGGCGCGGTGGATGCGCGCGAAGCGGTAGTCGATCAGCGTATTGACGTTGCGGTCGGCGTGCGCCCAGACGCTGCCGCCGTCGCCGCCGTCGCCGCCGTCGGGACCGCCGCGCGGCACATACCTTTCACGCCGGAAGCTCGCGGCGCCGTCGCCGCCCTTGCCGGCGTGCACCTCGATCTTCGCTTCGTCGATGAATTTCATTGGCTATAAATAAAAAAGCCCTACCGGCTTCGATAGGGCTTTCCATGGTTTGGGCCCGGCCTACGCCGGCTTGATGCTCACGGTTTTCTTGTCGCGCGCGCCCTTGATTGCGAATTCGACCAGTCCGGTGACGCGCGCGAACAGCGTGTGGTCGCGCCCCATTCCCACATTGGTCCCCGGATGCACCACGGTGCCGCGCTGCCGGACCAGGATCTGCCCGGCGTTCACGCGCTCCCCGCCGTAGGTCTTCACGCCGAGGCGCTTGGCCTGGGAATCGCGGCCGTTGCGCGAGCTGCCGCCTGCTTTCTTGTGTGCCATGGTCTATCCCTGCTCGATAGCGTCGATGCGGACCTCGGTATAGCCCTGCCGATGGCCCTGAGATTTCTGGTAGTGCTTGCGCCGGCGCAGCTTGAAGATGCGCACTTTTTCGCCGCGACCCTGCGACACCACGGTGGCTTTCACCTGGGCGCCGGAGACATAGGGCGCGCCGACCTTCACCGTGTCGCCGCTGCCGACGAGGAGCACCTCGGCGAACGAAACGGCAGAACCCACCTCGACTGGAAGCGACTCGATGCGCACTTGCGCGCCGGTTTCGACGCGATACTGCTTCCCGCCCGTCTTGATCACTGCGTACATTGGAATTGCTCTTACAATCCGGAAGAACCGGGAATTATAAGGGAATCATGAGCTTCCTGTCCATGCTGGCGCCCGTTGCGGGCGACATGCGGCGTGTCGACGCCCTCATTGGAGAGCGGCTGGACTCGGACGTGGCGCTGGTCCGCAAGGTCGCGCGCTACATCGTGGATTCGGGCGGCAAGCGTTTGCGGCCGACCCTCCTGCTCCTCGCCTGCGGTGCCGCCGGTTACCGGGGGGAGTCCCGCTTGCCGCTGGCGGCGGTGGTGGAATTCATCCATACGGCCACCCTGCTGCACGACGACGTGGTCGACGAATCGCAGATGCGGCGCGGCCGGCGCACCGCCAGCGCCGCCTTCGGCAACGCGGCCGCCGTCCTGGTGGGTGACTTCCTCTACTCGCGCGCCTTCCAGATGATGGTGGACGCCGGCGACATGCGCGTGATGCGCGTGCTGGCCGATGCGACCAACACCATCGCCGCCGGCGAGGTCATGCAGCTGATGGGAAGCCACGATCCCGAGGTGGACGAGGCGCGCTACCTCGAGGTCATCCGGCGCAAGACCGCGAAGCTGTTCGAGGCCGCGGCGCGCCTCGGCGGCGTGCTCGCGCGCGCCGCGGGCCCGCTCGAGGAAGGCCTGGCGAGCTACGGCGCGCACGTCGGCACCGCCTTCCAGCTGATCGACGACGTGCTCGACTACTCCGGGGACGCGCCAGCCATCGGCAAGAGCCTCGGCGACGACCTCGCGGAGGGCAAGGCGACGCTGCCGCTGATCCGCGCCATGCGCACCGGGACGCCCGAGCAGGCGGCGCTGGTGCGTCACGCCATCGTCGAGGGCGGGCGCGCGGAGTTCGCCGGCGTATTGGAGGCGATCCGCGCGTGCGGGGCGCTCGATTATGCGCGGGCTGCCGCGCAGCGCGAGGTGGACGCGGCGTCGCGCGCGATCGCGGCCTTCCCCGCCTCGGAATTCAAGGATTCTTTGCTAGAATTGGCGTCCTTTTCCGTGACCCGCAGCAGCTAGAGTTCCGCAGAATTCGCCCTCGGTCGGGGCGTAGCTCAGCCTGGTAGAGTACTGCGTTCGGGACGCAGGTGTCGCTGGTTCAAATCCAGTCGCCCCGACCATCTCCCGCCCGTTTCCCCGTCCCGTAAGATAATCCCGCGATGCGCGTCCTCGTGCTGATTCTGCTGGCGGTGATCGCCTTCTGGCTGATCCGCAGGGCGCTGCGCCGCGCCGCACTGAAAAATTCAGCTGCCCCGCCGGCCGCAGTCGAAGGGGAGCTGGTGAGCTGCGCACAGTGTGGCATGCACTTGCCGCGCGCCGAGGCGCGCCTCGCCGGCAACCGGGAGTACTGCAGCGACGAGCATGCGCGGCTCGGCCCGCGGCAAGGCTGATGGAAGCGCCGCTGCGCTACCCGGAGCTGTTCCTCGCGCCGCCGGAACGCACCCCGGATTCCTTCTGGATCTCGCTCGGCTACTTCAACCTCTACCGCATCGCGGTGGCCACGCTGTTCCTCACCATCACCGTGGTGTACGGCGGCGAGCTGAACCTCGGCTCCCACGCGCTGGAGCTGTTCCGCTACGTCTGCGGGGGTTACCTGTTTCTCGCGGTGGTGTTCCAGGGCGTGCTGCGCAACCTGCGCGAGCATTTCAACCTGCAGCTCTCGCTGCACGTCTGCCTCGACATCTTCGCCATTACGCTGCTGATGTACGCGAGCGGCGGCGTGCGCAGCGGCCTCGGCGTGATGCTGCTGATCTCGCTGATCGGCGCGGCCATCGTGGCGCCGCGGCGGCTGTCCTTTCTGTACGCGGCGCTCGCCACCATCTCGCTGCTGCTGGAGCAGGGCTACTGGGTGCTCGCCCACGATGCGCCGAGCGCCAACTTCCTGCAGCCTGGCCTGGTGGCGATCGCCTGCTTCGCCGGCTCGGGGATCACCGGCTGGCTGGCGAACCGCGTGGTGGCGAACGAGGCGCTCGCGCGGCAGCGCGGCCGCGAACTCGAGACGCAGACGCGCGTCAACGAGCTGGTGATTCAGGACATGCTCGACGGCGTGGCGGTGCTCGACCGCGACGGGCGCGTGGTGCAGCACAACCCCCAGGCGCAGCGGCTGTTGCGCGCCGAGCGGCTGCTCGGCGCCGACATCGCGCAGCTGGTGCCGCTTTTCGCCGAGCGCTGGCGCGGCTGGCGCTCGGGCGAGGTGCAGGCGGGCGCCAGCGCCGACTTCGCCGTGCGCGGACGCGACATCGGCCTGCGGCTGCACGACACCGGCACGGAGGAGGGCTTCTCGGTGCTGTTCGTCGAGGACACCGGCCGCAGCCGCGAGCAGGCGCAGCAGCTCAAGCTCGCGGCGCTCGGGCGCCTCACCGCGAACATCGCGCACGAGATCCGCAACCCGCTCGCGGCGATCAGCCACGCCTCCGAGCTGCTGAACGAGGAGAAGCGCGCCGAGGACCGCGCCCGGCTGACGCAAATCGTCCACGACAACACCCAGCGCCTCGAGCGCCTGGTGTTCGACGTGCTGCAGCTCAACCGGCGCGACCGCATTTCGGCGGAGCGCATCGCGCTCAGGTCCTGGCTTGCCGAGTTCGTCGCGGAATTCATCGCCAACGGGTCGCTGCCGGCGGAGCGCATCGCGCTCGATGCGGGGCGCGACGAGCGCATCGAGTTCGACCGCGAGCACCTGCGCCAGGTGCTGTGGAACCTGCTGCGCAACGCGGTGCGCTACGCGCGCGCCGAGCCGGGCAGCGTGCGCATCGCGCTGCGCCGCTACGGGGATCGCGTAGAATTGAGCGTCATCGACGACGGCCCCGGGGTTGCGGCGTCGAGCCAGGGCCAGTTGTTCGAGCCGTTCTTCACCACAGACAGCAAGGGCACCGGGCTCGGCCTGTACCTTGCGCGCGAACTGTGCGCGGCCAACGGCGCGGCGCTGGAGTACGTGAACGACATGCCGGGAGCGCATTTCAGAATCCACTGCCGCGTGGCGCCCTCATGACCGACACCGTGAAAACCCTCCGCGCATGAGACGCTCCGAGCGAAGCGGCGTTCGTCCCGGCGCGCAGGTGCTGGTGGTCGACGACGAACCCGATATCCGCGAGCTGCTCGAGCTGACCCTCGTCAAGATGGGCCTCGGCGTGGCGAGCGTCGGCACCATCGCCGAGGCGAAGGAATGCCTCAGGACCGAACGCTACGACCTGTGCCTCACCGACATGCGGCTCGCCGACGGCGAGGGCCTCGAGCTGGTGCGCCACATCGGCGGCCTCGCCACCGACCTGCCGGTCGCCGTGATTACCGCCTACGGCAGCGCGGACAACGCGGTCGCCGCGCTGAAGGCGGGGGCCTTCGACTACGTGTCCAAGCCCGTCGGGCTGGAGCAGCTGCGCGCCCTGGTGAGGTCGGCGCTGTCGCTGCCGGAACGCGGCGCGGACTCGCCGCGGGTCCAGCGGCTGCTGGGCGAGTGCGCGGCGCTCGCCGAGGTGCGCCAACTGATCGCCAAGCTCGCGCGCACGCAGGCCCCGGTGTACATCTCCGGGGAATCCGGCAGCGGCAAGGAGCTTGCCGCGCGCCTGATCCACGAGAACGGCGCGCGCCGCGACAAGCGTTTCGTCCCCGTCAATTGCGGCGCGATCCCGGAGAACCTGATGGAGAGCGAGTTCTTCGGCTACCGCAAGGGCGCTTTCACCGGCGCGGCGGAGGACCGCGAAGGCTTCTTCCAGGCGGCCGACGGCGGCACGCTGTTCCTCGACGAGGTGGCGGAGCTGCCCCTCGCGATGCAGGTGAAGCTGCTGCGCGCGATCCAGGAGAAGCGCGTGCGCAAGGTCGGCGCGCCGCAGGAGGACCCGGTGGACGTGCGCATCATCTGCGCGACGCACCAGAAGCTCGCGGCGCTGGTCGCCGCGGGGCGCTTCCGGCAGGATCTGTTCTACCGGATCAACGTCATCGAGCTGCCGATGCCGCCGCTGCGCGAGTGCCGCGGGGACATCCCGCTGATCGTCGCCAGCATCCTGCAGCGCATCGCGGCGCAGTCGGGCGCCGCGCTCGCAAGGCTCAGCCCGGCGGCCCTCGACAAGCTTGCGCGCTACGCTTTTCCCGGAAACATTCGCGAGCTGGAGAACATCCTGGAGCGCGCGCTCGCCCTGTCGGCCGCCGAGACCATCGACGTCGAGGACCTGCGCCTTGTGCCGCCGGCGGGCGAGGGCGAGGGCGAGGGCGAGCCCGCGGCGGCGGGCGCGATCCACGCCGAAGCGCTGCCCGACTATCTCGACAGCCTGGAGCGCAAGGCAATCGTCGAGGCGCTCGCCAAGACCGGGTTCAACCGCACCGCCGCCGCGCGCCTGCTGGGAATCACCTTCCGCCAGCTGCGCTATCGCATGCAGCGCCTCGGCGTGAAGGAAGATCCCCGTTCCTGAGCTCATCGTCCCCGACCGCTTCGTGCCGTCCGCCAACTGCGACGAGCGCCCGCCCGGCGTCGCGGTCACTCTGCTGATCGTGCACTCGATCAGCCTGCCGCCGGGCGAGTACGGCGGCGACGCCATCGAGCGCCTGTTCTCGAACCGGCTCGACCCGCTGGCCCACCCCTATTTCAAGGAAATCGCCGCCGCGAAGGTGTCGAGCCACTTCCTGGTGCGGCGCGACGGCGAACTGGTCCAGTTCGTGCCGGTCGAGCGCCGCGCCTGGCACGCCGGTGTGTCCTCGTGGCGCGGGCGCCAGCGCTGCAACGATTTTTCCGTCGGCGTCGAACTCGAAGGCAGCGACGCCGACCCCTTCGAGCCGGCGCAGTACCGGCGCCTGTGTGACCTGATTCGCCTTCTTCGCGCCACGCTTCCGTTGCGCGACATCGCCGCGCACAGCGACGTGGCGCCGGGCCGCAAGACCGACCCCGGCGCGCGCTTCGATTGGCCGCGCGTGCTGGCGGCCCTGGCCAACCACTAGATGTAGTCAGAAGTCGGCAGAGCCCTGCCGCCGGTTGTGCTGCGCTGCCGCAAGACCGCTATATCTAGCGTCTAATCCCATCGTCTCCCCAACATTTAGTGGTACAGGCTTGCAAAAAGAATCTTCCCTGTGTACATTCGCCAACAACAACTAGTTTTGAATTAATAGCTAAGCACTACCTATTGTGGTGATCCCTGCGACTGTCACGGGACCGCAATAACGGGAGGCAGGAACATGCAGATCGCGCAGGACAACGCCGCTCTTACCCCCGCCATCGGCGTTGCGGTTCCTGAGTCGAGGAGCGGGGGGCGCGCTGTCTATTCCGACCACCAGGTGATCCGGCGCAACGGCGCGGTGGTGGGCTTCGAGCCGGGCAA
>Ga0209640_10002415_pt1 | contig 16265 bp, 16 predicted proteins | sample RifCSP10_1_FD_184018 | JGI IMG/M metagenome (GOLD analysis project Ga0209640, IMG submission 184018) | Soil microbial communities from Rifle, Colorado - Rifle CSP2_sed 10_1 (SPAdes) (version 2) | ecosystem: Environmental > Terrestrial > Deep subsurface > Rock core/Sediment | place: Rifle...
TGGATCACCGCGCCGACATCTGGAGCGTCGGCCTGGTTCTCTACGAAATGGTCAAGGGGACGCGGCCCCCGCAGGCCGTCCGGCTGCGCGTCGAGGCGTCGCCGGAGTTGGAGCGCATCGTCTCGAAGTGTCTCGAGACTGAGCGCGAACTTCGATATCAGAACGCCGCCGACCTGCGCACCGATCTCGAGCGTCTGAAAAACGGGCCAGCTGCGCTCGCGCAGCATCCGGCGCTCGCGCGCCGCGCGTTATGGCTCTCGATCGGCGCGGCCGTCGCCGTTGCAGCCGTAGGCGCGGGTTGGATTTATGGCAACCGTCCCGCGAAGCTGACCGACAAGGACACGATCGTGCTCGCCGACTTCGCCAACAGGACCGGCGATCCGGTGTTCGACGGCACGCTGCGCCAGGGACTCGCGGCACAGCTTCAGCAATCGCCGTTCCTCAGCCTCATTTCGGATGATCGCATCGGAAAAACGCTGGCGATGATGCAGCAGTCGCCGGAGACGCGGCTGACTCCCGAGATTGCTCAGGCTGTGTGCGTCCGAACGACAAGCGCCGCGGTGCTCGATGGATCGATCGCCAGCCTGGGTAGTCAGTACATCCTGGCCCTGCGGGCGAAGAACTGCTCCACTGGCGACATCGTCGCCGACGAGCAGGCGCAGGTGGCACGAAAGGAAGATGTCCTCGGCTCGCTGAGTCAGATGGCCACTCAGGTCCGCCAGAAACTGGGTGAATCGGTCGCCACCATCGAGAAATACTCCAGACCGCTCCAGGAAGCGACGACGGCATCTTTGGACGCGTGGAAGGCGTTCACCGCCGCGAGGCAGGTGTACTTTTCATCCGGCCGCGCGCGGGCCAAACCGCTGTTCGAGCGTGCGATCGCGATCGACCCGGACTTCGCGACCGCCCATGCGCAGCTCGGAATGTATTACAGCAATGAGGGAGAGTCGGCGCTGTCGCGGCAGAGCACGGTCAAGGCGTACCAGTTGCGCCATCGCGCGACCGACGCCGAGCGATTCTACATCGAGACGTTGTACGACCGGCAGGTCACCGGCAACATGGACCGGGAAATGGAGACGCTGGAAGCGTGGGCGCAGACCTATCCGCGCGATCCCATACCTCACGGATTGCTGGCCGGCTTCGCCACGAGGAGCACCGGCAAATACGAGCAGTCGATCGCCGCAGCCGAGAGGTCAGGGGCTATTGATCCCGAAGGAGGCTCCGCACTTTCACGCGCCAGTAAGGCGTACAGCGAACTCTATCTGAATCGCCTGGACGCGGCCGAAGCCACCATCCGTCGAGCGGAAGAGCGCAAGCTTGCCTCTGATTATTTTCTGGTTCGCTACTTCATCGCGTTCGTGCGCGGCGATGGCGAAGGCATGCGTCAGCAGGCCGCGATCGCCAGAGCCAGCCGCTCCACGGAAGACTTGATCTCGCATCTTGAAGCGTTACGCCTGGCTGGCTCCGCCCAACTGCAGGACGCGCGGCGGACAGCCGCGATCGCCGTCGCCATCCCGAAGCAGTCCGGGAGGCTCGAGCGGGCCGCCTTGTTCGAAGCGGCTACCGCTGTGTGGGAAGCGCTTTATGGGAATCCCGCGGCAGCCAGGCAGAAGGCGGCCGCAGCCCTCGCACTCAGCGGGGGCCGCGAGGTGGACTATGCCGCCGCGTTCGCGCTCGCCGTGTCCGGTGATCTGTCGCGATCGCGTGCGCTTGCCGACGATCTGGCCCGCGACCATCCGGAGGACACGTCGGTGCAATTCATGTATCTCCCGACGCTGCGGGCTCTGTTCGCATTGGACGCACGTAATCCGGCAGCCGCGATTCAATCGCTGCAGACGGCGTCCCGCTTCGACCTCGCCACGGGCGGCATCGGCTTCAATGGGTACTTCGGCAAGCTCTATCCGATCTACGTTCGCGGCCTGGCGTATGTGGCGGCGCAGCAGCCGGTCGAGGCCGCCGCCGAGTTTCAGCGGATTGTCGACCATCGCAGCATCGTCCTCGTCGATCCCATCGACGCGTTGGCGCGATTACAGCTGGCCAGAGCGCTCGTGCTCTCGGGCGACACCGTGAAGGCAAAAGGCGTCTACAACGATCTCTTGACGCTGTGGAAGAATGCCGACCCAGACATCCGGGTTCTGAAGGACGCACAAGCGGAGTACGCGAGGTTGCCGTGATTGACTTGGTCCGTTCGGCCGCGCGCTGACGTCGATCCTGTGCGGCAGCTATACTGGAAACGCTCGCAAGTGATCGCGGGCATTAGGAGGTCTTACACAATTCGCAGTCTGTTCGCTTCAGTCGCAGCTGTAAGTAATTGATTCTAAAGTGGAGAGATGGCCGAGTGGTTGAAGGCGCACGCTTGGAAATTGCTCTGACGGTCTGCGATGGCGTGCTACGGATTTCGATTACTGTTGCGAAGCCAACCACTTAACGGCGATCGCGTCTACTTCATCGATCCCCGTAAACCTTGCTAGATCTCGCGGAATCGACAGCATCACGTCACAGTTACGTCACAGTCGGCGCGGCCTCGAAGGAGCACGCCTTCAGGCGTGTTGCGTTCAAACCGGTGGGACCACGATTCCAGCTGCGGCTGAGATCCTCGTCAGGCGGTCTTCGTCCGAACCACCAGATCAACGTCACAGTTGAGCACCTGCAGCAGGGCCAACACCTGATCGACAGACTTGCGGTAGTTCGTCTGATCGAGAAGGCGGTACAACTGCGCCGCAGACGTCCCGAGCCTGCGCACGATCTCGCGCTTCGATAGCGGGCTCTCTGCGACTCGCTTCTGCGCTTCGAGTGTCAGCCGGTAGAGCAGAAGATCTCGCAGGTGTGCCGGATCCTGGTTGTATTCGAGTACCTGCTCGACGTGCACTGTGCCGGAGCGGCCGGAGTGGAGGACATAGGTAAAGGCCTCGCGGCCCGCCTCTGGGTCCACTGACACCTCGGCAATCGGGTCTTGGATCGTTGGCGCGGGCTCCGCCTTGGAGAACGGGAAAATGAGCTTCTTCGTCGAGGTGCGGATCTCGAAGACCTTCTTCCGATTGTTGTGTCTGACCGATCGAATCTTCACAGCACGCCCTCCGATTCAAGTTGGGCGATCAGTTCCAAAATCCGGCGCGTCGCCGCGCCCTTCATCGGCTTCTGGTTGTCCAAATCCCACTTCACGATCAGCTTGCCGTCGCGATAAACGTGCACATGCCGCGGCGGGTGATCGCCTTTCCACGTGATGAAGACGTACCCGCCTCGCCGATGCTTGCCCACCGATCTAAGATGTTACCATAGAGGGTAACACTTAAACAGCGTCCACCGTTGGGGGAACTCTGCGTGACTTCAGGACTCGTCCAGCGGTTCAACACGGCTGCTGTGGCGCCAATCATTGCCTTGACGGCTCCTGTTTGTCGGGACGGTGGTGGAGTGCCACGCGTTTACAATCGCAGGGATGACTCGGCGGACACGATTTGTGTATTGGAACGGCAAGGACCTGCCGGCCGAATTCCGCGATCTGCCCGCCGGCCGCGATCTCGTCGAAGCAGTCGACGGCGAGGCGCCCGTTCTTGAGCCCGACGAAGAAGCGGGCATCGAGGCAGCGCTCGAGTCGTATCGCCACGGGCGCGTCGTCGACGCAAAGCGCGCCCGCGACATCATCGACGCAGCCCTGAAGCGTTGAAGGTTCGTGCCAAGGACTCTTGCTTCTCAGTCCACCGATGACCGACATCATTACACAGCTCCGGCTGCTCTCGACCGCTCCTGAAGACGAGAAGGTGTTCAACGCCTGGCTCGAACATCAGGATGCCTTTCGGTTCTTGAAGGAGAACGCGAAGCAGGACGAGTTGGTCGTGTACGCTAGCCTGCAGCATGTGTTCATTCACGCGGTGGGCGTTCCCATGTCACGCGTGGATCCGCCTGACGTTGATGATCTCCTTTCCTGGAACTTCAACGCACACGACGATTCGTGGGGCGCCAGCTACAGCTTCGATCCTCCCGATGTGACTATTGAGCCCCCTCTATCGCATACGTCGAGCAAGACTCTCGACGGAGGGACCAAGTTCGTGTTCCGGATCTGTGCGAGAGCGATCACATACGCGTCGGCAGATTGATAGGGACTCTTTGGGTCCAGCAGATCAGGGTAGCGGGCCTCTATCGACGCCCCCGCCAACTGAATGTCAGTCGCCAGCGGAACGAACAGACCGGCGTGCCCCTTCGCCCAGGTCTGGAGATCTGGAGTTCCAACCGAATCGATCTCCTCTTTGACGAGCGCCACTGCGGCGCAATCCCCGGCATCGATCAATTGCCCGATCTTCAGCTCCAAGGACGAAAGACATCGAGGGGGTAGTACCTTGCCTGCCAGTCCATGAACATGCTTGTGTCCAGCGAGTACATTGACAGGCCGTTGCTCAGTCGCCGTCATCCACTCCGGTCGACCCAGCGGCGCCAGTTGTTAGCTCGCTGCGCAGCTTCTCGATGTGATCGAATCGGAGGTCGAGATATCGGCTCGCCTCGACGGCCGTAATCCGATTGGCGTCGAGCGCTTCCAGCACGAGTTGTACGAAGGACCGCCCCGCGCGGCCAAGCGTCTTGTCAACGGGAGATGCGATGCCGCCCCTTCGCGGCTTGAGCGACGCGACGAAGTCGCTCCAGTCTGCCCGCCATTGGCGATAGCCGTCCCAACTCATGGCTCCCGCGCTACGGAGGCGTGTCGCCATCGCAAGCGGCGTGACGCGGAATCTAGCGGCCAGTGCTCGGACCCTCGCAACGTCCCAGCCATCACGCACCACCGTGATGCCCCTGAGTTGCTGCTCAAGAGCACTCTGCGGAATGATGGCCTCGCTGGCCGCTTCCTCGGCAAAGCGCTCGACGTCCATCCATTGCGTGTCGCTGCGAAGCTCGCGTAAGGCAACGGTTTCCTCCTTGCCGAGCGCCAGGGCGACGTGAACGAGCTCGTGGAGGAGAGAGTAGATGCGCGCCCCAGGCGCACCCTCCTTGCTGTTGATACCGACCGCCGGCAACGGAAAGTCGAGCACGGAGACACCGCGCGTCTGTTCGAGAGGCACCTTGGGAAACTGAAAGACAAGAACGCCCGACTGTTCGACGGCCGACCGCCACTCTCGCCACGCCTGCCATTCGTCCCGCCAAGCCAGTTGCTGTTCGATGGCAACGCCCAACGCCTCGCGAAGACGCTGCCCGACAGTTGTCGGGCCTTCGGAAAGGCGCGCTGCGGTCCGGAACTCGGGAACCGCGAAACCGAGCTCGTCGTTCAGCTGGATAGCCAGTTCCCTGCGCTGCAGCATGACCCGCATAGCCAAGCGGAACTCCGGCGACTCGACGCCGGGCCGAACACCCGGCAACCGGCGGTATTCCGCTGCCAAGGGAGGTATTGACGGGGGTTGCGGAAGGAAGAAGACCCCGAAAGGCCGATGGTAGTACTTAGCCAGCTCCTGGGTCTGGCGCACGGTGGGCTTCCGCTCACCGCGCTCCCAGGCTTCAAGCCGATCGAGTTTCACACCCAAACGCTTCGCAACGATTTCCGCCGGGTAGCCGCTCTGCTCCCTCGCCCACACGAGGAGCGTCGGGTTCACTTCGGCTGGGATGGCGACCGACATCGTGACAGTCTACCTTTCGACGTATTCGCTATCGAGTCTTAGATGGGTTGCAGGAGGTTGACGTCCCAGAGGGAAAGATCAAAGGCGCCGGCTTCCACGGGACGCGTTGTTGCGATCGTCGTTACGTTGGGCCAGCTCGCGACAATGCGGTCAAGGAAGTGCAGGATACTCTTTGCCTTCTGAACCCCGACTTCGTCGATACCATCAAGAACGAGGATCGTCTCGACACCATCATCGAGCAGCTCGCGAATGTCCACACCAGGCAGAGAGGGTGCAACTTCCCCAGAAACGAATTCGGATAGAGACTGAAGGAAGTCACTCGTTGTTCCGTCGTCTACGGCGAGCGCACGTGCCGGAACGAGCACCGATAGCGGACCTTTTGGCTGTGCTGACACCTGTGACACAAATCTGGCCGCAAGGGTGGTCTTGCCGCTGCCAAGGTCGCCGGTGACCAAGAGCCGCCGCGATTCTGCTGTGGCCGCAGCGAGAGTGATCGCGGGCTGCCGTCTTTCGCGATCCCTGACCCACGGCTCGCGTGCCCTCTTCAAGAACGTGACCCGTACGTCCACAAGATGCGGTGCGGCCTCGGGAGTTAGCAGTCGTGACCTGGATTCGACGAGGCTCGCCGAAAACTCGCCGGCCGCCCTTCTGAGATCTTCGACTGCGAGTGTTCTGGAGGGCGGAGCACCACGCAACGCCGAGGCGCCGACCACGCCGAGCAAGGATTGCGCTTGGTTCTTACCAGCGGGCACCCAGGCATGAGTCGCGTCCCTGAAGTCGTACTGGTACGTGCGGACGTCGAATCCGCTGGAAACGGCGCGAATCAGGTTTACTGAATTGGGATAATAGGCGCTGTCGTAGGCGGCCCAACGCCCCCCGAACGCGGAAGGAGCGGCCGGTCGCAGGAACGCCGCGTAGCTCGCGATCATTTGTCCCGAGCGTGACCTATTCATTCGCATAGTCGTTGCCCGCCGTGAGCAGCGACACGACTTCAAACCTGAAGTCGCTTGATGATCTCGTGGCCTCCTCGACGAACGCCGCAATCTCCGACGGACCGTGCAGCACGCGCCCCAAGGCGACGTCTTCATAGATGGCGTCCTCAGCCGTGTGACGAGCGACGGCAGCCGAATCGTGCGCGTTCCAGGCCGTGAGATAGGTGTCGAAGAAAGCCCGGTCCGGGGTGCCCATCATCCCACCCTCCTGCATGCCGTCCTCCCTGTGGACTGCCTCTTTCATGCCACGCGCCTCCGGAGCGGTTGTCGCGAGAGCTGCCCGCTGTTGGCCACGGCGATCGCTGTAACGACGGCCCACAGTGCGGCTGCCCATCCCAGGATAGAGGTCAAGAGGGGCACCGCTGATAGGGGCAGAGGCATGAGGATCAACTGGCTGGCTACGAGACTCGCGTGCATCAGCATCGCCACGAGCAGGCTCCCGGTCCGGTCGTAGACCCACACCATCAGCACCCGGTAGGCCGGCAGCCAGGAGAAGAGGCGCACGAGCAAGAGGGCCAGCGCGAGCGCTCCGAAGAAACTGCCGCTTTCCCAGAAAAGAAGGAAGTGCCACGCGCCCCACAGGAGTCCCACAATGAGCCCCGTACTCAGGACACCGTACCGCAGCCTCAGCCGGGGAATGGCGAACCCCGTCCAGCCGATCTCCTCGAAGATGCCGACCATCAGGCCCGCCACGAGACCAGACAACAGCTGGCGCGCCTTGTCGTCCGTCGTGAGTATCGCGGGGAGGAACTCGGTGGAGAGCAGCGAGAGCGCAAGGGAGACCGCCGTCACTAGGAGCGGGGCGGTCAGGAGCGCGACCGCGTACCAGCGCCCGTCCACGCGCCACTTGAGCAACCGGGCGAGCAGCTCGCGAAAGCCCGCCCGTCCGGAGACGAGGCCGGTCATTAGAAGGCCCGCCACGCTGGGGCCGGCGAGCATCGCCAGGTACATGACTGGCCCGACCGTCATGAATCGCTCAACAGTGCCCGGGATTCCGCCAGGACCGACGACCAGGAGGACGCCGGCCCACGAGACGGCGAACGCCAGGGCGAAGTAGGTCGGCACCGGGTGCCTGGTGATGAAGGCCTTCACGGTACTCATGACGCCCGTCTTTCTGGTGCTGCATCCTGCCTGCCGTGTGGCGGGATCCCAGTGTCGATCGGGCGCGCAGCCGCGTATCTTTCAGCGCGTGACGCGATTCCGAGCAGCTGCTTCCGCTGCATGATGAAGTGGACGACGCGGACGACGAGTCTGGTCAACAACAACGGCAGTCCGTGGAATCGGTAGCCCGGTCCGCCACGGACGCGCACAAGCAGACGCGTCACGCCGGGCGCGATCTCATCGAGCACAAACGTCCACGTCACTTCCAGCGTGCCATCCGACGCCAGCCAGCCAAGCGTCAATGTCCGCTCGGGTTCGATCGCCAGTAGGACGAATCCCTCCGTCATGCCGGGCATCGCGGGGAAGATTGCGCCAACCGCCGGATGCTGGAGCGCCGGCACGATGCGCCTGGCACTCGGCTGCCGGCCGTTGTCGAGCCAGTCGTAGCTGTACCAGCCGCCGCGGCAGCCCGCTCCCATCTGCACCAGCCATGGCCACACATTACGCGGCGCGCGTCGAATCGTCACGCCATGCGTCAGCGTGTCGATGGCCCGTGGAATCCGCTCGTCTCCGGGCAGTTGCCGTGCGCGTTCGTCTGCGGTGGCGCGGACCGACCGCCAGAGCCGCCGGGAACGGAGCGGGACGACCGCCGCGCGTTCGGCGCGGCGGCGAACCGCCCGCAACAACTGCCAGGTGACAAACGCTCCCATCGGTTTGATCACGCGCCAGTACCGTGCGAACTTGCGCTCCGCGAGTGGCGACAGCGCACGCGTCGCGTGCTCCAGGACCAGCCAGTGCTCACCCGGGCGGCCGGTCGGCGCCACGCGCACGCTCATGAAGAGCTTTTCGTGGTCGGGATCGTCGAATGCCTCGAACGCCTCTCGGTTGGCGAATCGCTGCGGCGCCTGATTCACGCGGTGCAGCTGAGCGGCCGATCCGGTGATGACCTCCCGCGGCGCATCGTCGCGCAAGATCAGCGTGCCGCCCCCGACGAGCGTGTTCATGAACGGCCGACTCGAGTCCGCGGCCGGCATGTGGCCAGCCAGCCGCGAAGGCAGGTAGCGGAGTTCACCGAGCAGCCAAGCGAACCTCATGTCGCGCAGCGTGACCTCGTGGAGGGCCTGGAAGATGGCCTCCGGCGGCGCCTTGACGACGACGGCAATACGGTCGCGGAATGGGACGCCGCGCGCGGTGGCTTCGAATGCCGGAGATGGCGGAACGGGCGAGCGACGCGTCATGAGCGCACCTCGTGCGGCCGCCTCTCGGAAACGCATGAACCTTGCCGCTCGTCGGCGATGACTAGCAGGCCGTAACAGGCGGTCGTGCTGAGATCCCGTCGATGTCGTTGGGAAAAGTACCGGTTGGGTGCTAAATTTTCGGCAGGTGCGACCGCCGTCGACGTCCGGGGCGGCGTATACGAGCCGTTCCAGCGCCAAGCGGCGGAACACTCTCTCGCTTCGACTTGGCATCTGGCCTGCTCTCTCGTGCCGGTGGAAGGCGTAGCGTAATGCAACTGCCGTTCACGAAGGAGCAGTTCTTCGATTTGTTTGCCGCCTTCAACATGGGGTTGTGGCCGGCGCTCCTCGCCCTGTGGGTCGCGTCCGTTGTGGTCAGCGTACTGCTGCTCTCGTCGCGGCGGCCCCCCAATCGCTGGATCAGTGCCCTCCTGGCGGCGCACTGGGCCTGGTCCGCGCTGGCGTACCACGCTGGGTTCTTTACCCGCATCAACCAGGCCGCATGGGTGTTCGCGGCGCTGTTCCTTCTGCAGGCCGCTGTGTTCTTCTGGGCGGGAGTCGTGCACGGGCGCTTGTCGTTCGCCCCCTGGCGCAACGCATGGGCGCCTGTGGCATGGGGGCTCGTCGCGTACTCGCTGGTGTATCCGGCGATCAACGCGGCTCAACATCTTAGTGTGTCGAGAATCCCAACCTTCGGGGTGCCGTGCCCGACGACGATCTTCACGGCCGGCATGTTGATGCTTGCTACGCCACGTTCGTGGCGCCTGTCGATCGTTCCTGTGATGTGGTCTGTGATCGGAGGCTCGGCGGCGTTCCTGTTGGGCGTGTACGCCGATTACGCCCTCCCGCTCGCGGGCATTGCACTGGCGATCTTCTCGACGCAGAGGACCAGCGGCAGCTGGGGATCGCGAAACGCGTCGAGTCGGCCTCGGCCGGTGACACTGACATGTCAAAGTAACAGGGGCGCGGCATGAACCAGAAGTCATACTTCCGAGCGAGCGCGAGATGGTTAGCGCCCGGCGTTGGAGTTGCCGCGGCCGCGTATGGCGCGTACGTCGGTATAACGTGGTATCGCTACGGCGACGCGGCACCGCCTACTCCTGAGGAACAGGATCCACTGCTTGATCGATTCATGCCGTCGTATGACGTCGCTGAACGTCATCACGTCCGCATCGCTGCACCATCAGCCCTCACGCTCGCCGCCGCGCGTGAGGCGGATCTCCAAGGCTCGCCGCTCGTACGAGCCATCATCAAGGCACGCGAGATGATCCTCGGGGCTACTCCGGACGATCGACCGCGTCCACGCGGGCTCCTCGCGGAAGTTCAGTCGCTCGGGTGGGGCGTGCTGGCGGAGGTTCCCGAACGGGAGGTCGTCGTCGGTGCGGTCACCAAGCCGTGGGAGGCGAACGTCACATTCCGTGCGCTGCCGCCGGATCAGTTCGCGGCCTTCAGTGAACCCGGTTACGTCAAGATCCCCTGGACGCTCCGTGCGGAGTCGATCGGTACGACTGATTCAATCTTCCGGACGGAAACGCGCGCGGTAGCAACGGACGCAACCGCGCGGGCCAAGTTCCGCTTCGCCTGTAGAAGGCGTCGCCCGAGCCCTCAAGGAGCAGCGTTGCCCGTGCCGGCGATCACTAGATGTGTCGGCGGCGGCTATACTGGAAAAGCGCGAAAGTGATTGGAGGACCTTAGGAGGTGTTACACAATTCTTATCTTCCAGGTGATCGCGTAGCTGTAAACCGTTGATTGTAAAGGGAGAGATGGCCGAGTGGTTGAGGGCGCACGCTTGGAAAGCGATTTTGGCGAGACTTACCGAGCGATACTAAAACACCTCGTAGCGCACACGGCACAACGATTTAACGCTGCAAGATGCTCCTCAGTGTGACTCCGTAACTGCCGGGGATGCGTCTCGAGTTCTGTAGAAAAAGCGCTTTGGCGTCGCGCTCCCTGCCCGCGGCTGACCGCTCTATAGCGGATCAGCGCCAGTCATCGATCACATACACCCCCGCGCGGCTGTACCCGGGCTCATTGGGGCGATGCATCGTCACACCCTGAATGTCCGTCCGGAAGCCACGTTCGAGCATTGTGGCATACGCCTCGTGCCGGGCCAGACTCGTGCCAGCTTCGAGGCGTGCGAGGCCCCGTGCGGCGGCCAGCTCTTCGCACGCGTCCAAGAGTTGATCGAACCGTGCTCCGGCTGTTGATCCCGGCTGTACCGCACCAAATTTCACGTAGCACTTCTGGTTCCCTGCCTCGGTGCCGGGACCGCAGTGACAGACGGCGAACCCGACGACGTCCCCACCTTCGTTGATCAGCAGAGTTTCGCCCAAGCCTTGGGTGTGTGTCGCTCGGATTTCCCGTTCAACATCGAGCCCCGGGTATATTGATTCCGTCACTTGGCGGCAAGCCTCGAGGCATCCCTTGCGTTCGCTCTCGGAGATCTGCGAGTACATAGTCCATCCGGACGTGCCTCGTTTCGGCTCCACTGCCTTCGACATGATGGCGGTGAGGAAGCGAGGCCGAAAGCCGTACTTGTAATAGAGTCCCAAATGCTTCGGACTCTGCGCAAACGTGAACAGACCCGCATGGATGGCACCCCAGCTGTCGAAGCGTTCCATGATGGGATCCATGAGTCGTTGGGCAATCTTGCGATCCCAGAGGTCGGGACGGACGGTTAACGGACCGAAGAACCCCACGCTCCCCCAACGGGTTGCAAAATTCGACCCGACCAGCTCTCCATTCAGCTCGGCGCCAAAGGCAGCCGTCGGATCCGCTGGCCACCGTGTACGAGCATAGGCGAGGTCAGCCCAAAACTGCTCTGGCTCGGGTACGCCGAGGAACGTTCCGAACGCGAGCCTGAAGATCCGATCGGCCGCCGGGAGATCCTGCTGAGTGAGAGAACGAATCTTGACCATGATCGTCTGTTCCGTGATCGCGCCGGCAGAGATTTCCGCCGGCCCTTGTCCCAGGATCGGTTCTGAGTTTTTATATAACAAGCCGCTTAACGCGCTCCTGTTAGCGGTTGACCACTCTATACCGTCAGGCGGCCTGAAACCATTCCTTCGCCAGAAAGGCGAGTAACTGTTCGCGGCCGTCGATGCGACGCAATACGATTTGGCCGAACGCGACCAAACCGTAGAGCAACGTCAGCGCCGCCGCCTCGGTCCCGAACGACGCTTGCGTCTTCGTTCGTCGCCGGAATTCGCGGTTGAGGTTTTCGAGCGTGTTCGTGGTGCGCAACGACTTCCACATCGCCTTCGGAAAGTCGTAGAAGGTGAGGAGATCGAAGCCGGCCTCGTCGATCGATCGTGCCACGGCTGGACAGAGCGTCGTCCACTTCTTCACGAACGCGTCGTACGCCGCACGGGCGGCGAGCCCATCGTCGGCGTTAATGATCCGGTGGTAGTCCCGTTTCATCTCTCCGCGGGCGTGAACGGGACACGCGTCTTCGAGGTTGCGACCCTTGTGGGTCGTACAGCGTTGGACGCGCACGGTCGACCAGACCTCAAGGGCCTTCTTCAAGCCAGCGTGGCCATCGGTCACCACGAGCAACGGCGCCGACAGACCTCGACGCTCCAGGTCGGTCAGAAGCCCACTCCACGACGTCGTCGCTTCGGTCGCCGCCAACTGCAACGCCACCAGTCGTTTCTGGCCGTGTTCAGTGACGCCAAGGGCCGCGAGGACCGGCACCGCGATGACACGCCGGGCCAGCCGCACCTTGAGGTGGAAGCCGTCGAGAAACAGCACCGCGTAGCGCTCGCCACTCAGATTCCGGGCCTGCCATGTGGCAAACAGCGCCTTCAACCGCGCCACAATACGCGAAACCGCGCTCTTCGACAGATTCCGCTCGCCGAGGAGCGGCTTCAGCGCGGTCCGAATGCGCCGGCTATTCGTGCCGGCGAGATAACTGCCGAGAATGGCCGCGTCGACGTCGCGGGTGCGCCGCGCATACCGCGGGAGGAGCTGGCTGCGAAACTCCTTCGTCGTACCGTCCTCCTGGCGGATGCGACCGCGTGGAACCTCAAGCTCGCGGAGACCATCGCCAGTCGTGATCGTCCGCTGGAGCGCGCCGTGCCGATAACCCTCACGCCGTTCGGTGCGCTCATGTCGCGCGGATCCCAGTGCGGAGGTGAGCTCCGCCTCGAGCACGGTTTCGATGGCTTCTCGGACGTGCTGACGCAGTTGGGTTTCGAGGTCCTGGCGGAAACGCAAAACCGACGGATGGTTCATGCCCTTCGTGCTACTCTCCTGCATGGCGTGCCTCCCTCGCCGTTGATCTCGGCGATTTGCTTAGCCAGCAGGGAGGTTACGCCATTTTTCTTTTTCTACAAGAGTCGGGACGGATCCACTGCCGGCGTTCGTCGCCGGTTTCGAGCCCACCTTACACAGTTTTTATACACTTCAGATTTTCACTTCGCCTGCGTCAGCGCCGTCGCACCGCTCTGATTCGAAAGCGCGCTAGCGGCTACTGGCGACACTCCGCACAAGGCCCTCGCCCTCGCGGACCGCGACAGCGAACCGATTGACTGATCTCTTGATGACGCACGTCGTGTTGCCGAGATGCGGCCGCTCCCTCGGCACTCAGATGGCACGATTCGGCCGAGGATTGCGCGCGATGTACCCGCCGGGTTATACCGACAATACGTCGATCACGAGGCGTTCGATGCGGACACACTCGTTTTTGCGGAAGCCGTTCACTCCAGACGGCCATGCGCGAAACGTTCGGGCAGTGTTGGCTAATCTGGGCGACACGTTTGCCGGGCCAAATCAGGTTGAACCCTAGCGATAACGCTAGGGTTCGCGAAGAATCACTGAGCACGATTCAAACCAGCTGCGCAGGGCGCGTTCGGAGTAACGGCCCGAATAAGCCTCGGCCGCGCACGCGCGTTCTTCACGGCCTCGGAATATGGCAATTGCCAACGATATCTCGCCTGTCGGTCAGGCAACCGCAGCGGCCGTGCCGTCTGCCGCGAGCACGTGCGTGTGCTGGGCGCAGATATCGCCGAAGTTTGCATCCTTGTAGAAAGCCCCCATCGCATAGCCGCAGAGCAGCGAAAAACGCTGCGTGTTAGCCAATTGGTTCCAGAGCATTTCGAGACGGATGGCCAGGTCGCATTTTCCCTCTTTCCAGAGAATGTCGACCATCTGGCCGTAGATTCTGACGGTGCAGTCCGTCCGGCCCCGACACGCTCTCGCGATGACAGCACAGAGACTGTCATTGAACGCTCGAGCATCGAGCTTGCCGGCCGGCATGAACGAGGACAGTGTGTCCGAAGCATCGAGCAGCACAAGTTCGTCAGACTGTTTCAGCGACACGACGTCCAGGCCTCGCGCGCCCAGTTCTCGAACGATCGCGGCACGTTGAGCCGGCGTCGCGACGACAATTCCAGGCATACCGTCTGTGAGTCCATCAGCCAGGAATTCGGCGACGATCTTAGCGAGAGATTTCTCATTTTCGTAGAAGCGGACGGCATGATACGGACGCGAAGATGCCGAACGAGTGGCGTGGTTCATCCAGGTCCCCCTACAGACGCAAGCAATATGGCTTGCGTTCGAGGGTTTGAGCGTACGACGCGGGCCGCCACGCCGCAATTGGGAGAACAGGTATCGGGTACGGGGTTTCCCTTAGCGGCCCGAGCGGCGTTGCCAGCGGTGAGTGACGGTCGGACCGACGCGGTGCTTGTCAGATTACGTGTCGTACAGCCAACCCTGGAGAACGCCGTACCGAATCACGTCCACTCGGCCGCTCAATCCGAGCTTTCGCATCGCGTTCGCCTTGTGCACTTCCACCGTCTTGACACTGATTCCCAGCTGCATCGCGACCTCCTTGTTGCTGTGTCCGACCGCGATGAGTCGCAGCACGGCGGATTCTCGTTCGCTGATTGGCGCGGGCGCGCGGCCGGGTGCGGCTCGATCTCTATCGAGTAATCCGTCGGCAACGCGGGAGCTCATCGCGGGATCGAGGTAGACGCCTCCGGCCGCAACTGCACGGATGGCTTGCAAGAACTCGTCTGGGGCGCTCTGCTTCAAGACATAGCCGGACGCGCCGGCTCGAAGCACTTCCTCGAGATACGTGTCGTCCTCATGTCGCGTTAAGGCGACAATCGCCGCGTCGGGCTGCACTCGTTTCAGCATGCGGGTTGCGACCAAACCATTCATTCCGGGCATCGAGATGTCCATCACAACGATGTCCGGCTTGAGCAAGTCCGCCTGCTCGAGGACGCGATTCCCGTCAGCCGCCTCGCCGACTACTGTCATGTCGGACTGGCTATCGATCAACAGCTTCAGTCCCTGACGCACGGTTGCGTGATCATCGGCGACGAGGATGCGGAGCCTGGTCCCCATGTCAGGCATTGCTGATCGCAAGGGTGGCGGCAGGGATGCGGACAAAGACGGTCGTGCCTCGGCCTGGTGTCGATTCGATCTGGAGTTGAGCACCGACGAGGGAGGCGCGTTCTCGCATGCCGATCAGCCCGAGGCCGGCGCCGGCCGTTTCCGATGGATCGAATCCGACGCCGTTGTCCTCGATGATGAGCGATACGTTCTCGGGGCCACGTTCGAGTACAACGTCGACGCGGTCTGCCCGCGCATGCTTGGCCACATTGTTGAGAGCTTCCTGCGCGAGGCGATACACCATGGTCTCGCGCTCCGGCGTCAACGGTTCATCAGTCGACGGGCTCGCGTGTAGTCGGGCAGGAATGCCGAAGTGTTCCGACCACTTGTGCACGTAATTTGTCAACGCCACCCTCAGTCCGTGCTCTTCGAGCGCGGTGGGTCTCAGTTCCCAAACACGAAAGGCCACATCTTCGTCGAGTTGGAGCGCCAGTTGCTGCAACGTCTCGACCTGGGTGCGGAATTCGGATCTTTCGACCGACGGCGCTGTGAGCGTTTCGAGGGTGAGCCGGAGCGCGGTCAACTGCTGCCCAAGTTGATCGTGCAGTTCGCGTGCGATTCGTCGGCGCTCGTCCTCCTGCGCCAGGACAAGGCGTGTCAACAACTGCAGCCGTTCTTGTTCGGTCCTCCGCCGCTCGGCGATCTCGACGCGAAGAGACTCATTGGCCATTGACAGCTCGGTCGTGCGCTCGCGTACCCGCTGTTCGAGCGCTTCGTGCGCCTGTTTTAATACCTCCTCGATACGTCTCCGCTCGGTGATGTCCCGCGCAATCTTTGATGCCCCGATGACGTTCCCGTGAAAATCTTTCAGCGGAGAGACGGTCAACGAAATGGGCACGCGACGGCCGTCCTTGGTCCGGCGCACCGTTTCGAAATGATCGACCTTCTCACCTCGGCGAACACGCGCGAGCACATCTTCTTCTTCTGCTCGTCGGTCCTCTGGA
>Ga0209640_10002417_pt1 | contig 16263 bp, 14 predicted proteins | sample RifCSP10_1_FD_184018 | JGI IMG/M metagenome (GOLD analysis project Ga0209640, IMG submission 184018) | Soil microbial communities from Rifle, Colorado - Rifle CSP2_sed 10_1 (SPAdes) (version 2) | ecosystem: Environmental > Terrestrial > Deep subsurface > Rock core/Sediment | place: Rifle...
CGGATTGCCGACGATGGGCGCTACCTCGACGACGCGTTCGAGCGATCGCTCGCCAGCCGTTACCAGGCGACCAGCGGTGCGCTTTACGGCGAGGTCGCTTGGCCCTGGTCACCGGTGACGAAGGTCACAGCGGGACTGCGCCTCGAGCAACGCGAAGCGAGTTACCACGACACCGATGGCAGCCGATTCGATCCGCGGGATCGAATGTGGGGCGGCCAGTTGTCGCTGATGCACCAGCTCAGCGAGTCCCGGACCCTGTGGGCGTCGCTGTCGCGGGGCTTCAAGGCCGGTGGCTTCAACATCGGCACGTCCGTCCCGGCCGGGCGCCAGCAATTCGCTCCCGAGTACCTGTGGAGTGTCGAAACAGGATGGAAAGGCCGGGATCGGCAGGACCGGCAGTCCGCTGACTTCAACCTGTTCTACACGCGCCGCGAGCGCCAGCAGGTTGCGAGCTCATTCCAGGTCGATCCGGACGATCCGCTGACCTTCCTGTTCCTGACGGACAACGCGGCGTCGGGTGAAGCCTGGGGCGCCGAGGCTTCGGCACGTCGTCAGCTGACATCGCGACTGCAACTGGGTTCGACCTTCTCATTGATGAAATCGCGTTACCTGGGCTATCGCTTCGGAACCCGCGACCTCGATGGCCGCGCCTGGGCCCACGCGCCGGAATGGAAAGCGGCCGTGGCCGCGACCTGGCGTCACCCGGAGGGCTGGATGGTGCGGATCGACCAGTCGGGAGAGGCGGGGTTCTATCACGACACCAGCCACGACGAACGAGCGCAATCGCGCCTGCTGACCAATATCCGCCTGGGTCACGAGTCCGGGGACTGGTCGGTCCACTTCTGGGCGCACAACCTGTTCGACCGCCGCTATCCGGTGCGCGGATTTTACTTTGGCAACGAGCCGCCGGACTTCCTGCCGAAGTTATATCTGCGCTGGGGTGATCCGCGCCAGCTCGGCATCACGATACGCTATTCACTTTGAGGTGATTCTATGCACGTGGCAGTTGAACTGAGTCTGTATCCGCTCACGGACGGTTTCATCCCGCCGATCCTCGATTTTATCGAGCGCCTGAAGACTCGGCCTGGCCTTGCCGTCGTCACGAACTCGATGAGCACCCAGGTCAGCGGGCCGCTGGACGACGTCTTCGATGCATTGCGTGACGAAATCGGCCGGAGCTTCGCGGGTCCGCACCGGTCGGTCTTCGTCATGAAGGTCCTGGGCGGCGGTGACTGACCCGGTCGTGAATTGGCAGGACGCGATCATCGCAGGCGCACGTTCAGCCGGGCCGCTGGAACTGCTTGCGGTGGCGTTCGGCCTGGCCTACATCGCGCTCGCGATCCGCCAGCACCGGGCCTGCTGGGTCGCGGGCGGTGTCAGCACGGCCATATATATCGCGGTATTTCTGCGCGCGGGCCTGCCGCTGCAGGCAGCCCTGCAGGTCATCTACGTCGCGCTTTCCGTCTACGGCTGGCTGGCCTGGAAGCCCGGTGACGACGTGCTCGTGCGGCCGCGGCACTATCCGCCGCGCTGGCAGATACAGGCGCTGCTCGCCGTATTGCTGCTGACCGCCATCAGTACGGCACTCCTCGCGGGCTATGCAGACGCCGCCGCGCCGCTCGCCGATTCGCTCGGCACCTGGGCGAGCGTGTTCGCTACCTGGCTGCTCGCGCGCCGTTACCTGGAAACCTGGCTCTGGTGGATGCTCATCGATGCCGGTCTCGCGGGCCTGTTTGCGAGCCAGGGGCTCGCCTTCACGGCGGCGCTGTACCTGGTCTACGCGGTGCTTGCGATCGCCGGCTGGCGGGCCTGGCGGCGCACGATGCTGACGAGCGCGTGAGGCCGGTGCGAATGGCTGACGGCCTTGACGATCGGATCGCGGCGATTGCAGTCGAGCTCGGTCTCAAGCGCCCGACCGTGGCGGTGCTGCCCGGCGGCCTGCTGAACCGGACGCTGCGCCTGCAGGACGCGAAGCATGACGTCGTGCTGCGCTTGGCCGGCGCGGGTGCCACAGCACTCGGCGTCGATCGCGATACGGAACTTGCCATGCAGCAACTGGCCGCGAGCGCTGGGCTGGCGCCTGCGGTCCTGCTCGCACGGCCGGTCGAAGGCCTGCTGGTCACGCGCCATGTCGCGGGGCGCGTGCTGACGCGCGAGGAGGCGCGCGAGCCCTCGATGCTCGCCCGGATCGGCGCATGGCTTGCAAGGCTGCATGCGCTGGCGCCGCCGGCGGGCCTCGAGCCGATCGACATCGCCGCACGCGCCGCCATGTATCTTCAGGTGCTGGGCTCGGGGGAGTCCACGGCGCTGCTGCGCGATCTGGAGCGGCGACTCGCCCGGCTGCGCGCACAACTGCCGCCACTGGACCGGCTCGCGGCCTGTCACCATGACCTGCATCACTTCAACCTCGTGGACACGGGCACGACCCTTGTGGCGCTCGACTGGGAATACGCCGGTCCGGGGGACCCGGTCGCGGATCTTGCGGCCTGCATCTGCTACCAGGACCTCGACCAGCAGCAGACGGCAATCCTGCTCGACGCCTACGGTGGCGATACCCGGCGCATCGCCGCGCGACTCGCGGCGTCGATCTGGGTGTTCGACTGCCTGTGTTACGGGTGGGTCGAGGTCGCGGCGATGCGGGGTCTCGCCGGGGATCCGGCCCGCCGCCGCACACTGATTGAACGCCTGACGGCCTGAGCGGTTGCGCGACAACGGCCGACTCCCGCAAGATGACGCCCCATTTTCGGGCTGTCGGCCGCCAAGGCCGCACCCGGCATCAATGGCGGGTACCGGGAGAGGCGGCGGATGGCCGAAATCATCGTGACGGACCGCGACGGCGGCGAGTACCGGGTGGCCGGGCGCATCGGCGTCAGCCTGATGGAAACCCTGCGCGACTTTGACTATGGCGTCGCCGCCATCTGCGGCGGCATGTGTTCCTGCGCGACCTGTCACGTCTACGTCGGCGAGCGCTGGCTCGACCAGCTGCCGCCCATGCAGGGCGACGAGAAGGAAATCCTGCAGGAACTCGAAAGTTATCGGCCGCGCGGATCGCGGCTTTCCTGCCAGGTGCCATTCGAGGAATCGCTGGACGGCATCCAGGTCGCGATCGCGCCGGAGGAGTAGGGCCGGCGCCTACTTCCGATCGGCCTGGTTTGCGACCGCGAGCGTCGCAGCCTCGATTGCGGCGGCATCGCCGAGGAAGCGCCGCGGAATCACCGGCCTGAGTCTTTCGTCCAGCTCGTAGAGGATCGGCACGCCGGTCGGGATGTTGAACCCGACGATCTCGTCGTCGCCCATGCCGTCCAGCATCTTGACCAGTGCCCGCAGGCTGTTGCCATGCGCGACGACCAGCACATGGCGGCCGGCCGCGAGCGCAGGCGCGATGCCCTCGCGCCAGCAGGGCTCGACCCTGGCCAGCGTGTCCTTGAGCGACTCCGTAGCCGGCAGCTCGGATGCGGGTACGTCGCGATAGCGTGGATCGAATTTCGGGTGGCGCGGATCGTCGTGCGCCAGTGGTGGCGGGGGTATGTCGTAGCTGCGCCGCCAGATCCTGACCTGGTCCGCCCCGTACTTCGCCGAGGTCTCCGCCTTGTCCAGGCCCTGCAGCGCGCCATAGTGGCGCTCGTTCAGGCGCCAGCTGCGGACGACCGGAATCCACATGCGATCCATCTCGTCCTGCATCAGCCACAGCGTGCGGATGGCGCGTTTCAGCACCGACGTGAAAGCGATGTCGAAGTCAAAGCCCTGCTCGCGCAGCAGGCGGCCGGCCGCCTGCGCCTCGATCCGGCCCTCTGCCGTCAGGTCGACGTCAGTCCAGCCCGTGAACAGGTTGTCGAGATTCCAGGTGCTTTGGCCATGGCGGACCAGGATGAGTTTGCCAGGCACCAGCGCGCGTCCCTTAGCGTTCGGCAAGACGCCGCACCGCCTGCAGTGCAACCGACAGGGTCGGAAAGTCTGCGCTCCCGGTGCTGCGCATTTCCTGCACGGCGCGGCTGAGGTTGTCGGCTGCGCTCGCGTGCTGGGCTCGCCACGTTGCGATTGCGACCGCCGGATCCTGGCGCCCGCCGCGGGCAAGCACCTGGTCACAGAGCCGGCGTTGCAGCGAGTACGCCTCCTCGCGCAGCGTGCTGCGAGCAAGCGCCTGCCAGTGACCCTCGACCGCGAGACGCTCGATCTCGCCGCGAATCCAGTCGAGACCGAGCGCCGTGCCGAGGCCGAAATAAACCCGCGCCGCATGCGCAATCGGCGCATGACGCGCCGCCGCAACCTCGACGATGTCCACGCCGGAATGGACTGCGCCCAGGCTCGCAACGCGCCGCGCGACTCGCGGTGGCACGCCCGCGCCGGAGAAACGCCGCAAATCGCGGTCGTAGCGCTCCACTTCGAGCCCCTCGATCAGTTCCGGCAGGTCGCTCATCAGTTCCCGGACGCCGGGTTTGAGCCGCGAGACCGCGCGCTCGATGTCGAGGTCCGGGCCGAGATTGCGCAGGACCCAATAAGTGAGCGGGCGCAGCAGGCGCGTCGTCTGGTGCGCCATGTCGTACTGGAGCGAAGTCGGGACGCGGTCATCGAGGGCTTCGATATCCGCCCACAGTTCGCGCATGCCCGTGATCTCGCGCGCAATCGCAAACGCGCGCGCGATGCTGCCGATGTCCGCGCCGGTGTCTTCCTGCGTGCGGATCGCGAATACCGGCCCCATGCGGTTGACCAGGCTGTTGGTCGTCGCCATCACGATGATCTCGCGGCGCAACTGGTGGCGCAGGATCGCGCGCGGATACCGGCGCTGCACCGGCCGCGGAAAGTAGCGCGTCAGCTCGCTGCCGAGGAACGGGTCCTCGGCGACGTCGGACTCGATGAGCTTTCCGGACAACCAGATCTTCGAGTATGAAAGCAGCATGGCGAGTTCAGGGCGTGTCAGGCCCAGCCCGTTGCGGTGCCGTTCGACGATTTCGTCGGCGCTGGGCAAGGCCTCGAGCGTCGGGTCCAGCGTGCCGGCTCGCTCCAGCGCGCGGATCACGTGGCCAAGCTCGAAGATGCGTTCCACGGCCCGCGCCTGCAAGCCGGAAATGGCGAGACTCTGCAGGTAATTGTTGCGCAGCACGAGTTCGCCGACCTCATCAGTCATGCGCGCCAGCAGGCGATTGCGCGCCGGCCGGGTCAACTTGCCGGATTGCATCAGCGGCGCGAACAGGATCTTCAGGTTGACCTCGACGTCCGAGCAGTTGACGCCCGCGGAATTGTCGATGAAGTCCGTGTTGATGCGACCGCCGGCCAACGCGTATTCGATGCGACCCCGCTGTGAGCAGCCGAGATTGCCGCCTTCGCCAATCACCCGGCAGCGCAATTCGTGCCCGTCAATCCTTACCGCGTCGTTGGACCGGTCGCCGATTTCGGCGTGCGACTCGTCGCGTGACTTGACGTAAGTGCCGATACCTCCGTTCCAGAGCAGGTCAACCGGGATCTTCAGGATCGCGCGCATGATCTCGACCGGCGCTGCGGCGGCGGCATCGATCCCGAGCATCGCGCGCGCCTCCGGCGACAATGCGATCGACTTGCTCTGGCGCGAGTGGATTCCACCGCCCCGCGACAGCAGCTTGGCGCTGTAGTCGTCCCAGCCGGAGCGCGGCAGCTCAAACAGGCGCTTGCGCTCGCTGAAGCTGCGTGCCGGGTCAGGCGCCGGATCGAGGAAGATGTGCTGGTGATTGAATGCAGCCAGCAACCGGATGTGCGGGGACTGCAGCATCGCGTTGCCGAACACGTCGCCCGACATGTCGCCAATGCCGGCGACCGTGAAGTCCTGCGACTGGATGTCCATGCCAAGTTCGCGGAAGTGCCGGCGCACGGCTTCCCAGCCGCCGCGCGCGGTGATGGCCATCTTCTTGTGGTCGTAGCCGGCCGAGCCGCCCGAGGCGAAGGCATCGTCCAGCCAGAAGCCGTACTCCGCGGATATTTCATTTGCGACGTCGGAAAATGTCGCCGTGCCCTTGTCCGCCGCAACCACAAGGTAGGGATCATCATCATCGTGGCGCACGACCGCGGGGGGCGGCACGACCTTGCCGCCGACCACATTGTCGGTGACGTCCAGCAGCGCCCGGACAAACGTACGGTAGCACTCGGTGCCCTCGCGCTGCGCCTCGTCGCGCGTCGCAGGCAGGCGCCGCGGCACGAAGCCGCCCTTGGCTCCGACCGGCACGATCACGGTGTTCTTGACGTTTTGCGCTTTCATCAGGCCGAGAATTTCGGTCCTGAAGTCCTCGCGGCGATCCGACCAGCGCAGGCCGCCGCGGGCGACGCGCCCCATGCGCAGGTGTACACCCTCCAGCTGCGGCGAATGGACGAAGATCTCGAACATGGGTCTTGGCGGCGGTACTTCCGGGAGCCGGCGAGGATCGAGCTTGATGGAAAGATAAGCCTTGAGGCCGCCGTCGGCTGCCGCCTGGAAGTAGTTGGTGCGCAGCGTCGCGTCGATGGCAGCGAGGAATGCGCGGATGATACGGTCATCGTCGATGCGCGTGACGCGTGCGAGCAACGCCTCGAGCGCACGGCGCTGCCGTGCCTCGGCGCGGCGCCGTTCCGCAGGCTTCAGTTGCGGATCGAAGCGCGCGATGAACAGGTGAAACAGCCGGCCGGCAGCCTCCGCGTTGCTTGCGAGTGCCTCTTCCATGTAAGCCTGCGACAACGGCAGCCCGAGCTGGACGAACCACCGCGCGTATGTCCTGAGCACCATCGCTTCACGCCAGCTGAGATCGGCGGCCAGTACCAGGCGGTTGAAACCGTCGTTGTCGGCGCGCCCCTGCCAGACACCGGCGAACGTCGCCTTGAATCGCGGCCCGTCGCTGTCAAGGTCGATGCGGATTCGGCGCGGATGCTCGAGTTCGAAATCCTGGATCCATATGCATCCGTCCACCGACTGGATCTCATAAGGACGCTCACTGATCAGCTTTAGCCCGAGATTCTCGATGGTCGGCAGCACATCCGAGATCGGAATCGGCCGCTCGCGCCGGAACAGCTTGAACTGGACCTTGTGCGGCGGCTGGTCGCCGCGCCGATACAGGCTCATCAGCAGGCCGGCGGGCTCGGCAATCAGCGCCTCGAGGCTCGCGATGTCTCCGAGTGCGGCATTGGTCGGCGTGTCAGCTTGGTAGGCGGCTGGAAATGCATGGCCCCAGGTGCGCAGCAGCCGCAGCGCCTCGGTCTCTTCATGCGCGTCGAGCAGCCTGCCCTTGAGGCGATCTGTCCAGGTCCGCACTGTTTCCATGATCCGGCGCTCGAGCTCGGCCGCGTCGACGCGGCTGCTCGCCTTCGGTGGCGTACGAACCAGTATGTGCAGCCGCGCGAGCACGGACTCGGAGAGTTGCACCTGCGACTCGATGGCGGTGGCGCCGAAGGCTTCCATCGCGAGCGCCTCAATGCGTTCGCGGGCCTGCGTGTTGTAACGGTCGCGCGGCACGAACACCAGGCAGGAATAAAAGCGCCGAAACACGTCGCGGCGCACGAACAGGCGCACCTGGGCGCGTTCGTAGAGATTCACGACTCCACGCACGAGCCGGACCAGGTCGGCGATGCTTGCCTGGAACAGTTCGTCGCGTGGAAAGGTTTCGAGCACGTGCGCGACGGCCTTGCTGTCGTGGCTCGACGGTTTCAGCCCGAAATGGTCGATGACGCTCTGTACCTTGTGCCGGAGTACCGGAATTTCGGTCGGGCTGCGGCTGTAAGCCGAAGAGGTCCACAGACCAATGAAGCGCCGTTCGCCGGTCACCTTGCCGGCGGCGTCGAAGGTCTTGACGCCGATGTAGTCGAGGTAGGTCGCGCGATGAACGGTTGCGACCGAATTGGCTTTCGTGATGATCAGCGGGTTGCTGGAACGAGCAAAGTCGCGCACTTCGCCTTTCAGCACGATTGTCCGCGCCCTGCGGCGGCGGCTCTTGCGCATCACTCCGAGTCCCGATTCCAGGACCGGCTGCAACAGGTCGTGACCTCGGCCGCGCCGCAGGCGGTATTCGCGGTAACCCAGGAACGTGAAGTGCTTGTCTTCCATCCATTCGAGCAGGGCCTTCGCCTCGCTGACCTCGCTGGTGCGCAGCCGGGACGGAAGCTGCCCCAGCTCCGCGGCGACCGCGCGTGCCCTTTGTCGCATGCGACGCCAATCGCCCGTCGCACTGCGCACGTCCTCGAGCGTGCCGCAAATGCGCTTCTCGAGTGCCGCAAGTCGATGTGGATCGTTTTCGCGGTCGACCTCGATCAATTGCCAGGATTCAAGCCTGCCGCCGGAAGGAATTGCATCCAGCAACAGGTCGGTCAGGCGACCGCGCCGGTCACGCACGACGGCGAACACCGGATGCGCCAGCAGGTGTACTGCGAGCTTGCTCTGCGAGCAGATGATGCCGAGCGAATCGACGAGGAACGGCATGTCGTCGGTAATGACCGCGATGACGGTGTGCGACTAGGCGAATCCATCGTGCGCCGGGTCGGGATTGAAGACCCGGACCGTCAGCCGGCCAGGCCGCCGGATGCGGCCGAGAGCCAGCTGTGCGAGCGCTGCACCTGCGAGGTCGCGGTCCGCTCGCTGCACGAGGTCGAGTTCGGAAACGCCATGATAGAAGCAGCGCACGAACCGCTCGGGTGCGACCGGCAGGAGGTGGCTGCGCATGCGGCGGGCACGCGAGGCAATTCGGTCGATTATTTCCTGCCGGGCGGCCGGGATCTTGCCTAGCATCAATACTCCAGACGCGCCCGGCCCGATGCGGCACCGCCGGCTGCGTGGCGACGTAAATTATACACTTGCATCCCCGGCCGGGCCGAGCAGCCGGGCGCGTCGCTGAAGCCGGGCCAGCATCATGTCGAACTGCGCCCGTTCCCGAGCTGTGAGCTCCGCCAGCAGGCGTCGCTCGTATTCCAGGGCCCAGGGGACGATGCGCGCGTAAACGACGCGCCCACGGGCTGTCAGGGTCAGCATCGAGCGGCGTCGATCGCTCCGTGCCATTGCGCGCCGCACGCGGCCTGCACGCACCAGGCTCGCAACCGCGCGGCTGACCGCGACCTTGTCCATGGCCGTGCGCTCGGCCACGGCAGCCGCCGAAAGCCCGGGTGTGCGCGCCAGGACCGCGACGACGCGCCACTGCGCAATCGTCAGTCCAAATCGCTGCGCATAGGCCCCGGCGATCGCCGTCGAGACCGTGTTGGAGAGCACCGATAGCCGGTAGGGCAGGAAGTCGCCAAGGTCCAGTTCCAGCGTCGAGTTCCCGGGCATCGGCGATTCCCTGTGTGGCACCGGAGAATTATAGTTACAATTGTAACTAACAAGCGGAGTGGTGCATGGCCGATCAGCCCGACAACCCGATGGGCACCGACGGCTTCGAGTTCGTCGAGTACACGGCGCCGGACCCGGAGCGCCTGCGCACCCTGTTTGCGCGCATGGGTTTCCCGGTCACCGCGCGGCATCGCAGCAAGAACGTCACGCTGCATCGGCAGGGCGACATCAATTTCATCATCAACGCCGAACCCGAGGGCTTTGGCCAGCAGTTTGCACGCGCGCACGGCCCCTCGGCCTGCGCCATGGCATTCCGGGTCCGCGATGCAGCATTCGCGTTGCGCCGTGCCGTTGAAATGGGTGCAAAGCCGGTCGCGACGCGGGTGGGGCCGATGGAGCTCAACATCCCGGCCATCGAGGGCATCGGCGGCAGCCTGATCTATCTCGTGGATCGCTACGGAGACCGGACCATCTACGATGTGGACTTCATGCCGGTGCGGGACGGCAGGCCCGTTTGTCAGGCCGGATTGACCTTGATCGATCACCTGACGCACAACGTCCGGCGCGGCAACATGAATCTTTGGGCGGGCTTTTACGAGAAACTGTTCAATTTCCGCGAGATCCGTTACTTCGACATCGAAGGAAAGAAGACCGGCCTGTTCAGCCGGGCGATGGCGAGCCCGTGCGGCAAGATCCGGATCCCGATCAACGAATCCCAGGACGACAAGAGCCAGATCGAGGAATACATCCGCGAGTACCAGGGCGAAGGCATCCAGCACATTGCCTTGTTCACGGACGATATTTACGCAAGCGTGGATGCGCTCTCGGCGAACGGCGTCGAGTTCCAGGACACACCGGATACCTACTATGAAAGTGTTGAAGCGCGCGTCGCGGGCCACGGCGAGTCGATCGAGCGCATGAAATCACGGCGCATCCTGATCGACGGCGGCGCCAGCGAAGGCATCCTGCTGCAGATCTTCACGAAAAACGTGATCGGTCCGATCTTCTTCGAGATCATCCAGCGCAAGGGCAATGAGGGTTTCGGCGAAGGCAATTTCCGCGCGCTGTTCGAGTCCATCGAACTCGACCAGGAGCGGCGCGGCGTGATCTGAGAAATCGCCGGGCCCGGCCGAACCCACCATGACTTTTGGAAACCGTTGTCGTTTTCATGCCTGTGTCAGGTTTATGACAGAACGATAGCGCCCCCTCGTACACGATCACTCCCGGATCGAAACACAAACCCGAGGAGGATGATCATGAACACTGAAATGTCCCCGCGCATCAGGTCCTTCGTTTCTGGCCTGACGGCAGTCGCGATTACGTCCGTGCTGATGATTACGCTGACGGAGTCCTTGAATCCGGCGTTGCTGCAGAGTAGCGCCGAGTCTTCCGCGCCGGAGAAGACGGCCGCTGTCGGGACCCACGGCAGCACCGCGCTGATCCGCAAGGCTTGAAGCATGCGCAATATTGACGCCCGGCCGGCACGCGGCCGGGCGTCCGTGCGCCGGGAGGCCGCCGGACCATCCCATTCACCGTCCGCTCGCCGTCAATCCCGGTCACGCACTGTCAGGTGCATGACAGATGGCCACACCCGCTGCCGCTAGCCTCGTCACAACACCAGGGCAGATCACAGGCTGCGCGGCACGACCAGAGAGGATCTCGATGAGCGATGCAAGGGAATTGAGCAGGTTCGAACGACTCCTGTCCTTGTTCACCAAGGTGCAGGCAGGCGAGGGACGTTGCATCGCCGTACTGTGTCTCCAGGCCTTTTCGCTGATGGTGGCCTATTACCTAATTCGTCCGGTGCGCGAGGCGCTGATCCTGACGGAAGGCGATGCCGAACTCAGGAGCTATGCGGTCGCCGTACAGGCAATGCTTCTGATCATAATCATTCCTGTCTACGGACTGATGATCCGCCGCGTGGCCGCCGGCCGCGTATTTCAGCGTGTCAACGCATTTTTCGTGCTTAACCTGCTCATTTTCTTCCTGCTCGGACAGGCGGGCTGGCAATTCGGATTTGTGTTCTTCGTCTGGGGCAGCATATTCGGCGTGATGACGGTGACACAGTTCTGGGCCTTTGCCACGGATCTGTTCAGCGTGAAGTGCGGTCAGAGGCTGTTTGGTGTCATCGCGGTCGGCGTATCTGCCGGCGCTTGGATCGGCGCGCGCCTGGCGTCGGCCGGATTCGAGTCGTTCGGACCGTACGGTCTGATGCTGGCATCCGCCGCCGTTCTGGCCGGGGCCATCGGTCTCAGCAAATGGGCGCGTGCCTGCGTACCCGCGACTTCACGGAGCGCGCAACCAGGCGACGAATGCCGGCCCGAAGGCGCGCAAGAGTGCGCCGGACGCTGGCTTGGTGGGTTCGCGGTAATCGGTCGCAGCCGCTATCTAGTCGGCATCGCCGCATTGGTCGTATTGCTCAACTGGATTACATCCACCGGCGACTACGTGCTGTCGAGCTGGCTCGTCGACGTCGCGCGCCAGGAGGCGCCCCAAGCCCAGGCAGCCTTTATCGGCCGGTTCATGGGCGACTACTGCTCCGCGATCACCCTGGTCGGATTCCTCATCCAGCTACTGCTGGTCTCGCGAATCATCCTCATGGCCGGACTGGCGCGAGCTCTCATGGTCACTCCGCTCGTGTTTCTCGCCGGTTATCTGCTCATCGGCGTCGTGCCGGTGTTTGCTCTGCTCCAGTCGATCCTGGTCGTGCAGAAAGGCCTTGACTACTCACTGCTGAATACCACCCGCAGCGCACTGTTGCTTCCCACGAACCGCGAGGAGAAGTATCAGGCCAGGACGGCAATCGACACATTCTTCTACCGGTTGGGCGACCTGCTCTCGACGCTCTCGGTCTTCATCGGACTGAGACTTTTCGAGGACGCGCGCCTGCAGTTCGTATGGCTGATCCTCGTCCTGAGCGGCACGATGACGCTGGTCGCGTGGCTCATCGGCCGCGAGTACTCGCGTCGCTACTGCGCCGCGCCTGAATCGTCACGGTACGATGCGCTCCCTGGCGTCAGTCCGCAGGCGGTATTCGCCCAATAGTTCATCGCGGCGCTTCAATAGCGCATCGATCTGCCGACGATGCAGCCATGCACCGAGCGCTTGCTGCAGCATTTCGCGATTGAGGGTCATCAGGCGCTCGGCAAGCGCCGGCGGCACCTGCATCTCGCCCAGATAGAGCAGCCGCGGTCTCTTCAGGTACGTAGGGAACGCGCGCGAGTGGTCGATCAACACCAGCATCCACTCCCGCGTCAACAGCGCATTCTCCTGCGTGCGGTCGGTGTTGTGGATCAGGATGTCGAAGACATTCATCAGGTTGTACTGTGGCGCAACGTCGCACCATCCCGCCGGCTGCAGCTTTTGCTCCAGCATTGTGCGCAGGCTGATCGAGTCGTCGACCCAGAACTGCAGGATTCCCCGGCGGCCATCGATGGTCCTTGAAACCGTCACCGGTACCATGTCGAGCCCGAGGAGGCGGTCGAGTTTATAAGCTGCAATGTCATACTCGAACCGATCGGACTCATTCAACGCTCGCGAGCGTTCGCGAATGCCGAAGTCGGTGGAGAGTTGCTTGAATACGGCGCGCAGCTCCACACCATCCTTGCGCAGGGTGACGCGCTGCGGATTCGTGATGCCGGCGTCGAGTTCCTCGATGCCCACCACTTCGGCCTGCTCGAGCCACTGCTCGAGCGCATCGTCATCGAGTCCTGCGGGGCGTGGACCGACGGTCCGCGAAAGCACTTCAGGCTGCAGGCGCTGTCCGGGCCGATCCGTATAGGCGACGGACCATCGGTCATCGTTAAAAATCAGCGCTGCCGGCGAGCCCTTGTAAATCGGCGCCAGCATGCCCGTGTCGAGCAATATGACCCGCCCATCGAATCGGCTCAGCGCCCTTCCGGTCGGCGAGACGGAATGCCCGACGACTACGCGGGACACCCCGAGCTTCGTGAGCGCGCCGTCGAGGTTCTCCGCTTCGGTGTACGGATAGCAAAGGGCCTGACCGCGAAACCAGGTCGGGCCCTTGGGTGTGAAGACTTCCGCACCTTGCATGGCGAGCAGCGACTTAGACTGTTGCTCGGCCCCTCTGCCGGCTACGGTTTCCGGCCGCTCCAGGAAACTGACGGGTCGGGCGAGGGTCAACTCAGTCTCGATCGCCCGCCACGACCGCAAGTATTCTGCAAGCTCTGAATGAAGCGTCTGGTTGGTGGCCTCGAGGCCCAGCCGCGCGACCATTTCGGGGAGTCCGGCATGCACGAATGCCGTGTCGTTGATGGTGAGCAGGAATGGCTTCGTCAGCAGCCACGCGCCGTACCGGCCGGTTGGAGAAAACGCCCGCCGGTGCGCGAAGTAGCCCCCCGGGAACATGGAATCAAAGTCGGCGCGCAATGTGGCTGGTTCCTGCTCGTGAACGAGCTGCCATGCTTCCTCGCGCAGTCGGTCGTCGTCACTCCCGGCAAACGCCGCGTATTCGGCGCCGCTCACGTAGCGCAGATCGCCGACGATATTCATGACCTCGTGGTTGCCGAGCAGCACGTGCACGGCTCCGCCGGCATCCCGGGCTTCCAGCTCCAGGCGCATGAGCAGGTCGAGGACCTTGCGCGAATCCGGCCCGCGGTCGAGCAGGTCACCCAGGCTGACTAAATGAGTATCATTGCCCCGCCAATGCAGCGATTCGTCGATGACCGCGGCTTCGCGCAGTACCGAGACCAGTTCCTGATACGCGCCGTGCACGTCTGCGAACACGACCACGCGGCGCACATCGTCGAATCGAAAGTCCGAGTCGGCCGCGCCGACTGCACCGGCCAGCAGCAGTGCGAAGACGAGAATCAGGCATCGACGCATGAGGCGTATCATCACCCATTGTCGCCCGGCGTACCACTGAGGGCCCCGGCATGACGACGCTCGCAGGAAAGATCATGCTCCAGCGCAGCCCGCTGTTTCGCGGCCTGTCGTCCCCGGCACTGGTGCGCATCGCGGAGCTCGCGGTGCAGCGCAGCTTTCGCAGCGGTGAGCTGGTATTCAGTCAGGGCGACCCAGGGGACGCCCTCTATGCCGTTGTCACCGGCAAGATTCGCATCAGCGCCGGGGCGCCTGATGGGCGGGAAATCTTTCTCAACATCATGGAGCCCGGGGACACATTCGGCGAGATCGCGCTTCTGGATGGCGGCACGAGAACCGCGTCGGCTACCGCCACCGTTCCTTCCGAGCTGGTCTCGATCCGACGCGAGCATTTCCTCGGGTTGCTCGAGCGCGAGCCCAGGGTCGCACTCGAGCTGCTCCGTCTCTGCGGCGAGCGTCTGCGCTGGACCAGCGGACTCCTGGAGGACGCGGCGCTGCTCGATGCGCCCGCACGCCTGGCGAAACGCCTGCTGAGTCTCGGCCAGCTGCACGGGCAACGAAGCAGGGACGGCCTCATGGTGCGCATCTCACAGGAAGACCTCGCGAACTTTCTCGGCGTGTCGCGGCAGGTCGTGAACCAGCATCTCCAGGGCTGGAAGAGCCGCGGCTGGGTCGATCTCGGGCGCGGGGTCCTCACCGTGCGCGATGAAGCCGCGATCAAGAACGCCGCTCAGGAGGACTGACCAGATCTGGAGTCGCGAGCCTTCTACACGATGATGATGATCGGGTCTTCGGGTGTCGCTCCGGCAATCGTGGCCGTGTACTTGACCTGAGTCCCTACCGCAGCATCAAACTTCACGGTTTCATGGGCCGTTCCCTGCACAGTAATGCGTCCGATGCGCGCGCCGTGCTTGTCCTTGATTACATTCGCAGGAACAAAATCGACTTGCAGAACTGCATTTGAATCATTGTGAAAGACGATATCGTCGGCTTGTTTCTTGCCGATCCGCGTGCGTGTCCGGTTGTTCCCGTCGACGACGACATGGAGTTCAAGTTTGGCCATGGCAGTACCCCCCTTTTTCGAACATCATTGCTCTTCAGAATCGTTTTCTGATTTCCCCAAGCTCCGGCGCGGCCCGGATCAGGTTCTCCGGGTATCCCAATTCCCTTGCACGCCTTGCGTGCGCCAGCGCCGTCGTCGCGTTACCGAGGCCGAGCTCGGCCAGCGCCACGTAATAGTGCACGTAAATATTATCCTCTCCCTCGGACAGCGCAATCGCAATGGACCGGCGGGCCCGCTTCTCCTCGCCGAGCCGCGTCGCATAATACGCGGCCTGCGCCTGATTGACAGCGTGCTTCGGATTGACTGCCAGCTCGCCGTCCACCAGCTCGAGCGCCCGAATGTAAGTCCTGTTTGCCTCGTCGGCTCGTGCGTCGAATAGCAGCGCGTCGGCGAGATTTCCCCACAAACGGTGGTCGGCAGGGGCAAACTCGATTGCCTTGCGATACATCTCCGCCGCCTCTCGATAGCGGCCGAGATAGTAGTGCACATTTCCTGTGTTTCCGTAGCTCGCCGGGCGCGGTTCCAGCGCCAACGAGCGCGCGAAGGCTTCGGCCGCCTTTTCGAAGTTGCCCATGAACAGATATGCGCCGCCCAGATTGCTGAAGGCGTTGGGGTTATCCGGAGTGAGCATGGTGGCGCGTTCGTACGCGAGGGCGGCGTCAGCGGCGCGGCCCTGGGAAAAGAGGAAGTTGCCATATGCCGCGTGCGCCGCCGCGTAGCTCGACTGCGCGGCTATCGCACTCTCATACGTGTTTTCCGCCTCATCGGCTTTTCCGGCGGCGGCAAGTGACTCGGCCAACCCGATCAGCACATCGGGTGATTGCGGCACCAGCTCAAGCGCACGCCGATACGAAGCGACGGCCTTTGTCGCGTTGCCTGTCGCGAGGTGCAGCCTGCCGACCGCCATGTGCACCTCTTGTGCCGCGCTATCGAGCGCTTCGGCATTGGCGCACGCTTCCTCGGCGGCCGTGACATGCGCGGGCGCCCTCTCGAGGCCGTAGCGTTCTACGCGCGCCTCGCACAGTCCGGCTTGCGCACGCGCTAAATCCGGCTGCTCGGCGAGTGCGCGCCCGAAAAGTTGCTCTGCTGCCTCGAGTAGTCGTAGTTG
>Ga0209640_10002418_pt1 | contig 16263 bp, 18 predicted proteins | sample RifCSP10_1_FD_184018 | JGI IMG/M metagenome (GOLD analysis project Ga0209640, IMG submission 184018) | Soil microbial communities from Rifle, Colorado - Rifle CSP2_sed 10_1 (SPAdes) (version 2) | ecosystem: Environmental > Terrestrial > Deep subsurface > Rock core/Sediment | place: Rifle...
TCGATACCGTTGCCTGCCTTACAATCATCCCCTCCACAAGCCGCGCTAAGCTCTAGATGGCAACAAAGATCATGATGGCGAGCGTCGCTGCCCGCTTCACGAGGACCTTCATGAAGCCCAAGGAAATTGGCAGCTCGCGGCGTTCTCTCCGGTGAGGTGCAAGGACCGATCTTCCGTGCGTGGGGCCATGCGAAGTGCGTTTGCGGAAGCGGCCCGCTGTCCCTGACTCTTTCATCACGCCTTCGTCGCGAACTCCCCGCATCCCCGCGCTCCGGATTACCGCTCACGGGAAGCTTGAGGTTTTTGCCGAGTCGCGACAAGGCTTCGCGGCGTGTGCGAACGCGGATGCCCATCCCGACGACGTCGTTCTGAAGCGAACCGCACGGCCCCTATCGTCGACGACCCTTTCGCCCACCATGGCGGTATCGGAATTCCTTCGGTCGTGCGTCCTTCGGGGGCTTCTCCTTACGCTTCACGATCCACTCCATCTAGTCTGAGGCCATGAAACCCTTGGCGAGCCACGCGATCAGGAGGAGGGCGAACATCATCACCGCGGAGCCGAGCGTGATGGCGCCTTGGAACGTCGCGCCGATTGCAACAAGGTAGCCGCCGAATACCCCGAGACTGCCCGTCATCGACCCGGCGGACACGACATAGATCCTCCAGATTGACTGCGCCTTGCGGGCCCTTCGCGAGAGCTCCCGATTCTGCACCGTGTCAATCCGCTTGGACTCGCCTCGGAACGGTGGGGACATCCGAATGTATCCGTTCGGGACACGCACCTTGCGGGGAGCGCGGGTGTCCTGGTGCGCGGCCGTTTCCTCGACCGTCCGAGGCCCGCCAAGCTTCTCATCGTACTCCCGCCGAAGGAGGGTGTTCGAGAGGACCTCGTAGGCCTCCTTTACCTCCAAAAACATCTCGCGGGCGCGATCGTAGGGATTGACATCCGGGTGGTATCGCTTCACAAGCCGGCGGTACGCCCGCTTGATCGCGTCGGGACTCGCGGTCCGTCTCACGCCGAGAATCTCGTAATACGTCGCGGCCATCGGCCCGCGTTCCATCGACTCCTCGGATGGATAAAGGTGCCGCGGTAGTTACCGTCTCGAACCATTAAGTAGCCGCCCACGTTTCGCAACGGAGGGGCCCGTAGCTTAGCCTGGTGGAGCGTCTGGCTCATAACCAGATGGTCGTCGGTTCAAATCCGGCCGGGCCCATTTCTCTCGACCATCTGTCCGTCTCCTCTTCGTCAGTCAGGATGCGAATTGGATTCGCGCTACATATGGATGGCCGTCAACTCGTGTCGGATCGTCTGTCCCCAATCAAGTGCGAGGGAGGTCGCGGGTGTTACGTGCAGTTTCCGTCCGTCTCCAGCTATGGTCCCTTCTGGCAGATTCTCCCCTCAAAAGACACCGTACTTGGCGATTGGCTTCTCAGCCGACTCCGCCTATTATCGGATTAGTGATACGCCCTTCTTCTGGGAGTGAGGCCGCGCCGCGGAACAGAACTCACGCCGAAATTCAATCGCGCGCCAAAGTAAATGAAGTCCCTCCGCTTGAGGCGGGTTCTCGATGGAGGATCTCGGGCTTGATCGCCGCGTCGTTGACGCCGCTGCATCGGTCGGCATCGAACAGTTTACCGAACCGCAGCTGCGCGCGATCCCGCCCATCTTGGCCGGAAAGAATGTGGTTCTCATCGCCCCGACGGGAATCGGGAAGACCGAGGCCGCGATCCTTCCGATTTTTCACAAGATTCTCGCCGAGAAGCCGGAGCCCGTGAGCTGCCTTTACATCACGCCGCTCCGCGCGTTGAATCGGGACATGCTCCGCAGGATGGCCTTCTTCGGCGAACGGCTCAGTGTGCGGGTCGCCGTTCGCCACGGGGACACGCCACCTCAGGAGAGGGCCGCGCAGACCCGCCATCCGCCGGATATCCTCATCACAACGCCGGAGACGTTCCAGATTCTCTTCACGGGCCGCCGGGTTCGGGACCAGCTTCGTGGTGTCCGCTGGGTCGTCATCGATGAGATCCACGAGCTCGCGGGCGACGACCGTGGTGCGCAGCTCGCCGTGGGCCTCGAGCGTCTCGCGGACCTTCTCGGTAACGACTTCCAACGGATCGGCCTTTCCGCGACCGTCGGTTCGCCGGACGAGGTCGCGGCGTACCTGGGAGGAATCGGTCGTCCCGTCGAAGTGATCAAGGTCCCGATCCCGAAGGGGATGCGGATGGCGGTCGAGTTCCCGCTCCCCGCGCCGGAGGACGGGACGTTCGCGGAGCGGCTGCATCTCCAGCCGATTCAGGCGACGGCGATCCGGCGGTGCCACGAGCTCGTGGAGTCCCACCGGTCGACGCTGTTCTTCGTGAACACCCGCGACACCGCGGAGTTTCTCTCGAGCCGCCTGAAGACGTGGTTCCCGGACGCCTCGATCGGGGTCCACCACGGTTCCCTCTCGAAGGAGGTGCGGGTCCAGATGGAGGACGACTTTAAGGCGATCGTCCTGAAGTCCCTGATTTGCACCTCATCCCTCGAACTCGGAATCGATGTAGGCTCCACGGACTTCGTGCTCCAGTACAACTCCCCCCGCGAGGTCACGCGGCTTGTCCAGCGGATCGGGCGCTCGGGCCATGGAGTCGGCGAAGTATCCGATGGCCTTGTCGTCGCCACACATGAGGATGACTTCGCAGAGGCGTGCGTGATTGCGCGCCGCTCCCTCACGGAAGAGCTCGAGCCCTTGGCCGTTCGTCAGGATAACTTCGCGGTTCTCGCAAACCAACTCATTTCGATGGCAATCACGAAGCCCTCCATGGGCGTCGACGAAGCCTATGGCCTCATCCGCCGGGCGTATCCGTTCCGCGACCTCAAACACGCGGACTTTCGTGCGGTCCTCGAACAACTCGCCGGACTGAAGCGCTTGTGGTTCCGCGAGGGACGGTTCGGCCGGAGCCCGGCCTCCCGATTATACTTCCTCGAGAACATCTCGATGATTCGCGACGTACGGACGTACCGCGTCGTGGACATCACGACCCGCCAGGTGATCGGCACGCTCGACGAGTGGTTCGTGGCGGAGAATGCGAAGCCCGGGCAGACGTTCGTGATGCGGGGAACGACATGGCGATTCGTCGAACACAAGGAAGACCACCTCCTCGTCGAGCCCGTTCGGGAGATCGGGGACGTGCCGAGCTGGATCGGAGAGGACATCCCCGTCTCGTTCGGAGTCGCGCAGGAAGTCGGTCGCCTCCGCGGGTCGCTCGATTTCGAGGCGTACCGCGGAAACGAGGAAGGCGTCCGGAAGTTCCGGGAGTACATCGGCAGCCTGCAGGGGAAGCCGATTCCGACGGACACGCGGGTGACGATCGAGGCCGCGCGGGACCTCCTGATCATCAACGCGTGCTTCGGGAGCAAGGTGAACGAGACCCTCGCCCAGCTCATCGCGTCCCTCATCTCGGCGCGGTTCGGCGAGAGCGTCGGCGTCCAGTCCGATCCGTATCGGATTGTCGTGGAGGCGCCCCACCCGATTGACCCGCAGCGGATCGTGGAAATCCTCCGGCCGAATGAGCCGCAGGCCCTCGAACCGCTCCTCCGCGTCGTGTTGAAGAACTCCGCCTACCTGCGCTGGTCGTTCGTGCACGTCGCGAAGAAGTTCGGCGCCCTCCGGCGGGAGGTCGACTGGGAGATGGTGAGCATTCCCCGCCTCCTGAAGGCGTTCGAGAACACGCCGGTGTTCGAGGAGGTGTTGAACCGGATTTTCTGGGAGCGGATGGACATCCCGCGGACCGTCGAGGTCCTCCGCAAGATCAAGGATGGCGAGATCGCGGTCGAGGTCACGCAGATCTCGAACATCGGGAAGGCGGGCCTTGAGGGAAGCCTCCGGCTCGTCGCACCCTCGAAGGCGGACCATGCGACGCTGATGGCCGTGAAAGCGCGGCTGGAGAAGGAGACCGCGCAGTTCCTGTGCCTCAACTGCCGCGCGTCGTGGCGGTCCCTGGTCGCGGACCTGCCGCCAAAGATCATGTGTCCCTCATGTCAAGCCCTGATGATCGCCGTGGTCCGCCACTTTGAGCGGGAGAAGCTGAAGGAGGTCGATATCGATGGGCCATCGAAGGCGGACCGACCCTTCGTGAAGAAGCTGTTCACGAGTGCGAGCCTCGTGATGGCCCAAGGAAAGAAAGCGGTCCTCGCTCTCGTTGCCCGAGGGGTCGGCGAGGAGACCGCCGCGCGGATTCTGCGGGGATACCATGAAACGGAGGATGACTTCCTCCGCGACGTGCTCGCGGCCGAAGTGAACTACGCTCGGACGAAGCGATTCTGGGACTAGCTACCTAGCAGGTGTGCGCTCGTTCCTCATCTCCCGCCGGCCAGTGAGATATGCGACAGGGCCGTGCGATGCCTAGGGCCGGGAAGGGGTCACAGCGTCTCGCCGGCGGTTCCCCGGATGCGGCGGGCAACGGCCTCGAGTTTCCTAAGGGTCTCCGATAGATCTTGCCGAGCGGCGGACAACAGATTCCCGACGGGCTTCATGGAGTACGCGTATGCAAGCTTCTTGTTCGCCGTCACGAAAATCCTGCGCTCGAGAATCCCACGCCGGAGGAGCAAGGACAGGTTCTCTCGAACACTCCGTTCGGACCTCCGGACCCGCTCCACGAGCTCCTCGACGCGCAACGTCTTCCGGGTCTGCGAAAGCGTGTCGAGGATCTGGCGCGAGGTCCGAGGGAGGCGAAGGGCCTCCGAAAGCTCATGTGCGAAGTCCGACAACCGATCCAGGCGAACCATCGAAATCGGAGGAGACATGGTGTCGAAATATATGAAAATTCGCTTGCATAGGTAAGTACATGAAACCGCATGTAGCGGCGAACCCGCACCGTCCCATGTGGGAGGTTCATCGCACGTCAGTAGCGCGTAGGTCGGCCCCCGTTCGCGGGTCCGGGGCCCCCTGGGAGCGGACGCCTGCGCGGCCGAGGAGCCCATCGAGCGCATCCAGAGTTCCCGCACAGTCGTCGTACGCGCCCTCGTCGAAGAACACCTCCGCCCGCGCAAAGAGCGCGTCCGCATCCGTCACAGCTGGACCGCCCTTCTTCCTCAGGATAGAGATGGGTCCACGGAGGTCCGCGATCCGCGCGGCGACCGTCCGATGCCTCTCCCGAACGCCCTCCGCGATCACGCGGGCGTGTTCGAGGCGGCCGCGGGCATCATCGTACCGCCCCGTATGGAGGAGGACACGGGCATCGCCAATTGCCTCCCTTGCAGTGTGCACATTGAACCCCCATTGTTCGGCCTCGGCGACGGCAGCTTGGACCGAGCGCAGGTGAAGGAACAGGGATCGCTGGGCCTTTTGCATCTCCTCGATTCGGTGCGCTGCATTGGAGGCGAGGCGGATTGCCTCCGACGGGTTCCCTCGAGCGAGGGACGCACGCGCGTCCCCGAGCGTGATCTCGATTTCCTCGGTGGGCCCGCCCTCCGCCCGCACTCGGCGCACCGCCGCGTCCGTCCGGTCCAGAGCTTCGGAGGCACGCGCCTGCTCCTGACGCAAAGCCTGCAAGGTGGCCACAACTTGCAACGCCCGCTCCCGCGCACGAACGTACTCGCCCGCCGAGAGGGCATCGCGGGCTTCGTCGAGCGCGGCGGTCGCGGGGGCCAGGATCGAATCGAGAGGCTCGGGAGTCACGTACACGTTCGAATCGCGGAACTCGCGAAGCGTTCGATCCGCTTCCCTGATCACACTCGAAGCATCCGCGAAATTCCGGACCCGTTCCCGTGCGAGCTCAAGTCCTTCTCGCGCGGACAGCCCCGCCTTCTCGTATGCCGGGAACTTCCCGTCGCCGCCGTGCTCCACGAACGAGTGCATCGACGCGCTCGCGCGATCAATCAATGAGTCAACCATTTCCGTCCCGATGCCCATCGACACCATACGGTCGCGCTCCAGTCTGAGGCGGGAAATCGCGTTCGCGGACGAGTCGTGAGTCTCGTGCAGAAGTCGCGCGAGTTCCTCGGCCTGTTTCGCGCTCTCCGTCGTAGCGGCGTAGCGGCGCCGGCGGAACTGCGTTCGCCCCCTCTCAAAGACCCGACGAGCGGGCCCAAGGTCAACGGCCGGCGCGCCCAAGCGAAGGCGCTCCAGGGCAGAGTCGGCGACCTGGAGTGCCCCGGCTGCCGCCTTGCGCGCTTTGCGCGAAAAGAACAAGGGGCTCACTCCCGCGGGCGCTCGACCTCGGCAGGGGACCCCGCCTCTCGGAGACGGGCCACGAGCTCCCGTTCGATCTCCTCGAGCCGTTCCTGATGCATCCGGAGCTGCTCGATCGACTTTGCGAGTTCGTCCCGGAACGTATCGATCTTCTTCCGTTCTGCGTCGATTTCCGTCTCTCTCTTGCGGAGATCGCCCTCCCGGCGCCGCAATGCCTCGAGCCGGTCCCCGATTTCCGCGCTCAGGACCTCGTACGCGGCGGCGACGGCCGCCTCGGGGAGGTCTTCCCCCCTCCCGCCAGCCAACCGCCCGCTCGTCGTGCGTACGTGCCGGACGGGCGGCGCGTTCTCTGAGATGTGGGACCTCAGGGCATCCGATATCGCGTGGGATTCGACGGACCGTGTGTATTCCGAGGCTGCCAGGGCCTTCGCAAGGCGGTCCTCAAGGGGATCGGACTCAGTCCGGGAGCGTGCGGAGGTGCGGTCCGGGCGACGAAGGAATCCCGCGAGGACGATCGCCGCAGTGCTTGTGAGCGCCGCGAAGAAGAGACTCATCGGCTCTGCGGGTACGAGAGCGACAGCCGCGGCGGCGAGAACGAATTCTCCAGGGCGAGAACGTACGTGGACTCCCCCGCGAACCCTCCCAGTCATGCGATGGAGAATCGATGAATCTGAGGCTATATAAACCATCCTTCTGGCCCGCGTTCCCGACACATGGGACTGCCCGTGGAACCACCGCGCGAAACCAGCCCGGAACTTTTATGCCCCGCCGGGAGGAGCAAGGTCCCACGGTGTGGCGTGGCGAAAGAACAGCCTTCGCTCGTGTGTGCGGTGTGCGGCGCGGCGAACCTCGCGACGGCGACGGAGTGCAGCGAGTGCGGGATTTGGCTCGCAGGCGGAAAGACTGAGGCGCAGGTGGATGAGCTCCTCGAGGAGTTCATCCAGGGCCCGAGTACACTGCCCACGAAGACCGCAGACGACCCCCTTGACCTCGATAAGGAAGAGGTCGCGAAGCTCGTCGGCACCCTGCTCGCAGAGCCGAAAGGAACCGAGGAAAAGCCCCCGGCACCTCCGCCACCCTCCCGACGGTCCAAGGCGCGGGAGGAGGTTCGGTTCGAGTGCCCCACCTGCGGCGCCGCCGTGACCGCGGATGCGACCTCGTGCCCGTCCTGTGGCGCTCGCTTCGAAGGGTCAACGGGGCCCGCAGCCGCGGCGTCCGCGCCTCCCTCCGGGAGGGTGACCCCAAGCGTGGCTGTAACGGAGCCACAGGTTTCGAAGGTGAGCGTCCTCAGCGGGCGGCTTCTCGACCTCGTGGTCCTCGGCACGGCGGCGGGTCTTGTCGCGATCTTCTTCAGTCTAGAGATGTACTCCCTCGGCAAGGTTACCGTGAACCCGATCGCTCTCGCACTGTTCGCCGGCGTTGCGGCGGGCGGCTTCGGCGGCGGTGCCCTCCTGTTCCGCATCAGCGTGTCCGCGATCGCGCAGGCGGACCGACACGTGAAGGACGGCCACCAGGACGAGGCGATCCGCCTCTACGACCGCGCGATCCGGATGGGCCTCCGGCCCGCGTCCGCCTGGACGGGCAAGGGCGTCGCGTACAAGCGCCTCGGTCAGCTCGAGGAGGCGATGCGGTGCCAGGACATCGCCCTCAAGCTCGACCCAAAGGTCGAGATTGCGTGGTGCAACAAAGGGGACGTGTTCTTCCACCTCGGACAGCTCGAGCAGGCGATCGAGTGCTATGACAAGGCCCTCTCGCTCCGGCCGAGGTACGCGATTGCGTGGAACAACAAGGGCGCGGCCCTCGCGCGGGCAGGCCGGTACGGGGAAGCCCGCGTGTGCCATGACCGGGCCGTCTCGTTGAAACCGAGGTACGTCGCCGCGTGGCTGAACCGCGGCGAGGTGCTCGCCCAGCTCGGAGATCGGGAGGAGGCCGCGCGATGCTTGGAGCGCGCGCGGTCCCTCGGGGCCTAAGCGATCCGTTCGAGGCCGACGACGTAAATCTCCGCGGACGACTTCGTTGTCGCAGGGGGGACGTATCCCTTCGCCATCTCGAAGTGACGGGAGACTTCGGAGAGAAACCGCCGGTATCCCTCTCCTTGGAACGCCTTTGTGACGAACCACCCACCGGGGCGCAAGGCTTTCAACGCGAACTGGAGGGCGGCCCCCGCGAGGTCGAGGGCGCGCGCCATATCGAGGGAGCGGTTCCCGCTCAGCTTCGGCGCGGCGTCGCAGAGGACGACGTCTGCGGGCGTCCGGAGTTCCTCGAGGATTTTGGCAATGACCCCGGGGTCCATGAAGTCGCCACGGATAAGCGTGACCCGCTCGATCGGGGCCATCGCCACGCGATCGACCGCGATCACCCGCCCCTTCGGCCCGACCATCTCCGCGGCGGCGCGGGACCAGCCTCCAGGCGCGGCACCGAGGTCCACAATCGTGTCGCCTTCGTGGATGAGACCGAACCGCTGTTGGATTTGCACCAGCTTCCACACGGCCCGGCTTCGGAGGCCTTGCTCCTTCGCGGCGCGATAGTACGGGTCCCGCCGCCGGGCCTTCACCCACGCCTTGCCCATCACCCGTTCCATGAGGCATCGCTAGTTAACGGTTATGGAACCTGCAACGATCGTCTGTGCGTTGGTAGACAAGTTTACCATCCTAGAAGGTGTGCGGGTTCCGCCGGTAAACAAGTTTACCATGGAATTCCGGACTTACTCGATCCCCGCGATGAACGTCTAAATACGGATCGTTCATTCTGCGGTGCGATGGTCCGGACGTACGCCGAGGCGGGGGTGGACATCGACGCGAAGTCCGCCCAGGTCCGGACGCTTGTGAAGCAGCTCGCGTTCCGTCGTCGTGGAATCGGCCGCCCATGGGGGCCGAAGGGCCACTTTGCGGGCCTCGTCGACATGGGCCGCTACGCGCTCGGCCTCACGACGGACGGCGTCGGCACGAAGCTGTTCATCGCGAACGAGATGCGAAAGTGGGACACCGTCGGGATCGATTGCATCGCGGCGAACGTGAACGATATGGTCTGCCTCGGGGCAGAACCGATCGCGTTCGTGGACTACCTCGCGATCGACACGCACGATCCCGAGCTGCCCCGCCAGGTCGGCCTTGGCTTGAACGACGGCGCGAAGGAGGCGAACGTCACCATCGTCGGCGGCGAACTCGCGGTCCTCCCGGAGCTCGTGAACGGCTTCGACCTCGCGGGCACATGCTTCGGCGTCGTCGACAAAAAGAAGGTCATCGATGGTCGCTCGATCCGTCCTGGACATCGGATCATTGGCATCCCGAGCAGCGGGATGCATTGCAACGGATACACGCTCGCGCGCCGCGTCCTGCGGGATGCGGCGGTCACGGTGATCGACCCCGTCCCGAAATCCGACCGGCTGTGGGGGGAAACCCTCCTCACCCCGACTCGGATCTATGTGCGGCCGATTCTCGAGACGATTCGTCGGACGCAGGTGTCCGGCCTTGCGAACGTCACGGGTGGCGGCCTCCGAAACCTGCTCCGGCTGAAGTTGGATGTCGGATTCCGAATCACGGACCCGCTCCCGCCTCAACCTGAGTTCCTTGCAATCCAGAAGCTCGCATCGATCGAGGACCACGAGATGTACCAGACGTTCAACATGGGCATGGGCCTCGTGGTCATCGCCCCGCCGAAGTCAGAAGACAAAGTCGTCGCATCGGTGAGAAAGCTTGGCGCTCGCACGGTCGGCGAGGTCGTCCGTGGCGAAGACGTCGTGCTCGCGGATCGGAATCTGAGGTACGCGAAGTACTGAGCCCACCGTCCCTCGCCACGTGTCGGGTTCCGTGTTTGAAGGTCGACGCGACGCACCCGAAGCGAATTCGCTCAGCGCGCGAGTCCCATGATCTTCCGGGCCTCGTCCGGCGATGCGACCTCCCGCTGGAAGTCCTCCGCAAGGTGACGCGCGCGGGCAACGAGTTCCTCGTTCCGCGCGAGCACCCCCTTCCGCAAGTAGAGGTTGTCCTCGAGGCCGACCCGAACGTGTCCCCCCATCAAAATCGCCATCGTGGTCATCGGCAACTGCATCCGGGACATGCCCGCCACGACATACGTCGCGGTCGGGGGAAGTTGGTCCCTCATGTGGAGCACGTTTTCAATCGTGGCCGGAACGCCGCCGTCGACGCCCATGACGAGCTGAAAATGGGCAGGCTCCGGGACGAGGCCCGTCTCGATGAGCTTCCTTCCCTGGGAGATGAACCCAACGTCGAAGGCCTCGATCTCCGGCTTGATGCCAAGGTCGAGCATCCTCTTCGCGAGGAACTGGACGGTCTCGACGGTGTTCACGTAAACAATAGACGGCTTGCGGCCGGCGAAATTCAGCGACCCTGTGGTGAGACTGCCCATCTCCGGCTTCGTCCGGAGCGGCTCGGCGCGTTCCTCGTCCGTCGTGCCCGCAATCCCGCTCGTGGATGTCATGACGACTAACTTCGTGCGCCGGCGGATCTTGTCCACGGTCTCCCGAAAGATTTCGTAATGCGAGGTGGGCCGCTCCTGGTCGTCGCGGCAGTGGACGTGAATGATCGCCGCGCCTTCCTGCTCGCAACGGTACGCGGTTTCCGCGATCTCGTCGGGCGTCACGGGAACGTGCGGGGTATCCTTTTTGCGGGGCACGGAGCCGGTCGGTGCGACCGTGATGATCAGCTTGTCCAGGGCCCCACCGTTCAGGCCTAACGCTGGCGGAGCCCGTAAATATTCCGGCGTCCTGCGGCCGCCCCCCGAAGTTCTGCGGTTCCGTTTCACGCTTCGTTTCGAAGCTGGAAAAGGCTAATACAGGAACCGACCCTGTGGACATCTTCCCAGATGGGCGCGGATTCATGGAGGCGCGGAGGATCGGCGTGTCACGACCACCAAAGGAAGCGTTGCCAATCATAACCCGGGACGTGGGCGATACTCTCATCGTTCTCGGGCCGGGGACCACCGCCCACCTCGGGACGTACCTCGAGCGACTCGGTCGACGCCGGGCCTACCTCGTGACATCGCCAAGTGTGTCGGCGGGCCGGGCGGGGAGCCAGGTCAAGGCCGCCCTCGCGGAGCGGCTCGTTGGGGTGTATCCGCGCGCGCGCCCACACGTGCCAATCGAGTCGGTGAATGAGGCGTTCGAGGACGCGCATCGGCGGTCGGCCGATATTGTCATCGGCCTCGGAGGAGGGAGCCCGATTGGGACGGCAAAGGCCGTGGCGGCCAAGCTCATGGAAGGCGGGAACGGTCCAGGGACCGGGTGTATCGTGGCCGCGGTCCCCACGACGTATGCGGGATCGGAGGTCACCCCGGTCTACGGAACCACGGACCTGGTTCGGGGCCGGAAATCGGTCGTACGGAATCCGCTCATTCGGCCGCGACTTGCGCTCTACGATCCCGAGCTCGCCGTCGAAACTCCGCCGACCCTGACCGCTTCCACGGGGGTCAACGCCTTGGCCCATTGCGTGGAAGCCCTCTATTCGAAGAACGCCACCCCAGAGGATCGCAAGATGGCGGAGCACGCGACGGGACTCCTCATCAAACACCTGCCGTTGTGCACGGCCGCACCCGGGGACCTCTATCATCGCTACAAACTCTTCGAGGGGTCCATGGAGGCCGGGCTCGTCCTGGCGAGCGTGGGGATGGGCGTCCATCACGGCCTGTGCCATGTCCTCGGCGGACGCTTCAACGTCCCCCACGGCGAGCTGAACGCGGTCGTCCTGCCCCATGCGATGCGGTTTAACCTACCCATCGCGGAGAGCGCGTACGGTAGTCTCGCGGCCGCCCTGAACGTTCGCGCGGGCTCCGATGTACCGGAGCAGGTGGTCCGCGCCACGGCGGAGTTCATCCGTCACCTCGGCCTCCCGCAACGACTCCGCGACATGGGGATTCCGGAGGACAGCCTCCCGTCGATTGCGGAGGAAGCCCTTCAGAGCAGCGCGGTTCGCAACAATCCCCGTCCGATCGCGGACGTGCGCGACCTCCTTGGAATCCTCACGTCAGCTTGGTAAGCCGATTCACGGGAGGGTGGATGCTACGAGACCTGCCATGATCGACGGATGAGATCCCGCACCTCGTTCAGGTCATGGGCGATGGGCGTCGCGTCCTTCGGCGGTTCCCGCAACGCTCCGGGTCGCGCGATGAACGCGGCCGCCACTCCCGCCGCCGCGGCCCCCACGATGTCCTCCCCGTACGAATCCCCGACGTGGAGGACATTCGCGGCGGGCAACCCGAGGTATCGAATCGCGCGCTTGAACAACGCGAGAGATGGCTTGTAGGATTGCTCTTCCTCCGACGTGATGACAAACGTGAAGTCGAGGCCATTCCGGTGAAGGGCTTCGAGAAGGGGTTGGGTGTCCGTGTTTGAGATGACGGCGAATGGGATCTCCTTCTCGAGCTCCTGCAACACAGGCCGAACCTCAGGATACGCGCGGGCATGCTTGAACGCCGAATCCATCCTGTCGAGACACCCATCGATGTCGCGAGAGATTCCCAGGCGCTGGAAGATTTCCACGAGGGCGCGGGAATGAACTTCGCGATGCGTGATGAACGGATCCGTCCGCACGTGTCTGTCCAGCGCTTCGGTCCATTGGCTCCTCAGGATGCGATCCTCGATGGCTGCGCGAGCCTGGGTGACTTCGCTCGCGACGATGGAATACACGTCCTTCGGGCCACCGTCGAGCAGACTGCCGAATGCATCGAACGTGAGGGCCCGCACTCCGCGCAGGTTCCGCGCCGCGACGATGAGCCGCGATCCAGCACCCGCAGTCCCCATGGAACGGCGCGACACGCCCGTTACATACAAGAATCTGAGCCCGCAGGGGTCGGACTGCGTCCCAGCGGTCGATGATCATTGCGCCCGATCCCAATTTCCGATGCTCGAAGCAACCGTTAAATAGAGTTCGCCGCCATTTCGAAGCGAGCGGAAGGGGCGGACGTTGGTCACGACGGGGACCATGCAGAAATTCACGAAGGGGAACCTTCTGCTCATTCAAGACCGGCCGATTCGGTACGCCATGTCGAACGTCTTCGAGATCGGGGCGACGTGGCCGAAGGCGTACGACCGGGTCGCCGTTGGCAAGAACGGCCCGTACGTCATCGCATGCTTCCGCGCGGAGGGCGAGGACAAGTCGTGGTGGTACATGCCTCACGATGAATACGCCTTCCTCGTCGAGGGGGAGATGCGCGTGGACTACATCGAGCCCCGGGACGAGCTCAAACCGGGTCCACACCCGAAGGTCTCGGGCACCGACATGGGCCACATCACCCTCCGGGACGGCAGCCTGGCTTCCCTCCCCGCGCGTGTCGCGTACCGGATGCGGGCGCCGCGGAAGTCCCTCGTCTTGCTTCAGACAAAGGACAGTTCTTGGATTACCTACGCATGGGAGAAGATCTGCTTGAAAGAGGAGTGACGATAATGGAGAAGGGGAAGTTGGTGGAACCGAAGGGCAAGAACGACCTGGGGTACATGCGATTCCGCCTTGGAGGGTACGTCTTCGAACGGAACGCGTACTTCACGGTGATCCACTACCCGGGTGGCGAGTATCACATGCCGGTCGGTGAATTCCTCCGGGCGGTCCAGCGCGACATCGGTTGGAACTTCTTCTACGGGATGGTGAAGTTCGACGAGGTCTTCGGCACGCTCAACTACTACGAAAAAGGGGTCGATTGCTTCGTCGGGAAGTACAACGATGCGTGGCAGAAGGGGGGCAAGGCGTACAGCGAGATGTTCCCGAACGAGAAGATCAGCGCGTGCTTCAAGGCGATCCTCGAGGATTGGGTGCCCCCGGACTTCAACCCGTGGGGTGCACCCCGGGAGACGGGAAGCCCCTTCGGCCGCAAGCGCGGCGGCCCCCACCCCTCGATTTACCGAAAGCGAATCGTGACGACAAGCATGATCAAGACGCAACGGACCGACGAGACACACCCTGTAAACGAGGCGTTCCGCGACCTCAAGGGCGTCGACGGAGAAATGCACATCAAGCCCGAGTATGCCGAGCGCTTCGGCCTCCTGAATCTGTACGAGTACCTGGCGCGCAACGACGTGACGTGGAATCCCGAGATCGTCTCCGCGGTGGAGTACAGTCTCTTCTGCCCCACGACGGAGGAGTACATCCTGCCCGTGACGCACGGCAACGACCGAGTGGAGTGGTTCCTGCTTCTGAACGGCCAGATCTCGATGGAGATTCGAGACCGCGACACGGGCATCCTTCTGGCGTACCTGCACATGAAGCCGGGCGATTGCTGTGCGATGCCGGCGGACATCTCCCACAAGCTCTGGGCCCCCGAGCGTTCGATGCTCCTCGTTTGGGAGAACGGGAATCCCCAGCTTCCGGAACTGATTCGTCTCGGCAAGACGCCGACCGCTCCGCTCGAGGAGTTCGGACTCACGTAGTCCTCGATGTCCGATCGACGGTTTCGGTCGTGGGGGCCCATGCCAAGCGCGCTCGTCAACAAGTACGCAATCTACTTCCACTTTGAAGGGTCGGGGAAGGTAAAGCAGCTCCTTTCCCGACAGACAAGCTTGTTCCTCGCCGTCGAGAGTTGCGTGGCGGCGTACCGGTCGACGGGCCACTTTGGGTATTGGATCGAGGACCAGCGGGGTCACCGCACGTTCGTCCTCGACCGGCGAATCGTGTTGGCCCTCCTGTTTCTCAAGTCGAGCGACGAGGCGCGGTATTTCGGAGTCCTGAACCAGCTCGACCAGTCCGGAAATCAGGCGATGCTGGAGTCTGCCCTCTCTGAGTTCCTCCCTTCGTAGCGAGGGCCGATGGGGCGGTTCGGGTCCTGCGAAAGGCATTTGAGGCGTCGCCGCGCTCCATGCATCACCGGATGACGCTCCATGCGCGCCTCCAGGCACTGCAGAAGGAGATGGAATCCCACCTTTTCGAGCGTCGAGAGGAAATTGAAGGCCTCATCCTCGCCCTCCTTTCTCGCCAACACCTCTTGCTGGTCGGCCCGAAGGGCGCGGCGAAAAGCATGATGATACGATTGCTGGCGAATTCCATTGACGGGGCGCGTTATTTCGAGCGTCTCCTCACCCGCTTCACGCTTCCGGACGAGCTGTTCGGCCCCGTGTCGATTTCCGCGCTGAAGAAAGACCGGTTCAGCCGCCTCGCCCGCGGGTATCTTCCCGAGGCGCACTTTGCCTTCCTCGACGAGGTCTGGAAGGCAAACAGCTCCATCCTGAACAGCCTCCTCGCGATCATGAACGAGCGGCTGTTCTACAATGACGGCGAGGTCGTACAGTGTCCCCTGGAGACCCTGATGGGGGCATCCGCCGAACTCCCGCAGGAAGAGGCCCTGTCCGCGCTGTATGACCGATTCCTCCTCCGGTACAAGGTGGACTATCTCGCGGAGGACGGCCATCTCGTGGAGATGATTGGAGACCGTCGGCTGCCCGCGATCAAGACCCGGGTCACGCTGGACGAGATCCACGGCGCGAGAGAGGAGGTTACAGCGGTGGAGGTCGATCGGCCGCTGTTGGAGGCGGTCGCGAAGATCCGGCGACTCCTCCAGGCGGAAGGGTTGACCCTGTCGGACCGCCGGTACAAGGAAAGCTTGGTCGTCATCCGAGCGAAAGCATGGCTCCACGGCCGTCCCTACGCGATCGAGGACGACCTCACGGTTCTCGCGGACATTCTCTGGGACGATCCGGTCCATGAGCCCCTCGTTCGCGGCCTCGTTCTCGACGTCGCGAATCCCCACGAGAAGCGGGCCCGCGAGATTATGGATGCCCTGAAGGTCGCCCTGTCGAATCTGCAGGGGTTGGAGGACGAGCGCGATCGAACGATGGCGGCCGTCGAGTTCCTCAGCAAACTACGGACCGCGCGGGCGGAGCTTCAAGGGTTCCGCGAGCGGCTCCAGCGGCGCGGGGTTGACACCGCCGAACTCGACCATTTCCTTTCGGAAGCGGGCCGGTACGAGACGCAGGTCAAGCACGAGCACTTGGCGTCCGGATAGGGAGCGCGATGGAGCCGATGGGTCCTCCCGGCATCGAAGGGTCAACGAGCGTCGTGGTTCACGACCCCTTTGACGAGTACGCATTCAATGAGATCCTGCCGCGCGCGCCCGGGCTGAACCTTCTGCTCGCTGGGACCGGCGTGCC
>Ga0209640_10002419_pt1 | contig 16260 bp, 10 predicted proteins | sample RifCSP10_1_FD_184018 | JGI IMG/M metagenome (GOLD analysis project Ga0209640, IMG submission 184018) | Soil microbial communities from Rifle, Colorado - Rifle CSP2_sed 10_1 (SPAdes) (version 2) | ecosystem: Environmental > Terrestrial > Deep subsurface > Rock core/Sediment | place: Rifle...
ACCTGCATGAAAGCCCTGGCTTGCGCCGTGATGCTGTTCGCGATGAGCAGCGCCGCCTTTGCCGACGAAGGAATGTGGACGTTCGAAAACTTCCCGAAGCAGCTCGTGCGCGAGAAGCTCAAGGTCGACATCAGTGACGCCTGGCTCGACAAGGTGCGCCTGTCGACCACGCGCCTCGAGTCCGGATGCACCGGATCGTTCATCTCGGGCGATGGACTGCTGCTGTCCAATCATCATTGCGCCAGCGAGTGTCTCGCGCAGCTGTCGACCGCGGAGAACGACCTGCTCGCGAATGGCTTCCTCGCCCGCACGCGCGCACAGGAAGTGCGCTGCCCGACCGAGCAGGTCTCGGTGCTGGTGGGCATGGAGGAGATCACGCCAAAGGTGGCCGCCGCGATCAAGGGGCTCAACGACAAGGCCGCCAATGAGGCGCGCAAGAAGGAACTGACTCGCCTCGAGCAGGGCTGCGAGGACGCGGCGAAATCGGACCGCCGCACCGGTCCGCTCTCATGCGAATCGGTCTCGCTCTACAAAGGCGGTCAGTACTTCCTCTACAAGTACAAGCGCTACAAGGACGTGCGGCTGGTGTTCGCGCCCGAGTCCGACATCGCGGCGTTCGGCGGCGACCCCGACAACTTCCAGTTCCCGCGCTACTGCCTCGATATGTCGATGATGCGCGCGTATGAGAATGACAAACCCGCAAGCACGCCCAAGCACCTCAAGATCAATTTTGCCGGGCCACGCGAGGGAGAGCCGGCGTTCGTCTCCGGCCATCCGGGTTCGACCGATCGCCTGCTGACCGTCGAGGAGCTGCTCTCCCAGCGCAATGCGTTTCTGCCGGTGTGGCTGTTGCGCTACGCCGAGCTGCGCGGTCGCTACATTCAGTTCGGCAAGACAGATGCCGAATCGCTGCGCGTCGTGCAGGATCCGCTCAATTCGATCGAGAACTCGATCAAGGTGCGCCGCAAGGAACTCGATGCGCTGCTCGATGATTCCCTGATGACCTCGAAACGTGCCGACGAACGGGCGTTGCGAGCCAAGGTCGATTCCGACCCTGCGCTGCGAAGCGCCGCCGGGAGTGCCTGGGACGACATGGCGAAGGCACAGGCCGGATACCGCAATCAGTTCCTGGATTACACGTTCGTGGAGAATGCCGCGGGCTTCAACAGCGAGCTTTACCGCTATGCCAGAAACCTCGTGCGAGCCGCTGCCGAGCGCGCCAAGCCGAACGAGGAGCGACTGCGTGAGTACACCAACGCGGCTTTGCCCCTCCTCGAGCAGCAGATCAAGGCGGCGACGCCCGTCTACCCCGCGCTCGAGACGGTGACGCTGTCCTATTCGCTCGAGCGCATGCGCGAGTGGCTCGGCCCCGACGATCCCCTGATCAAGGACGTGCTGGGCACGGAGTCCCCCGACTCGCTCGCGGCCAAGCTGATCGCGGGCTCGCAGCTTGCGGATCCAAACGTGCGTGAGGCGCTCTGGAGCGGCGGCGTCGCGGCGATCGAAGCGTCGAACGATCCGATGATTGAGCTCGCGCGCCGGGTTGACCCGCAGGCGCGCGCGATCCGCAAACGCTATGAGGATGAAGTCGAAGCGCCCACCGATCTCGCGAGCGAGCGCATCGCGGCGGCACGATTCAAGGTTCTTGGGACGAGCACCTACCCCGATGCGACTTTCACGCTGCGGCTCAACTTCGGCACCGTGCAGGGTTGGATCGAGAAGGGCGAACCGGTGACGCCATTCACCACGCTCAAGGTCGCGTTCGACCGCGCGACCGGCCGGGATCCATTCCGCATGCCGCCGAGCTGGGTCGAAGCCAAGCCGTCACTCGATCTCGGTACGCGTTTCAACCTGTCGACCAACAACGACATCGTCGGCGGCAATTCCGGCAGTCCGTTGATCAACGCGCAGGGTGAGCTCGTCGGGCTGATGTTCGACGGCAACATCCATTCGATCTCGGGATCCTACTGGTTCGACACCGCGAAGAATCGGGCGATTGCCGTGCACCCCGCGATCATGAAAGAGGGCCTGACCAAGGTCTATCGCGCCGACGCGCTCCTGCGCGAGATCGACTGAGAACGGAACGGTACCGGGTTTGCCTTATTGGCCTTTTGCTGCTCGAGTAAGCATCAATCGTGATTTTGGCCAATCAAATGGCCAATAAGGCAAACCCGGTACCGTCTACTGCTGCTGACATTCACTCCTGCGCCACGACCTTGAATTTCACCGTGAGCTCATCCTGCACCTGCAATGCCCCCATCAGGGCGGTGAATGGCGTCAGTCCCAGGTCGGTCTGCTTGACCTTGAACTCGCCCGTTGCAACCAAGCGCGCGCCGTCGTACTGAATCGCCACCGGCACCTTGAGCTCGTGCCGCCGATCCTTCACTGTGATCAGCATCGTCACCAGTGGCGACTCGCGCAGACCTTCCGCTGCCACCGCACTCAGCTTGATCTCGGGCGAGCGCTCGCCATCGAGCAAAGCTGCGCCGAGCATGTTCTTGCGAGTTCCCTGCTTTGCAGACTCCGAGGGAACGGACTCGAATTCCGCGCCCTCCTCTTGCCGCAGCTCGGGTGGATCGATTTCAAGCGACGCGACCGGCATGACCAGCTCGAAACCGCTGCGCGGGACCTGCTGATGCACGTACACGTTGCCGCCGACATCGCGCGAAGCGATGACGTGATTGTGACCCGCGCTCGCCAGGCTGCCGCCGCGGTATACCAGGATGCGCACCAGGGAATCCGCGGGAACCACGCGGTACACGCGCGCATTGGAGTAGTCGCGAGCCGGCGCCGCAGGAACAGCGGGCGCGGGGGGTGGAATTTCCGGTCGGCGCGCCACCGGGCATGCCGTGAGCCCGGCGACGAGCACGAACAGAGCTAGAAAGCGAAGTGCGCGGAGCATGATTCACCGTCCGTTCAGCCGCGATATCGCAGATTGTAGCCAATGGCGATGAGCTTCGTTATCGTGGGTCTCGGTCGCGAGAAACAACAGTGAGGACTTGGCATGCAGGTGCGAAACACGGCAGTACGCTGGGGTACGGTCTCCAAGTTCCTGCACTGGATCATCGTGCTCCTCATCATCACGCAGTACGTGCTGGCCGAGGTGGCCGAGGACCTGCCGCTTGGTCTGCAGAAGTTCGAGACCTACGCCCGCCACAAGTCGATCGGCATCACCATCCTGGGACTTGCGGTATTGCGCCTGCTCTGGCGCTGGCTGAACCCGACGCCTGAACTGCCTGGCACGCTCAAACCCTACGAGCGCTTTCTCGCCCGCGTCACCCACTTCGGCCTGTACGTGTTTCTTTTTGCCCAGCCGCTCACTGGCTGGATCGTGTCGAACGCCGAAAACTTTCCGGTGAGCTACTTCGGCTGGTTCACGCTGCCCGACCTGGTCGCACCCGACAAGGAGTTCGGAGAATTCATGGAAAAAGTTCATGGAACAATTTTCAAGTGCATGCTGGTGCTCGCCACATTGCATATCGCCGCGGCACTCAAGCATCACTTCTGGCTCAAAGACGACGTGTTGAAACGCATGCTGCCGTTCGGCTCGACCCGCTTGAGATCGCCATGAATCAGCTCATCGCAGCTCTCGTCCTGTCCGGGGCAGTCACAACGCTCGGCGCGACCTCGTACACCGTGGACGCCAGCAAGAGCACTCTGGGGTTTACTGCAAACCAGAGTGGCGGTGACTTCGACGGCGGCTTTGAAAAGTTTACGGCCCGGATCGTGTTCGCCGATGCGGACCTCGCCGGCAGCAGATTCGACGTCCAAGTCGACACCGGCTCGGTGAACACGCTGGATGACGATCGCGACACGGCGCTTCGCGGTGAAGACTTGTTCCACGTGAGCAAGTTTCCAAACGCACGATTCGTCACGACCGGCTTCACTCGCAAGGCGCCCGGTGCCTACGAAGCTCTCGGCAAGCTTACGATTCGCGACGTCACGCACGACATTCGCCTGCCATTCACGTTCACGACGACGCAGGAAAACGGCCACACGGTCGCCTGGCTCAAGGGCGGCGTGACGCTCAACCGGTTCGACTACGGAATCGGCCAGGGAGACTGGAAGGACACTACCTGGGTCGCAAACGAAGTCAAAGTGAAGTTTTCACTGCGATTGATTCCTGCAGCGACCGTGGCCGCACCGACGGAGCAGCCAGCCAAGCCAAGGCCCGTCAAACAGCAACAGCCGTGACACAATCGCTGGGGGCCGCAGATCTCCCTGGGATTCATGCCGCAGCTCTTTGACGACGTCGGCGAATGCGTCGAGACCACCCTGAGACGGCTCGGTCGGCGCATCGTGCTGGCGCTGCCGCTGGCGCTCGGCAAGCCGGTCCCGCTGGCGAACGAGTTCTATCGCCGCGCCCTGCGTGATCCTTCGCTCGATCTGCGCATCTTCACGGCCCTCAGTCTGCGCAAACCCAGCGCCTCGAGCGAGCTCGAACGCCGCTTCCTCGAACCCTTGGTCGCTCGCGTCTTCGGCAACTACCCCGAGCTCGACTACGTCAACGCCGTACGACGCGGATCACTGCCGCGGAACGTGCAGGTCATCGAGTTCTACCTCGAACCGGGTGCCTATCTCGAATCGAATTACGCACAGCAGCAGTTTCTCAGCGCCAATTACACGCATGTGGGGCGCGAAATCCTGGCGCGGGGCGTGAACGTGATCGGACAATTGGTTGCCAAGCGCGTGTTCGAGGGGCGCGCGGAACTCAGCCTGAGCTCGAATCCCGATCTCACTGCGGATCTGCTGCCCGAATTCGAACGTGAGCGGAGCGCCGGGCGCGACATCGTCACGATCGGTGAAGTCAACCGGCAACTGCCTTTCATGTTCGGCGCCGCCCAGGTGCCCGAGACGGCCTTCGACTACCTGCTCGAGCATTCGCGTTACGAGTTCGACCTGTTCTCGCCGCCCAATCTCGCGCTGGGCACGACCGACTACCTGATCGGCATGTATGCGAGTGCGACCGTGCGCGACGGCGGTACGCTGCAGCTCGGGATCGGCGAGCTGGGCGATGCGATCGTGTACTGCCTGCAATTACGCCAACAGCAGAACGACGCGTGGCGGCGTGCACTGGACGAGTGCGGTGCGAGCGTGCGCTGTGGAACGGAGATCGACGCGCTCGGCGGCCGTGATCCGTTCGAGACAGGACTGTACGGCTGCAGTGAGATGTTCGTGGATGGCTTCCTCGATCTGTATCGCTCGGGCGTGCTCAAGCGCCGCGTGTATCCCCACGTGCTGGTGCAGCGGTTGCTCGACGACGGCCGAATCGGCGAGCGAGTGACCGCCGCGACGCTTGATGCGCTGCTGGCCGCCGGCCTGCCGCCACTATTGACACCTGCCGACTTTGAATCGCTGCAGCACTGTGGCGTGCTTCACGCGGCGTGCCGCTACACCCAGGGTCGCATTCGCACATCCAACGGCGATCTGGTACCGGCCGACCTGTCGACGCCAGAAGCCCGCGCGCAACTCTCCGCCAGCGGGCTCGGCACGCACCTGAAGAACGGCGCATTGCTCCACGGCGGATTCTTCCTTGGCCCCAGAGGCTTCTACGCCGCGTTGCGCGACATGCCAGAGGCCGAGCGCCGGCAATTCCTCATGTCCGGTGTCGGTTTCATCAATCAGCTCTATGGCGACGACCAGGCATTGCGCATCGCGCAGCGACGGCACGCCCGCTTCATCAACACCACGATGATGATGACCGTGCTGGGTGCCGCTGTGTCCGACGGACTGGCTGACGGACGCGTCGTCAGCGGCGTGGGTGGCCAATACAACTTTGTCTCGATGGCGCACGCACTCCCCGGGGCGCATTCGATCCTTTGTCTGCGTAGCACGCGCACCAAGTCCGGACGCACGACGTCGAACATCGTATTCAACTACGGCACGAGCACGATCCCCCGGCACCTGCGCGATGTGGTAATCACCGAGTACGGCATTGCTGAGCTCCGCGGCAAGACCGACAGCGAAACGATCGCGGCGCTCCTCAACATCGCCGACTCGCGCTTCCAGGAAGAACTGCTGCATGCCGCCAAGTCGGCCAGGAAGATAGCGCGGGATTACCGGATTCCGGACGCGCATCGCAATAACAGACCAGCAGCGCTCGAGAACGCTCTGGCGCCGCATCGGCGCGCAGGACGGTTCTCTGAGTTTCCCTTCGGCACCGATTTCACCGCCGAAGAAATCGTGCTCGCGAAGGCGCTCAAGCGCCTGAAGGACCGGACGAGCTCGTTGGCCGGAAAGGCCGTTGCGACGACGCGCGCGCTGCTCGACGGCGGCACACCCGTGAAGCTGCGGCCCTATCTCGAACGTCTACAACTCGACCGGCCCCGTTCGGCGCAGGAATGGCTGCTCAAGCGCTTGGTCACCAATGAACTGCGTCGCGACCTGGGGTGACCTTCCACTCCCTCTCCCGCTTGCGGGAGAGGGCCGGGGTGAAGGCACGTCACATCAGCGTCACGTCCATGCAATACCCATTTCACATGGCCCGCCCATCCTGCAACCCGCGGCGGAACTTCCTGGTGACCGGGCTGCCGTAAACCTCAGGCCGAGGCGATGAGGCAGACATCAACCCAAGTCGGGTAGCAAGGACGGATGCGGTAAGCCCTCGCCCCCCTCGGTCTGAATGCGAGAGCAAGAGGACAGATCCAGCCGGATCTGTCCTCATTTCATTCAGTGGACGGCGCGGTCCTGAACTTTGGCCTTGGTGGCGAGCGAGAAGCGGGGCTCGATCGCGGCCGTCTCACCGGTCACCAGGCTCGCGGCCAGACGTCCGACGGCAGGGCCATGCTTGAACGCATGACCCGAGCCCGCGCCCACCAGCCACACGTTTTCCCAGTCGGGATGCCGGTCGATCAGCAGGTCGCCGTTCGAACTGTTCTCGTACTGGCACACGCGCGATTCTGTCAGCGGACGAGCAACGAGCGCCGGAAAGCGGCGTTCCAAGAACCGCCTGACGTCCGCAATGCCCTCGGCAGAAGCCACGCGATCGCCACGGTCAGGGTCCATCGACGGTCCATGCTTGTCGTGGGCAATCTTGAATCCGCGGGCCTCCAGATCCGGAAATCCGTAATAGATATCGCCTTCATTGAAGTCGGCCCAGCCGGGCAGCTGCCCGGGCGAGAAACGTTCATCGCCGGCCTCGGGCGCAAAGAAGAAAACTTCCTGGCGCGTTGGAAAAATGCGCGAGCCGAGCAGTTCGGGAAAAAGTCTCGGCAGCCAGGGTCCGCAGGCAAACACGAATCGAGCGGCGTATCGCATCTGCCCGTCCGCGCTCGTCACCGAACCGAATTGTTTCGCGGGTTGCGGTGGCAGCACTGCGGCGGCGTGATACTCGCCGCCCGCTCGCACGAACTCCGCCACCAGTGTCTGCACCGCACGGCGCGCCATCAACGCACCGAGCTGCCTTTCGTAGAGGCCGATCTCCACGCCATCCCACGCGACCTGGGGAAAGCGTTTCCTGAGCTCGGCGCGGTCGAGGGCTTCGGTCGGCAGGTTCAGCCGCCGGTGCACTTCGAGCGTCTGCGTGACGTAGGGCTCGAGACGCTGGAAGAAGAAAAGCACGCCGAGCGGATGAAAAATCGGCAGGCCCGACCGATCGGAGAGCCACCGCCACTCCTCGAGCGAATCCCACGCCATCCGCGTGTAGATCTCATCGCGTCCATACGCGGTGCGCGTCATGCGCGATTCGCCACCCGATGAGGCGCGCGCGTGCGCCGGGCCCCAGGCATCGAGCAGGAGTACTCGCTGACCCCTGCGCCGCAGATGCCACGCCGTCCAGGCGCCCAATACGCCCGCGCCGACAACAATGGTGTCCCAGTGATCCGCGGCCACGTGTGATGTTTCCAGCGATGCGGCCTGCGTACGCAGCGTCGTCAGGGCGGCCAATCCCTGCACGATTCCGCCCAGAATCGCGCGGCGTGTGAGTCGCGATCGGTTGCCCTTGCCGGACATCGATCGCGACTCACGGTGCCCGCGGTATCAAAAGCTGGCGCCCGCGCGCAGGTACCAAAAGGCGCCGTTGAAGCCAAAGGGCGAAGTCAGGGACGGCCGAACGCCCAGGAATCGTGAGGTTGGATCCTGCTCGTCTTCGGGGAGCGTATCGAAGATGTTCTCGCCGCCAATCGTGACCTTGAACCGGTCGCCGAACGTGAAGTGCGCTTCAAGGTCGACCAGGATCTCGTCACCATAGGTGTACTGGTCGGAAGCATCACCCGGGCTGAACAGGCCGGCCGTCGTGCGCCAGTCGTCGTAGTAATTGAAGCGCACCAGGCCCGAGAAGAAGCCGCTCGTCGAATAATCGAACGTCAACACGCTGCTGTTCTCGGGTAGCTGGTTCTCCAGGTCGAATACCCGGGATGCGTTGATCGTACCGGGGACGACGTTGGAGACCTCCTGCTCGTTGAAGTTATGACGCAGGTCGACGAGCAGGTCGCCGCCGCCCACCGCGAAGGAGCTGGTGATCGCCAGGTCGACACCGTCGACCTCGGAATCGAAGCCGTTGACGAAGAAGTTGGCGTTGCTGCCCAGCAGCAGGGCAGCATTCGGGATGCCTGCGGCCTGCAGCAGCAACACCTCGGCCGGCCCGATGGTGTTGCTCAGCAGCGCCAGGCGGTCGTCGATCTTGATGTTGTAGTAATCGACCGTGACGCTCGTGGTGCCGGTCGGCGTCCAGACGAGGCCGAAGGTGTAGCTCTCGGATTCCTCCGGTACCAGCGGAACCGCGCCGAGCGCCAGCGCGACCGGATTCGACACCGGATAGGTGCCATTGGGAATGAGGTTGCCGCTGGAATCCGACGTGGTCGTGACATTGAGGGTGTTGACCTGGCCCGGTGTCGGTACGCGGAAGCCCGTGTTGGCAGTCGCGCGAATGGCGAAGCTGTCGGTGAACTCGAACCGCGCAGAGACCTTCCAGTCGGTGGTGTCGCCGAACTCGTCGTAGTCCTCGTAACGCGCAGCGACGGCGCCGGTCAACCGATCGGTCAGATCGGTCTCGACGTCGACAAAAGTCGCCCAGCTGTCGCTCTCGAAGCTACCCGCCGACTCCACCGTGAAACCCTGGAAGCCGTCCGATCCGACGCCAAAGATGGCCGCCGTGGGTCCCGCCTGGATCGAGGCCAGATCGCCGGCGCCGATTTCGTAGGTCTCGTTGCGCAGTTCGCCACCAAAGGCGACGTTGAGCGGCGAGTCAGCGAAAGTCTTGACGAAGTCGATGTTGAGCCCGCTTTCTTCCTGCGTCAGCGTGCCCGGCCGGAAGGACGTCGGTGAGAGGCGCCCGAGGCTCGGGTTGATGCTCTCCGAGAGCGTGTAGTCGGCCTCATTCTCGCCGTAGCGCGCGCGCACATCCCAGCGCAGGGTGTCCGTCAGGTCGCCGCGCAGGCCGACGATGACGCCGAAGTCGGTAAGGTCCGCACCGAAGTCCGGGTTGTATCCGCCCGGGAACAGCGTGTGGATCGGGTTGCGAAGTACGTACCCGCTGGGGCTGGCGGCATCGGGTGTCAGGTAGTCGTCCGGATTCAGCCCCTGGCCATTGATGCTGTCGACCACCGATTGCGGCGCGTTGTCCGGCAGACCATCCGCGTTGTTGTCGATCTGCAAAGTGGTGCGCGCTGCGGTCTGCAACTGCGCCGCCTGGGGCAGGACCGGCGTGCGATAGAAGAAGTCGGAGATAGTCTCGTTATCCATGTAATTGGCGGTGCCGTACAGCTCGAGCCTGTCGCTCAACGAAATCCCCGCATTGACGAGGAACTTCAGGGCTTTGACGTCGGGGTCACCCCAGCGCTGCCCGAGCCCTTCCTCCGGCACCAGGTTGGTGCCGACAACCGCTCCCACCGCCTCGGCGTCCGGTCGAGCAGCGCCTCGCGAGGTGATGTCGGAGGTGGAGTATTCGCCCGTGAGGTTCAGGAACCCGTCGGCGGACAGCGGAAGCCCGATGTTGCCACTGACGGATACGCGCTCTCCGTCGTTCTCGGAATATTCGCCGTACTGCGCCGACAGCGAACCGCCTTCACTAGCGTCCTTAAAAATCACGTTGACTACGCCGGCGATAGCGTCCGATCCGTACTGCGCGGAAGCGCCGTCGCGCAGGATTTCCACGCGCTTGACGGCGGCGGAGGGAAACGTAGCCCAGTCGACGCCCTGGGAGCCCTGATTGACCGTTCCCAGAGGCGCCAGCTGCAGATTGACGAGGGCGGAACGGTGTGCGCGGGTTCCGTTCACGAGCACCAAGGTGTGGTCGGGTGACAGATTGCGCAGGCTGACCGGGCGGATAAACGCCGTTCCGTCCGCAATGGGGAAGCGCTGAGTGCTCAACGAGGGGCTGACCTTGGTCAGCGAATCGGTCAGGTCAAACGCCGCCTGGTCGGTCAGCTCGGCACCGCCCACAACATCGACCGGCGAGAACGATTCGGTGATCAAGCGTCCGGACACTCGCGTACCGGTAACCACGAGTTCGTCGATGTTGGCGTCGTCCGCGGTGTCTTGCGCGAACCCGGCGATCGGCAGCACGCCGGCCAGCGTCATCGCTACGATGCATCGGACATGGTTCATGGCTTTCTCCTGACGATCGGAACGCCGCCATTGCGGCTGTTGCTTTTTTCGATAGGGGCGAAGTATCCCGCGAATCGCAGGGCCGGAATAGTGGGACGTGCGACAGGCCAATTGCTGTTGCGCGTTTGACACAAAAGTGCCGGCGAGGACCCGCCGTTAGCACTCGGCGATATCGTGTGCCGAACCTACTTCGGTCGCCGGGCGCGGCGTCGCATCGAGGCCCTTCGGGGTTTCGGCCGCTTGACTGGCTTTCGCTTGGCGACCGAGCTCTTTTTTGTGGTCTTGGCCATTGGTTTGCGCGCAGTTTCTGGTTTCTTGCGCGGAGCCCTCTTTGCAGGCAACGGCCGTTCTACGCCGCGCAGCTGATCGATGATCGCTGGGTTCTCGAGGGTCGAGACATCCTGCGTGATCTCCTCGTCGCGGGCGATCGCACGGAGCAGCCGGCGCATGATTTTGCCGGAGCGGGTCTTGGGAAGATTGTCGGCGAAGCGGATGTCGTCGGGCTTCGCGATCGCGCCGAGTTGTTCTGCCACCCAGTCACGCAGCTCGCGCACGAACGCCGCAGTGTCACCCATCGGGCGCTCGCCCCTGCACACGACGTAGGCGAATACTGATTCACCCTTGATTTCGTGCGGGCGGCCGACGACTGCCGCCTCGGCGACGCGCGCGTGCGCCACCAGTGCGGATTCGATTTCCATCGTTCCGAGGCGATGCCCTGCGACATTCAATACGTCGTCGATGCGCCCCATGATCCAGAAGTAACCGTCTTGGTCGCGCTGCGCGCTGTCGCCCGCCAGGTAATAACGGTTCTGGAATCGCTCCCAGTAGGTCGAGACGTAGCGGTGATTGTCGCCCCAGATCGTTCTGAGCATCCCTGGCCAGGGCTTGCGGATCACGAGGAATCCACCCTGACCCGGTTCAGTGACTGGTACGCCGTCCTCGTCGACGACGTCGGCGACGATTCCGGGCAATGGGCGTGTGCAGGAACCGGGTTTGGTGGCAGTCACTCCGGGGACCGGCGAAATCATGATGTTGCCCGTCTCCGTCTGCCACCACGTATCCACGATCGGACAACGCTCCTGACCGATGACACGGTGGTACCACATCCACGCTTCCGGATTGATCGGCTCACCGACGGTTCCAAGGAGACGCAACCGGCTGAGGTTGTAGCGCGCGGGGATTTTGTCACCCAGCTTCATGAGGGCGCGAATGGCGGTCGGGGCCGTGTAGAACACGGTGACGCCGTGCGTCTCGCAGACCTTCCAGAACCGCCCGCCGTCAGGAATCGTGGGCGCGCCTTCGTACATCACCACAGTCGTGCCATTCGCCAGCGGGCCATAGGCGACGTAGCTGTGGCCGGTGACCCAGCCGACGTCCGCCGTGCACCAGAACACGTCAGTATCGTTGAGATCGAACACCCACTGGCTCGTGACCTTCACGCCCAGCAGGTAACCCGCGCTCGAATGCTGGATCCCTTTCGGTTTGCCGGTGGAACCCGACGTGTAGAGCAGAAAGAGCGGATGCTCCGCGTTGACGAATTCCGGTTCGCAGACCGGCGACTGACCGGTCACCAAATCGTGCCACCACAGGTCGCGGCCTTCGTGCATCGGCACGGCCTCGCCGATGCGACGGTACACGATGACCTTCTCGATGGTCGGACAACCGCCCGCGAGCGCCTTGTCGGTGGTCGCCTTGAGCGGAATGACGTGCCCGCCGCGATGGCCGCCGTCGGCTGTGATCACGAGCCGGGCGCCCGCATCCTCGATGCGGTCCTTGAGCGAGAGCGCGGAGAACCCGCCGAACACGACCGAATGCACCGCGCCGATGCGCGCGCAGGCATGCATCGCGATGATGATCTCCGGCACCAGCGGCATGTAGATGACGACGCGATCGCCCTTGTGGATCCCGAGCGATTTGAGCGCATTCGCGAACCGGCACACCTCGGCGTGCAGCTCGCGAAAGCTCAGGCGCCGTGAATCGCCCGGCTCGCCCTCGAAGATGATGGCGGTCTTATGGCCACGCTCCTCGAGGTTGACGTCCAGCACGTTGTAGGAGACGTTGAGGTCGCCATCGATGAACCAGCGGTAGTTTGGCGCATGGTGGTCGTCGAAAGGGATCGTGAACGGGCGATGCCAGGTGAGCTCGCGCCTGGCGAGATCCGCCCAGAATCCCACGTAGTCTTGCGCGGCGTGGCGCTGCAGCGCTTCCAGGTCGGACGGCTTGATGCGCGCCCTGGCGCGGAATTCCGCTTTCGGTTCGAAACGACGCTTTTCCTGGAGGACCGATTCGATGTTCTTCTTGGGCATGACCGCAGGATAATCTGGCCGCTAAACCTTTTCGACCCCGCCGGCATCTCAAGCTAGCGATACCCCAGGGAGACCCCCATGTCGAAGGCGCTGCAATTGCTTCTGGTCAGTATGCTATGGTTGGGCGGCTGTTACGTCACCATTGCGGATGAATGCAGGTTCACCGCCGAACGCGCAGCCACGCTGGGCGTGGCGGGTGCCAAGCGCATCGAGATCACGGCGCGCGCCGGCGACCTCACCATCACTGGGCAGAAAGGCGCGACTCAGGTCGGCGCCCGCGGCAAGGCCTGTGCATCCGACCAGAAGCTGCTGGACCTGATCCAGATCGAGCTGCGCCTGGACGGCGACGTCCTGCGCGTGAACGCGCTGATGCCGAACATCAATGCCGACAACGCGCCTAAGAATGCCAGCGCCTCGCTCGATCTCGTTCTCAACCTGCCGGACAATCTTCCCATCACTCTCCTCGACTCGAGCGGCGACACGGAAATCACGGGGGTCGCATCGCTGAACGTGACGGACAGTTCGGGCGACTTGCGGATCACCCGTGTGGCCGGCGACCTCGACGTTCGCGACAGCTCCGGCGATCTGTGGATCGACGAGGTCAGCAACGGCGTGAAATTGCGCGACAGTTCCGGTGACGTCAGGGTGGAAAACGTTCACGGCGACGTGCACGTGGAAGCCGATGGCTCCGGCAACATCGAACTCGTGCGTGTAGGCCACGATGTCACGATCGATCAGGACGGCTCGGGCGACATCCGCATCGTCGACGTGAAGGGTGACGCGCGGATCGAAAGCGATGGCTCGGGCGACATCAGTGTCCGCGGAGTCACCGGATCGTTCACGCTCGGCGGCAAGGGCAGTGGCGATGTGCAGGTGGCCGACGTCAAAGGTACCGTCAACATCCCGCCCGAGCGCCAATAGAAGGTGCCGGAGCGGTATATCGGGCTTATTCGAACAAGCCCGATATACCGCTCCGGCACCTCTCGATCTTTGCTACGTACGCGGACGGCCGTCTTCGTCCACGATGAGGTCCTGGGTACCCGGCGGCAGGACCTGCAGAGATTTCAGAAATTCGATCATCGCGTCCTGATCGGCCGGGCGCAATCGCCCAAAGCGTGCCTTGGTGTCGCGCGCCTCGCCCTCGTGAGCCAATACGGCTTCACGCAATGTGGTGAACTGCCCGTGGTGGAAATAGGGCGGCTCGTTGGCCACACCCCAGAGCTTGCGCGTCAGGAATTTCGAGTTTCCCGCGAAGAACCCGCGCGAACCGACGGGCTGATTCATGTCGAGCGGCTCTCGATTCGGATCGTCAGGGCCCGACGTGATGTCGTGCAGCTTCAGATCGGTGAAGGCCGGAACGAGCACCACTCCGTTGCGCGGCCGCAGGCGAGGCGCCGGCAGGCGCGGATCCGTGAGATTGACTTGCACGACCGGTTCGGCGCCGGACCGAGCATTGCCGGGCGGATTGAAGGGACCGGGCTCGGAGAAGATCCATCCCTGTCGATCGAGCGGCAGCGTCGGTACATGACAGCCAGCGCAGCCAATGGCCGCGAAGAGGCGTTCGCCGCGGCGAATCGCGGCTTCGTATCGCGGGTGATTGGGAATGACCCGCCCCGGGACCGGCAATGTCGCCTGAAACAGCACGGCAGCGGTGACGTCTGCCCGCGTCATCTCATCGATCACGCCGTCCGCGTCCGGATCCGCCGCGGCGCCGAAGCGCTCGGTCGACTGGATGCCGTGGTGATGATTGAAAGCGTTGTTGGTGAACACGCGCAGCGATGGCACGCTGCCCGATTGATGGAAGGGTCGGATGATCAGTTGCGGTGGACTCAACGCGCCGTCGCTGGCGAGGCTCTGCGCGGGCAATCCTTGCACGGCGCTCACATTCCACGTGCCGTCGGCCATTCGCGAGATGTGACCGAATGACACCCCCTTTGTCATGAGTCGTGCGGACCCGCCGAGCGCGACAGTATCGCGGATCCGCTGCAGATCGAGCGTCATCTGCCGCGCCAGCATTTCGATGAAGCCTGATCCGAACATGCCCAGCGAATTGCGCGAGTTCGCGATCGTCTGCTGATTCGTCGCAACGCCGTGCTCGTCCACAGCACCGCGCGTAGGCATCGTGTCGAGCGGATCGAACGTCGTGAAATCGAACCGTTGCGCCTGCACGAAAACATTGGTGACGAAATCCCCACCGCCCCCGACAATTCCGAACGGCGTGTTGTGGCAGCCCGCGCATGAATTCGCGTCCGGCGCCGACAGCCGGTTGAAATTGCGCGGAAAGATCAGTGGCGCGAACGGATCGGTAAGCGCGGCGCCGGTCCCCTTGTTTCCAGGGCGGCCGGCGCCCTCCTGAATCGTCCAATTGGCGCTGAACAGAAGCTGACCGTGCGCTATCAACTCACGCGTCGAAAGCTGTAACTGCTCCCCCTCAGCCAAGTGCCGCGGCACAGCGACCTCGCGTCCGATGTCGGCACCGTCCGCAGCCACATCCATCGCTGACCCGGCGAGGATGCCCAAGGTTAGAAGCGAGCCTGCGACTCGAGAGACCCTGGAATTCATGACAATTCCCCGCCCGTCCGTTTATCAATTGTGGTCCTTCAGCTTCAGCTCGACGCGCAGATTCACGCCAAAGCTGGTGTTCGGAAATCCGAGCATTACCTGCACCTGTTCGCCATTGGCACCGCTGTACTTTCCTGTCCCTCCGGTGATTGCCCGTTTGATCGGCACGTTGACCGCCGGCAGCTCGAACCCTTCCGTTACGATGGTTCGATTCCCGGCCTTGTTTGCCAAATCGAAGATCTGGTTCGTCACCACCCACGGTCCCTCCGTCGTCTTGGCTCCCTCGCCCACGTGCCAGCCGCGACATGTCCAGCGACCGAGGACCAGTTCCGGAAACTCAGGCGTGCCGTCGGCATTCACGCCATTGCTCGCGCCAAGCGTGCCGTGCGGATAGATGTACCCTTCCGTGATGAATTCGTTGCCGTAGGCGGGCAGCCCATCAGCGTCCAGAGGAGTATCGTCGGCCGAAAAGCGGGTTCCGTTCTCGGCGATGTCGAACTTCAACAATTCGTTGGCTGCCGCCACGGATCCGCACAGACCGATGACGGTACAGAGAAGTAGCGCATGGATTGTTCGTTTCATGTTGATGCTCCCTGGTTGCGAGATCTGCGCCCGAATCGGCGCAGTGGATCGGGATTGACCCGACGCGGGTAAGATGGGTCCGCGGCTCAACGGCCAGGTTCGGAAATCCTTCGGGTTTCGCGATTCTTTGCTTCGTACGGCGCCGGACTCGAGATATGCGACTTGCCTTTGCCGATAGCGTGCTCGACCTCGATACCCGCCGGCTGCAGCGCGGCGGTCGCGACGTCCATCTGCCGCCAAAGACCTTTCAACTGCTTGAAATCCT
>Ga0209640_10002422_pt1 | contig 16248 bp, 13 predicted proteins | sample RifCSP10_1_FD_184018 | JGI IMG/M metagenome (GOLD analysis project Ga0209640, IMG submission 184018) | Soil microbial communities from Rifle, Colorado - Rifle CSP2_sed 10_1 (SPAdes) (version 2) | ecosystem: Environmental > Terrestrial > Deep subsurface > Rock core/Sediment | place: Rifle...
GACCTCAGCACCTTCTGCACGACCTCGTCGGCGGCCGCCTGCACGCTCATCCCCTTGTGCTCGACTCGCGCGCAGATGTCGTGCGCGACGGTGTAGCGGATGAAGAACTCACCGTGGCCCGTCGCCGAGATCGCACAGCTCTCGTTGCTGGCGTACGTGCCCGCCCCGACGATCGGTGAATCGCCCACGCGTCCGAAGCGCTTGTTGGTCATGCCGCCGGTCGACGTGCCCGCCGCGAGGTTGCCGTGGCGGTCGAGCGCCACGGCGCCGACGGTGCCGAAGTAGGCGCTCGGAGCGTCCTTCTCCATGGCCGGCTGCGCCGCGGCGCCCGTCGTCCGCTTCCGCCGCTCCTCCTCGAGCGCGCGCTGGAGCAACTGCCAGGCGCGGTCGGTGTGAAAGTAGCTCGGGTCGACGAACTCGATCCCGCCCTGCCCGGCGGCAAAGGCCTCGGCCCCGGCTCCGGTCAGCATGACGTGCGGCGACTTCTCCATGACCAGCCGCGCCAGCAGAATGGGGTTCTTGATGCGCGTTACACCGGCCACGGCGCCCGCCGTGCGGGTGGCGCCGTCCATGATCGAGGCATCCAGCTCGTTGGTCCCTTCATGGGTGAACACGGCGCCTTTGCCGGCATTGAAGAGCGGTGAATCCTCGAGGATCAGGATTGCCGCCTGGACGGCCTCCAGGCTGGAGCCGCTGGCGGCGAGGACGCCGTGCCCGGCGGTGAGCGAGCCGATCATCGCCTCCCGCATCGGCTCGCGACGGTCGCCGAGACTCTCCAGCGTGAAGTTGCCGGCCCCGGTGTGGATGACGAGGCCCCATCGAGGCTGCTGATGCATATCGAGTGAAGGGGATGACGATTCAGGCGCGGCGCAGGCCGCGGTGAGAATCCCGACGCATGCAACGGCCAGGTCGATGCGCCTCCGCCGCGGTTCGCGCCGGGTCTCCGTGATCATCGGTGACGGGCTCAGAGCACGCGGATGAGGATGTCTCGGCTCACCACGGGGCGCTCGCCGATGTTCGCACGTGCCTCGACGTGAATCACGTAGAGGCCACGCTCCGCGCCCGCGAGCGGAACCCTGGCGAGGAATCCCAGTGCGCCGGAGCCGCCGATCTCCGTCGAGGATCGCTCTTCCCTCGTCGTGGACACCACGCGCCCCGTGTCCGTGCGGAGCTCCACTTTCATGTCGATCGTGTGAGCTGCCGCCCTCCGCATGTTCTCGTGCACCTCGGTGTAGAGCGTGAGCACGTCGTCCGCGGCGAACTCGCGCGTCGCCGTGATCGGTCCTGGAAGCTCTTCGCGAAGCGGGTCGACGGGACGGATCGTGATGTGTCGGGCCGCCGAGGCCGACGTCAGCGCCACGCCGCTCATCGTCAGCTCTCCCCTGGTGAAATCGGGCACTTCGAGGTCGTAGATGACGCTGCCCGCCCGCGTCGGCGTGCCGCCGGCCACGCGGAGCTGATACCGTCCCGGCGGAAGCTGCAGCTGGGACAGCACCCGTACACCGAGCGACGTGGTGCGCTCGACAGCGCGGGCGTCGAAGCTCACCTGCGCGTCGTGCCGGCGCCCCGGGTGGACCTTGCCGTCCGCGGACACGGCCGTCACAGCCACGGCGATGTCGCTGACGGCGGTGTCGCCCTTGGTCACGAACCCGAGCGAGGCCGCGTCCATTTCGAGCGCGATGGCCACCTTCGCCTCCCGCCCCGTGCCCTGATACGCCGCCGCGAACACGCGCATGGGGACTGCCGGATTCGGCAGCGGGCCCCCGAGCGACTCGGCAATCGCCGACGGCAGGCGCAGCGACTCGGCGGCGGTGAGCGGCGCGGTCGCCGCCCGGCCGAGCGGCGCAAGGTAACCCCGACGAGCTTTGACGACGAGCCCCGGCCGTTTGACCCGGACCTCCAATCGACGGAATCGCCCGTCGCGGCGGTCGTTGGTCGACGAGAAGCCAAGCACGTAGTACGTGCTGGAGTCACGCACGATGCGCGAGAAGGCTTCCGCGATGCTGTTCGTGTTGGAGACGGCGAAGCCGCCCGTGGCATCGGCCAGCGCGCGCAGATCCTGGGTGGTCGCCAGCCCGCTGAACGCCACGAACTCCGATTCGCCGCTCGCGTCCCCCCCGGTGGTCAGGCCGCCGGGCTCGATCGGATAGATCGCCACGTTCCCGCGCGTGGCAGCGGCGATCATCCGATGCAGGTCGTCGAAGGCGATCGACTTGACGCCGCCCGAGTAGTCCAGCGCCTCGAACACGTCGAGGCCAAGACCGTTCGTCAGGTAGATCAGCGTCTTCCGACGCCCTCGCAGCGTCGTGGCGAACTCCACGAGCTCGCGAAGGGCCCTGATGCGCATGCGCACAGTGAACGCTGCATCAGAGGCACCGCCGCGCTCGCTCGGAAACCCTCCCATCACCTTGTCGGCGGCATTCAGCAGAAGGCGGCGGCTGCTCGTGAAGTCCTGCGTGTTGCGGGACTGCCCGCGGGCGATATAGACGAGTGCGCCGATGTCGTTCGACGCGAACTCGCGCTCGATGAATCGGCGCAGGAACCGTCGTGTGCGCAGCGCCAGGGCGCCGGGGATCTCATCGATGGCGATGATGTACACCCGGCCCTCGCCGTCCTGATTCGTGCGGACGTCCGGCTCGACCGCTGGCAGGGCGAGCGACCGCTCCGCCCGCTCGATGGGGATGTTGACGAGCGCGAACGAGACGATCGTCTGCGGCTTTCCGTCCTCGAGCAGCTCGAAGTCGTCAGCGGTGAGGTCCGTCACCGGGTTGCCCTCCGCGTCGGTGACGAGGGCATCGACTTCGGCCGCGTCCACTTGGGCGCGGAACACCGGCGGCACCGACGGTTCCTGCGGCTGCTGGCCCTGCAGACTGGGCGTCGTGAAAGCGGTCAGGGCAACGGCAAAAGCGACGATCAGTCGGCGGTTCACACGTCCTCCGGTTCGCAGGCCTGGCAAAGTCATTCTAGTCCTGGAACCGGGTTGTGTCGCCGGTCCGGCTCCAAAGCCGGGCGCCGAGGTCCCTCTACGGGCCCTCGACGAGGACGTCCGACACGAGCAGGCCGGCGACAGCCATGCTCATCCGGCCCAGAGCGCCCGTCATGCCGGGAGGGCGATCGACGGTAATTCGGAACTGACGGGTCGAGGGCCCCACAGTCTTCGCGACCTCGGTGCCGATCTCTGGCAGTAGCGTCACGAGTCGGCTGGGCGCGTTGATCTTCTCGAAGCGACCGCCGGTGTTCTTGGCGACTGCCTCGCCCACGCTTTCCTGAGTCTCGCCACTGCTCAGCGTGGTCCCGACCCCGACAGAGACCAAGACGGCGAAGAGGCGGAAGCGCCCGCCGTTCGTGCGTTTCACGATTCGCTCGATGTCGGCGTCTCTGACGTTGAGATCCCCGGCCGTGGTGCCCACGCTCACAATCGTGTGAAACGAGTTCGGTTCCTTCTCCACACGCTGGGTCGCCTCGTCCAGTGACTCGACGAACCGGCCCGCGCCAGAGGCGGGGGCGATGAACTGGACCGCCTTCATCAGTTTCGCCTTGTCGGCGGTTCCGCGCTCGATGAACCGCGGCTGGGGCGCCGTCGTCACCACGGTCGTCTCGATGTTGGCCGGAAGTGCCTCGAGCAGGCCGGTGAGCCCCGCACGCAGGTCGGCGATGCTCTGCCTCGGTATGCCGAGACCGTTATCGATCAGTATCTGCACTTTCGAGACTCGGCTGAAGCCTTCGACCTTCACCACGGTGGCCGGCGTGCCGTTCTCGATGACCCCTATGTCCTTTGGCTCGATGGTCGTCACCGGCTCACCACTGGGGTTGCTCACCGTGGCCAGCAAGCGGATCTGCTTCTGCGCCTGGAGATCGGCCCCGGTGATGCACAGGGCCGCTGCCGCCGCCGCAACACACCTCAATCTCATAGCGTCCTTTCGTGGCATCGCTGCCGTATCAGACGTATCGGGACACCCCGAAGTTTGGGGCACTGACGGCCACAGCCGAGCCGGATCAGACGCGCGGTTCTCACGAGACGCCTTGCTCGTCGGGCCGGCCGGCGCCGCGTGGACGGTTGTCAATTGCCGGCGGCTCGACCCGATCGGCCGGCATGAAGCCGAACACGGCGCCGTAGAAGAACAGCTCCGCCTCGAGGCAGCGGACGATCGTCGCGGCCTTGCGGAAGCCGTGCTGCTCTCCCTCGAACGTGAGGTACGCGACCGGAAGGCCTCTGGACCTGACCGCTGCAGCCATGGTCTCGGACTGGTTGGGCGGAACCACCTTGTCCTCGAGGCCCTGGAAGAGGATCAGCGCACACGCGAGCCGGTTCACGAAGTGGATCGGCGACCGTGCCCGGTAGAGGTCGCGTGCCTCTGGATACGGGCCGATGAGCGTGTCGAGATAGCGCGACTCGAACTTGTGCGTGTCGCGTGCAAGGCGCTCGACGTCGCTGATCCCGTAGTAGCTCGCGCCCGCCTTGAACACGCCCGGGTGAAAGGTGAGCGCCGCCAGCGCGGTATAGCCCCCGGCGCTGCCCCCGCGAATCGCGAGTCGATCGGGATCCGCCTTCCCCTGTCCTACGAGCCAGGTCGCGGCCGCCACGACGTCATCGACGTCGACGATCCCCCACTGCCCGTTGAGGCGCTGTCGATACGCGCGCCCGAACCCGGAGCTGCCGCCGTAGTTCACGTCGACGACGGCAAACCCGCGGTTCGTCCAGAACTGCACTCTCAGATCCAACGTCGCGCTGGATGCCGTGGTCGGACCGCCGTGGCTCATCAGCACGAGCGGCGGACGCTCCGCTTCCGGCGCCGTGCACGTGGCATGCCGCGGCGGGTAGTAGAAGGCCCACGTCGAGCGCCCGCCAGTCGAGGGGAATTCAACCGACTCGGGTGTCGATATGTCAGCCGGGTCGAGGTCGAGCGTCGAGGACGGCCGAAGCGTCTCGGTGATTCCGGTGTCGAGGGCGACACGCACGACGCCATCCGGGGTCGTGGCCGATCCAGTGACGAGCACGGCGTGCGAGGTTGTCGACGTCAGCCACTCGCGGGGCTCGAGCCCGTCAGCCAGAGGCGACAGCGTGCCAGCCTCGACATCGACGATCGCCAGGTGCCACCGCCCCCCCCGCGTGTACGACACGACCATGCGACCGGCCCCGGCCGGCGACCATGTGGCGCCGCCGAAGACCCACTGCGGTCGCCCGAACTCGGCGTCGTGCGGCGGATTCCTGATGACGGCCACAATGCTCGAACGATCCGAACGACCCGAACGATCCGAACGATCCGAACGATCCGAACGATAAAGCCTCCACCACCCCTCGCGATCGCCGGCGAAGACCAGCGTTCCTTCGGGCGTCCAGCCAGGCTGATAGATCGACTCGGTCGATCCCCCGGCGATACGAGCGCCGTGCTCGAGCGAGCCGGACTCGGTCACCTCCGCGACCCACAGCTCGGTCCCGTCCCACGGCATCTGCGGATGACGCCACGCGAGCCAGGCGAGCCGCTTGCCGTCGGGGCTCAGCCTCGGCGTCGAGTAGAAGTCGTAACCGGAGGCGATCACCTGCCCCGCGCCGCTCGAGCCGTCGATCGCAACACTCACCAGCGTGTTGACCGGCTCGCGAGCCGGATCCGAGTGGTCTTCACGAACGCAGATCAACCGGCGGCGGCTGGCGTCGAAGGTGGCATCCGCGTAGTACCAGTCCCCGGGCGGCGTGAGCGCAACGGGCTCGCCGGCGTCGCGCGCGTCCCCATCGAGCCCGGAGACTCGGTAGATGCGCTGGTCGACGAAGTTCGAGAACCAGGCAGTGCCGTTCGACACGACGTAGCTGCCCCCGCCGTACTCGTGGACCCGGGTCCGGGCGTTGAATCCCGGCGGGATGAGGTCCGACATACGTCCATCCGCGCTCCGGCGCACGAGGACGTTGCGCCCGCCTTCGCCCGGTCGGCCCTCGATCCAGTACACGTCGCCGCCAACTACGCTCACGTGGCTCAGGCGAAGCCCCTGGGCGGCCACAGCCTGCGCGGTGATCGGGGACGGCCAGGTACCGTACGAACGCCGTTCACGCTTCTCGCTTCTCGCTTCTCGGTTCGTGTTCACGTTCAGGTTCACGTTCAGGTTTGGTTCTGGGTTCGGGGTTAGCTCCCGTCTCGCATGACGCGGCACGACTCGATGTCGAAGGTCGCCTCACCGAGTGCCAGCCGCGTCTGATCGCGAAGCGTCTCGGCGAACTGCACGACGCGATCGGCGTCGGCGAAGTTACTGGCCAGGCCGAAGGAGACGCGGATCGCCCCGGCACTCTTGCCTCCGCGCGCGGTGACGATCTGCAGGAAGAGCGGCAACGTCAGGTCCGGCCGTTCGGCCAGAGCCGCCGACACGTCTTCCTCCGTGATTCCTTCCGCCGTCTCTCCCGCCCCAGGGTTGCAGAAACAGCCGGTCCGGAGGGAGATGCGCCGCTGTCCGGCGAGCTCCTCGACACGGCGATAGTCCAGCAGGTGCCCGGCAGGATCGTAGAAATTCATCGTGACGATCCCGCCGCGCATCTTCGTCGTGAGCGGGCCGTAGATGCGTACCATCGGACGCCCGTTCGAGTGCCTCAGGTCGACGAGTTGTTCGAGCAGCCAGCTCGCCAGGCACCGAACGCGGGTTCCGATCGCGTCCATGCCGGCCGAGGCCAGGTGCTGGAGCCCGATCTCCACACCAGCGATGGCCTGGTAGTTCAGCGTCCCGTCTTCGAAGCCTGCTTCGCGCGGAGCCAGGAGGTGATGCCGTCCGGTCACGCTCGCGAAGTTCACGGTGCCTCCCGCGAACCAGGGCCGCTCGAGCCTGGCCAGCACGTCGTTGCGCACCAGCAGGCAGCCGACGCCGGTCGGGTAGCCGAACATCTTGTAGAAAGACACGCTCACGAAGTCCGGGTGGACGCGCTGAAGGTCCAGCCGGTCGGTCGGAACGAGCGCGGCCGCATCGAGCAGGACGTCCCAGTGGTTCGCCTGCGCCCGCTCGACGAGCTCGAGCGGATGCTTCACGCCGGAGAAGTTGGATTGGGCCGGGAAGGCGAACAGGTTGGCCGCCTTCGAGTCGGCCTGGCGCAACAGCGTCTCGAGCTCCGATTCATCGACACGCAGGTCGGGCCGCGTCATCGGCGCGTAGGCGACTGCGGCGCCCCGGGCGCCGGCGTACTCGCGGATTCCGTTCACCGAGTTGTGATTGTCGACCGTCAGCAGCAGGCGACCGCCTGGAGCGAACGGGTACGACTCGGCCACGTGTTTGAGCGCCCCGGTGGCATTGAGCGTGAAGATGGCCGTGTAGCCGCCGCGGGCGCCGAACCAGTCGAGGACGGCCTCACGCGCGCGCTCGACCAGACCGGTGGCCGCCAACGACGCGGGGCTCGCCGAATGGGGGTTCCCGAGCAGCGTCGACGCCAGGAGATCGGCATGACGACGGACCTGCGACTCGGCGTAGATGCCGGCGCCGGTGTAGTCGAGATAGGCATCACCCGCCCGGTCCAGCCTCGCGTACTCGGCGGCGCGAAGCGCGTCGAGGTGTCGAGTCGACTGGTACTCCGGATATCGGGCCAGAAACGCGGCGAATCGATCGGCCACCACGAGTCAGCGCGCCACCTTCACGTAGTAGTACTCGCCGCTTCGCTCGACCGTCATCGGCGCGCCGAACGCCTCGGTCAGCCGATCGTCGGTCAGAGCATCGGCGGGACGGCCATCGAATGCGACGCTCCCCTTGCACAGCAGGATGACCCGTGCGATCTCCGGGATCACTTCGTCCACATGGTGCGTGACGAGGATGATCGTCGTGCCCTCGGTGGCCAACCGGCGAACAGTTTCCATGAAACGGTACCGCGCGACGAAATCGAGTCCCGTCGTCGGCTCGTCGAGGACGAGTGCGTCGGGCCTGGTCACCAGCGCCCGGGCGATGAGCACGCGCCGCCGTTCGCCGGCCGACATCTCGTTGAGCGGCTTGGCAGCCAGATACGGCGCCTCCACACGTTGGAGCGCCTCACGCGCGCGATCGCGCATGTCGGCCGTCACCTCGTGGTGCGAGAACACGCCGTGGCTTCCGAGCAGCCCCGAGATCGCCGTGTCCAGCCCCGAGACGCGGCCGCCGGAAGTCCCGAGGCCGAAGCCGGCGTCCAACTCGCCGGTGACCACGCCCAGCCGTGTTCGCAGGTCGCCGAGATCCCATTTCTCACGACCGAAGATACGCATCGGCGCCGTGCCGTTCTCGGAGGCGAGTGGCCGGTCGTCGAGCGTGAGCATGCGGATGAGAGACGTCTTCCCCGCGCCGTTGGGGCCAAGGATGGCCGTGTGCTCGCCGCGGCGAACGGTGAGCGACACGTCGATGAGCACCGCCCTGCCCCCGCGGACGAGGGTGGCGTTCCGCAGCTCCAGCACCGGTTCCACACGTCTATTCTGGATCGCGAAGGCCACTAGCGGCTGAGCGCGGCGCCAATCTCCCGGATCTGATCCGCGTGCCGGAGCTCGTGCGCCGCCGTGAGCTCGACCCACTGGTAGATCGTCAGCGACCCGAAGAGCCGGTGTTCGGCTCGGACCGTGCCCAGCGCGAGCCCGTCGGCGCCGGCCGCAGCCTGGTGCACGGCCTCGCGCGCCGCCTCGAGGTCGTCCCACGCCGCCGCGGCATCGATGGCGCCGGCCGGCCGCATGGCCTCACGAGCCTCTCGAGCCTCGCCGCGATCCGACATGCGCCGCGCGACATCGGCCGGGAGCCCCTCGCGGGCCTGCCGCTCCGGGCCGAGCCCGACCGTGCGCGCGTGGTCGATCGCCTCAACCATCCGTTCGGCGAAGAGACGATCGACGAGCGCCAGGTGCTCGAGCACCTCGGCCACGGACCAGCGTCCCGGCGACGGTCGCGTGCGACGCAGGCCCTGTGGCACCGCATCGACGGCCGCACGCAGCGCGGCGCGCGAGTCGTTCAGTCGCCCGAAGACCTCTGCGAGATGGGGATGCATGGATCGCCTGCCGCCCGATTCGCGCGCCGGTTCACTGGTCCTGCGGGTTGACCGCCTTGAACGTGACGGCGGCGGCGGCTCCTCCGGCGAAGTTGGCCAGGAGGAAGATCCAGATGTTGGCCGCCGAGGACAACCCCATTGCGGTGATACCGACCGCCACGGCCGGATTGAAGGCGCCGCCCGAGACCGAGCCCACGGCGAACGCCCCGGTCATCACCGTGAATCCGATCGCAAGTCCGTAGAAAGAGTTGCCGCTGGTCCCCTTGGCGGTCGCCACGTTCAGCACCACCCACGCGAGCGCGAAGGTGAACAGGAACTCGGCCAGCAGCGCCTGAGCCACCTGGGGTGTGCCGGCCGTCACCTGGGCCATCGCGGCCGAACCCTTCAGCACGCTGACCGCGGCGGCCGCAGACAGGGCACCAACGACTTGCACGGCCATGTACCCCGGGACATCGCGGGTTGGGCACCGCCCGCGCAGCCAGACCGCCAGCGTGACGGCAGGGTTGTAGTGGCCACCGGACACGTGGCCGCCGGCGAAGACCATCACCATCAGCGCCGAGCCGATCGCAAGCGGTGCGCCCGCCCCTGCTCCTGGTTCGATGACGGTCATGCCAACCGTGAGCACCAGGAAGAACGTGCCGACGAACTCGACGACGTATTTGCCCATAGCGCTGAACCTCCTCGTCCCCTGACGGGGCGGCGCAGCGTACTACAGAACCGAGCCCAGGGCGCGACGGACACGGCCCGCGCCGCGGCTCACCCCTTCACGTAGGAGAGCTTCTCCGCCACTTTGCCGTCGCGAACGCGGAACAGATCCACGCCTCGCACGTGTCCGACCTGCCCGTCGCGAACCCAGCGATAGATCCACTGCACGGCGCAGCGGTCGCCGGCGCTGAAGACGTCCTCGGTCTCGAACCGTGCCTGTCGTGAGCGGGTGAAGAAGTCCTCCCAGAACGCGCGGACGGCGGCCTGCCCCACCACGCGGGTTCCGTCCGGGGCAGGGCGCGTGTTCTCGAACACGCAGTCCGCCGTCATGCAGCCCATCATGGCGTCCACGTCATGACGATTGAAGGCCTCGTTGAATCGGTCGACGGCCGCACGCGTCGCGTCTGAAGTGGCTGGCGCCATGATGCGCGCCAGTCTACCCCAGGACCAGGGGGGTTCTTGGGTTCTTGGGTGCTTGGGTGCTCAGGTGCTTGGGTGCTTGGGTTCTTGGGTGCCCGTTAAAGATTCGCGCCGAATCGGCCGACACGAGGACGTAGCCCCCACTTCACGACTCAGGGAAGAACTATGCACTTTCGCGGACTTGCCCGGCTCATCGTGCTCCCGCTCCTCGCCGTCGTCGTGCGGCCGCCGGTCGTCGGCGCGCAGGCCGACGGGTCGCAGGCGACGTTCAGATCTGGCGTCGACCTCGTCTCGGTCGCGGCGGTCGTCCGCGACAAGAAGGGCCGTGTCGTGCGAGCCCTCACGGAGAAGGACTTCGTCGTGACCGACGCCGGGCAGCCGCGAAAGATCGTCGGGCTTCAGGCCGACGACGCGGCTCCCGCGAGCATCGCGCTGCTGCTCGACGGCAGCGGAAGCATGCGTCTCGGCTCGGCGAAGGAGTCCTCACACCAGATCTGCGAAATGATCCTGGGCAGACTCCGTCGTGAGCACGATCTGGCCGCGCTCATGAGCTTCGACACGCGGCTGCTGACGCTGCACGAATTCACCGGCGAATTCGACCGGATTCGGGTTGGACTCGGCGACGTCGAGGCCTTCGGGTCGACCTCCATCTACGACGCCATCGCCGGAACGGCCTCGGCCGTCGCCAAGCGCACGCAGAAGCGCCGCGCGGTCGTGGTGATCACCGACGGTTGGGACAACGCCAGCACGCTCTCGCCGCAGGAAGTGGCGTGGATCGCGAGCACGATCGACGTCCCGGTCTACGTCTTCGCGGTCGGGGAGCTGAATCCGAATTGGACGTCAACCGAGCAGAGCGGGCCGGCCCAGCGAAGCGCGCTCTTCGAGCTCGCGCGCGCGACCGGCGGGGACTACTACTTCGCCATGAGCCCGTCGCTCGTCCACCAGTCGACCACGCGGCTGCTCGATGAGCTTCGTCACCAGTACCTCATCGCCTTCGAGCCGGCGGCGGCGAGCGGGCTGCGCAGCATCGACATCCGTGCGCGCGACACGGACCTCAAGGTCCGCTCGCGGAGGTGGTACTCGAGCGGAGACTGATCCCCTGTGACTACGCGCCGCCAAGCACCGCGGCGGCGTCTCTCGCACCAAGCGTCGTCGCCGCGTCGATTGCCCGGAGACCCGCCCGGTCGCGGAGATCGGGGTCGGCGCCGTGCGCGAGCAGCCAGCGCACCATCTCGGTCCTGTTGAAGGCGGCCGCCATCATCAACGGCGTGCGACCATCGGCGCCGGCGGCGTTGATGGACGCGCCACCCTCCACCAGCGCCTCGGCCACTTCGACGACCCCTTTGAACGCCGCGCCCGCCAGCGGCGTCTGACCCCGCTCGTCGCGCTTGTCGGGGTCGGCGCCGCGCGCGAGCAGGGCTCGCACGGCGGCCACGTGACCGTAGTAGCAGGCGAGCATCAGCAGCGGGTCGCCACGCGGGCTCGTCATGTCGACCGGCACGCCGGCCGACAGCGCCCGGACCAGCGTGTCGAGATCGCCGTCGCGGGCCGCCTCCACGGCCAGGCGGCCCAGCGACGCGGACAGCTCGTTCACGGCGTCGTCGAACATGCTCGGGCTCTCGACACGTCAGGCACCCGCGCCCGCCACCGCCATCCCGCGCCGGGCGGCCACACCGTCCGCAATGCGACGCCCGAACTCGGCGTCGGCCCTCGCAAAGTGCCCGATGGAGCGCGCGATGATGTCCTCGCGCGACACCTGCGCAAGGCTGTCGGAGATGTTGTCCACGAGCCGCTGCCGGGCGGCATCCGGTTGGAGCCGATAGAGCGCGCCGGCCTGGCGGAAGTCGTCCACCTCGCGCGCGACCTGCGGGTAGTGCCCTGAGACGCCGGATGTCGTGAGCTCGGCGTACAGCTCCTCGCCGGTCTGCAGCGGGCCGTCGAAGCTGTTCGGCTCGTAGTTCTTCAGACGGCCGCTCCGGGCATCGAACCGCATGAAGCCGTCCTGTCCGTAATTGCTGGCGCCGCCCTCGACGCCTTTCGGCTCGTTGACGGACAGCCGCGTGTGGTTGATGCCCACACGGTACCGGTGCGCGTCGCCGTAGGCGAACAGGCGCGCCTGCAGCATCCGATCGGGGGACGGCCCGATGCCGGGCACGAAGTGCGACGGATCGAAGGCCGCCTGCTCGACCTCGGCGAAATAGTTCTCCGGCACCGCGTTGAGCACCATCGTCGCGATCGGGACGAGCGGATAGTCGCGATAGTTCCACACCTTCGTCAGATCGAACGGGTCGATCCGATATCGTTTCGCCTCCGCCTCCGGCATGACCTGCACCTTCAGCGTCCACGAGGGGAAGTCCTTGCGCTCGATGGCCGCATACAGATCGTGATGGCAGTACTGCTGATCCTGCCCGCCGACCCTGGCGGCCTCTTCAGACGTGAAGCACTTGATGCCCTGATTGGTCTTGAAGTGGAACTTCACCCAGACGCGCTCGCCTCTGGCGTTCACCCACTGAAACGTGTGCGAGCCGAAGCCGTCCATGCACCGATAGGAGGCGGGGATGCCGCGATCGCCGAACAGCCAGGTGAACTGGTGGGTCGCCTCGGGAGAGTGCGAGAAGAAGTCCCACACGTTGTCGGGCTCCTGCCGGTTGGTGAACGGGTCCTGCTTCTGCGAGTGGATGAAATCAGGGAACTTGATGCCGTCCTTGATGAAGAAGACCGGGGTGTTGTTGCCCACCAGGTCCCAGTTGCCGTCCTCGGTGTAGAACTTCATGGCGAAGCCCCGCGGGTCGCGCGCGACGTCCGGCCCGCCTCGGGACGATGCGACGGTCGAGAACCGGATGAACATCGGTGTGCGCGTGCCGACCTTCTCGAACACGCGCATCTTCGTCCACTGCGAGACGTCCGGGCTCGTCGCCTCCAGATACCCGTACGCGCCCGTGCCGACGGCGTGAACCACACGCTCCGGGATGCGCTCGCGGTTGAACCGCGCGAGCTTCTCGATCAGGTAGTGGTCCTGCAGCAGCGTCGGACCGCCCTGGCCCGCCGTCTGCGAGTTCTGGTTGTCGGTGACGGGCGCTCCGCCCTCGGTGGTCAGCGTCGATCTGGTCCCCATGATGTGTCCCTCCCCATGCCCGGAGGTCCAGTGTGGACGGTCCACCGCCATAGCTCAATGACATTGAAAGTCTGTCAGTGATAGGTTCTGTCTATGAACCTGCTCGAGCCGCTGCCCTGCTCGCTCCGCCAGCTGCAGTACATCGTCGCCGTCGCCGACCTCGGAGGCTTCGGCCGGGCCGCCACCCGCTGCCATGTGTCGCAGCCGTCGCTCTCGGCCCAGGTCGCGCTCGTGGAGCACGCGCTCGGCGTACGGCTCTTCGAGCGCGACAGGCGCGTCGTGCGGCTGTCGCCGATGGGCGCAGCCGTGGTCGAGCGTGCGCGCCAGGTACTCGTGGCCGCCCGCGACCTGGTGGATTCCGCGCGGCGGCAGGCGGATCCGTTCAGCGGAACGATCCGCATCGGCGTCCTTCCCACCGTGTGTCCGTACCTGCTGCCGGAGATCACGCCCGCGCTGCGGGACGCCTATCCCGATCTCGCCATCCAGTGGACCGAAGACAAGACCTCCGCACTCGTCGGCCGGATCACCGAGGGCACGCTCGACGGAGGGATTGTGGCGGTCGACCCGCGCGTGAGCGGCCTGGAATCGGTCGAGATTGGTCACGACCCGTTCGTGCTGGCGGCCGCCCGAGGGCACCCGCTCCTTCGGTCCAGGCGCCCGATCGATCCAGAGGATCTCGATGGCGCCGAGGTGCTGCTGCTCGAAGACGGCCACTGCCTGCGCGAGCAGGCGCTCGCGATCTGCGCCAACGCCGGCGCAACCGAGGCCGGTTACCGCGCCACGAGCCTCGCGACGCTGGTACAGATGGTCGGCAGCAGCTCGGGCGTCACGCTGCTTCCGACGATGGCGCTCGCCGTCGAGAACCGGCGAGGCCAGCTGGCCACCCGCCCCTTCGTTCGGCCCGTGCCCGGCCGCACGCTGGCGCTGGTGTGGCGGCGTGGATCGGCCCTCAAGACCACGCTCGAAGGGCTGGGATCGACACTGCGGGTCGTGCTGTCCCGGGCGCCCGCCAGCGCGGGACGCACGCGACGTTGACGGGAGATTCCGATTATCATCCGCACACGCACAACCAGTCCGTGAGCACCCACCACCTGCTGACTCGACGTCTCCACTGATGGCCTCTGCGTCGTCGGTCTATCCCCCGGGTCCGGGGTCGCCCCTGCTGTCGTACTTTGCCTTGCGCCGCGATCCGTTGGGCTTCATGATGCGCGTCGTCCGCAAGTACGGTGACATCGTGCACATGCAGGTGGGCAGCCGGCACGACTACCTGCTGAATCACCCCGACCATATCCGCGACGTCCTGCTGGCGCCCGAGGGCATGCTGCGATCGAGCGCCCGCCCGCTGCGCAAGGCCCTCGGCCAGGGCGTGCTGACGACGACTGGAGAGCCGCACCGCACGGAGCGGCGGCTGCTGCAGCCCCTCTTCGGGCGACAGCACGCGGCGCCGTGGAGCGCGGTCGTCGTCGACCACGCCTTGCGGAAGAGTCACCAGTGGCGGACTGGCGTCACGGTGGACATTGCCAGCGAGATGGCCTCCCTGTCGCAGGGCATCATCGTGAGACTGACGCTCGGAGTCGACCGCGAATCCGGCGTGCCGGGACTGACCGATCTGCTGGACCAGACCGTCGACGGCCTCAACCGGAACACCTTTCCGTCGCTGCTGGAGCTCCTCTTCCACATTCCCCGACGAAGCGCGCGCGCGCTCGAGCGGACGGTCGCGGAGCTGGACGGGTTGTTGTACCGGATGATCGCGGAGCGGCGGACGTCAGGGAGCAGGGGCGACGACCTGCTGTCAGGGATGCTCGCCGTCCGCGACGAGCGGGCTGGCGGCGCAGGCATGACGGACACACAGATCCGTGACGAGCTGATGACGTTCATCAGCGCCGGCCACGAGACGATCGGCAACGCGCTGACGTGGACGTGGTACCTCCTGTCCCAGCATCCAGACAGCGAAGCCGAGATGCACGCGGAAGTCGACGCCGTGCTCGGTGGTCGGCCTCCGACGAGCGCCGACATCGCGAGGCTGCCGACGATCGAAGCGATCCTGAAGGAGTCCCTGCGCCTGTATCCCCCTGTCTGGGTCGTGGCCCGGCGGCCGGTCAACGACTGGCCTCTTGGCGACTACGTCGTTCCGGCAGGGTCGTACTTCCAGATCTGTCCTTACGTGACACATCGCGACCCGCGCTATTTCCCGAACGCCGACGCGTTCGAGCCGCGGCGCTGGCTGGACGAGGGAGCGTCGAAGCCGGGCAGAACGACGTATTTCCCGTTCGCCGCCGGCGTCCACAGGTGCATTGGTGAGTCGCTCGCCTGGACGGAGGGCATCCTCGCGCTGGCGACCCTTGCGCAGCGGTGGCGACTGCGCATGACCCGACCCGATCGGCAGCCGCGCCCGGAGGCCCTCATCACGCTGCGGCCGAAGGGAGGCTTGCCCATGAGGATCGAGGCTCGTTGAGGTTCTGGCACGGCTGTAACTATCCCTGGTCGGCCCAGGGGTCGATGACGTACTACGGACTGGATTTCGGCGCGAACGTGTGGGGATCGCACCTGGGTGTCTCCACACGACGGGCACACATCGAGGCCGACTTCGCAGGGATGGCCTCGCTCGGCTTCACCGTCGTCCGATGGTTCGTTTTCGGCGACGGCCGATCCGGCATCGTCTACGACGACGCCGGTCTGCCAGCCGGGCGGGATCCACATCTCGTCGGCGACCTCGACGCGGCGCTCGAGATCGCCGGCGGCGTCGGCATCCAGCTGGATCTCGTGCTGCTCGATCATCGATGGATGTTCGAAGGGGCCCCCGATGTGGTCGCGGACCCGGCGACCGGCATGCTCCTCGAGGCGCGGCTTCCCGAGGGCCGGGCCCGTGTGCTCCAGACGCGCGCCGGCCGCGACGCGCTCCAGACACAGGTCCTCGAGCCGATCGTGCGCCGCTACGGGCACACCGGGCAGCGCGCCGATCTCGGCTCGCACATCTTCGCGTTCGAGTTCATGAACGAGCCGGACTTCGTCGTGGAGGAATGGGAGCGCGATCTCAGCCGGCACGTGG
>Ga0209640_10002423_pt1 | contig 16244 bp, 14 predicted proteins | sample RifCSP10_1_FD_184018 | JGI IMG/M metagenome (GOLD analysis project Ga0209640, IMG submission 184018) | Soil microbial communities from Rifle, Colorado - Rifle CSP2_sed 10_1 (SPAdes) (version 2) | ecosystem: Environmental > Terrestrial > Deep subsurface > Rock core/Sediment | place: Rifle...
GCGCACTCGCCGTCCATGACCTCTGGTGTGAACGTCTGGCTTTCGCCGAGGTCGACGAAGTCGTCAGGGTTGGTGTCTTCCATCCGCAACTCGGCGAGATCCTTCAACGCATCGGTCACGACCGCGGGTGACAGACGCCTGAAGAAGGCCCCAAGCGATTCGGCGTCACCATCGCGATGCTCGCGATACAGACCGACCAGACGATCGAGGGCGTCGGTCAACCGATGCACGGGAATTTTGGACACCACCTTGCCAAAACGCGCTCCCTCGTCGGTCACGCCTCCGCCCACCAGTACGAAGTACTGCGGAACCGCCTTGCCCGAGAGCTTGCGCACGCTGCCCTGAAAGCCGATTGCAGAGATGTGGTGCTGACCGCATCCGTTCGGGCAGCCGCTTATCTTGATGTCACCGGACGGAACCGCGTCGACCAGCTCGGGATGCGCGCTCAAATACTCGGTCAGCACCTGACCCAACCCTCGAGATTGGGTCACGGCAAGGCGGCACGTCTCCGCACCCGGGCAGCTCGTCACGTCGGCGATAGTCCCTGCATCGCCGGCCGCCAACCCGGCGGCGTTCAAGCGCTCGTAAAAGCCCTGAATGGCGGGCGCGGGCACCCAGCGGAAGAGCACGTTCTGATCGATGCTGAGCCGCACGGTGCCGTCACCGTAGGCTTCGGCGAGGTCAGCGAGCACCTGGGCCTGGCCAGCTGTGAAATCGCCGAGTGGCAGGCGTGCAGTGACGCAGACATAGCGAGCCTGCCGCTGCCGGCGCACATTGCTCTTCGTCCAGCGAATGTACGCGTCGGACAGCGTCTGGAGCCGAACACTCCCCGGCGTGATGCCGGGGCCTCTGACGACCGTCTCGGCCAGAGCGGCGGCCATCTTCGGCGTAAGCGGCGCCGGCTTGGGCCAGTTCGGCGCCTCCTCGACGGGCACCTCGTCGACAGCGAACGGCAGCCGCGCGCCGCCTTCTGCGCGAAACTCCTCCAGCGTCTTCTCGAACCGTGCGCGGTACTCGTCCCAGCCGAGCGACTTGATCAGGAACTTCATGCGATTCCGCTGCATGTGCTTGCGGTCGCCGAATCGGTGAAAGACACGGACGATCGCCTCCGCCACATCGAGCATGTCCTCTGCTGGGAGGAAATCGTAGAGCAGCGCGCCGGAGTTCACGAGAATGGCCGTGCCGCCACCGACGGTGACGCGAAAACCGCGCCGGCCGTTCACGACTCTGGCCCGCCACCCGATGTCGTGGATGGCCGCGACGGCGTGGTCCTCAGGACACCCCTCGAAGGCTATCTTGAACTTGCGCGGAAGCGACGCCGACAGCGGATGACGCAGAAAATATCGCGTCATCGCGTCGGCGTACGGCGTGACGTCGAAGATCTCGTCCTCGGAGACGCCGGCGTACGGGCATGCAGTGATGTTGCGGACCGAGTTTCCGCACGCTTCCCGCGTGGTCAGCCCGGTTTCGGCCAGCGCACGCATGGCCGCTTCCACGTCGTTCAGCGGCACGAAGTGGAGCTGTACGTTCTGCCGGGTGGTGATGTGGCCGAATCCACGCGAGTAGCTGGTGGCGACGCCGGCGAGCGACCGCAGCTGAGCCGACGTGAGGACGCCCTGGGGAATCTTCACGCGGAGCATGTGCACCGCTTCCGGCTGACGCTGCCCGTACGTGCCCCGCACGAGCCGAAATTTGCGCCAGTCCTCGGCCGAAATCTCCCCGCGCTCGTACTTGCCGAGCGTTTCGACAAACTCATCGATGTCGCGCTCGTCGGCAAAGGAGAGGCGACCGCGGCCGATCTCTGTCGCCTGATCAATGGAGGCCATACTTCACCTCGTCATGGGGGTCAGATCCTGCCCCCCGATTGAGCGCGACTGCGCGCGCCAACGCTTCGCCGACCTTCACCACTTCACCAATCACCAGCACGCCTGCGGACCCTTGCCGCGGCTCCGCGGCTCCCATGCCATCGAGGCGCCCCATCCAGGTCCACTCGCTCGACGTCGACGCGTCACACACAATCGCCGCCGGTGTCGCCGGCGACCACCCGTGCGCCATCAGCTGCGATGCCAGCTCTCGTCGTGCGCCGACACCCATCAGAATGACGATCGACACGCTGTTCGGGCGAACGGCGGTGAGCGTGTCATCCACCTGAACCGAGGTGTGTCCTGCCAACACCAGGAACCCAGACGCCAGTCCACGATGCGTGACGGGAATGCCCGCCAGCTCCGGCACCGCCACGGCCGTCGTGACGCCCGGCACAACCGCGAACGCAACCCCCGCCATCGCCAACGCCAGCGCTTCCTCGCCGCCCCGGCCGAACACAAATGGATCGCCGCCCTTGAGCCGCACGACGCGCTTACCCTGTTTGGCCGCGCGGATCATCAGCCGATGAATCGTCTCCTGCGGCACGCTGTCGCGCCGAGCGCGCTTACCCACACAGAAGCACTGCGCCTTGGTGACCCGGCGCAGAGCGTCGGCGTCCACGAGGGCATCGTAAAGAACCAGGTCTGCCTCCTCGAGCCGCCGCACCGCGCGAACGGTCCAGAGCTCCGGATCCCCGGGCCCTGCGCCGACGAGCGAGACGAAGCCGGGATCCGGGATCCGGGATCCGGGATCCGATGCGTTCAAGGCTCGCTCGTCGGATGCCGCGTCCCTGATCCCTTCGAATCCCGGATCCCGGATACCGCATCCCGGCTTCTCGTACAACCCATTCAGCGTTTCGAGCAGCTGAGGACGCCGGTGTTCCATCGGCACCCGCTGTTGCTTCCACGTGCGGCGAATAGCATCGGCAGCCGACAGCCACTCATCCAGATCGCCCGGCAGAAACGCGTCCATCGCTTCGCGCAGCAGCCCCGCCAGCGCGGGTGCGCGGCCATCGGTTGATATGGCGACGGTCACGCCATCGCGCCGAACGACGCCGCCCAGATACGCCGTCGCGTGCTGGGGATCGTCCACGGCATTGACGAAAATCCGTCGTGCATCGGCCGCGGCACGGACGCGCTTGTTGACGTCGACCGTTGCTGCGGCTACCACCCACCAGGCGCCATCGAGGTCGGCGTCCTCGAAGGGCCGGCGAATCACCGTTACCCCTCGAGCCTCAATCTCGGGCACCACCTCTGGCGCCACCACGGTGACGTCAGCCCCGGCAGCCAGCAGCGCATCGAGCTTGGCGGCGGCTACAGGGCCACCACCAACCACGACGGCCCGGCGCGACGAGAGATTCAGGAATGCTGGAAACATGCGCCCCAAAACAAGAAAGCCCGGGATTTTCATCCCGGGCTTCGATCTTTTTCGCGTTGTCAGGCTGTCTTATGCGTTACCCAACCAGCGGACCGAGAGCGCCGGGACTGAAGTCCCTGTACAACAACACGCGCACCCGCAGCCGCACACTCTCAACACAGATGGGCAGATTGTATAGGGTAAGGGTGGAACAGGGCAAGAGGACGCGGTTACGCCCTGGCTGCCGCGGCTTGAGCGCCGAGGTGGACCCCAACCACGCGCTCGAATTCGGCCAGGCTGCGCCCAATCCTGATTGGCCGGTCCACGCGATCGAACATCACCTCAGCGGTTTTATAGCCATTCCCGGTGATGCACACGACGACCGACTCGTTCGGCTTGATGACCCCGCGTTTGATGAGCGATTTCGTCACGGCGAGCGTCGTGCCGCCTGCCGGCTCTGTGAAAATGCCCTCGGTCCGGGCGAGGAGCTGAACCGCGTCGAGGATTTCCGCGTCGCTTGCCACTGCGCCAGCGCCCCCTGTTTCCTTCACCACCTTGACCACCTGGAAGCCATCTGCAGGGTTTCCGATCGCCAGCGACTTCGCTATCGTGTTCGGCTTGACTGGTTCGGGGAAATCGACGCCTGCCTCGAGCGCGTTAATCACGGGCGCCGACCCGGCCGGCTGCGCGGCATGGATCTTCGGCAACGTGCCGCTGACGAGGCCCACTTCGCGTAGCTCGCGGAAGCCCTTGTAGATGCGAGGCAGAAGCGTGCCGCCCGCAACCGGCGAGACCACGTGATCGGGGAAGCGCCAGCCAAGCTGCTCGGCGATCTCGAAACCCATCGTCTTGGCGCCTTCCGCGTAATACGCGCGAAGATTGATATTCGCAAACCCCCATCCGTACCGATCGACAATCTGCGTGCACAGCCGGTTCACGTCGTCGTAATTGCCCTCGACCGCAATGACGTGCGGCGCGTAAATCGCGGCGCCCAGCACCTTCGCAGGCTCGAGATCGTGGGGAATGAAGACATAGCACTGCAACCCGAGCCGCGCCGCGTGCGCAGAAACGCTGCCGGCGAGATTGCCGGTAGAGGCGCAACCAAGTACCTGGAATCCGAGCTCGATGGCACGCGTGGCGGCAATCGACACCACCCGGTCCTTGTACGAGAACGTCGGATGGTTCACTGAGTCGTCTTTGAGATACAGCTCGTCGATCCCGAGCTCGTCGGCGAGGCGGGTGGCACGGACGAGCGGTGTAAACCCTGAATTGAAGCCGGTGAGCGGCTCGTTGGCTGGAAGCAGCTCGAGGTAGCGCCAGAGCGACCGAGGCCGAGATTCAATGAGGCTGCGGCTGATTACCCCGCGGACCGCCGCATAGTCGTACGATACCTCCAGCGGACCGAGGCAGGCGGCGCACACCCATGACGCCTCAGCCGGATACGTCTCGCCACAGAGATGGCACGTCAATCCGGCGACGAATTTCATACGTTTCTCCCGTGCGCGGAGGCGAGCGTCTCGCGCGTCACCTCCAACGGCTGGTGGACACCGAGCGTGCGAACCGTCACCGGACAAGCTGCCCGCTCGTACTTCGAGACCAGCAGCTGTTCGAGCCGGCCGAAATCACGTCGTGCGACAAGCGCCACCGACGGTCCTGCGCCGGATAGAAACGACGCGAGAATCTCTGGATCCTCCATCGCAAGCACCTCCGCGAGCTGTGGGACCAGCGCGGCCCGGGCGCGTTGATGCCAGCGATCGCGAACGGCTTCTCGCAACAGTCCGTACTCGCCGCTCTGAAGGGCGTGCACGAGCGATAACACGCGCTGCAGATTGAACACGGCGTCCTCCCGCGGCAGCGCGTCGGGCAATGCGGCACGAGCTGTCGACGTCGAGAGTCCCACGGACGGCGTGGCCACGATGAAGCGGAGCTCCTGGGGCCACTGCCACCGCAGCGCAATGGGCTCCTCGCCTTCACGTTCGACGACGGACGTCATGCCGCCATGAAGGGCTGCGGCGGCGTTGTCCGCGTGCCCTTCGAGTGAGGTCGCGACCGCGAGGAGTACGCCGTCCGGCAGCGGCTGAGTGACGCGCTCGAACAGCCGAAGCCCGGCCACGGCCGCGGCCGCACTGCTACCCAGACCCGCGGCCATCGGTATGTCGCTCTCGACTTCCACGAACACAGAGGGTGCCTTCAGTCCAGTCCAACGCGCGATCGCGTCGTACGCCCGCTCCACGGCATTTTTCCCGGTGACCGATGGAGTGCTCTTCACAACGGTGAGCTGCGCTGTCCCGTCGTCGCGAACATCGACGATCCGGAGGCGGAGGTACAACTGAACGGCCACGGCGAGCGTGTCGAAGCCGCCGCCGAGATTGGCCACTGACCCCGCGACGCTGACATCGGCTGCCGCGGGACGGTTACCCCTGTTAAGTGACACGAATCAAAAAAGATATCACGGCCGCTCGTCGTCGCCCAACAACATCGGCAGCGACAGCGGTGGTTCGGCGTGAAACTCGAAACGCGCGATGTCATCGATGGCCGCCCTGACGGAGGCCTCTTCGCACGCTTCGACAGTAATCACGAACGGAAGGGCATTCTTCGGGTATCCCGGCTGCTGCAACACGGCGTCGAGGTTGATCCCCTGCCCCGCCAGCGCGGCGGCAATCGACGCCAGGATGCCTGGCCGATCGTGCACAACGAAGCGAAGGTAGTACGGACGCGGCCGGGGTGCTGTCACGCTGCCGGCGGGCCATTCCTCGCTTCGATCCTGGGTGCGCTGCGTCAGCGACAGGAGGTCGGAGACGACGGCCACGGCGGTTGCGGGTCCGCCGGCGCCGGGCCCGCTGAAACTGTTCTCTCTCCCGTAATGGCCCGAGATGGTCACCACGTTGTTGGCGCCCATGTTGAGCCCGAAGTTCGAGCCGCGCAGCACCAGCGCCGGACCGACGAACGCGTGAAACTGGTCGCCTTTCGTTTCAACCATCGCGATCTGACGAATCGTACAACCGAGGCTCCGGGCGTAGCGAAAATCGGCGCCGGAGATCGGACGGATCGACTGGCGCGGAATGTCGGCCAGACGCAGGTGCCGCCGAAAGGCGATGCCAGCCAGCACGACCAGTTTGGCGGCCGCGTCGTCGCCATCGATGTCGGCGCTCGGATCGGCCTCGGCATAGCCCAGACGCCGCGCGTCATCGAGCACGGCGCTCATCGGCTCGTCCCCATCGGCCATCCTGCTCAGTACGTAATTGGATGTGCCGTTGAGGATGCCGGCAACGCGCATCAGGCGATCGCCTGCAAGACCTTCTCGAACGCCATGAATCAGCGGCACGCCGCCCGCGACAGCCGCTTCGAAACGAAGCTGCGTGCCGTGCGTGGCGGCGAGGTGCAACAGCTCCGGCGCGCGCGCCGCAAGGAGCATCTTGTTTGCGGTCACCACCGCCGCCCCCTGCTCCAGCGCGCGGCGCACCCACGCGCCCGCGGGCTCGACGCCGCCCACGACCTCGACCACGGCATCGGGCCTGGCAGCGAACAACTCGTCGACGTTCTCGGTCCAGGTCACTGACGACGGTACCCAGTCGGCGCGCTTTCGCGCGACACCGCGATTGAAAATGTGGGTGAGTTGAATGCGATCGGCCAGTTCGGGTCGCTCCACCAGAATCTTGGCGACCGATCCGCCCACCGTACCGAAGCCGAGGAGCGCAACGCGCAGCGGTTTTGTTTTCATCCGTGTGTGAGCAAGGCTAGCATAGGGTCAAATGTTCACGATTGGAATCGTGCAGGATCACGCAGACGCGGACGTTCAGAGCAACGTCGAGCGCGCGCTGCGACTCGTACGGGAGGCGGCCAGACGCGGCGCGCAGATCGTCTGCCTGAAAGAGCTGTTCAACTCGCTGTACTTCTGCAAGTCGCAGCAGTCCGATCGCTTCGATCTGGCCGAAACGATCCCAGGACCGACGACCGAGGCAATCCAGGCCGTAGCTCGCGAGCTGAGCGTCGTCGCGATCGTTCCGATCTTCGAGCGACAGGCAGCCGGCATCTATCGGAACTCCGCGGCGGTCATCGACGCGGACGGCAGCCTCCTCGGCGTGTACCGCAAGATGCACATTCCGGACGACCCTCTGTACTACGAGAAGTACTACTTCACGCCCGGTGACGGGCACTTCGATTACCACGGCGAGCAGCCTGGTGAGTCTGGCGGCTTCAAGGTATGGAAGACGCGCTACGCGACGATCGGAGTCCTGATCTGCTGGGACCAGTGGTTCCCCGAGGCGGCGCGCATTACCACGTTGATGGGGGCGCAGGTGCTCTTCTATCCGACCGCGATCGGGTGGCATCCGGCAGAGAAGGACGAATGGGGCCGCGCACAGGTGGACGCGTGGCAAACCATTCAGCGAAGCCACGCGATCGCAAACGGCGTGTACGTCGCGTCACCAAACCGCGTGGGTCACGAAGAGGAACCGGGGACGAACGGCATCACCTTCTTCGGCCACTCTTTTGTCGCCGATCCGTTCGGACGCTGCGTGGCAGAAGCGGGCGAAGGTGAAGAGATCGTGCTCGCGAAGTGCGACCCTGCGCTCATCGAGAATGTCCGCCGCAACTGGCCATTCCTGCGCGACCGCCGTGTGGACGCGTACGGCCCGATTCTCAAGAGGTATCTTGGCGAACGGTAGTCCTCGGTTCCGAATGCCCGCCGAATGGGAGCCGCATCGAGCGACATGGATTGCCTGGCCGCACCACGAGCCCGACTGGCCCGGCAAGCTTCCGGTGATTCCCTGGGTGTACGCGGAGATCGTACGCGTCCTTGCCGATTGCGAGCCCGTTGAAATTCTCTGTCACAGCCGTGAAGTGACGGCGGGCGCCCGCCTCGCGCTGGACGCCCACGGCGTGCGCCATGACAGAGTCGCGCTTCACCACGTCCCCACCGATCGCGTGTGGCTGCGTGATTCGGCCCCGACAGGGGTGATCGATACGGCCGGCGAAGTCGTCCTCGTGAACTGGGGGTTCAACGGATGGGCGAAGTACTCGAACTGGCGCCAAGACGTGGAAGTCGGAGGCATGATGGCTCGCCTGACGGGCCTCGGCCGTGAGGAGCCGACTCGCCCCGATACGGGCGAGCGAGTCGTTCTGGAGGGCGGCGGCATCGAGGCCAACGGACAGGGGCTGCTCCTGGTCACCGAGGAATGGCTCCTGACGGATGTCCAGGTACGGAACCCGGGCCTCGGACGAGAGGATTACGAGGAGATGTTTGCCGAGTGGCTCGGCATCCGACGAACCATCTGGCTTGGGCAAGGATGCGTCGGCGACGACACGCATGGCCACGTCGACGACGTTGCGCGGTTTGTGAGCACGGACACCGTGGTGCTGGCAGTCGAAGACGACCCGTCGGATGAAAATCACGCGCGGTCGATGGACAACCTCCGGCGGCTGGAAGCCGCATCGGCGAGCGCAGAAACCGGACCGCTGAAGATTGTTACGCTGCCATTTCCTCGTCCTGTCGTGATGGAAGGGACGCGGCTGCCGGCCAGCTATACGAACTTCTACATTGCAAACGGTGTGGTGCTCGTGCCCACCTTCAACGATCCCAACGATCGCGCTGCCCTCAACACACTGGCCGATCTCATGCCGTCGCATGAAGTGATCGGCATTCATGCAGTGGATCTCGTCTGGGGGCTGGGGACGATTCACTGTCTCACGCAGCAGGAGCCGGCACGCCGCACCTCACGGGCGAACGACTAAGGAGACATTGACGGCACGCCCAGGCATGGCCACGCCGACTATCTCCTGATAGGTGGCATCGCCGAGATTCGAGCCCTCGAGTCGAACCTCATACATCCGGAAGCGGCGGCTGACGCGAACATCGAGGAGCGCATAGTCGGTCGTTCCCGTCGACCGAGTGCGGTGCTTGAATTCAAGGCGAGGGGCGAGCTGAACGCTGCCCGGAACAGCGACCGAGGCGCTGACGGCGACTGCATGTGGCGCGTAATCCAGGACGTACTTGGACAACTGCGTCACGGCGGCGGCCTGCACGTCGAGACCCGTATAGCCTGCCTGAACGAACGAGCCGTTGCCGAACGCCTTCCTCGCCGAAATCTCAACACCGACCGTATCGACATCTCGAATGTTGTAGGTGCGCCAGCGCTCGGCAGTGTTCGGCCTCAGCCAATCGATCACGTCATGATCGAGTCGTCCGAAAATGGTGGCGCTGGCCGTCCAACTCTCTGACAGAATGAGGTCGGCACCGCCTTCACCTGCCCAGGCAGCTTCCGGCCCGACCTCCGCCCGCGCCCAGTTCGCCGGGTCCGAATAAAAGCGCTCCGTAAAGGTCGGCACCCGAAACGCCCGGCCCGTGGATGCGCGCAGCCTGACCGTTGGCTGCGGCCACCAGCCGATACCAAGCGCTGGATTCCATGCGGTGCCAAACTCCGTGTAGTGGTCGACGCGCATGCTGGCATCGACCTGCGTATTCATGCTCAAGGCATGACGCCACTCTCCAAAAGCGCTCGCCCGCCTCGTGGAGTGATTGCCAAGGTTGCTCGATCGAACCCAGTCGGCGCCCGCTTCGACGCCCGCTGTGAGAGAGGCTCGGTTGCCAACGCCGCGTGACGCGCGAACGGCGCCGAGCGCGGCATGCGATCGATGTCGATTCTCCGCGACACCAGGTCTTCGAACGTCGTAGAGAAAATGGTCGCCATGCGTACGGTACGAAAGGTTGAGGCCGAGCGCCCATCCCGCCCAGCCTCCAAGGCCGTGATCGGCTGCCAGCAGCGTCTGGTTCGTCCACTCGTGCGACGGCGCGGGGCCGTAAAATCCGTTTGCGCCGAAATCCTTCCACAGGTACGACGCGAGCAGGCTGCCGCGGCTGCCGACGGACGTTCGCGAGCTGATGCCAGCCGTCGCGAAACCGCGCTCGAACATGAAGCCGGACGAACGATCGACCGACGCGGCAAGCGTCTGCCGGACTTCCCCGCGTGCAAAACCGACTTGCCCGCGCCCGGCTACCAGGCCGAAGCTGCCGCCCTGAATCAGGCCCGAGGCCGGTGCAGCGTCGCGCCGGGTAATCACGTTGATCGTGCCGCCGAACGCATCAGCGCCAAAGAGCGATGACCCGGGTCCGTGGAGGACCTCGATGCGCTCGACGGCATCGAGCGGCACCGGAATATCGCCGTTGTGATGCCCCGTTTGCGCATCGTTCAGCCGGATGCCGTCGACCAGCACGAGCATCTGACCGAAGTTCGCGCCACGGATCGCAAAATCGGTCTGGACACCGCGCTCTCCGCGTGCGCGAACGTCGATCGAGCTCGTAAGCCGCAGCACGTCCGCGATGCTGTTGACTGGCAGGCGCTCGATCTGATCGCGCGTGATCACCGTCAACGTTCGTGTGACGGTGCCGAGCTCAACGGGCACGGCGGCCGCCGTCACCACAATGTCCTGACGAAAGCCTTGCGCCGCCGCAGGGCCCGTCATGACCGCGACGAGCAGCGTAGTTAGGAGAATTGGGTTGCGCATGCCGCGGTGATTTTACTTCCAGCGGATAAGCACCACGCCGACCGTGAGCAGCACACTACCGATGAGCCTTCCTGCCGACAGCCGATGGACCGGAACGCCAAACCATCCATAATGATCGATGAGGAGCGAGGTGCCGAGCTGCCCCAGGATTCCTGCCGCCGACAAGAGCGCCGCACCGAGGTGCTGCGTCAGCAGGATTGCAAGCAGCACATATGCGGCGCCCCCGAGACCGCCCAGCCACACCCAGCGCGGCGCGCTCCACACGGCCGGCGCGGGCAGCGGCATGCCGCCCGCTAGAATGGCCACGCCAAGGGCCACCAGCCCGGCCACCATGGACACCGCAAAGGAAATATTCGATGCCCAGAGCGCGCTGCGGGTCACAGCGCCAAGATGCGCGTTGATCGCGATTTGCGCCGCGACTGCGGCGCCTGCCATCACCATGGACAGAATGTAGAGGTTGATCATTTGGGGCCGATGATCGCACGGTCACAAGCCATGCTCGGCGGGATTTTGATCGCCTGCGCGCTTGGCAGCTGGCTTGTCGCCGCCCAACCGCCACTCTGCACGGTCGTGACCGGACTTTCCCGCCTGCCAGGCGTTGGAGAAGCGAGTGGCGTAGCCGTCAGCCGCCGAACGCCCGGCATCATCTGGTCTCACAACGATTCAGGTCGGCCCAGCCTGTTTGCATTCGACCCATCCGGAAATGTCAAAGGACGCGTTGAACTAACGGGCGCGTCCATCACCGACTGGGAGGACCTCGCCGCGGGCCCATGTGGCGGGGGGTCTTGTCTGTACGTCGCGGACATCGGCGATAACAACCGCGCGCGACGTCAGATCACGATCTATCGCGTAGCCGAGCCTCGAACTGACGACAAGGCGACAGCGCCGGTCGCCGCATGGGCACTCGCGTATCCGGATGGCGCCCGCGATGCGGAGGCGTTGTTCGTGACGCCGACGGCACAGCTGTTTCTTGTCACGAAGGAGAGCGCGGGCACAACCGCCCTCTACCGCGTTCCGACACCGGCCACCCGCGGCGTCGGGCGTTTGCAATACATCGCGCACATACGGCTCGCGCGGGTGACCGGGGCAGGCGCATCGCCAGACGGCAACTGGGTCGCGCTTCGCACGAATACCGAGGTGCTGTTCTATCCAACTGACGACCTGGTGGCCGGCAAAGGGCCTCAGCCGCGCCGGTTCGACCTCGAACCGCTCAAGGAACGCCAGGGCGAAGGGGTCGCGTTCGGTCCCGATGGCCTCGTCTATCTCGTCGGCGAAGGCGGCGGTGGAAGCGGTACGCTCGCCACGATTAAGTGCACGCTCCGCTGACATTCGAATCACTCGCCACTGCATTCTTTGTCGCGTTGGCGTTGGCAGCGCCGGCCACGAAGGCGGCGCGCGTGCGCCGTGCGCACGTGGCGATTCTGTCGGGAATGGTCGCAATCGGCGTGATGCTGGCCAGCCAGACAACGACAGACCTGCGCGGTTGGCTTGGGCACGTCTACCTGGTCGCGGGGTACTGGATTCCGGCGCTGCTCGTCCCCTCGCCCGACCATGTGGGGCGCTTCGAATCCTGGCTCGTACGGGCAGACGAGCGATGGCGCCGGTTCGCGATCGGACCCCCAGCCTGGGCGACGCCCCTCCTCGAGCTGTCGTATCTGTTGTGCTACGTCCTCGTGCCGGCGGCGTTCGTGCTGGTCTGGACCCAGGGCACGATGGCCGATGTCGACCGGTTCTGGACGACTGTGCTGCTGGCAGGATTTGTCTGCTACGGTTCGCTGCCCTGGCTCATCAGCCGGCCTCCGCGATCGGTGACTGCGCCAGCAGGGAGGGACGCACGCGTGCGCGGTATCAATGAATTCGTCCTCGCGCGTGTCAGTCATGGGTTGAACACGTTTCCGAGCGGGCACGTCGCCGTCTCACTTGCGGCGGCACTCGAGGTCGTGCCGATATCGCAGCCAGCCGGCATGGCCCTGCTCGCGATCGCCACCGCCATTGCTGCCGGCGCTGTCGTCGGCCGGTATCACTATGCGGTAGACGTCCTACTCGGCGCAGCGATCGCCATTGCCGCGGTGGTGATGGTGTAAGAGCGTCCCGCCGTGCTTATCGACGCACCGCGCGAGGGTGAAACCGACCAACGCGCAGGAGGAATGCTGCAGCGATGGCAAACGCCGACGCCGAGAAGCTGAGCAGGGCCCCCATCTTGGTCTCGTCGAGCAGCTCGCCCGGTGGAAACGCGGCTGTGGCAAAGAACAGCGCCACCGTAAAGCCGATGCCAGCAATGATGCCGACGACTGTCATGTCCCGCCATGTGACACCAGCGGGCTTGTGCAGACCCGCGGCAACACAGATCGCGGTCGACAGCACGATCCCGATCGGCTTTCCCAACATAATCGCGGCAAGGACGATCCAGGTCCCGGTTCCCGTACCTGAAATCGGCACGCCGGCGTTGACCAGTCCAAAGAAGAACAGGATGAGATGAACGGGCAATCTCCACCAGTGCTCGAATTCGTTCAACGGATCGTGGGCGTGTGGCGATTCGACGAACAGCCCTGGATCCCGTTTGGCATGCGGCAGAAACGGAACGATTGGAACGAGCGCCAGCGCGGGATGCAGTCCACCCCGGTAAAAGGCTACCCACGACACGATGCCTGCGCCCGCCACGTACGGCCAGAAATTCCTGGTCCGTCCCCACCGGAGCCACCGCGCAATCAACATCGCCGCCGCCAGCAGGACGACGAACTCGACCGGCCGAACGCTCCCCGTCGGGTAAAATGCCGCCAGAATCATCAGGCCAAGTGCATCGTCTGCGATGGCCAGCAGAAGAAGAAATGGGATACCGGGGTGCGTCGGCCCCAACGTGAATCGCGCAACGAGGTAGCTGAACGCGATATCGGTTGCGGACGGGATCGCCCAACCCCGAAGCAGCTCTGGAACGTCGGCGAGCAGCGCCAGCGCGACGTAAATTGCCGCGGGACCCGCCATGCCGCCGATCGCGGCCAGCATAGGCACGAGCGCGCGGCGCGGCGAATGCAGCGCACCGCCTGGAGCGGTTGCCTCCACCACCTCCTTCGTCGCGAGCGCAAAAAAGAACACCATAGCGACGTCGTTGACGAGAAAGTGGAGAGCGTCTGAAAATCGCTCGTAGCTCTCGTACGAGAGATTGGCCCACAGAAGGGCCGCTGCTGCGCCGGCAACCAGAAGACCGGAATTCTCGATGAAACGTCGCACCCTGTGACCTCGCGCCTGATGTCGACTCCATCGTATAAGCTGCGGGACAGGAACGTCCATCTGGCGGGGCACGCTGGGGGGAAGGCACGCCGGTTCCTTCGCACCGCGCTGGAGTGAGGATCTAAGATGACTCGCTGTTCCTTATCGCGACCGGCGGCCCGTATCGATTCAGAATCGTCGCTGGTATCAAGCTCCCTCGATACGACTGGCCGTCTTGAATCCACTCGTAGTCCGCAAATACCTCAGCAGGAATCTCGAGCGTCAGGAGCGCATGACCGGGCACGCCATCCGCGTGCAGCGGCCGATCCGACACCCACACTCCCCGCCATGCGAAGTCGCTCAAGTACTTTTCTTCGTTGTCCGTGAACCCTTCGCTCATGATGACGGCTGCTGTGCCGTTTACCGTTCTATGAAAAATGCGCATAGCCAGTCGCCCCGCCTGAGAACAAGATTGCATCGTTGCAGCGGGCTATCGAATTGTCAGGACAACACCGAGGCGCGACCGAGCGATCGTCGACCGCGCTGGCCGATGAAGTAGGCGAGCCCGCCTCCAACAACCAGCCACGCGACAGCGGGGTTCAGCAGGTACAGCACCAGCAGTCCTGTGAGGCCGTATGTAATGCGAATGAGACGCGGCATTTGATAGCTCCCGGGCCTGCGTGGGGCAATGACGACGCCAGCTTCCGGACCTAGGCGTACCGACGTATCGCAAATCTTTGTACGCAATCGGGTTAAATGTGGCGCCAGGCTGCATCACCGAGCTGCGGCGGCAGCCGGAACGCGTGCCATCCTGAGACACTCAGGGTGATAGTTGTCAGCCCTGGCGCTCGCACTGGCGGCGTCGCTCTGGTTGGGACGGCACTGGACTTGGACGACAAGTATCGACGTGCGTGTCTCACTGCGGTACGCGCGCTGGCTCTTGCCCTCTCACGAAATTCACGCAACCGGTCGAACATAAGCGCAAGGCACGCAATGACTTGAGCCGGAGCTCGCGTTCCACGCCCTGATATGGCGCGACAGTTGCCCCTAGCCGCCTCAAGGAACCATGAGACCGGGAAACCACCACACGAGCGAGATTCCCAGCATTCTTGCAATCGAGCCCGATCCCGACCGCGCGAAAGTACTGACGCAACTGGTGCACGACTACGTCGACGCGAACGTGGTTGTCTCCGCGTCTGCCGACGTGGCTGTCGCAGTCATAGCGAGGCGAATGCCGGAGCTGATTCTCCTGTCGGCGTTGACGCCACCTGGCGATGAACGGAGTCTCGTCGCCTTTCTCCGGCACACAACCCGCGCGTGTGCGCCGGTGCTCATGGTTTCGCCGTTTTTTGAACCGCGCCCGGAACGGGCCCAGGCATCGTCGGGCCTGCAGCGGATGTTGGGACGCCGCCGAGGGACGCGGTCGGAGTCTATGCGCGATGCGCTTGGGGCGCGTATGCGGGGAGCATTGGAGAGATCGCGAGAAGAGTCGAAGAGCAACACTGGCGCCGGCTTCGTTGAGGTCATCGGCGAGCCGGGGGCCGCGCACGAGGACGCCGTTTGCGTTCCTCGCGCGCACCGATGGACGGCTCGTGATCTGTCCTGGCTATCGGGTGTGCGGCTGTCGTCGGGCGTCATGGGACAACTGGTCAACATCTCGAACAGCGGGCTGCTGGTCGAGTCCGATTCGGCCTTGATGCCCGGCAGGTCCGTGACATTCGAGTTGTGCTCGAACGCGACCAACCTCTGGCGCCCGAGCACGGACCTCATCGTGCCGGCGCACGTTGTGCGGAGTGAAGTGTCGAAGGTCGGCCCTGACCGCCTTCGATACCTCGTCGCGGCAAGGTTCTCCCAGGAACTGGAGCTGGTGTCTGACTATCCGATGGATGATGGAGCGTCGATTGACGTTCCCATTCCAGAGAATCAGGCGACGGCGACGGCCGCCGACGGCATTGGCGACGTGGCACGACGCGCCGCCGAGGGACTCCAAGAACTTGCACGTATGCTCGACAGCCTCGAGCCTGCCGTCGCTCGCATATCCCCGCGGCGCCTGGATAGCGCCGCGGACTGCGGACCCATTGAGGTTGCGGTGCCCGTGCCTGATCCTATCGGATGAATCGGGTGCCGGAGGTAGGAACAGTCCGCCTTCGCTGAAACGCCGGCGGACAACCTTCGCATGGCCTGCCAACCGAAGCCCACGCTGGTTGGCGCGCGTGAGCGAAGGTTGGTGCCGGAGGTGGGAATCGAACCCACACGGGGGGTGAACCCCACCGGATTTTGAGTCCGGCGCGTCTGCCAGTTTCACCACTCCGGCC
>Ga0209640_10002424_pt1 | contig 16244 bp, 13 predicted proteins | sample RifCSP10_1_FD_184018 | JGI IMG/M metagenome (GOLD analysis project Ga0209640, IMG submission 184018) | Soil microbial communities from Rifle, Colorado - Rifle CSP2_sed 10_1 (SPAdes) (version 2) | ecosystem: Environmental > Terrestrial > Deep subsurface > Rock core/Sediment | place: Rifle...
TTATATCTCTACAATAGTATCAAGAATTATCAGAATCAAGAAGGCCCGACTGAATTCAAATCATGTCTATTGGCCTGTATTATACGAATGTAATTGCCTGCCCCACTTTATCTGCTCGGCCAGTTCTGCCTATTCTGTGAATGTAATCTTCATAGGTCTGTGGCAAATCAAAATTGATCACATGAGAAATATCATCAATATCAATTCCTCGAGCAACTACGTCTGTAGCCAAAAGAATCGCAACCTGCCCAGTCTTGAAAGCAAGAAGCGCTTTGCTTCTTTGTGATTGAGATCTATCGCCATGCATAAATGCAACGCTAAATCCACGAGCAGTTAATTCTTTTGCTAATTTATCAACAGTCCGCTTGGTACGTAAAAAGATAAGCACTTTATTAAAGGCAGGCTTAATTAAAAGATCATGCAATAGATCTATTTTATTTTGATCGCCTACTTTAATAATGTCTTGATTAACGTTCTCAGCTGATTGCCGCGTCTTCACACTTATAGCAACGGGATCTTTCAAAAAGCTCTGCATAACTTTCTGCACTTCAGGGGAAAGTGTCGCAGAGAAAAATAAGGAATGGCGCTGTTTTGGCAGTTTATTAATGATAGAAGAAATATCTTTAATGAATCCCATATCAAGCATTCTATCAACTTCATCTAGAACAATAGAAGTATAGTGGCCAAAATGAATCGCCTTATTTTCTTCCAAATCAATCAATCTTCCGGGAGTTCCGATCACAAACGCAGGCTTCTTTCTGAGCGATTGCATTTGAAACGTAATATTTGCTCCGCCGATGCACAATGTTGATGCCAGATTAGTGCCCATCGTAAAGCTTTTAAACTCATCTCGAATTTGAATCGCTAACTCTCTGGTTGGTGCAATAATTAATACTCGAGATGCGGGATTAGTCATAGCGGCATGTATCAGAGGAATAAGAAAAGCAGCTGTTTTTCCCGTACCAGTATTTGCTGTCCCTACAACATCGCGTCCCTCAAGAATGTGAGGAATTGCCTGGTCTTGTATTGGCGTTGGAGCTACGTATCCCTTTTTTTCAATATTCGCTTTTAACTGGTCTGTAATTGCAAAATCAGAAAACTTATGCTGAGGAACATAGGCTTGCGCCGCTGTTTGCTCTTCAACTTTCTTCATGAAAAGAGAAGGATCAAACTGCAAAACTGGCCGTTTGCCTCTACCACCAGATCCACGCCCAGATCCTCGCGAAGAGAAAGAATCCTGGCGCCGCTGAGGCAAATTCGAGCTTCTTTTTTTCTTACCCTGTCCATCTCTTGATTTAAAACGCCCACCCTGAGATGGTTTTTTTCGAGAACTAGAATTATGTGACATAAAACTCCATTTATAAATAATTTGTTACTAAACTAAAATAAAATCATCATGATAAAAATACTAACGGCACTAATCGCAGAAAATAAGAAGCACAGCCTCTGTGCATAACGTTATAACATAATTATCGCATCTTATTTTCTAAGAAAATAGTAGTATAAACCCCCTAAAAAATTTCCCCCATTACGATCTCTCACAAACTGACCTATCAGTCATTAGCCATTGGCCTACCATGTAAAAAACTGGCCTGCCAGCCGAAGCTTTAGCGTAGGATAATTTCTTTATCACTCTATTTTCAAAGTCATGTAAAAAACTGGCCTGCCAGCCGAAGCTTTAGCGTAGGCTGGTGCGCCCGACAGGATTCGAACCTGCGGCCTGCAAATTAGGAATCTGCCGCTCTATCCTTCTGAGCTACGGGCGCATTACGATACATTCATATGCCTTAGTATACCCCAGTAGATGCCAGATGAGCAAATCGAGCGAAAGCCCTTATCGGCCTCCGCCGCCACCGCCTCCACCGCCGCCGCCAGAAAATCCACCTCCCCCACTGCCACTGCTAAATCCAGAAGAACTTCCAGGGCGCGAAGCGGATGAGGAAATCGCAGAGCTCATACTACTGCTCATATTCGATGCAAAGTGTGAGGCACGAAACATCCCCCCATCCCATCCAACAATCCATAAAGGAGCATACGGGGTGCCTGCCACTCGTAATTCTTCAAACAATGGCGCAAATTGAGCTGACCACTGCTTTTCCACCCCAAGCGCCATAGCATACGGCAGATAGGTCTCATATAATTCAGGAGTGCGCGTAGGAGGAGTACCAATTACTTTCAAACGATCCGTTTCAGTAGTTGCAAGAAAAAGCTTAAAGCCTTCAATCTCATTGTGTAAGCGCATGCCTTCCAGCGTATAGCCCTTTATAGCAATAAAAATAAATGCCAGAGGAATAGATGTTCCCAGAATCCACCATATCACCCAATGAACGTCTATTGCTCCTACACCTGCAAAAAGCACAATTGCTATCGCTATTAAAAAAACAATTAAAAGTCCCCAAGAAAGATCTTTGATATGCGAATCAAAAAAAGACCCATACTTTTTATGATAGTACGCTTGGCTTATCGCAATGGCACTTTCAACTGCGTTGTTATTAGAGTCTCCTATTGTGATCGATATATTTTTTTTAAAAAGTGCTGATGCTATCGATTGATAAAATGGCTCATCTTTTTGCTCTGCGCGATTCAATGTATACGTGCCACCCCATATCATTCCTTGTTTATATGAAATCGTCAGCCATTGATGCACTGCCATATTAACTACATCTGCTGCAAGCACCGTGCTATCGTATTTCATTTTCATATAATACCGCATGCCTCCTGGAAGCATCCCTTCTGGCGGATAAAATAATGGAATAATGGGAGTTTTTAATCTTTTTCTTCGTATACGTATTGCTTTCAAAATAAAATAGGCCATCAATATAAGCCACGCTATACACACAATAATCACTGGTGCATTATCAGCTAAAAACCAATTCCATTCCTGCAGTAAAGACGGCTGCGTAATGTATCCTTTTGGCCACCCAACAACAATCGTTAATCCTTCATAAGTGAGCAATGGACGAGTTGTTTTAAAAAACATGCCATGCGGAATCTTCTCAATTACCACATGCTTTTCACGAGATCCATAGCCTCCCGTATATGCTTCCGCTCGCATTGTATCAGAAGGAATTGATTCCGGAAGTTGCACCCGGGCAGATGCATGAGCAATCGGCAATCGCCATCCGCTTCCCGTTACGTTCCAATATAATTCATCATGATCTTCAAAAAAACCAAGTTGGCGATTTGTGCTATACTCAACTGAGAAAGTGTGAAGTCCATGCGTCAAAAAGGACTCATCTCCAAAATTAATCTTTTTACCATTTGATGCAGTTTCAATAAAATAAGCTGTTGGTTTTCCATCCATGCGCACCGCATGCAGATCAAATCCAACCGTGTACCAATTACCCAACCTGTCTTTATACGTCGTAGGAAATTCTCGCACAATACCACGGCGCACCTGTCGCCCTTCTACTTGAACAGTAATATCTTCACGGACATGCATTGATCCATCTTCATGAATCGTAACAGTACTCTGAAAGTTGGTAATGTGCTCTACAGCCAAAAGAGATGTGGTGGTCAGTAGCAATAAAAGAACCCGCAAGCCTCTCAATATAGTTGAGGCTTGCGGGTTGTATATATTAATTTTTTTCATATTCCTCTCTCCGCACATCCTTACGTACCCGCATCCTTCGATACAATTTTTCGTATAACTCAAAATCACTCAGGACGAACGGGCTTGGTACTAATGTACTTTTCATTATCTCAAATTCTAACATTTTATCTTTTACCGCTCATTCTGCCGTGCCCGTCGTAGCCCCTAGCATAGACTGCTTGGCGTAGACTGGGAATGTTCTGCAAAGCGTAAGCAAAGTAGAATGTATCAAAGGATACAAACAGTTCAGAATTTCACTCTTGGCACTTCACGCTCTTGCGCGCTATTAAGCTCAAAATAAGAAATTGCGGCAAACCCAAACATGGAAGCAATCACATTAGAAGGGAACGAATGAACCGCAACATTATAATTACGGGCAGCTCCATTATAATAACGCCGCGCAAGCTGAATTTCGCTTTCCAAAGAAGAAAGTTGTTGTTGCAATGCTAAAAAGCTTTCATTCGCTTTCAAATTAGGATAATTTTCAGCTACCGCAAACAAAGTTTTCAATGCTCCCGTAAGCCCAGCTTCTGCGTGCGCTTTCGCATCGATAGTTGTTGCGCCCATTGATGCAGCTCGCATCTTGGTCACATTCTCAAGAACTTCTCGTTCATGAATCTTATAGCCTTCAACGACACCCACTAAATTGGGAATTAAATCATATCGCCGTTTCAGCTGCACATCAATTCCGCTCCATCCTTCTTGCGAAAATGATTTGAGCGTCACTAAACGATTATAGCTTGAAATTCCCCACATAATAGAAACAACAGCAATCCCTGCAATAATAAGCCCTGCAACTGCGATCGTAATCATATAAATCTCCTTGAGAGAAAAGCTCTATTTAATACAAGCGTATAGCCTAAAATATTCAAACCATTTATACAAGAAACCAAAAACTATTCCGGTTTGCTTCTTCTTGTGCTTGGACGGCTCGCATTTGATCGGCTGGAATTCGACCGATTCGAACTTGAACGACGTTTTCCAAATCCGCCACGATCATCTTTTTCAAATCTATCAGATCGATCTCTTGGCCGATCTTGCTTTCCTCGAAACACATCTTCAACGATAGAAACTCGTGCTTTTTGATTCAAAATCGGACTTTGACGTATTCTATTCATACACTCAGTCAAACGGCTTTCTGAAATAGAAATAAATGTCTTTTTATTTAATACACGTACTTTGCTAATATCCTGGGGAACTAATTTACACATTTTATGTAAGTAATCACGGACATCATCTTCAGACATACCATCATCTCGTCCACGATCTATGCAAATTTCTTTTGGAGCTACGCCAGTTGCTGGACGTACATCCGCAAGGTTTTCATTTGTCATATCTTTGAAGAATTTATCTTCTAGTGCCGATGCCAATGATTGGCGAATTTCTTCTTCTGTAAATGAATCAATCAGCTCTTTTAATGCGGTGTGCACTTCTGACAATTTTTCATGCGGCTTTTTCGCTTGCTCAATAAAATCAGAAACAGCGCTCATTTTTGCTGCAATAATTGATGCGATAGATGGGATAGGAATTTCTTGTAATGTCGTATTTGCCGAACGCTCAAGACGTTTCAATCGATACATCTCAGAAGTTGCTACAAACAAAATAGCAATACCTTCCTTTCCAGCTCGCCCCGTTCTTCCAATACGGTGAATATAATTTTCATGCTCTTCAGGAAGAGAGTAGTTAATAACGTGCGTAAGATCAGATACGTCGATACCACGAGCTGCCACATCAGTAGCTACCATGATAGTAAAATCTTTATTCTTAAACCCTTTAATCACCTGATTACGTAAATTCTGGCTCATATCACCATGCAAACAGTTAACTCGTAATCCTCGGCTTGCAAGCTGCTCAGTCACTTCACTCGTAAGCATTTTTGTCTGGCAGAAAATAATACCGTAAAAATCTGGCGCTGCTTCTATAAATCGAGCTGCTGCTTCAGTTCGCTTACGGCGCTGCACAACAGAGTAGTACTGCTTGACTTGCGCACTTGCAACGTTTTTTTGCATTGCACGAATAGTCAGCACATCATGCATATGAGAGGTAATCAAACCTTTAATGCCCGCCTTAACTGTTGCAGAGAAAAGCCATATGTTTCGACTGTGTGGAGTATAGGTCAAAATCTTATCGACTTCTTCCTTAAAGCCCATATCAAGCATGATATCAGCTTCATCAAGCACAAGCACTTTAACATCATTTAAAGACAATGTTTTACGACGAAGGTGATCATTTAAACGGCCGGGAGTACCAATAATAATTTGCGCTCCCCGTCTGATACCTTCAATTTGGCGCTCCATAGACATGCCACCATAAATAGGCTCGATACTGATACCTGTTTGACGCGATACGTCCTTTAAAGCTTCATAAATTTGAAGAACTAGCTCGCGAGTAGGCGCAACTACAAGCGCTTGCACTGTCTTGCTCGCTGGATCGATCACATGCAATAATGGAATACCAAACGCAAGCGTTTTACCAGTACCCGTTTGCGCCTGAGCATGCACATCTTGCTTAGGATTTTCTAAAAGAATCGGAATAATTTTTTCTTGAATCTCGGTTGGCGTAGTAAAGCCCAAAGACTCTAATGATTTTTGAATAGCAGGAAGTAATTTAAAATTGGCAAATATGCTCACAGTAATACCTTTCAGGTAACATTTTCTCTACAGAGTGATTTTTTAATAAAATAACAAAGAATATATACAGCTTTCAATAGTTTTTGCTGTATATACAGGCCAAACCTCATAAGAGAGTTTTTTGATTACCATTTTTAAAACTATGCTCATCGAGCCTACCCCGATTGAGCACAACTCTATGAAAGGCATGAAGAAGATGATCTTCAGGCAGCCGATAAAGCCTGGGATGACTTTAATTCTAATCGCCTTACTGCGTTCTGATGAATTTCAGAGCAACTCTACCTCGCCCGCCTATTGGCTTTTTTTGGTCTTAACGTCAGCCAGACCAAGCCCTCAGGCGGATGGTGCGCCCAGAAGGGGTCGAACCCTCAACCTTCAGATCCGAAGTCTGACGCTCTATCCAATTGAGCTATGGGCGCGCATATCTATTTCAAAACTATATAACCGAGGCCTCTCTTGAGCCTCCCATTCTTTCAATTGACTCACTAACACGTGACATATATGAATGAGAACAGTTAGTAATATCATAGCAATAAAATCCATAAAAAGCCAATAGAGTCTATGGTTAAAGTGACAGCAAAGTGCCATGATCTTCTTTTTTTACTCCCACTCGCTCTATTCATAAAGGTAGCGTTAACCAAAAACCCGCACCAAACGATCAATTGCTCTATGCGTTAGCAACTCACAATCAGGCAAAAAGAGCCCTTTTTCCATTCACCCCGATGAAGTTATCATATATCCGATAGATACTCTTTTCGTTCAGATAGATGAGGCTTTAGAATCGTGAGCTCTTACGTTCTTAGAAAATAGGCTAAAAATTCTTTATTTCCATCTCCGCCCAAAAGAGGCGACTCAATAACTCCTTGCAATGCAAAGCCGTGTGCGGCAATGCCTTCAGTTACCGTTTTAAGAATAGCGTCATGCAGAGTAGCATCTTTAATAACCCCTCCCTTTCCAATGCGGGCTGGATCAGTTTCAAATTGAGGCTTAATTAAGACAATCAGCTCACCGTTGGGCTTTAAAAGCTGTGTAACTGCTGTCATAACTTTCAACACTGAAATAAAAGAAAGATCGAGCGTGATCATATCTACGAGCTCACCAACCGTCTTTAGTGTCCGTACATTAGTATGTTCCATAACAACAAGGCGTGCATCGTTTCTTATTTTTTCATGCACCTGTCCATGGCCCACATCAACGCCATATACTTTTTTGACACCTCGCTGCAAAAGACAATCAGCAAATCCGCCCGTTGATAAACCGGCATCAAGCACCACCAACCCGGCCACATCGATACCAAAATGATCAAGAGCTTTTTGAAGCTTAAATCCTGCACGCCCCACAAATTCCGGCGCTTTCATTTCATAAGTAACCTGAGCATCGTCTGCTATTTGCACACCGGGCCTAGTAACAACTACACCATTAACGCGAACGGCTCCCTGCGCAATTGCATCTTGAATCTGGCGCCGGCTCAATGTCGGCGCCATCTTTTGTACGAATTGATCTAATCTTGTTTTCAGTTTCATTGGTTAACCGAATCAGAAGTTTAAAATAGAAACTTAATACTGTAAGCACAAGAATTACCCCAACCGTTCGCCCTGAGCGTGTCGAAGGGTATCGAACGGTCAAATATAAAAAACTAATGCTTTTGACTTTTCGCTTAGCATCCTACTCATTCAAAACCTCGAATCTCAGAATATTTTTTAACCCTTCGACACGCTTCCAGTCGTCGCCAAGGCTATGATGGACTTTCGCAGGGCGAACGGAAAAAATATTGGTTACGATGTGCGCCCCGCCGATGCAAGCGTAAACTGCGGCGTAGGCTGCATTCCTTTTGGCTGTAATGAATCATTCATCATATTATTTTGCAATAACGACTGAGCCATTTGAGTGACTGGATATCTAAAATCAGCTGCAAGCTTTGGCTCTTCTTGTAATACTTTTTTCCACGGAAGCGCAACTAACAAATTCTCAGATTTACGTGAGACGTTATCCGAAGCACGAATGGTTAAAAAGTGTGTTTGCTCACTCTGTTTAATAGCATGCCTAAATTCATCAAGCGTGCGCACTCGAATACCATTTACTTCATTAATAGTAGAACCAACTGGCAAGCTTCGTGAGCGATATAATTGAGAGTTTGGGAATATATGCGTAATGATCAACGTTGGCTCAGATTGATAGCGCGTCTCAAGGTATTTCGCAAGTCCCGGAGCATGCTTGCCAAGAATAGGAATATGATTCAGCACCAATGGCATCACTACCATGCCGCCAAACACTTCCCAATCAAGTTCTTCAAATCCTGGATACACTTCATGAATCGGTGCTTTTTCTGATAAATCGAATGCCAGTTCAAACTCTTTGCGAGATCCATTGCGGTAAATAGTAATACGCATCTGCTCACCCAACTTCAAGCGAGATACGTAGTTAATGATAGACATTTTATCTTCAGAAAATGGCAATTTCATTTCTCCAAACATATCAACGGCATGTCCATTAATCGCATAAATCATATCACCGGTCTTAACGCCAACCTTATCAAGCGGACTATTGCGAACAACTTCTACCACATAGCAACCACCTGGTTCAGGATTGCCTAAATATTCTGTCAGCGCTTCATTCGCATTATTAAAGAGTACACCTAAGAATGGTCGGCGCAATAATTTTACTTTTTTCAAATCATTCAAAATAACTTTTAAATCATTAATAGGAATGGCATAGCCAACATTTTGAGCCTCTAAAACTCCCGAGCTATTCACCCCAATTACTTCTCCACGCGTATTAATAGTTGGCCCACCAGAATTTCCCGGATTGATTGGTGCACTAATTTGAATTAATCCATCCTCGCGCCCACTCACTACGCCAGTTGTACTTTTGAGTGATTGCTGCCCAAGTGGATAGCCCAATGCAAGCAGATCATCTGATCGGCGCACCAAGTCAGAATTGCCCAGCGGCAAATACGGAACCCCACCCAATTCTCTACGAATTATATCAAGGCCTTCATCAGAAACTTTAAGCAATGCCAAATCACGATCTGGACTCACTCCCACAATCTCCACATCAAGAATACGTTTGCCCAATGATGGAATTTGCATCCAAATGCCTGCCGCTTCATTGACAACGTGTGCATTTGTAACAAGATACCCTTCATCATTTATAAAAAAAGCACTCCCTGTGGCTGTACCTTGTGCGGGTGGCGCATACGGACGCAAAAGATCTTTCTGTAATACATGCGCAAAAAGTTGCACTACCGTATCACTTACCTTCTCTTGTACTGGACGCCATAATTGAGACGATGAAATAACTCGCTCAACAATATTTGGCTGCATACCTGCATCAAGCGTTACCACTTCATGCTCTTCAATATCACCAATATCATGCTCCTGCGCATGATGTGTTTTATGCGCAAGCATTTGATAAAATCCGCCCCCAAGGAGCACTGAGGCTGCAAATACAATGCTACCTGTTATGATAGATTTATTATTCATTATAAGTTCCTCTTTTTAATTTCTCTGTCGTCGATATTGCTCGAGCAGTGTAACATACAATTAAAAAAGACTCGAATAGGCACTACCCTTTCTTGAAAAATCCCGTAAAAAGAACTACTCTTGGGTAATATCTTTTTATGCTTGAATAAGGAATTTAATGAATCAACTGGATAAAATTGTCGCCCTGTGTAAACGAAGAGGCTTTGTATATCAATCTGCAGAAATTTATGGTGGCCTTAATGGGGTCTATGATTTTGGCCCGCTCGGCACATTGTTAAAACGAAATATTCGTGATGCATGGATGCAATCAATTCTCACTACCCAAAACAATGTTCTTTTTTTGGAAGGTTCATTGCTCGGGGCTCATGCAATGTGGGAAGCATCGGGGCATACAAAAAATTTCAGTGATCCACTTGTTGATTGCACTAATTGCAAACGTCGCTTTCGAGCGGATGACGTTAATCTTGAGACTAATTGCCCTATATGCGGTAAAAAGGCATGGACTGAAGTACGCCAATTTCAGCTCATGTTTCAAACGCAACTGGGCGCAGCAACTGATAGCTCATCGATTGCATACCTACGACCAGAAACAGCGCAATCAATTTTTGTACAATTTAAAAACGTCATGTCTACCAACCGCGTAAAAATTCCATTCGGTATCGCTCAAATTGGTAAAGCATTTCGTAATGAAATAACTCCTAAGCAGTTTCTATTTCGTATGCGTGAATTTGAGCAAATGGAGATGGAATGGTTTTGCAAGCCTGAACAAGTAGATGAATTTTTCCCTCTATGGGTAAAGGCTCGCGAACAATTTTACACTCATTTAGGAGTGAACCCAGATCGCATCAAGCTCCGCAAGCATGCTTCTGATGAGCTTTCTCACTATTCCTCACGCACCACTGATATTGAATATGAATTCCCATTCGGTCAAAAAGAGCTTGAAGGTATCGCTGATCGTGGCAATTTCGATTTGAGCCAACACAGTAAGCATTCTGGAAAAGATCTTTCCGTCTATGATGACGAGACAAAACAATCTTATACTCCTCACGTTGTTGAATGCTCAGTTGGAACAGATCGATTATTCCTCGCGCTTTTATGTGATGCATATACAGAAGACACTGTCGAAGGAGAAACGCGTACTGTATTAAAACTATCTCCAAAGATAGCACCTATTAAAGCTGCATTCTTACCATTGGTAAAAAAACTATCTGATCCTATGCACGCACTCTTTAAAGCAATTGCAGCAAAAGGCTATATGGTTGAATTTGATGATTCTGGATCAGTAGGCAAGCGATATCGTCGCCAAGATGAAATAGGTACACCACTCTGCTTTACCTATGATTTTGATAGCATAGAAGATAATTGTGTTACCGTAAGAGATCGCGATACCACCAAACAAGAACGCATCTCTATCGATTCTATTGAATCATACATACAAGCTTCGCTCTCATAAAAAAAAGGAATTCGTTCATGCTCAGTTCATGGTTAAGAAGGCCGTATGAATGGATGGGCGAATCCCTCTATTCTCCCTATGCAGATTACATCCTCTGCTTTCTTTTCTACCTTGAGGCTATTTTTTTCTTGCCAACCGATCCACTCCTGCTTCTTTTTTGTGTTGAACGGCGTGATCGAGCCCTGATGTATGCCACGATTGCTCTTATAGGATCAGTACTTGGTGGCATGACAAGCTATGCTCTGGGAGCAACGCTGTGGCATTATTACGGCGAACAGATTATTCATCACCCCGCTATTAATTGCATCCTCACTCCTGCCAGATTTTATGAAGCCTCTGCATTATTCAAACAGCATGAATGGGGAGCTATCTTAATTGCAGGCTTCACTCCTATTCCCTATAAAGCAGCGACACTGGCTGCAGGCTTTTGCAGGATATCATTTAGCTCACTCGTTTTTGGCTCAATCATTGCTCGTGGAGCTCGATTTTATCTTTTAGCAGCTGGTTGCATACTTTTTGGTGAGCAAATAAAAGGCTCAATCGAAAAATATTTCAATGTCATCCTTCTTGCCGTCGCACTTCTTCTCATCCTCAGCATCTGGTTGTTTACATAGAAAACTAAACATGGTACATCAAGAATGATATCCTAATAGAAACGTCAAAAAAAATTGGATGAATAAATGGGTATAAAACGTATCGCGTCAATCATTCCCCCCGAACAATTTTTACTATGGTCCATTTTATTTGCAATCAGTATTGGGGCTGTGCTTCTTTCTCTTCCTATTGCCCAAGTTACTGCCATCCCTCTTTTGGATGTTATTTTCACTGCAGCATCTGCAACTACAGTAAATGGTTTATTTACCATTCCTATTGATAGCTTTTCTCTTTTTGGAAAGGGAGTTATTCTCGCACTCATTCAAATTGGTGGACTAGGGCTTATCTCTATGACTTTTCTTGCTCTCAGCGTATTTATGAATCTTGGACTTGGAAGCCAACTCATGGCAGGGAAAATATTAGAAATTGAAAACTGGATACATATTAAAAAGGTACTCATCCTTATTACACTCGTAACTATTGCATCTGAATTTATCGGAACACTTTTCATCTTTGGCGTTATTGCATCGAATTATACCGTTGGAATGGCATGGTTTGTCGCATTCTTTCATGCCGTCTCATCATTTTGTAGTGCGGGTGTCACACTCCTTGATGGAGGCATGAGCCATTATAGCAATAGTTATGTAATTATTATTGTTACTATGCTGTTAATGTTTATTGGAGAACTCGGCTTTATAACCTGGCAAGAAATCGGCTACTGGCTCTATGCAAAGCGAGAAGGAAAGCCGTATAGATTTTCGCTGCACAGTAAAATTGTACTCTATGGATCAACAATACTACTCATCTGTACCGGTATTATTTTTTGGATTCTTGAGCATAAAAATATTTTAGCCAATGAAAGTGCTGGACAATCAATACTCAGCACTCTTTTTTATGCAATATCATTTCGAAGTACCGGATTCCTGCTCACCAATATCGGCAGCTTTCACCTGGCAACCATCATGCTTATCATGCTGATCTCATTTATTGGTTCAGCCCCAGGATCTACTGGTAGTGGTGTTAAAATAACCACATTTGCTGTATTCATTGCCACGATTCGCGCAGCAATTTCAGGAAAAACAACCGTCTATTTACAGGGACGAACAATAGCTCTTTCTCAAGTATTTCGAGCTGTCTCTATTATCAGTTTAGGATTAGGATGGGTTATTCTCTCAACCTTTTTCCTCTTGATTACCGAACATGGATTCACATTTATTCAAGTATTTTTTGAATCAATGAGCGCATTTAGCTCATTAGGGATGACCACCGGTATTACCCCATCTCTTTCAAGTCTTGGAAAATTATTTATTATGAGCAGTATGATTATTGGGCGAATCGGATCATTCAGTCTTATTCTTGCGCTCAAATTAAGAAAAAAACAAGAAGCTGAATTCTCCTATCCTGAAGAACGAGTAATGTTAGGATAATAAACGAAATGGAATACATATGAAATTTTGTGTCATTGGCTTAGGACGTCTTGGATATCAACTCGCTGTCGTACTTGCAGAGAATGGAATGGAAGTAATGGCGATTGATAGTAATGAATCTATAGTTGCATCAATTCGAGATCAAGTAACCCAAGCAATCTGTATGCGCGTATCTGATGAAGCCTCATTGCGCAGTATCGGCATTGAAGAAATGGATACTGTTATCGTTGCAATGGGAGAGAATTTTGCACAATCAATTCTCATTACAGCGCTCCTCAAAAAACACCTTGGTATTCCTAAAGTTATTGCTCGTGCAATTAACGATATTCATAAAGACATTCTCATCCTCGTTGGCGCAGATCGAATCGTCCTTCCTGAAAAAGAAGTTGGCACCCGCCTGGCAGATACGCTCAGCTCTTCCTTAACCGATCTGACTCGTCTAACCAAAGAATTCTCAATCAGTAAAATTCGCGCTCCACATTCATTCGTTGGCAAAACAATACAGGAACTGAATTTACCTGATAAATATACTGTGCACTGTGTCGGTATAGAAGAAAACGCTAATACAATCACTCCCGTAGATAAATCCTACAGTATTAAACAGGGCGATCGCTTGATTGTTGCCGGCAATAATAGTGATTTGGAAAAGCTTACTAAATTATAGAACTACTTAAGAACGGGGCCGTTTTGCAGAAATCTGCCCCGGTAGCTTCTGAGTAGTTGTTTGATGAAAATAAAAAACATGAAAATCAGAATCATCCGTTTCTTCTAATTCAAAAGCATCTGGCATGCACATCTCTCGAACTAAATAACCTATACGAACATAGGGATCTTTACTGCCATCAAGACGAACATAAATTCCTTGAACAGTGTGACCTTGCGGATTCTTCATAGAGAAATCAAACAAAGCAGTTACCTTAAAGCTTTGTCCTTTGCCAAGAAGCTCGCTCGGAAAATCACGTGCGAAAAGGGGTAAAAAAAGAAGCACGCTCATAAAGAGTATGCTTCTTATATTTTTTATACGTGCCATTAGTTAAATAGAGTCAATGCGTACTACAGTAAGCGGCTGACGGTGTCCTTTTTTCACACGCACTTTTTTACGGCGCTTGAATCGGAACGCAATCAACTTAGGACCCTTATCGTGCTTTACGATAGTTGCCTTAATAGCGTCTTTTAGAAAGGGCTTACCAAACTCAAATGCATTAGCACCTTCTTTGCGGAAAAGTACTTCATTAAAAGAAACGGTATCACCTTCTTGACCATCAAGTTTTTCAATGGCTATAGTTTTACCTTCGATTGCTTGGTATTGTTTGCCACCAGTTTGAAAAATGGCATATCTATCAAATACAGTTGGTTCCACAGTAGTTCCTACTCGCTAGAAAATATAAAATTTCGTAAATTTTTAACTATCTCAGGATGGTCATTTTGTGGGAAGAAATGTCCATTATGCTCTTATTATAGCAAAAACGTACTGGAGCGTCAAAACGAGCCCTCTATTATTGCATATTAATTCAATGCAACGATCAGAGGCCTCTTTCTTTCCACTTCCAAAGCAAATCAAAGGCCTGCTTAGGAGAAAGATCATCAAGAGAGACCCTGTCTAACTCCTTATTAATAGGCCCTTTTTGCCCTAATTGAGCAATATGCTCTCTTAACGCACTATTCTCCTTTAATAGCCGATCATAAGCAGCCGTATGCCCACTATCGCCTGGCGCTAGCTGAATTGCCTCTTTAATGGTCAACTGCTCTAAAAGCTCCTGAGATCGGCTAATAACGCGTGACGGCAACTGAGCCAATTTTGCAACTTCCACGCCAAAGCTACCATCCGCTACCCCTTGTATCATCTTATACAAAAATACGATCCCATTTTCAGTCTTTTTGCTTGCCGCATAAAATGGCGCTATTCCCGGATACCGCGTACTGAGTTGCGTAAGCTCATGATAATGTGTTGCAAATAAGCATCGCGCCTGGACTGTCTCATAGAGATACTCAATGACCGCCTGTGCAATCGCAAGTCCATCAAACGTGCTTGTGCCCCGTCCAACCTCATCTAATATCACAAGGCTATTACGCGTTGCTTGCGAACAAATTGATGCCGTTTCTTCCATCTCAACCAAAAAGGTGCTCTTTCCTGCCGCAAGATTATCGCCCGCTCCAATACGGGTAAAAATTCTATCTAATAATGGCAGCTGCGCATGCTTTGCCGGAACAAAACTACCACATTGCGCCATCACACATATCAAGGCAACTTGGCGTAAGTACGTAGACTTACCACCCATATTTGGACCAGTAATAATCCATAATGACTGCGCATCAGTTAACTGCGTATCATTTGGAATGAAGCCAGTTTCGCTTGAAACCTCCACAATAGGATGTTTGCCATCCTTAATAAGAATATCGCGAGCATCTGAAAATTCCGGCCGTGTATAGCCATTATTATATGCAACCTTTGCAAGTCCATGCAGCGCATCTAAATGGGCTAATGCGTGTGCTAATTTTCGCAACTGCGTGCCATGCTGGCTGACCATCTGCTTAACCTGCGTAAATAACTCTTTTTCTCGCTCAGAAATTTGCGCATGTGCCCGCTCTATATCATATGCGAGCTGCGAAAGCTCAGAAGTTGTATAGCGTTCTTTGCCTACCAGCGTCTGCCGCCTTTGATACCGATCCGGCACTAAATCCTTATTTGCGTTGGTCACTTCAATGTAATATCCATGCACGGAGTTAAATCTCACCTTGAGAGAATTGATGCCCGTCTCTTGCTGCTCTTTACGCTCAAGCTCCAATAATTTTTCATTACTTGAATGAATCAAGCCACGCATATAATCAAGCTCAGGATCAAATCCTGTTTTAATAAGGTTACCTGAAGAAAGATCTTCGACCACTGCCTTGCGCAAATAATCATGCAACGCATCAAATGATCCGATATGATTTTCAATTACCCCCAGCAATACTATGCCGGGATACTGCATGAACAATTCTTTTATACTCGGCAATATCTTCAAGCAGTTTCGCAATCCAATATAATCATGCAACTGTCCGCGCGATAATACTATCCGCCCAATC
>Ga0209640_10002425_pt1 | contig 16230 bp, 12 predicted proteins | sample RifCSP10_1_FD_184018 | JGI IMG/M metagenome (GOLD analysis project Ga0209640, IMG submission 184018) | Soil microbial communities from Rifle, Colorado - Rifle CSP2_sed 10_1 (SPAdes) (version 2) | ecosystem: Environmental > Terrestrial > Deep subsurface > Rock core/Sediment | place: Rifle...
CGAGCAGCCGCCGAGGGTGTTCGTCAGCGGCTCCGCGATCGGTTACTACGGCCCGCACGGCGACGAGCCGGTGACCGAAGTCACGCCTCCGGGCTCGGACTTTCTCGCGCGCCTGTGCGTCGAATGGGAGCAGGAGGCGCAGGCCGTCGTCGGCCCCGCGACGCGGCTCGCGATTGCACTCCTCGGCGTCGGGGAGGTAAGGGGGCTCCGCGTGCCGGGCGTCGCGCCGCTCGAGGTAGCTCACAAACCCAATCAGAAATCGCGCTGTCACTCGGTCATTCGTGGCGTCGCAGGGCACGAAGTCGCATTCGCCGAGCTACTGGCACAACTCGGTGCCGGACGAACTATTCCCGCAGCAGAGTAGGCCCCACCGACACCACCCCCTCTCAGAGACGACGAGGTACTCGACTTCCTGCATAAGAACCGCCCTTACGGTCGGGGGAAGCGAGCCTCACTCGTCACGCAAGGCAATTAGAGGATCGATCCGGGACGCGCGGCGGGCCGGTAGATAGCTCGCGAGGAGCGCCACGGCGATCAGCACGAACGACACCGCCGCATACACAGCGGGATCTGTCGGCCGGACGTTGAAGAGCAGGGTCGTCATGGACCTGCTGAGGAGCGCGGCGCCAATCAAACCCAGTACGACGCCGATGCCCCCTTTCCACAACCCCTGTCGCAGGATCAGACCGGCAATCTGCCCCCGCGACGCACCGATGGCGCTGCGCACGCCAATCTCACGCGTCCGCTGTGAAACGTCGTAGGCCAGCACGCCATAGATGCCGAGGGCCGACAGGAACACTGCCAGACCGGCAAACGCAGCGAGCAGCAGCATCACGACACGACGGTTGTCGAAGGACGAATCCACCGCTTCCTGCAGGAGGCCGACGTCAAACAGTGGACTCGCGGGATCGATGGCGCGCACTTTGTTGCGCAAGGCCGACACCGCGTCACCCACCGGCCGGTTTGTCCGTAGGAACACCGTCAATCCGGCCGGTCGTCCTCCCTGCAGGAGTTGATAGATGAAAGGGTTGCCGCTTTTCTCCTCGACACCATTGTGCGGCACGTCTTTCACGACCCCGACGATCACGGGCCAGTCTTCAGGCTTTGCCGGCCGACCGCCAAAGCTGAATCGCCCACCAACAGCCGAGCCATTGGGGAAGAACTTCCGGGCGAAGCTTCGATCGACGACGAACAGGCGCCGGCCGGGAGCCAGATCCGCTTCTTCGTAGAAGCGGCCTTCCACCAACTTGAGCCCCAGCGTATGAGCGTACCCTGGCGTCACGATCACTCGGAACGCGCCCGGCTGCGGCGAACCCGGCGGGAGCGTGTCGTTCTCCAGGGTGAACGCGTTGATCGGCAGTCCGCCCTGGAAGGGCGTGGAAAAGGACAGGGCCACCGACGTCACTCCCGGAATCTCTTTCATCGCCTGGAACAGGCGTTCGCGAATCGAGTTGGCGGCGGCGTCGCTGGCACGGTGTTCCCGCGTCAACGCGATGCGCGCGGTGACCACGTTCGTCGCCTCGAGTCCGGTATCCACTTTTAAGGCCTCGACGAAGCTGTGGATGAGCAGGCCGGCGCCGGTCAGCAGCATCAACGCCACCGCGACCTGAGCCACGACGAGGAAGCCGCTCACCGCGCGTACGCCGCGGCTCGACGACGAGCCCCGCGAGCTGCTCTGAATCACCGCCGCCAGATTCGTGCGCAGGATGTGGAACACCGGAATTAGGCCGATGAGCAGGCCGACCACGGCGGTGAGCGCGACGGCGAATCCGAGCACGCGCCAGTCGAGCGACGCCGGCAGCGACTGGGGCAGCATCTTCGCCAGATAGAAGTTCGTCATCCGCAGCGCCCCCCAGGCCACTCCCAACCCCAATAGAGCGCCGAGAGAGGTCAGAAGCAGGCTCTCCATGAGGAACTGCCGGGCAATCGTCGCACGCGCGGCCCCGAGCGCGGATCGAATGGCCAGCTCGGACTGGCGGGCGTTGGAACGTACGAGCAGGAGATTCGCCACGTTGACGCAGCCGATGAGCAGCACGAACGCGACGCCGCCCTGCAACATCAGCAGCGTCGGCCGCACCGGCTGGACGCGCTGCTCCTGCACCCCGCCGACGTTCATCGTCATGCCGGAGCGCTCCACGAAAGCCTTCAAGGGTGGTGGTCCCACGTCGACGTAGCGCTTCTCCAGGACCTTGGCCTCGGCGTCCGCCTGGCCTGCCGTGACGCCCGGTTTGAGGCGTCCAAACAACGGGATGCCCACGCCGTAGCGGCCCTGCGGATTCTCCGCGGCCGGGGGCCAGCTCAACGGCACGACGAACTTCATACGCGCATCGAACGCTTCCAACTCCCGCGGCGCCACGCCGATCACCTTGTACGCTTCATCGTCGATTCGCACCTCCTTGCCGAGGACCTCTGGACTTTCCTGATACTGCGTCTGCCAGTAGGACTGCGTGAGCACGATGACCTTGTCGGCGCCCGGTTTGTTCTGCTCCTTTGTGAAGAAGGTGCCGAGCAGGGGTTGTATCCGCAGGATGCTGAAGATTTCGGCGGTCATCCGGACGCCGGGGGTACGGACGACAGAATCCCTTTCTCCGACCAGACTGTAAAAGAACGTCCACAGCCCAAGGCTCTCGTAGGAGGTCGCGTTCCGCGAGTAGTCAAGGTAGAACGGGACGTTGGCCGGCATGCGGTTCAGGCCGGCCTTCACCGCGGACGAGTACAACTCCACAATCCGCTCCGGCTCCCGATACGGCAGCGGCTTCAACATCAGCGAATAGACCGTGGAGAAGATCGCCGTCGTCGCGCCGATGCAAAGCGCCAGAGTGACGAGAGTGGTTGCGGTGATGCGCTTGGACTTCCACAGTAGACGGAAAGCATGACGCAAGTCCGTAAGGGAGCCGGTCCACATGCCGGCGGACGTCGACGCTGAGGCGTGGTCCGATGACATCATCGAAGAAGACTCGGATTCTACCGAAGAATCAACAACGGGATAGTAATCGTCGCCGGGCTCCCCTGTGGGGCGCTGATTTTCAGCTCTTTACAATCAACAGCTTGGAGTTGGTGGCCAGGGCCGGAATCGAACCAGCGACACCGTGATTTTCAGTCACGTGCTCTACCAACTGAGCTACCTGGCCTCCATGGAGCGCCCATGCGGCGCGTACAGATTTTCGACTATAACATGCGCCATTGACCCTCACAGCGTCCACGTCGTACGCTTGCTCATCGTGTCAGTGTGTCGCATCGCTCTGCTGCTCACGCTCGTTGTCTCGGGATGCTCCAAGGCGCCTTCGAAGCCTGAGGCAACCACCGCGACGCAAGCAGTTGCCGCGTCGCCTCCCGCTGGATCGGCCCAGGCCGCGCCGACTCCTCCCCAGCCACCCAAGCCTGTTCCCGCGCAGCTTCCAGCGGTCGTGGCACGCGTCAACGGCGAAGACATCGGGCGCGCCGAGTTCGAACGCGCCGTGCAGGCGCTCGAGTCCCGTGCGGGCGGCCCGGTGCCTCCGGATCAGCGCGATCAGATCCTTCGGGGGGTGCTGGATCAAATCATCGGCTACAAGCTCCTGCTCCAGGAAAGCAGCGTACGCAAGGTCGTCATCAACGACACCGATGTCGACGGGCGCGTGACCGAGATTCGGAATCAGTTCCCGTCGGAGGACGTCTTCAAGAAGATGCTCGCCGAGCGAAAGCTGACGGTCGAGCAGATCAGGTCCGACGCGCGGAGGGACATCGCCGTCTCGAAGCTGATCGAGAGCGAGATCGCGTTCAAGATCGCCGTCAGCCCGACACAGATCTCCGACTTCTACGCCAGCAATCCAGATCAGTTCAAGCAGGGTGAAAGCGTCCGCGCCAGCCACATCCTGATTGGCATGCCGCGAGGCGCCGATGCCGCCACCAAGGCGCAGGCCCGAGCCAGGGCCGACGAGGTCCTGGGCGACGTCAAGGCCGGCAAGGATTTCGCTGCCCTGGCCAGGCAACACTCGTCGGATCCGGGCAGCGCCGCCAATGGCGGCGACCTCGGCTTCTTCCAGCAGGGCCAGATGGTCGGTCCGTTCAACGACGCCGCCTTCAGTCTGGCGCCCGGCTCGGTCAGCGGCATCGTCGAGACGGAGTTCGGCTTCCACATCATCAAGGTCGCCGAGAAGCAGCCGGCCCGCACCGTTCCCCTGGACGACGTGCGCCCGCAGGTCCAGCAGTATCTCGAGCAGATGAACCGCCAGCAGCAGACCGACGCGTTCATCAACTCGCTCAAGGCAAAGGGGAGGGTTGAGATCCTCATCTGACGCGAACGACAGGGTTGCTGACGACGTCCGCCTGGATGTGTGGCTCGACGTCGCCTGTCTGTTCAAGACCAGATCCGAGGCCAAGCGCGCCTGCGAGGGCGGCAAGGTGCAGATCAACGGCGACAGCGCCAAGCCGAATCGCTTTCTCCGGGAAGGCGACCGCCTCCGCATCACGCGCGGCCACGGCCGCTACCAGGACGTCATCGTCCGGATCGTCATCGACCAGCACGTCAAGAAGACCGAAGCCCGAGCGCTCTACGACGACGTGACGCCCAAGCCGACCGCCGAGGAAATCGAAGCCCGCCGCGTCGAGCGCATCTACCGCGCCACCGCCCGGGCGGCCGGCACCCCCGACAAACGCCGACGGCGCGAAATCCGCCGGATCAAGGAAGGCGTGTAAGCGTGCCGCGCAACCAGGAAGTCATCAGGCAGTGGAAGGTGCTTCACGCACTCGAGTCGTCCCGCCACGGCGCGACGATCGATGCGCTCGCGGGCGACCTCGACGTCACCACCCGCACCATCCGCCGGGACCTCGCCGCGCTCCAGGAGGCCGGCTTTGCCCTGTATGACGAGCGGGATGACGAGGGCCGTGCCAGATGGCGTCTCGATGGCCAGGTGCTCAAGGGGCTCGAGAGCGGCTTCACGCTCTCCGAGTTGTGCGCGCTCTACCTGAGCCGGAATCTGCTCGAGGCCGTCTCCGGAACGCCGTTTCAGCGCGACCTCACCAACGCCTTCGATCGCCTGGCAAAGATGCTCTCCCCCCGGATGCGGCAGTTCCTCGACCGTCTGCCGACGGTGCTCGTGGCCAAGCCCGGGCCGCGTGCGCGCGCGGGGTCGTCGCCGGACATCGTGGCGCGGCTCCTCGAGGCCACCCTCCATTTCCGCGTCACGACCATGCGCTACCACTCGGTGTCGAGCAGCCGGGTGAAGGATTATCGCGTCCACCCGTACCGGCTGGCATTCGCGCTCGGCGGCCTGTATCTGCTGGCCTACGTGCCCGACTACAACGCCGTGCGCACGTTTGCCGTGGACCGGATTGCGTCGGTGTCCCTCGACAAGCAGACCTTCACCCTCACCCACCCGGTGGCAGACGACGTCTTCGCCAACTCGCTCGGGGTAAACACGGGACCGGCCGAACCAGTAGAGATTGAGTTCGAGGCCCGGGTTGCGCCCTACGTCCGGGCGCGGGTCTGGCATTCGTCACAGGAACTGCAGGAACAACCGGACGGCCGCCTTCTGGTCACCTTGAACGTGTGTCACGATTGGGGGCTTCGAAGCTGGATATTGAGCTGGGGACCGTTCGCCAGCGTCGTATCGCCACCGAAGCTGGCCAGCGAGATCCGTACCGACCTCGAGTCTGCCGCTGTTCGCTATCGTCCTTCGTCGACGTAGACTCGTCCGGACAGTCCTTATGAGACCACCTGTTCGTTACACCCTGTTGCTGCTGGCGGTGATCCTGTTCATCGCTGGGCCCTCGCTCGTGCGCTTCTACACCGACTGGCTGTGGTTCGGTGAGGTAGGCTACCAGCACGTCTTCGTGACGATGCTGCAGAGCCAGGGGACGCTCTTCACGATGGCCTTCGTCGTGTCGACGGCGTGGCTGGCCTTCAACCTGACCGCCGCCGTCAAGGCGATGGGCCACGTGCGCCCCGTGCTCACGACTCGGGACGGAGTCGAGCTGGCACTGCCGAGCGGGCGTCAACTCCGCTCGATTGCGCTCGGAGTCTCCGTGCTGCTGGCGGTCATCGTCGGGCTCTTCGTGGCGGGCCGGTGGGAGATCTGGCTTGCCTGGCGGTACGGCGTCCCGTTCGGTCAGTCCGATCCCCTGCTCGGACACGACGCCGGCTACTACGTGTTCACGCTGCCCTTTCTGCAGTTCCTCCGCCGCCTCGGGCAGACACTCGTGATCGTCGCGGGTCTGGGGAGCGCGGCGATCTACCTCGTCTCCGGGAACCTCACGTCGGGCTTCCCCGCCAGGCTCTCGATGACCCCGGCGGCACGCAGACACCTGGCGCTGCTCGGCGCCGCTCTGCTGCTGCTGCTCGCCTGGGGCGCCTGGCTGCAGCGTGCCGAGCATCTCATCGACCCCGTGGGGCTCGTCGCCACCTACGCCGACGTGTACGGCCGCATGCCGGCGGCCCTCCTCCTGATGGTCGTCTCCGCGTGCGCCGCCGCGCTGGCGGTGGTCCAGGCCTTCAGTCCCCGGAACTGGCCCATCCCGGTCGCCATCGGCCTGTATCTGCTCGTGTCGATCGGCGGTGAGGTCTACAGCTCGATGCTGCAGCGCTTCGTCGTCACGCCCAACGAGCAGGTCCGCGAGACGCCGTTCATCGAGCACAACATCGCCGCCACGCGACGCGCGTTCGGCCTCGACTCGATCGAGGAGCTGGCTCTCTCCGGCGAGGCGCTGCTCACCAGGGACGATATCGCGCGGAACGCCGACACGCTCGAGAACGTCCGGCTCTGGGACCATCAGCCGCTCCTCGAGACATTCGGGCAGATTCAGGAGATCCGCACGTACTACGATTTCAACTCGGTCGACAACGACCGGTACCGGATCGACGGCAAGCTGCGGCAGGTGATGCTGTCGGCGCGCGAGCTGAACTCGGCGAGCCTCTCGAACCGCACGTGGGTCAACGAGCGGCTGACGTTCACGCACGGCTACGGGCTGGCCCTCGGGCCGGTCAACGAGGTCACCGAGGAGGGCCTGCCGGTGCTGTTCGTGCGCGACCTTCCGCCGCAGTCGACCGTCGACTTGAAGATCGACGAGCCGAGCCTCTACTTCGGCGAGCTGTCGAGCGATTACGTGATCGTGCGCACGGAGACCGACGAATTCCACTACCCGCGCGGCGAGGCCAACGAGACGACGCGGTACAGCGGCAAGGGTGGCGTCGCGCTGGGATCGATCTGGAGAAAGCTGCTCTTCGCCCTGCGCTTCCGGTCGTACCAGATCGTACTCAGCGACGACATCGGCCCCGAGAGCCGGATCCTCTACAACCGCAACATCCGGGAGCGGATCACGGCGCTCGCGCCCTTCCTGCGCTTTCTGGACCGGGACCCGTACCTGGTGATCGCCGACGGCCGGCTCTACTGGCTCTTCGACGCCTACACGACCACCGCGTCGTACCCGTACGCGAGCGCCGCCGCACGGGTGAACTACATCCGCAACTCCGTGAAGTTCGTCATCGATGCCTACGACGGCACGATCACCCCGTACCTCGCGGACCCGGATGACCCGATCGCCGCCACGTTCGCGCGCATCTTCCCGGACATGTTCAGGCCGCTCGATGAGATGCCGGCCTCCATCCGCGCGCACGTGCGCTACCCGGAGGACATCTTCGCGCTGCAGGCCCAGGTCTTCGTTACGTATCACATGACGCAGGCCGCTGTGTTCTACAACCGCGAGGACCAGTGGGAGATCCCGGCCGTGGACGCGGGGGCCGAAAGCCAGATCATGCAGCCGTACTACACCATCATGCGGCTGCCCGGCGAGAAGGAAGCGGAGTTCATCCAGATGCTGCCGTTCACGCCGCGCCGCCGCGACAACCTGGCCGCATGGCTCGTGGCGCGAAGCGACGGCGAGCACTACGGCAAGATGCGCGTGTTCGAGTTCCCCAAGCAGAAGCTGGTGTTCGGACCGCGGCAGGTCGTGGCGCGCATCGCGCAGGACCAGGTCATCTCACCGCAGATCACGCTGTGGAATCAGCAGGGGTCGCAGGTCATCTGGGGCACGCTCATGGTGATTCCGATCGAGGAGTCGCTCATCTACGTGCGGCCCTTGTATCTGCGGGCTTCGGGCGGCCGGATTCCGGAGCTGACGCGGGTCATCGTCGCCTACGAGAACCGGATCGTCATGGACGAGACGCTCGAAGCAGGTCTCGCGCAGCTCTTCGGCAGACCGTCGGCGCCGCCCGTGCGTCCCGGACCCGCGGACGCCCCTGGTGCCGCGCCCGCCAGGCCCGACACCACCACGGCACCCGGCGGCGCACGCCCGGACCTGGCGCAGCTGGCCGCCGAGGCACAGGCGCACTACGAGCGCGCCGTCGCGGCCCAGCGTGCCGGCGACTGGGCGGCCTACGGCAACGAGCTTCGCCAGCTCGGACAGCTGCTCGAGCGGATGCGAGCCCGGTAGATCAACTCCCACGTCTACCGGACACTTCCTGCGTTCGTCGATCTCGGAAGTGTCCTCAAGAAATGACTCCCGACCCCACTTCCTACCCGTCCTTCAAGAACTGCAGCAGCCGCTCCCAGTGACGCTCGGACGCCTCCCGGTCGTACGCCAGGTGTCCCGTCACGGCGAAGCCGTGCCTGGTATTCGCATATGTCTCGATCGTGTGACGCACTCCCGCCTCGGTGAGGGCCTGCGCCAGCCGATCCCGCTGCTCCGGAGGGAAGGTCGCGTCGACTTCGGCGGCACCGACGTACACGCGCGCCCGCATGCGGCTCGCGAGACGATGGGGGCTGTCCGGCTTGTCGGTCGCAAGCGACCCGCCGTGAAAGGAGGCGGCGACGTCGAACCTGTCCGGGAATGACCCCGCGGCGCTCAGTGCGTAGCCCCCTCCCATGCAGTAGCCAAGCGCACCGAATCGTCCCTTCTGCACCGATGCGTGCCCGTCCAGCCAGCCGATCACCGCACGGGTGTCACGCATGACCTTCGCGTGGTCGATCGACGCAATCATGCTCCTGAACCGATCGCGCTCCGGGCCTTCCGCCGCCACGGCCTTCGGGTCGAACGGCGCAAAAGGCGTGCGGTAGTACAAGTTTGGAACGGCGACGACGTACCCGTGCGAGGCAAGGCGGCCCGCCATGCCCGCCAACTCGGGTCGAATGCCGAACGCGTCCATGTAGAGCACCACGGCCGGCCACGGGGACGTCCCGCCGTCCGGCACACAGGCATGCACGTCGAGCATGCCCTCGTCAGTCTTCAGGTCGACGCGCTTTGCGCTCATCTCTCTCGCTCTTCAGTGAAGGGGCGCCACATTCTACGTGATGTCGGTTGTCGCTTGGCCGCATGAGCACGTCTCGGATATGTTGCAGAGATGGGCCACGGCCTCGAAGTCCTCACCACGTTTCCGGTCCCGTTGTCGGAGTATCCCGCACTTGCTGGCGCAGGGCTGCTCGAGATCCTTCAGCAGCGGGTGTCTTTCGATCCGTTCAACCTGGTCGCGACGGCCATCTTCTGCATCGCGATCATCCACACGTTCCTCGTGGCGCGCTTCACGGCGCTGGCGCACCGCGTCCAGCACGGACACGACGCACGGCTCCGCGCGACCGGCACACACGGGTCTCCCTCCTTGCTCGCCGAGTTCCTGCATCTCATTGGCGAAGTCGAGGTGGTCTTTGGCTTCTGGGTGGTGCCTCTGCTACTCGCCCTCAGCCTGACCGAGGGGTGGGCAGTCACCACCCACTACTTGAACGACACGGTGGACTACACGGAGCCGCTCTTCGTGGTGGTGATCATGGTGCTGGCCTCGAGCCGCCCCGTCGTCACGTTGGCGGAGGCCGGTCTCCGGCGCGTGGCCGCGTTTGGACGCGGCACGCCTGGGGCGTGGTGGGTGACCATACTGACGGTCGGTCCGCTGCTCGGCTCGTTCATCACGGAACCGGCGGCGATGACGATCTGTGCCGTGCTCCTCGCGCGCCAGTTCTTCGATCTGCAGCCGAGCAGCCGGCTCAAGTACGCGACGCTCGGCCTGCTGTTCGTGAACGTCTCGACTGGCGGCACGCTGACACATTTCGCCGCGCCGCCGGTGCTGATGGTGGCGCGGCCATGGGAATGGGACACCGCGTTCATGCTCGGCCACTTCGGGTGGCGTGCTGCGGCGGCGATCACCCTGTCGGCTTCCAGCTACTACCTGCTGTTCAGGGCGGAGCTGTCCGAGCTGGCACGGCGCAGGCCGGTGCCGGACGTCGAGCAGCCGTCGGAGGACGTCGAGACCGCGGCCGAGTCGCTCCTGCCCATCCCGAGCTGGGTGACCTTCGCCCACGTGGCGTTCATGGCGTGGACCGTCGTCAACTCGCACTACCCGGCGCTATTCCTCGGCGGCTTCCTCTTCTTCCTCGGCTTCACGCGGGCCACCGCGCCGTATCAGAGCCGCCTCGACCTGAAGGCGCCGCTGCTCGTCGGATTCTTCCTGGCCGGGCTCAAGATTCACGGCGAGCTTCAGGGCTGGTGGATCGCCCCCGTGCTGGCGAGCCTCACAGAGGGCCCGCTCTTTGTCGGCTCGACGCTGCTGACGGCGTTCAACGACAACGCGCTCATCACGTACCTCGGCACGCTGGTCCCCAACCTGGACGATCGACTGAAGCTGGCGCTCCTCGAAGGCGCCGTCACCGGCGGCGGGCTCACCGTGATCGCGAATGCGCCGAATCCCGCGGGACAGGCGCTGCTCGGGAAGTTCTTCGGTGGAACGGTACAGCCACTCTGGCTGTTCGTCGCGGCTCTGATCCCGACGCTAGTGGCGGCGGCGATGTTCCGACTGATCTGACTCCTCGAGATCTCCGCGGAGGCCGTGGGGCACGTGCCGGGGCCTGGTCTGCAGTTCCCGGACGAGCTGGCGCAGTGGATCGAGGCCGAGCGGCTTCTCCATCCACACGGGCCGGGTCATCAGCACGGCACGCACCGTGGGCCGGAAGGTCCAAATCGTCTGCAAGATGTGCGTGCCCGTTGTCCCGTCGCGGGCATCGATCATCACCAGGTCGAGATACCCCAGACGGCACTGTTCGATGGCGCCGATCTTGTCGACGGCCGTGCGGACATCGATGCCCTCCGCTTCGGCGAGGCTGGCCATCGACGCGGCGTTGGCGACGTCGGGATCGACGAGGAGCACTCGGACCGTCGTGTCCATGTGCTGACTGCTAGCAAGGGCACCTCCACGCGCACTGACTTCACACAACTGCACTGGAGGTGTTCTTGCTCACCCGCGCGGCGTGCACGCGCGTCACCAGCCGCCCGCCACTTCCGACGCGCGCGACCAGCTCGACGGAGGAGATATGTGTGACGGTCGCCTGCTCGCCAGAATCCGCCGGGAGTTCCAGAATCACCCGGGCATCGCCATCACGCTTCCCCAGGCCCAGACGCTCTGGTCCCTCGATAAACAGCGTTGCACCCAGGCCTTCGACGCGTTGACCGCCGAGGGGTTCCTCAAGCACGTCGACGACGTCTATTTGTGGACGGCGGCGCCGGTTCCGCGCTTTCGTCGGCGACCAGTCACAGGAGCAGCATCTCGCTGACCGATCGACTCTTCAGTCGTTGACGAGCCCTGTCCGGGCACGAGGGCGCCAACAGGCCGGCCGTCCAGGCCAACTCTTTGGCCCCTGTCAAACCGCTGTCACACGACGTCTACATACGAATTCCGTGGGCCACATTCAGTTTTCGTCGGCCCCGATTTCGTGACCTCGCACCCTCGTACCTCGTCCTTGTTCTAGGCGGCCGTCTCTGGCACAGTAAAGAAGTCCTCCCGGCTGAATGGAGCGTCATATGAAGGCTCGTCGACAGTGGCTCGCTGCCGTAGCGCTTGTCCTCATGGCTGCGCCGGCGTTTGCGCAGCAGGTTCCTCCGTCGGGTCGTGTCAAGGTCGTCTCGGGTTCGGCCTTCATCGTCCGATCCAGCGGGACCGTACGGGCCGAGGTCGGGCACTCGGTGTTCGAATCCGACAGCCTGAGGACCGGTGAGGACGGCCGCATCGGCGTCACCTTCGAAGACGACACGCGGCTGTCGCTTGGTCCCGGCAGCGAAGTTCGACTCGATACGTTCCGCTACGCGCCCGCGGAAGGATCGCTCGGGATGGCGATGAAGTTCCTGCGGGGTATCGCGGTGTACGTGTCCGGCCGGATCGCCAAGCTCGCTCCCGATTCCATTCGTCTCGAAACACCGTCGGCCATCGTCGGCGTTCGCGGAACGACGCTCGCAATTCACGTACGGGAATGAAACAGGCGCGGGGAGTCGTCGTGCTGCTTGCGGTTGCCGCAGGACTGAACGTGGCCTGCGGCGCCTTGCGGTTCAGAACTCCCCAGCGCACAGGCCAGGACCTGGTCGTCCTGCTCCCGGACGCCCCTGGAACCGTGGGCGCGGCCGACGTCTCGAACCCGTCCGGCAGTGTGGAGCTCGACACGGCCCGAGCCTCCAGTCGCATCAGAGCAGGTCGGGCTCCCGGGGCAGTGTCGGAACTCAGCGAGGCGGAGATCCAGCGGCTGTTCGGACCTGCGCTCGCCGCGCAGCCTCCCGCTCCAATCCAGTTCACACTCAATTTTCGCTTCGACTCAGAAGAGCTCACCGACGAGAGCCGCGCGCTGACGACTCAGGTGCTGCAGGCCGTGAAGAACTACCCCGTTCCTCGCGTGACCGTCATCGGCCACACCGATACGACCGGCTCGACGTCATCGAACATCGAGCTCGGGTTACGTCGGGCCAACGTCGTCCGGTCGCTCCTCATCGAGACAGGCGTCGAGGCGACTGCCATCGACGCTGCATCTCATGGAGAGGCGGCGCTGCTCGTTCCCACCGCGGACGAGGTCTTCGAACCGAGGAATCGCCGCGTCGACGTCACGGTCCGATGAGTCCCCGGCACCGCCGGATCCTGCTGCTGTGCGGTTTGCTGCCAACGCTGGCTGCCGCCGTGCTGTCCCTCTACCGGCCCGCCGTGTTCGCGAGCCTCGAGTACGCGGTGTACGACGCCCTGGTGCGTTGGACACCGACGCGCCCGCCGAGCGAGCGCGTGCTGATCGTGGACGTCGACGAGCGCAGCCTCGGAAGCGTCGGTCAGTGGCCGTGGCGCCGCGACGTCATCAGCCAATTGATCGACGGCCTCCGGGATCGCGGGGCGGCGACCGTGGCCCTCGACATCATGTTCGCGGAAGCGGATCGGTACGATGGCTCGGGGCCGTCGCCCGACGCCGTCCTGTCCGACACGCTTCGCGAGGGCCGCGTCATCCTGGGCTACGGCCTGTTGTTCGATGCGACCGGCGACGCGCCCAAATCCTGTCTGCGACACCCGCTCGGCCTGCCCATCGTCCGAGGCACGGGCGTCCAGAGCGACGACCCGTTCTTCCGGGCGACCGGCGCCGTGTGCAATCTCCCCAGCCTGACCGAAGCCGCCGACGCCTCCGGCTTCCTGAACGCGGCGCCGGACCCCGACGGGATCCTGCGCCGGGCGCCGCTGCTCGCGCAGTACGGCGACCGGATCTATCCGGCGCTGTCGCTGGCAGCCGTGCGCGCCGTGACGAGCACGACCACCCTCATGCTGCGCGTCGCCAACGTGAACACCGCGTCGCTCACCCTCGGGGGCCAGGGGGTGCCGCTCGACGGCAAGAGCAACCTGATGCTCCGCTACCGTGGCCCGAAGCGAACGTTCCGCTACGTGTCCGCGGTGGACGTCCTGCATGGCCGCGTGCGCCCAGACGAGTTCACGGACAAGATCGTCTTCGTCGGGACCACGGCGCTTGGCACCCGTGAGGTCGTCGCCACACCCCTCGACACGCTGTTCGCGGGCGTCGAGGTGCAGGCAACGCTGGCCGACAACCTGCTGCAACGGGATTTCATGTACCGGCCCGAGCACGGCGTCACGCTGGAGACGCAAGCCGTCATCGGCCTCGGCGCGATCGTCGCCCTGGTCGTCGCCCGCTTCGGCCTCGTCTGGGGAGCACTGGCGGCGATCGCATTCGTCGTCGGCGCATGGATGGGTGCGGACTCACTGCTGTCGACCGACGGCGCGTATTTCTCGCCACTCTATCCAACGATGGCCCTGACGACGGGCCTCGCGGCCATGACGGTCGCCGCGTTTGGCGTCGAGCGCCGGCGCGCGGAGCGGGCCGGCGAGGAGAAGGCGACATCACAGCGACTGATGGTGCAGACGCTGCTGTCGCTCACCGGGATCCGTGATGCCGAGACCGGGCGTCACTCCCTTCGAACCCAGAAGTACACGAAGGTGATCGCCGAGGAGCTCTCGAAGCACCCGAGTTACCGCAGCTACCTGACGAAGGAGCGCATCGAGCTCATGGCGAGTCTCGCGCCGCTTCATGACATCGGCAAGGTAGGCGTGCCGGACCGCGTGCTGAACAAGCCGGGGATCCTGACGGCGGACGAGTTGACCGAGATGCGGCGCCATCCCCGCTATGGCCGCGACGTCATCGAGAACGCCGAGCGCCTGGCCGGCGTGCGCGACGACGTGGCACTCGCTATCGCGAAGGACATCGTCTACACCCATCACGAATGGTGGGACGGGTCGGGCTACCCGGAGGGATTGCGCGCCGACACGATCCCGATTCCCGGGCGCGTGATGGCGGTCGTGGACGTCTACGACGCTCTCCGGACGCGGAAGCTCTATCAGACGCCGATGTCGCCAGACGATGCCGTCATTCACATCGTCCAAGGCAGGGGCACCCACTTCGACCCAGCCGTCGTCGACGCCTTCGTGAAGGTGTCGCCGATCCTGTTCAGCCTGTCGCAGGAAGCGGAGCAGTGAATCGGCGGTAGCTCACAGCAGTAGCGGGGATCGCTATACGGACGGGCACACTGCCACACCCGCTGCTGGGGGCGCGGGGAATAGCTCGCCACATGGCGACTTCTCGCGAGCTTATTCCGGTTTCCGAGGCCGACGCGCGATCTCGGAGGTCCCAAGACACACGTCAACCCTGCCGCAGCGCCTCGGTCGGTTGAACACGCAGTGCTCGGCGCGCCGGTGCGGCGCACGCCAGCACCCCCACCGCCGCCATGATGACGGACGTGATCACCGACGAGACGAGGAGATCCGCGGTCAGGCTGTCGGCGCGCCACGCGAGGAGCAGGATGAGGCTGTTGCCGGCGATGATGCCGCCGCCGAGCTGACGACCGGCACGAGCGAACACGCTGCCGAGCACGCGCCGGGGGTTGGCGCCGAGTGCGAGACGGATGCCGATCTCGCGGGTGCGACGCTGCACGGCGACGGCCATGAGCGCGTACAGACCGGCCGCGGAGAAGACCACCGCCGCGAGCAGAATGCTGCCGATGATGACGCCGCCGATCCTCCCCGCCTGCTGCTGTGCGACGGCCTCCTGGAGTGTGGCGATGTCCCGGAGCTGCAGCCCCGCATCGACCTGCCGCGCAAGGGCGGCGACGCGGGGCGCAAGCGGCGCTGCCTCCCCCGCGACGCGCACGGCGACCACGACCGGATCGAGCTCCGCCGCGGAGGCTGCGCGATAGATGTACGCCGCCGCACCCCAATCGGCGGGGATCGTCCACAGATCGGTGACCACGCCGACGATCTCGTGCCAGGGTCCGGGCTCTCCCCAACCGCCGTCGTTGCGCCGCTGGAGCGTGCGGATCCGGACACCGACGGGATTCCTGCCCACCACGCGCATGAACGCCTCGTTGACGACGACCGGCCCGTTCGGCGCCCCGGCGTCAGCGGCGTGCAGGGCGCGGCCGGCCAGGACCCGCCCGCCGAACGCGTCGTGATAGCCCGCACCGACCGCAGCCATCGCGAATCCGCCCTCGTAGTTGCCGAGCAGGCGAGCCGGCGGTGCGCCGTCCTGCTCCATTTCCACCGGCACCCACTCCGGGGACATCGTCGGCAGGCGATCGCCGTGCGCCACGTGCGTCACGCCAGGCTCCTCACGCAACCGGCTCGCGAATGCTTCGTATGCCAGCGCGCGACGCGCCCCGATCTGCGCGTCGTCAAGCACACCGCGCTCGCCGGCCAGCGCCTCGGTGTCCATCCTGAGGCGGAAGGTGAGGTAACGCTCGGTCGGAAACGCGGTCCACTTCGGCTGGTTCTGAACGGAGGTGGTGTAGATTCCCACCGCGGCCGGCACGAACAGCAGCGTGCACGCCACCTGCGCGCCGACGATGAACGACCAGATGCCGCCGAACTTCATGGTCCCGCCGGTGCTGGTGATCCCCTGCAGTCCCCGCAGGACGGACCCGCCGGTGGCCTTCAGTGCCGGCAGCAGGCCGATCAGTGCCGCGGCGACGAGC
>Ga0209640_10002426_pt1 | contig 16222 bp, 13 predicted proteins | sample RifCSP10_1_FD_184018 | JGI IMG/M metagenome (GOLD analysis project Ga0209640, IMG submission 184018) | Soil microbial communities from Rifle, Colorado - Rifle CSP2_sed 10_1 (SPAdes) (version 2) | ecosystem: Environmental > Terrestrial > Deep subsurface > Rock core/Sediment | place: Rifle...
GCGCCGAAACGGCCGCCCAGGAGCACGCTGACGCCGGGGGCGTCGAGGGGCCCCGGGGCCGATCCCTTTGCGGGGCCCTGCTCTGGTGCGCCTGCCCTTCGGAATCGCGCCGCTTGCGCAGGACAAGGACGATGCCCGCGCCGGCAACGCCGGCGGCCGCAAGCCCGCCGATGAGCGCGAGCGGCAGCCCCGCAGCGGCTGGCGGCGGCGGCTCGACGCCGCCCGTGACCGTCGGCGTGAACGGGAGCACCTCCACCTGCGCGTTGACGGCTTTCGCCTGCGCGCCGTCGGAAACCGTGAGCGTCACGGTGAAGTTGCCCGCCGACGCGTACTTGTGGCGCACGGTCTGCCCCTGGCCGCCCGTCCCGTCGCCGAACTGCCACTGGTAGAAGAGGCCGCGGCCCTCGGGGTCCTCCGCGACGGCGCTGAAGGTCTCCTGAACGTTTTCGAAGGTCGTGCGCGGCTGCAGCGCTTGCACGACCGGCGGCTCCCCGGCCGCGAGCGGCACACCGATCACTCGCCCGGCGTCGGTCCCGACGATCGCAAGCCCGCTTGCGATTGCGGGGGACGTGCGGATCGGCGAGTCCGCGTCGAAGGACCAGGCCGGGGTGCCGTTGAATGCGAAGGCGGAGACCACACCGCCGTAGTCGCCCACGACGAACACCTCGTCGGTCGCCGCGGGCGAGGCGCGGATGTACCCGGCAAGCGGCCTCTCCCACTGCGGCGCGCCGTTTGAGGCCGAAAAGGCGAAGAGGCTCTGCCCGCCCACGACGACCTCGCCCCCCGCCACGGCCGGCGAGGAGGCGATGACGCCTCCGGGGTTCGCCTCCCAGACGCGTGTCCCGGTCTGGGCGTCGAGCGCAAGGACGCGCCCGTCCTGCGTCGCGAGGAACACCCGGCCGTCAAAGACGGCCGGCGAGCCCTGGATCTCCCCCTGCGCGTCGTACTTCCAGAGGAGCGTCGCGTTTTCCCCTTCGTCGCGCAGGGCGTAGAGGAAGCCGTCGTAGGAGCCGAAGAACACGGAAGTCCCCACCACGGCCGGCGAGCTTTTGATGGCGTCGGCGGCCGTGAAGTTCCAAACGAGCGTGCCGTTTGCCAGGTCGACCTTGTAGAGGTTCCAGTCGTCGGAACCCACGAAGAGCGAGCCCCGGGCGAGCGTCGGGGACGAGTCTACGCGCGCGCCCGTCTGGAACCGCCAGACGACGGAGGCCGACTGCTTCGAGGGCGCCACATCGAGGGCGACCAGGGAGCGGCCGCCCGGCACCACGACGCGCGCGCCCTCGATTACGGGGGTGCCCGTGACGATTTCGTCGATGCGGAGGGACCAAATGAGGGACCCGTCGCGGACATCAATGCTCGACACATAGCCCGAGTACTCGACGACAATGACTTGGGCCCCGTCGGAGATTGGCGAGGCCACGACCTGCCCGCCGCCGGGGACGGCAAAGGACCATCCGTCGTGGCCGCCCGGAGCAAGGTCCGGCGCGACCCCGGTCTTGTCCGGCACGCCGCGAAACTGCGGCCACCCGGCGGCAGCGGCTGGCCCGGCGAGGGTGAGGGCGACCTGCGCGAGGGCCACCAAGAAGGCGAAGGCCACCTGGCGGCGCATCGGGGCGCGGGGAGGCCCTTCCCTCTTAAAAAGATTGGGAAGCGGGCGCGGTGCCTGGCTTCGAGCGCCGAACGCGCCCGCCCCTTTTTTCTATTTCAGGGCACGTGCGGCCCTTGCGGGGAGGCCCTTGCGGCTCATCGTGGTCACCGGGATGCCGGGCGCCGGCAAGTCCGTCGCCGTCGAGGTGGCGCGCGAGATGGGACTGCCCGTCTTCTCGATGGGCGACCGAGTCCGCGAGGTCGTCCTCTCGCGGGGCCTTCCGCTCACGCCCGAGGTCGTCGGCCGGACGGCAAACGCGGAGCGGGAGGAGATGGGGGCCGACATCTGGGCCAAGCGCACGCTCGCGGTGATTCCCCCGGGCACCCCGGTGGCGGTCATCGACGGCGCGAGGAGCGGCGCCGAGGTCGAGGCGTTCCGCGCGCAGGCCGGTGCCGCCTCCGTGCGGGTCCTCGCCCTGCAAGCGTCGCCGGCGACACGCCGTGGGCGCCTTGCCACGCGCGCGCGGTCCGACGACGAGCCGACACAGCAGGGCTTCGAAGACCGCGACAGGCGCGAGCTTCGCTGGGGAATCGGCGAGGCCGTCGCGCGCGCGGACGTCACGGTCGTGAACGAAGGGCGCCTCAAGGCGTTCAAGGCCGCCCTGCGCCGCGTCCTTGCCGGGCTTGCGGCAGAGGCTCCCCGCGCTAGCCCTGCACGGGGTACCCGAGGCTCGCGCGCGCGGCGGCCATCCGCGCGACGGGCACGCGGAAGGGCGAGCAGGACACGTAGCTCAGCCCGATCTCGTGGCAGAACGCGACCGTCGCGGGGTCGCCCCCGTGCTCGCCGCAGATCCCGACCTTGATGTCGGGGCGCGTGCGCCGGCCGAGCTCGATGGCCATCTCCATGAGCTTGCCCACGCCCTCGCGGTCGATCGTCTGGAAGGGCGCGGCCGGAAGGATGCCGTTCTCCACGTAGTGGAAAAGGAATTTCCCCTCGGCGTCGTCCCGGGAATAGCCGAAGGTCATCTGCGTAAGGTCGTTCGTGCCGAACGAGAAGAACTCCGCGAAGCGCGCGATCTCGTCGGCGGTGAGCGCCGCCCGCGGGACCTCGATCATCGTGCCGATCTTGAAAGACGCGTCCCGCTTGCGCGCCTCGCCGACCTCGCGGAGCGTCCCTTCGATCATCTCGCGCAGCACGCGCATCTCGTTCACGTGGCCCACGAGCGGCACCATGATCTCGGGCCGCGCGTCGACCCCCTCGTCCTTGAGTTCGAGGGCCGCCTCGGCGATTGCGCGCACCTGCATCTCGAAGATCTCGGGGTAGAGCATCCCGAGCCTGCAGCCCCGGAAGCCCAGCATCGGGTTGAATTCCTTGAGCGCCTCGACCTTCCTGAGCACGGCCTCCGTCTTGGCCACCTCGGCTTCGGGTTCGTGCCGCTCGCGGGCAAGCGCGATCTGCACCTTGAGCGCCGTGAAGTCCGGCAGGAACTCGTGGAGCGGCGGGTCGAGGAGCCGGATCACGACGGGAAGGCCGTGCATCGCGCGAAGGATCCCCTTGAAGTCCTCCCGCTGGAACGGCAGGAGCTTCGCGAGGGCAGCCTGGCGCTCCTCGAGCGAGCGGGCCATGATCATGGCCTGGATCCACGGGAGCCGCTCCTCCCCGAAGAACATGTGTTCCGTGCGGCAGAGCCCCACGCCCTGCGCCCCGAAGGCGCGCGCGCGCTCCGCGTCCGCGGGCGTGTCGGCGTTTGCCCACACTTGGAGGCGGGAGAACTCCTCGGCCCATGCGAGGACCTTGCGGAAGGCGGGCCCGACCTCGGGCTCGATCGTCGCGATGCGCCCGAGGTAGACGCTCCCCGAGGCCCCGTCGATCGTGATCTCGTCGCCTTCGTGGACCACGACGCCGCCTTGCGCCGTGAAGAGCTTGCCTTTCGTGTCGACGACGATCTGCTCGCAGCCGGCCACGCACGGCTTGCCCATGCCGCGCGCGACGACCGCCGCGTGGGACGTCATGCCGCCGCGCCCCGTGAGGATCCCCTGCGCCACGTTGATCCCGTGGATGTCCTCGGGCGTCGTCTCCACGCGCGTCAGGATGACCTTCCAGCCCGCGCTGCCCTGCGCGACGGCGTCGTCGGCGTCAAACACGACGCGCCCGGTGCCCACACCCGGCGAGGCGGCGAGCCCTCGCGCGATTGGCTTCGCGCTCGACGTCGGGTCGAGCGTGCGGTGCAGGAGCTTCTCGATCTGGTGCGGCGTGACCCGCCGGAGGGCCTCCTCCCTCGTGATCAGGCCCTCGCCCACCATGTCGACGGCGATCCGGACGGCCGCCTGCGCGCTGCGCTTGCCCGTGCGGGTCTGGAGCATGTACAGGCGGCCGCGCTCGATCGTGAACTCGATGTCCTGCATCTCGCGGTAATGGCGCTCGAGCGTCTGGCACGTGCGCACGAGCTGCTCGAAGACCGCGGGCAGCGCGTCCTTGAGCTTCTCGATCGGCTCGGGCGTGCGCGTGCCCGCGACGACGTCCTCGCCCTGGGCGTTTAGCAGGAACTCGCCGAAGAACGCCTTCTCCCCCGTCGAGGGGTCGCGGGTGAATGCCACACCCGTCCCGGAGTCGGCCCCCTGGTTCCCATAGACCATGGCCTGGACGCTCACGGCGGTGCCGAGGTTGTCGGCGATCTTGTGGATGCGCCGGTACTCGATCGCGCGCTTGTTGTTCCACGAGTCGAAGACCGCGCGGATCGCCATCCAGAGGTGCTCGACGGGGTCGTCCGGCAGCGCCTTGCCCGTCTTCTTGGAAATGAGCTCCTCGAATTTCGAGGCGACCTCCTTCCAGTCGTCCCCTTTGAGCTCCGTGTCGGCCTTCACGCGGCGCGACTTCTTGCGCGCGGCGATGACCTCTTCGAAGGCCTCGTGGGGGATCCCGAGGACGACGTCGCCGAACATCTGGAGGAACCGGCGGTAGGAGTCGAACGCGAAGCGCTCGTCGCCCGTCATCTTGACAAGCCCGCCGACGGTCGCGCGCGTGAGCCCGAGGTTCAGCACGGTGTCCATCATGCCGGGCATCGAGACGGCCGCGCCGGAGCGGACGGACAAGGTCAGGGGGGCTTCAGGGTCGCCGAGCTTTCGCCCGGCGAGCTTCTCGAGGTTGTGGAGGGCGACGGTGACCTGCTCGCGGAGGTTGAGCGGGTACGTGCCCTTCTGGAGGTACGAGAGGCACGCCTCGGTCGTGATGACGAAGCCCGGTGGCACGCCGAGCCCGATCCGCGTCATCTCGGCAAGGCCGGCGCCTTTGCCGCCGAGCAGGGCCTTCATCTGGGCACTGCCTTCATCGAAGCTGTAGACGAGCCGGACGGCGGACATAGGGGAGGCGCGACCGGCCGTGCATCCTTGCGACCGGCTTAAGGGTTTTCGGCCCCGACCCCTGGCCCCCGTGAGGCGCGGCGGGGGATCGGGGGCTCAAAGGCGCAAGGCGCCGCACCGCTCCTCCACGGGGTCGAAGCGCAGCTCGAGGGCGGCAAACCCGAGCAACTCGAGGGGCTCGGCCTGGGTAATCGCCGGGAAACGGAGGCTCAAGGCAGCGCCGCCTCCAGGCCGCAAGGCGCGAAGGTGGTCGCCAAGGAGGAGGACCGACAAGGCCCGGCCCTGCGCGCCTTCGAGGAGCGCCCCGAGGTCGAGGCGCACGAAGGGGTGCGCGGCCGAACATCCAACCTTCGACAGGACGGCGGCCGCGTCGTCGAGGACGCGCTGGAGCGCAAGGTCTTCGCCGATTGCGCGTTCGAAGGAAGCCGCGCCAAGGAGCGCCGAGGCGATCACGGCGCCCGCGATGGCCGTGACGAGGTGCGACTGGATTTCCTCGAGCACGTTTTTTCCCCCCATTCTTCAGGCGGAAGTCAACGCGGCCGCTCCCCACCTCTGCCCCCGCCCTTGGGGGGCGACGCGGAGGGCGGCCGCGCAGGGTACCGCGTCAGGCGCGCGTGACCAGCACGCTCGTCGCGCGCGTCGCCTCTCCGACGGGCCCTGCGAAAGAGGCCTTGACCTCGAGCTCGCCGAAATTCGCGTTGCCAAGGTCGATGGTCACGGTAAAGCGCGCCTTGCCCAAGGCGTCCGTCTTCTTCGCGGCCGAGGCGCCAAGCCCCTCGACGACGACGGTCGCGCCTTCGATCGGCTTGCCCGAGGTGTCCGTCACCGTTACGTTGAAGGTGAGCGCCCCGTGCCCCGAGGCGACCTGAGCGGTCTCGCGGTCGGTCTCGACGCCCCCGAGGGTCTGCCCCTGGAGCCCGCCCATCATCGAGAGGAGGGCCGACATGGCGACCGCCACGACGACGGCCGAGACCATGAAGTAGAGGGGCAGCCCCTCGACGGACCCCCTCCGGCTCGTCTTGAGCCCAAGGATCCGTGCGTTCAACCTGCGAGCCCTTGCTGACATCCCGAGTACCGTCGTTGCGTACGACATCCGGCTACCACCGGGCGAGGTGTCACCGCCGGAGGACTTGAACGCGCCTTGAAACCTATCATTGGCCCGCTGATTAATCACGGGTGGGGGAGGAGGGGCCCCAGGCGGGCGGCCAGGCCGCCCGAGCCGCCAACCCCAAATGCCGCATCGACCTTGGCGGCCGCGTGCAGGAAGCCGCGCTTCCGATCCTCGTCCTCACCTTTGCGCTCCTCTCCCTCACGCGCTTCCAGGGCGCCTCCAGCTCAACCGCCTTTTGTGACCCCGGCGCCTTCGACCGCGGTCCTCGCCTTCCTCCCCATCTAGCGCGCGAAACAAAGCCTTTTCACCCCGCCTCCGATGCGGCCGGGGGGCGGGAGGCTGAGCCGGGTCTGGGTCGTTTCGGGCGTCGTACTCTCGCTCACGGGGCTCTCGCTCGCGGCCTTCGGCGCATGGCTTGCGGGCAACGCGAATTGCGACGCCGGCGACCTCGGGCGCCAGTGCGTGATCGCCTCCCTTGGCCTCTCCGTGATCGGCGCGGCGCTGGTGGCTGGCGGCGTCCTGCGCCTGCGGCGCGTCGGCGAGGACGGAGAGGGGCGGGAGGCCGAGCCCAGCGCCGGCCTTGCGGAGCGCCCGGGGCTCGTCGCGCTCGCCCTTGCCGTCGTGGGCCTCGTCCTCCTCTCGCTCATCCTGCCCGCTCCCGCCCTGCCGGCCGATGTCTTCGCGCGCGGGGCGCCCGCCCTTGCGACCCCGCCTTCCGACCTCCTGCCCGGCGAGATCGGGGGAGCGCCCCGGACGGGGCTTGTGGTCGCCGGCCTTAACCGGTCGGTCGAGGCCGTTGCCGACTACGCCGACGGCGTCCTCGTGGTGGTCACGCGGTTCAACGCGACGACGGAGGTCCTCCCCGGGGACGTGAACAACACGTCGGTCGAAGTGGCCGGCCAGCGCGCCGACGCCCTCGTCGACTCGCGCTACCGGCAGCTCGACCCCACGAAGGGGCCGCGGCTGTGCCTGCGGGTCGAAGGGAAGCACTGGTTCACCCAGGACGGCCCCGACCGGTACGTGTTCGCGTGGCGGCAGGGGACCTTCGCCTTCGAGCTCAGCGCGCCGACCAAAGCGCTGCGCGACCGCGCGGCCGCCGCCTTTGCCGCCGCCTGAGCTACTCCGCCGTGCGCGCCTTGAGCGCCCGGCCGTTGAACGTGGCCTTCTCGATCGAGCGCAAGACCCTCTCGACGACGGACTTGTGGACCTCGAAGTCCGTCTGCGAGGCTTGGACATTCACGTGGCCCACCATGGACTCGGCGACGCGCGCCTTCGAGCAGACGAAGTCCACGAGCGCGTATTTGCGCAGGCCGTCCTTCTCCCCCACCTCAATGCGCACGGGGACCATCCCGAATGCGTTGGCGAGGTGGTCGAAGTCCACGACCTTCCGCACGCGGTCCGTGCGCGCGGGGTCCGGGAGCTCGATTTCCTTGATCGTCGCGCCGATGATCACGGCGATTTGGCGGATCGCGCCCTCGTCCTCCTTCGTGACGAAGGTGATCGCCTTGCCCTCGCGCCCCGCGCGGCTCGTGCGCCCGATCCGGTGCACGTAGGCCTCGATCGAGTCCGGCGTGTCGTAGTTGATCACGTGGCTCGTCTCCTCGATGTCGAGGCCGCGCGCGGCCACGTCCGAGGCGACGAGGATCTTGAGGTCCCCCGAGCGGAACTTGTTGAGGACGGCCTCGCGCCGCGCCTGGGAGAAGTCCCCGTGGATCGCGTCGGCGCGGAACCCGGCCTCCTTGAGCCGGCGCACGACGAGGTCGCAGCCGCGCTTCGTGTTGCAGAAGATGAGCGCGCGCTCGGGCTTCTCGGCCTCGAGGATCCGGGACAGCGCCCAGACCTTGTTGCGCCGCCCGACCTTGTAGAACACCTGCTCCGTCGAGGGGACCGTGAGGGTGTCGGCCGAGACCTGCAGGAAGAGGGGCGCCTTGAGGTACTCGTCGGCAAGCGCGCGGATCTCCGGGGGGATCGTCGCGGAGAAGAGCATCGTGAGCCGCTCGCGGGGCAGCTTCGAGAGGATGAAGCGGATGTCGTCGATGAACCCCATGTCGAGCATGCGGTCGGCCTCGTCGAGGACGAGGATCTCGACCGCGTCGAGCTTGAGCTCCCGGCGGTTCGTGAGGTCGATCACGCGGCCGGGAGTCCCCACGACGACCTCGACGCCCTGGCGCAAGGCGCGTACCTGGCGCTCGATCGACGCGCCGCCGTAGACCGCGAGCTCGCGGAGCTTGGCGTGGGCGGCCATCTTCGCGACCTCGCCCGCGACCTGGACGGCGAGCTCGCGCGTGGGCGTGAGGATGAGCATGCGCACGGCGCGCCCCGTGCTCGGGCTCCGCAGCATGAGCTCGATGGAGGGCAGGACGAAAGCCCCCGTCTTGCCGGTCCCCGTGCGCGCCTGGCCGATGAGGTCGCGCCGCTGGAGCACCGCGGGGATCGCGGCGACTTGGATCGGGGTCGGCTCGGAATAGCCCATCTCGCCGACCGCGCGAAGGAGGGGCTCGGAGAGGCCGAGGGGGCCAAAGGCCTTTGGGTCTGCGCTTGGGGACATGGCCGAGCGCGGCAAATCGGACGGGCGTATTTAGCCATATGGCCCGGCGCGGGCCGCTTTTCTCATTCCTCTTCGGCCGACAGGTCGAGCGCGCCGTCGGCCCGCCGGCCCCGCCGGTACCGGGAGACCGCCTCGTCGAGCGAGAGGCGGCCGACCGCGACGTCCTCCGCGAGCTTGCGCGGGATCGTGAAGCGGCCCGCGGACTTGATCCTCGAGAGCCTCTGGATGTCCTTCACCTCGCCCGGCGAGGTCGCGATCGGGGGCACGCGCTCGACGCGTTGCCCCTGTGTGGCGGCAATCGAGATCGCCGCGGTGACATCCGGGTGCTCGACGTCCTCGGTCGTGCTCGTCTCGTCGACGATCTCGAGGGGCACGCCGAGGGTCTGGAGCCGGTGGAGGAGGACGTTTCGCACCGTGGGCGCCCCGTGGCCGATCCGGACGACCTGGCGGCGCGCGGGGTGGCGCTGGAGGAAGAGGCGCACGCGGTTGGCCGCCTCCTCGACGCTGCCGCAGCGCGCCGTGGCGACGACCGCGCCGTCGAGGAGCGCGGCGACCCCAAGGCGGCGGCCGGGGTCGACGCCCACGAAGAGCCGGTCGGCGCGCTCGCGGCCCGCAAGCGCCTTGAGCGCCTGGTCGAGGTCGTCGTCGAGGTCCGCCCCGGCCGTGACGATGGGGCGGAAAGGGATCAGTGCGGCCTCCTTGGGGCTCGTGAGGACGACGCCCACGTCGTCCGGAATCGGGTCGCGCGGGGAGAGGGAAGTGAAGGCGATCCCCCGGCGCTTGAGGCGCACGACGAGGTCGTGGTAGAGGGAGAAGTCCTCGGTGACGACAGCGAGCGCGGGCACGGGGGGGGCACGCTCCTAGGGGGGCCTCAAGGGCCCTTCGAGACGAGCGTGAGGTCGGCGCTAAACGTGCTCACGGCGTTTCCAAGGTCGATGTGCTCGCGCACCCGCAGGCCCGCATGGGGGCCGTCGCGCACGACTGCGGCGCTGAGGGCCCCGGAAAACCCTGCGCCGCCCACCGTGCCGTTCACCTCGACGACCTCGATTGCCACGGCCGCAAAGCCCGACGCCACGAGGACTTCGGTCGTCGCCCGCCCGACCGTGAGGTGCGCAAAGGCGCCGTGCGCGTTTGCCACCGTGAACGCGTCGCCCTCCTCGAGCCGCGCGGGGGCGAGCCCCACGAAGTACTGCGCCTCGGAGGCGAGCAGGGGCCGGGCGTCCGGGTTTGCGACCCCGTTGCCGTCCGAGTCGACGAACCGCGAGCCGAAGCCCGACAGGTTCGTCGCCCCGATGTGCCCGGAGGTGTTCCACGCGACGAAGAACTCCTCGTTCAGCAGCCGCTCGTCCGAGGCGATGAGCCGCTCCGTGAGGTTGGTCTCGGCGTACGAGGCGCCGCCGAGCGTGCCGTTCAGCGTGAGTGTGCCGAAGGCGCGCAGCGCGCTTCGCGCCGCGCCCCTGCCGTCGACCGCCATAAGGGTCGCGTTGCCCTGGAGGGCGTAGAGCGCGCTCCCTTGTGTCCCGGGGGCGCTGCCCGAAAAATTGCCGGCGCCCTCCGCGGATTCCCTCGAGAGGTTCCCCCGGAAGCGCGCGCCCTCGAACCGCGTGAGGTGGATCGTGGTCGAGAAGCCCGCGTCGCTTTCGGAGCGGAGGTCCCCCGTGGCGTTCCAGGCGTACGTCACGGGTACGAAGGAGCCGTTGTCGCGGCCGACAGAGTGGTTCCAGGTAAGCGAGGAGAACGTGTAGTTCGCAGCGGTCCTCACCCCCCCTGCGTAGCCTTCCGAGAGCGAGGCGCCGGTGCCCACAAAGGCCCGCAGGGCGACGGTGGCAGGCATGTCCTGCGAGAGGGCCCCCTCAAAGGCCGTGGTCTGGTTGAGCCCCGCGAGCGTCCGCGTCTCGGCGCCGGAGGCCGCGAAGACCACGGACGTGTCGTTTTCGCTGCCGAAGAAGGGCACGGCGCGGAAGACCCGCGAGCCCCCGACCGTCCCGTTGTAGGCCGCTTCGACGCGCGTGACGGAGTACCGCCCGAGGTTCGTCCGGGGGATCGACACGCGGAGCAGGGTCTCGTTCAGCACGGCGAGGCCTTCGCCGACCCGGAAGGTGAAGTTCGCGGGCGCCCCGCTCGGCGTGACCACGACAGCGATGTCCGCCGCCCCGAGCGTCGGGGCCTTCACGACGAGGTACCCCTCGTCAGCGCCCCAGTCCGCGCGGATCGTAAAGCGCGCGATCACGAAGACCGTGACGAGCGAGAAGGCCGTGAGGCCGCGGTCGTCGTGCGCCGTGAAGCGGGCGAAGTAGGTCCCGGGAAGCGAATAGGCGTGCACGGCCGCCCCCCGCGTGGCATTCGTGAAGTCGACGACCCCGTCGTCTTCGAAGTCCCAGTCAAAGCGCACGACCGAGCCCTCGGCGTCGAGGGCCGTGCCCGTGAAAATGACCTCCTCGCCGACGGCGGCCTGGGCGGCGGAAGCCTGCGCGTGGACCGTGGGCGGCGTGTTGGGAGGGGCGGCGAAGCACCCGCCAACAAGTACGCCCGCCGCAAGGAGCGCAAGGAAGGGCCTGGCCCGCATCGGCGGGGATTGGGAGCGCGCTTGGATAAAGGCGCGCGTGTCGAGGCGCTACTGCGTGAACGTCTCGCCCTTCTCGAAGTTCTCCTTGACGTACTGGATGATCACGTCGCGGTTCTTGCGCAGGTGGGACTCGAACCACACCTTGACGACCCCGGCCACAACCGCCCAGAGCTTCTCGAAGCTCATCTTCTCGACGTCGCCGTCGAAGAGGATTTGCTGGGAGAAAATGCGCTTCCAGCCGCTGTACTTGTAGTACTGCTCACCCTCGCAGAATTCGAAGACGACGCGCAGGCGCGTCGAGCCGTCCTTCTGGTAATAGAACGCCTTGAGGGAGTCGCCGACACGCCCCTGGGACTGCGTGCGGTCGATGAGGTTCACGCTGTTCACGAGCGCGTAGTTGAACGTGTCCTTGAGCTTCCACTTGTCCGGGAACTCGTCGAAGGTCGCGAACACCGACGGCGAGGGCTCCATCGTGTAGTGCACGTCGATGTTCTTGAAGCGGATCCAGATCTGCCAGAAGTTCTCGATGAGGCTCCGCGTCACGTCCCGGCGCTTGCCGGTCAGCTTGTTCACGTCTTCGGAGACTTCCTGCTGCATCGAGGAGAGTTCCTTGTCTAACTGCTCAAAGAGGTCGCTTCCCATCCCACTACCCCGGGCGCGAAAAGTCCGCGAGGAGATAAAGAACTTTGGGTGGGTAGCCAGTCGGCCCGTTTTGGGGCGTTTTTCCTTCCCAAGGCGGCCCCTTGGCGGGGCGCCGGGGCGCTCAGGTCGAGTTTCCCTCGGCCCGGGGAGGGGGCGGGGGCAAAGCGAGGACGCTTTCAAGGACGCGGAGGAGCTCTTCGAGCGTGAAGGGCTTCTGGACGAAGGCGATCGCGCCGGCTTCAGTCGCCGCGCGCCTCGAGTGGATGTCTGCGCTTGAGAAGACGACGCGCGTGGCTGGCGCGATCGCGAGGATCTCCTTGGTGGCCTCCACGCCGCTCTTGACAGGCATCCGCTGGTCCATGATCACGATCTCGGGCTTGCTGGGAAGCGAGCGAACGAGCGCCACGGCCTCTTCGCCGTTCAAGGCGATCCCCACGACCTTGTGGCCGTGGAGGTTGAGGAAATCGGAGTAGATCTCGTGGAGGAAGGTCTCGTCGTCCACGAGAAGAATCTCTGCCAGACTACCGCCTCGGCCCAAAACCGAGGGAGCGTAGAAAAAGGGTTGGGTGCGGCCAATGGAGGTCCCTGCGTGCCCGCCTTTGGAGGCCCGCCTGGGGCGGCGGCCGCTGCCATAGGAAACGTTGCTTGCAAGGCAAGGCCGGTAAAGGGGGCAGGGGCCCTTGCGGCGCCTGAGGACGCGCCCCCGCGCGTGCGCGCACCCAGGGGAGTGCTTCGGGGATTTCCGATGACCATTTATATAGAAAAGGCGTTTACTATTGTCTCACGAGTGTAGACACAGTCTCACTCGATGGGATGCACGGGAAGCTTCGAAAGGAGCGGCCCGAACGGATTGCTGGGCGAGGGGTTTAGTGGGGCACGTAGGGGCGATTGGGCGATGGACAGCGTGAGCGTGACGAAGAGCATCCGGGTCTCCGGAGAGATGGCCGCCCGCATGGACAACCTTGTGGGAAACGGCACTTTCCAGACCACCTCGGAACTCATCCTCGAAGCGCTTTCGCAGTTCCTCGAACGCTACGACCTTGCCCCGCACACGCGCGTCCTTAGACTGAAGGTGCCAGCCGAAGTCGAGCGCCGCCTCAAGGCGCTCACGGAGGCAGGGGACGGCCCGACGGTCGAGGAAGCGGCGGTGCGGGTGCTGCGCGAGTTTTCGGCCGCGCGCCTGAAAGCCCTGGTGGAGGAGGCCTCGGAGTTCAACACGCTCCGGGACAAGCTCCGCCAGCAGCTTCTGGACGCGCAAGTCGGGGCCGCGCGGCGCGAGGACGTGGTCTCCAAGTAACCTTGTCGGAAGGGATGGGATGCCGGGGCAGGGGCGACCCTGCCTTACCCCCCTTTCCCCACGCCTGGCATTCCGCCTGAAAAACGAAGGGGCGGATGAGTCGGATGGAACAGCTGATCTCGAAGGTCGTTGCGCGCGCAGGGCAAACCCGGACGGAGACGAGCGGGGGGGCGCGGCGAAAAGGGGCCTCGAGGCGGCTCCTGGCCGTCGGCGTCGGGTCGGCCGGCTGCGCAGCCGCGGAGTGGGTCTTCGAGGACACGCCCGAGGCCTCGACCCTCACGGTAAACACGGACCGCGTGTCGCTCGAGCTCCACAAGTCCGAGACGAAGATGCTCCTTGGCGAGCGGATTTTCGGGGGCAAGAGCGCCCAGGGGCACGCGGACGCCGCGCGCCGCGCCGCGCGGGAATCGGCGGGCGCGCTCTCCGACCTCCTCGAGGGGTTCGACATCGTCGTAGTCATGGCCGCCCTCGGGGGCGGCACGGGAACGGGTGCGGCGCCCGTCGTGGCGGCAAAGGCCCGCGAGAGGGGCGCGGCCGTCGTGCTCGTGGCGGCCCTGCCGCTGCGGGCGGAGCGCAACCGGCGCGAGCGTGCGCTCGCGGCCCTCCCGGAGCTCAAGCGCGAGGCGCACACGACGATCTTGCTCGACAGCGAAGCGCTCCTGCCGATCGCCGGCAACCTCCCGATGTCGACCGCGCTTGGCGTCATGGACTATTTCATGGCCGAGGTCCCGCGGGCGCTCGTGCGGGCCGTCGAGCTCGCGGGGGAGCGCGAGGAGGCGCAGCGGCAGGCCCGGGACCTCGTCCTTGTGGGCGGCCTTGGCACGATCGTCTACGGGGAGTGGGCGCAAGAGGGCGCGGCACCGCAGGTTCAGCACGCGCTCGTCGAATCCGCGGGCGGGGCGCCAAGCGGCGCGCTCGTGCACATCCACACCAGCGACGGGCGCGCGCCCATCGGGTCGCACCGCGCGGTCGGCGAAATCGCAAGGCGCCTCAAGTCCCTGCAGCCGCCGCCGCACAACGTGCGCCTCACGGTCGCGCGCGACCCCACGATCCGTGCCGGCGGGAGCCTCGTCTCCTTGGTCATGGGCATCGCGGACCCGTGCGCCGGCGCGCGCGACGCGCCGGGTGTCGTCCTCGAGCCCAACCGCGTCGTGGGCGCGCCGGAGCCTGCACAGGCGCGCGAGGCGCCGCCCGCTCCAGCGCCGGAAACGCCCTCCGTCGGGCTCGTAACGCGCCACCCCTAGAGCCGCGGCCCGAATCGGTTATCTAAGGGCCGGCGCGATCGCTCGGCCCCGTGAAGCTCCTCCTTTGGACGATGGACGACCCGGCGTCAAGGGGGCTCGCCCTGCGCCTCGTCGCCCTCGGCCACTTCCCACGGACAGAGGGGGACGGATCGCTGCGCAGGGACGACGCGCTTGGCGCGGCCCTTGCCAAGGTCGAGGGCTCGCTCCTTGCGGCCGACTTCGCGGACCGCGAAATCGCCGCCCGCTTTGGGCTCCCCTTCGAACGCGCGCTCTTCCTCTCGCGGCACAGCGCGGCCTCCGGGCGGAGCGCCTTCACGGTCCACCCGATCGGAAACCTCGGAGGCGAGGCCGCCTTCGGCGGCGCCCCCCGCGCGCTTGCCCCTGCCGACCCCGCCTACATGACCTCGCTGCTCCTCGCGCTCGCAGGGGAGGCGCGGCCCCTCGATGTCACGGCGACCTTTGAAGCGACGCACCACGGGCCGCAAATGAAACTCCCCTCGCTCTTCGTCGAGGTGGGCTCGAGGCCCAAGGACTGGGAGAACCCCGACCTTGTCGACGCCGTCGCCCGCGCCGTCGTGGAGGGCTACCTGAAGCCGAGCCTTGCCGAGCCCGCTGCGCCCGCCCTCGGTCTTGGCGGAGGACACTACCACCCGCGGCACACGGACCGGGCGCGGGCCGATGGCACGCCTTTCGGCCACCTCATCCCCCTCCACGCGCTCCAGGGCCTGCGCGAAGCGACTCTCAAGGACGCCGTGCGCCTCACGGGCGCCCGAGTCTGCCTGGTCGATGCCCGCAAGGATGAACGCGGGGCGCTCGAGCGCGCGGCCGCCCTTTTGGAGGCGCAGGGCCTTCGAACGGAACGCCTGGGGTAGGGGACGGGGCCCGCCCCACCAAACCTTTAAACGCCTCCCTTGGCTCCCCCGGCCCCGGGATCCCACCGACGCGTGGTGCAACTATGCTGAAGGAATGCCAAGAACATGGATACTTCCGAGTGCAAGAGTGCCCTGTGTGCAACGACCGCGGCAAGTTCCTCATGTCCGACAGGGAGCTGAACTCCCTCTCGCGGATGATGGCGGGGACGCTGCGCCACTTCCCCGAGCGCTTCGACCTTGCGATGGACGAGCGCGGGTGGGTGAACCTCTTCGACATGGTCGACGCCTTCCGCGACGCGCGCGACGACCTCCACTGGCTGCGCCCGCGGCACATCTCGGCCATCGTCGAGAGCGACGAGAAGGGGCGCTACGAGATCGACGACGAGATGATCCGCGCGACCTACGCGCACTCGGTCGACGTGAACCTCGACCTGCCCACGCACGACATCCCGGGGTCCCTCTACTACCCGGCGACCGAGGCGGAAGCCGACCCGCTCCTCGAGGGCGGGATCAAGGCGACGGACCGCCGGTACGTCCACCTATCGAAGACCTACAAGAACGCCTGGGAGGCGGGATCGGGCAAGGCCGACTCCCCGACAATCCTCGAGGTCGACGTGCGCGCGGCGGAGAAGGACGGCGTGAAGATCATGCACGCGGCCTCCACGGTCTACCTTTGCGACGAGGTCGCGCCCAAGTACTTGCGGCGGGCGCCCACCGAGGAGATTACCGACGACGAGGTCCATCCGGTCGTCGTGCCAGGCGCGGAGCGCGAGCTGATCCTGCGCGAGCTTCGACACACCATAGGGCTGGCCGGCACGAGCGGGGCATCCTCGCTGAGCGGATGCTCGCCGGTCTGGTAGACGAAGGCCGAGGAGAGGTAGATGAAGCGCTCGATCCCGCGGCGCTTCTTGCACTCTTCGAGAAGACGGCGGGTCTCGGAGACGAGCGTCGCGACGTTTCCCGGGATGCGCTCGTGGACCGCCTCGCGCACGAAG
>Ga0209640_10002427_pt1 | contig 16214 bp, 16 predicted proteins | sample RifCSP10_1_FD_184018 | JGI IMG/M metagenome (GOLD analysis project Ga0209640, IMG submission 184018) | Soil microbial communities from Rifle, Colorado - Rifle CSP2_sed 10_1 (SPAdes) (version 2) | ecosystem: Environmental > Terrestrial > Deep subsurface > Rock core/Sediment | place: Rifle...
AGTCGTGATCGACGTGAGCGACCAGGGCCCGGGGGTGGAGGACGTGGATCGCATCTTCGAGCCCTATTACACGACCAAGGTGAAGGGCACGGGCCTCGGCCTCGCCATCGCCCGACAGATCGTGGAGGAGCACCACGGGCGGATCGTGGTGGAGAGCCGCCTCGGCCACGGCACCACGGTCGGCATCCACCTTCCGTCGTCGTCGTCGTGACCCGCATCATCGGCGGCGGCGGCAAGGGCCGGCGGCTCAAGACCCCGACGGGACGGCATACGCGCCCCACCGGCGCGCGCGTCCGCCAGACCCTCTTCGACATCCTGGCTCCGGAGGTACCCGGATGCCGGTTCCTGGACGCTTTCGCGGGGTCGGGAGCGGTCGGCCTCGAGGCGCTCTCGCGCGGCGCCACCCGGGTCGTGCTCGTGGAGTCGAGCCCGGCGGCCGCGGAGGCGCTTCGGGAGAACGTGCGGGCCCTCGCCTCGGCGGGGGGGGAAGCCAGGGTCTTTCGCCAGGATGCGCGGGTGGCGCTCGCCGGTCTCGCCAACGACGGGGCCGCTTTCGACGTGATCTACCTGGACCCGCCCTACGAAAGCGACCTCTACGAGGCCCTGCTCGAGCTCGTGGCCGCGAGGGGGCTCTTGTCCGAGGGGGGGGTGGCGGTGGCCGAGCATTTTCACAAGCGCCCGCTTCCGGCGACAATAGGCGGCCTCGCCCGCTCGCGCGAGGTCCGGGTGGGGGACCACCGGCTCAGCTTCTACCGTCACGCGGTCCGCGGAGGGCGTGGGTGAATCGAAGGCAGAGGTCGACGGCGATCTTCCCAGGCTCGTTCGATCCCATCACGAATGGCCACCTGGACATCGTCGGCCGCAGCCTGCGCGTCTTCGACGAGGTGAGGGTGGCCATCCTGGTGAACCCCGAGAAGCGGCCGCTCTTCACCGTGGAGGAGCGGGTGGCCCTGATCCGCGAGGCGTATCGCGGCAACCGGCGGGTCCATGCCGACACCTTCTCGGGGCTCCTCGTGGACTACGCCGAGAAAGTGGGGGCCTCCGTCATCGTCCGAGGGATCCGGGCCATCTCCGACTTCGAGTTCGAGTTCCAGATGGCGCTCATGAACCGGCGTCTCAACCCTCGCATCGAAACCGTCTTCATGATGCCGGCCGAGAGCTACTCGTACCTCTCGTCCCGGCTCGTGAAGGAGGTCTTCCAGCTCGGGGGCAAGGTGACGGGCCTGGTTCCGCCGGTGGTGGAACGCCGCCTGCGCGAAAAGTACGGGGCCCCGGCCCCGCCCGTTGGTCCTCGACCGCGCGCGCGGGGCCGCGCATGAGCACGATCGACGGCTCGGCCGCCGACCTCTCGCGCCGCGCGCTCAGCCTCGCGGTGTCCCCCACGGTGGCCATGGCCCAGCGGGCCGCGGTCCTGCGGGCGAGAGGACAGAGGATATTCGACTTCAGCGTGGGCGAGCCCGACCAGGACACGCCTCCTCACGTGTCCGCGGCCGCGGTGGCGGCCCTCCACGCCGGGCGGACGCGATACGCGCCGGCCGCCGGGATCCCCGAGCTTCGGGTCGCGGTCGCCCAGCGCTACAAGAAGGACTTCAAGGTCAACTTCACCCCCGAGGAAGTGGCCGTGACCGTCGGCGGCAAGCAGGCCCTCCACCTCGCGACCCAGGCCCTGCTCGATCGCGGTGACGAGGTCATCATCCCCACGCCGGCCTGGCCCACCTTCGGGGAGGCGGTGCGGCTGGCCGGGGGGCGCCCCATCTTCGTCCAGGCCCAGGAGAAGGACGGCTTCAAGGTCACGGCCCGGATGATCAGCCGCGCTTCGGGCCCCAAGACGAAGGCCGTGATCCTGAACAGCCCCTCCAACCCCACCGGGGCGGTGGTCGATCCCGAGGAGCTGCTGGTGATCGGCGACATGGCCCAGAGGCGGAAGTTCACGATCCTCTACGACGACACCTACGCCCACCTGCTCTTCTCCAAGGGAGACCACTCCGCCCTCCAGATCCTCCGCGACTCGGTGGGGGATCGCTTCGTGATCCTGGGCACCGCCTCCAAGAGCTACTGCATGACGGGCTGGCGCATCGGCTGGGTCATCGGTCCGCGGCCGCTGGTGGACGCGTGCGCGGCCCTCGCTTCGCACACCACGCAAGGGCCCGCGACCTTTGCCCAGGTGGCGGCGGTCGAGGCCCTGGCGGGCCTCCAGAAGTTCGTGCAGAGCCTGGCCGTCGAATATCGACGACGGCGCGACTTCCTCCATCCCGTGCTGGCCGCGATCCCGAAGGTGACCTGCGTGGAGCCCGAAGGGGGGTTCTATCTCTTCCCCAACGTGGCCCGGTACCTCCGCGCGGAGATGCCCACCACCCTCGAGCTGGCCGACCGGCTGCTCGAGGAGAAGGGGGTGGCGGTGGTGCCCGGGGAAGGCTTCGGCACGCCGGGCTACGTGCGGATCTCGTTCTCGCGTTCCCTGGATGAGCTCAAGGACGGCTCGCGGCGCCTGGTCTCGTTCTTCGCGTCGCTCCGGGGCGAGACGGGTTGAGCGAGTTCGATCTCATCGAAGGCGGACCCGTCATCGTCTACCTGCGCGAGCCGAAGGAGAAGGTCTGGGGTCTGCTCCTTTCGATCCTGCCTTCGGGGCTTGTCGTCCGCGGCCTCGACCTCCAAACCTTCGACGACTGGCTGCGCCAGGAGGCGCGGGCGGAGGAGCCCGGGATCGGGCTCGTCACCCTGTTCTATCCGATGGGCCGCGTGGAGCGGATGGAACGGGACGAGTCGATCGGCCCCATCGAAGGCTACGCAGACCGCTTCCGCCGCGAGGTAGGAAGAAGCGTCCGCCAGATCCTGGGCCTGGATCCTGCGGATTCCTAGACGGTCCGCTAACTACCTCCCCGAGTAGTAGATCGCGGAGAGCGCCCCCACCGGCGCGAGGAACGTCGGGGCCATCAGGAACAGGTCCCCGTTCTCGCCGATCGAGTTCCAGTACTGGCTGTAGCCACCGGTCCGGCCCGCGGGGACCGCCCGGCCGTAGCCGCCGTACCAGAATCGAACGTCCGTGCTCGCGTTGCTCCGGTAGTAGCTCGCGATGGCGTACGGGTTCTGGGTCACCGGCGTCTGCAGGCCAAAGTAGTACCCTTGCCTCGACCGATAGAACCCCGCGATCGGATAACGCCCGCCATAGGGCGTCAGTGGCCGCTGCCGGAGAAGGTCGATCGGTCCGTAGAACCCGTAGCCGCCCTGCGAGGAGCGGTAGAAGGACGAGATGTCGTAGGGGTTCTCGAGCACCCGAAGGGGCCGCCGCGCCGCGGCCGGCTGCTCTTGCTCTTGCTGCTCCTCCACCGCCACCGGTTCCTGCGCCCAGGCCATCGACGTGCCCAGAAGCGCCGTCGCCACGAACCCCATCACTTTCCCACGCATCGCCGACCTCCCTGTTCACCCACCTATACGCGCCGGGTCAAGGCGGGTTTGTGACGGGCGATACACCCCCGGTACCTCTATAATCCCACCAGACGTGCCCCGGCCGCCAATGGTCGCGCTGGGCATCGCGCCGATTCACCTATCACGCAAATCGCGTGCCCCCGTCATGCTGCTGTCACAGAGTGCAGAGCGTATCAAGTTGCTTTTTCCCAATCACTTGAGCTGACGTCTCCACCACTTTCCACAGGCTTTTCCACAGATTCTGTGGACGGCCTCTGCCACGCCTTGACCCGGGTGGATAGCCGCCAGCGAAGACCGCGATGAGGCCCCCCGCGGGACTTCGGCGATAATCGAGGCCTCTCACGGCGTCACTGGCCACACCGCATCCTTCCGGTTTCGCGCGGTCCGTTCATCTTCTATCGAGGGATTGACTTGAGCTACAAGATCCTGTGTCTCGAAGGCATTACTGATCGCGGTCTCGAGATCCTCCGCGCCGAGGGCTGGACCGTGGACGTCAAGAAGGCGCTTCCTCCGGCCGAGATCGTGAAGCTGATCCCGCCCTACGAGGCCATGCTGGTGCGGAGCGGGAGCCAGATCACGGCCGAGGTCCTGGACGCGGCCAGGAACCTCAAGGTCATCGGCCGGCCCGGGGTGGGCGTCGACAACGTCGACCTCACCGCGGCCACGCGTCGCGGCATCATCGTCATGAACTCCCCGGGCGGGAACCTGGTCTCGACCGCGGAGCTGGCCATGGCCCTGCTCCTCTCCGTGGCCCGCAACATCGCGGCCGCGGATGCGTCCATGAAGGCGGAGAAGTGGGACCGGAAGTCCTTCGCGGGGGCCGAGCTCTCGGGCAAGCGCATCGGCATCGTGGGCCTGGGCCGCATCGGGCGCGAGGTGGCGGCGCGCTGCCGGTCCTTCGGCATGGAGGTCGCGGCCTTCGACCCCTTCGTCTCGCCGGCGGTGGCCGATTCCCTCCACGTCAAGCTCCGCACCATGGACGAGCTCTTGCAGAGCTCCGACTTCCTCACCCTGCACACGACCCTCACCCGGGAGACCCATCACCTGATCGGGAAGGAGGCGCTCGCCAAGGTGAAGCCCGGCATCCGCATCGTCAACGCCGCACGCGGTGAGTTGATCGACGACGAGGCCCTCCTGGCCGCCCTCGAGAGCGGACGGGTGGCCGGCGCGGCCCTCGACGTCCACACCCAGGAGCCGCCGGTCGACTGGCGCCTGGCCAAGCACCCGCGGGTGGTGGCCACCCCCCACATCGGGGCCTCGACCAAGGAGGCCCAGGAGAGGGTGGGAACCGACATCGCGGTCCAGGTGCGCGACTACCTGAAAGGCGGCGTCATCCAGCAGGCCGTGAACTTCTTCTCGCTGTCGGGCGATCTCTACGACCAGGTGCGGCCGGCCATGGACCTGGCGGAGAGGCTGGGCCTCTTCCTGGGCCAGGTCTGCCAGGGCTCGCTCGAGCGCATCGAGCTCGGGCTCTACGGCGACCTGCGCGAGTTCGACCTGAAGCCGATCCTGTCGGCCGCGGTGAACGGAGTTCTGCGCCCGAGCCTGGCGGAGGGCGTCACCCTGGTGAACGCGCTCCAGATCGCCAAGGACCGCAAGATCGAGATCCTCGAGTCGACCTCGTCGGCCAACATCGCCTTCGCCAACCTGATCGCCCTCCGGCTCAAGACCAGCGACGAAGACCTCTCGGTAGCGGGGACCCTCTTCGGTCCGAACCACCTGCGCCTCGTCGATATCGACGGGGTGGAGGTGGACGTGATCCCACAGGGGCACATCCTGCTCGTGAAGAACGACGACACGCCCGGGATCGTGGGCCACATCGGGACGCTGCTGGGCAAGCGATCGATCAACATCGCGCGCATGGGCCTCGGGCGGAAGCCGGGGAGCGGCCGCGCGGTCATGCTGATCGAGGTGGACAGCGACGTTCCGGCCGAGGTTCTCGCAGAGCTGAATCAGGTGACGGGCGTGCGGGAGACGCGCTTCATCCGGCTGGGCTAGCCCGGCGCCCTCCTCCTCGTTCAGGGCTTCTCCTTGCCCGATGACGGGGCGCTCGTTTCCGCGGTGAGGATCTCGCTCGCGACACGCTGGACGCCTTGCACCGCCCAGGCCACCTCGATCGCGCGCAGCTTGTGGGCCAGGTCGAGCGTCTTCCCGCTGAGCAGGGCGACGCCGTTGTTGACGGAAGAGACCTTCACCCCGCTCAGGGCCGGGTCGGCCTCGAACGCGGCCTCGAGGTTTCGCTTGATCGCGCCGTCCGCGACCTTGAGGGTGGGGCGCTCTCCCTGGGGAACTACCTGCAACAGGTTCTGCACGCTCTTGACTCCGGCGACGCGCGCCACCGCCGCCTCGGCCCGGTCCTTTTCACTCTCGGACTTGACCTGGCCGTGGAGGGTGACCCGGCCGTTGACGGTGTCGACGTTCACCGTGGTCACGCTCACCCCGTCGGTGGTGAGAAGCGTGATCTTGGCCTTGGTGCTGATCCAGGCATCGGGTGCATCGGCCCGCGCCGGCCCCGCCAAGAGGACGATGGCCAGCCCCGCCCCGAACGTCGACTCCAATCGTAGCTTCATGACTCCTCCTCGAGCGACGAGACGCGACCGGACATCGGGCTCGCGCATGCCGGGGAAGAGCAACGGACGTGCCACGAGTGCCACGACGGAAGAGCGCCGGGGACGCGAGAAGACCGGGCGTTGAGCGGGAACAAGTCTACAAACCGCCTCCCCCCGGGAGGCGCGGGGGTTCCATCCATGCGCCTGGGCGCGCCCGGGCTGTGGCATCGACTTTGCTGCCCTTGGTGGTGAGGTCCGACGGGATGAAATCTCCTGGGCGCTTGCCGAGCGAGGGGAGGTGGCTGCGGTCGCCGCCGACCAACGAAGGATTGGGCCGGCTCGACCAGGATCGTGCCGCGTCCCTCGCGGATGAAGGAGGGGCCTCGGCAGCTCGGCTCGAAACCCAGGAGCCCCCTGGCCCGCGGTTGGAACGACGCGTCGCGCGACGGCTCACGCTTCTGGGCTCGGTGCTGGTGGGCGCCTGGACCATCCGGCGCATGGCGGGTCGCTCCCGGCCCGCGGCACCGAAAGGAGGCCCTCAATGAAGGAATCATTCGTGTCGCCGGCTACCGGCCCCCGGGAACCGCGCCCGCGAAGGCCGGAGGGCGGAGTGCCTCGTCCTGACCGCCCTGCGCCGCCGCCTCCGCCTCCGCCTCCGCCTCCACCGGGGACCAAGGACCCCCGTCCGGCCTTCGATCCGGACGAGACGCCGACGGGGCCGATACCGCTCCCGCCGGACCTTCGGCGCGACGGCGCCAGGCCCCGGTCGTGAGGCGGGCGCCGCGAGCCCGGGCCGGAAAGCCTCGAGCCGGCCTGCGCTCGGGCAAGACCGGCAGGAAGGTGACGACCCGCGAGCAGGCGATCAGCCATCGGGCCATCTGAAGCTCGGCGGCGGGGGCGAAGCTGCCGCCCGAGCCGGACGCCTCCTGGGCTTGAGCCAGCAGCCGTAGAAGGGGAGCGCGGCCTTCAGGACCGCGCTCCCCCCGGTTCGTCCGTCAGGCCTTAGCCAGGTCCTCCGCTCAAGGCTTCACCCAGGCGGTGGGTTCGGAGACCCTCTCGAGGGTCTCGCCCGCCAGCCGGTCGTCGCCGGTTTGAAGGACGAGGTCCCCTAGGGAGACGATGCCCGTGAGGTTGCCCTCGCCGTCCACGACCAGCAGCCGACGGAGCTGGGTGTCCTGCATGAGGCGCGCCGCGTTGCGGACGTCGTCGCCCTCTCGGCAAGTGACGACCTCGCGGGACATCGCCTCCCGGACCCGTGCCGTCCGGGGATCCCAGCCCTCCGCCGTGGCGCGTACCGTGATGTCCCGGTCGGTGATCACGCCCACCAGGCACCCTTCCTCGACCACCGGGAGCGGGCCCACGTCGAGGTTCTTCATGGCCAAAGCCGCATCCACGAGCGTGGTGTCCGGCAGGACGCTGACGACGTTCGGCGTCATCGCTTCGAAGACCTGCATGATTCACCTCCGGTCAAACCGGCCGTCGACCCTGGATGATCCGGATCAGCACCACGCCGATGGCCAGAAGCAGCAGCACGTGGATGAAGCCTCCGAGGGTGTACGAGCTCACCAGCCCCAGCAGCCACATCACGAGCAGGATCACGAAGATCGTCCAGAGCATTTGAGCCCTCCTCGCTCGACGGGGCGCCGCGGAGCGCGGCGTCGTCCAGTGATCGAGCTCGAGGGCAAATGTGCAAGTGCCGTGCCCGCGACGAGCCATCCGTCGGAAGGCGAAGAGAGAGGTCGCGGGCGGCACGGCGCGGCGTGCGCAAGACCACATCCGGGTTGCAGCGCGCGTGTATACTCTACAAAGTGCCTCGGCGACACGCCGGTCGCGATCCCAAGTAATCGAGTGCGGAGCGGGAATGCGTCTTGGCGTGAAGAACATGCTCCTGATGCTTGCCGCATACGCCCTCCTCATCGGGGCTTTCGGCGTCGGCATCGACCGCTGGCTTCACGGCTTCGAAGACACGGTCCTCCTCGAGACCCTGAAACTACTCGCTCGCGAGAAGGCCGCGCTCCTCTCGGACCGGGCCCAGGGCGCGCTCGGGTTCGAGGACGAGGAATCGCGGGCCCTGCTCCAGCAGCGGATCGAAGACCTGGTCCTCGTGTCCGAGCTCGCCTCCTCGATCACGATCGTGAACGCGGAGGGAAGAGTCGTGGCCAGCGACCGGAGCTCACTGGGCGAGACGCGGACCCCCGCTCTGGCCCTCTTCGGGAAGGACCGGCAGGTGAAGGTGAGGCTGGCGAGCACGCCCGGCTTCCTTCGTGGCCGGGAGTACGCCGTGCAGGTTCCCCTCGCCGAGAGAGACCGGGTCACGGGCTACGTGGAGGTCGAGTTCAAGAGCCAGAACGTGGCCCGGTTGTTCGAGGCGGCTCGGCGGCAGTTGTTGATCGCGGCGCTCCTCGGGCTCGGAGGGGTGGTGCTGCTGGGCGGCACGTTGCAGTTCCAGATCTCGCGCCGCGCCGCGGACGTGGCCGAGTCGCTCGAGGAGGTCCTCCACGGTTCGAGCGACGCTCCCCCGCCGCCTTACAAGGACGAGTTCGCCCGGGTGGCGCGCGCCGCCGGCCGGGTCCGCCAGGCCCTGGGCGAAGCGCGGCGCGAGACGTCGCGCCTTCAAGAGAGCTTCAGCGCGCTGGCCCAGGCCATGGACATGGGGATCCTCCTCCTGCGCGGCAATCGCGGGCCGGACTTCGCGAACCCGCGGGCGCTCGAGTTGTTCGGTTCGGCGTCCCTGACCGCCCTGAAGGAGAGGTGGCCGGCCGTCCGCGACGGCCTCGATCCGCTCTTTGCCCGACTCGGCGCCGGCAACCCCGCGCCTCCGCCGACCCACATCGAGCTCCCGGGCGACGGGGTCGCGAGGCTGCGGGTCGAAGTCTTCCGCCTGGGGGGGCCGGAGTGCGACGAGTTTCTCGTGCTCTTGAACGATCCGGGGATCCTGGACGCGCTCGAAACCGACGTCCGCCTCGCCAGCCAGCTCCAGGGCGTGGCGCGGGTCTACCGCACGGTGGCCCACGAGCTCCGGGCTCCGCTGAGCGCGATGATGATCCACCTGGACCTCCTCCGAGAGAGCCTGGCGCGGCCGGGCGGGAGCGGCGAGGCCAAGGAGAGTCAGGAACGCTACGTTGTGGTCCTCCGCGACGAGCTCGATCGGCTCAACCGCTCGCTGACCGAGGCCCTGACCCAGACCCTGCCCCCCACCGACCAGCGAGACCGCTTCGACCTGCGCGAGGCCCTCACCGAGCTCGGCACGCTTCTTGCCCCCCAGGCCCGTAGACAGGGAGTGGAGCTGCGGAGCGAGATGCCGGAAACGCCGGTCGTCCTCGTGGGCTACAAGGACCGCCTCAAGCAGAGCTTCCTGAACGTCGCCGTCAACGCTCTCGAGGCCCTGCCGACCGGAGGCACGGTCAGCTTGCAGATGACGGTCCGTGGACAGGAGGTCCTCGTGCGCATCACCGACGACGGCCCCGGGATCCCCCCGGACGTCCTCGCCCGGATCTACGAACGCGACTTCACGACCAAGGGAACGGGCAGCGGGATCGGTCTCTTCGTGGCCCGCGCTCTCGTCGAGATGCACGCCGGGGAGATCAAGGTCGAGAGCAGCGAGGGGCGCGGCACTTCGGTCGAGGTCCGCCTGCCCGTCGTGGCTCGGGATTGAGGGGATGCCGCACGCACTGATCGTGGACGACGATCTGAGCTTCCAGCTGGGCTTCGCGGAGGCCATCCGGCAGGAGGGTTTCACCGCGAGCACCACCGCTACTCTCGCCGAGGCGCGGGCGGAGCTCGGCCGCCAGATGCCGGACGTGGTCTTCTTCTATCTGCACCTGCCCGACGGGAGCGGGCTCGACCTCCTGGGCGACCTCGACGGCAGCCATCCGGAAACCGTGTTGATCACCGGGCAGGCCAGCGTCGAGACCGCGGTCGAGGCCCTGCGCCGGGGCGCCAGCGACTACCTCACGAAGCCGGTGGACTTCGCGCGCGTGAAGATGGTGCTGGCCAACGTCGCGCGGACGCGGGAGCTGAAGCAGGAGATCGGGAGCCTGCGCACCGAGCTGCGCAGGCTCGGACGGTTCGGCCTCCTCATCGGGTCCTCGGCGCCCATGCAGAAGGTGTACGACCTTCTGGCCAAGGTCGCCAAGACCGAGGCCACCATCCTCATCACCGGCGAGACGGGCACCGGCAAGGAGCTGGTGGCGCAGACCGTCCATCGGATGAGCCGTCGCAACCGGGAGCCGTTCCTGCCCCTGAACTGCGGCGCCGTCTCCCCGAACCTCATCGAGAGCGAGCTCTTCGGCCACGAGCGCGGCAGCTTCACCGGGGCCGACCGGGTGCACAAGGGCTTCTTCGAACGCGCGCACCGGGGCACGCTCTTCCTGGACGAGGTGACCGAGACCCCCCTCGAGCTGCAGGTGAAGCTCCTCCGCGTGCTCGAGACCTCGACCGTGAACCGCGTAGGCGGCACGGAAACGATGAAGGTGGACGTGCGCGTGATCGCGGCCACGAATCGGCGGCCCGAGGAGGCAGTGGCAGAGGGCAAGCTGCGGGAGGACCTGCACTACCGTCTGAACGTGTTCCCGATCCACCTGCCCACGCTCTGGGAGAGGCGGGAGGACATCGAGCTCCTGGCCGAGCACTTCCTGGCCCTCCTCAACAAGGACGAGGGAACGTCGAAGAAGTTCACTCAGACCGCGATCGACCGATTGCGCAGCCACCGCTGGCCCGGCAACGTGCGAGAGCTGCGCAACGTGGTGCAGAGAGCCTTCATCCTCGCGGAAGAGGACATCGGGATCGACGCCATCCCCCTGGGTGTCCCGGAGCAGGCCGCGGGCTCGAGCCTCAACTTGAAGGTGGGCACGTCGGTGGCCGAGGCCGAGCGGCGGCTGATCCTGGCCACCCTCGAGCAGTTCGGGAACGACAAGAAGAAGGCCGCGGAGGTCCTCCAGATCAGCCTGAAGACCCTCTACAACCGGATCAACCAGTACAAGGGCGGCGTCTAGCCCGGACTATTCAATGAGGGCGGTCTGGTCTTCCTCATGAATAGTCCGAATGCTCCTGCGCCCCTCGAGCCTTCGAGGGCCGGCTTGTAATTCCTGCTCGGCCTGATCCCTGTCTTACAAAGGCCGCGGCGCGTAACTGCGGCAAGACACACGATTGGCCGTGGCACGGGCGTTGCTCCCTGGCCGTACGGCCCTTCGGGGCCAGCAGGGAAAGGAGCGCAGCGATGCGAAGGACTGATGTGCGGGCGCTTGCGGTCGTGGTCGGGCTCGCCGCCACCGTGCTCGTTCCGAGCGTGGCCTCGGCGGACGAACCGATGTTCGGCGTGCGCTTCGGATATTACGCGGACGCCGAGAAGCCGTTCGCGGGCGCCGAGCTCTTGGTGCCGCTGAGCCACTCCATCTGGTTCAACCCGAACGCCGAATACGTGTTCACCGACAACCTCACCTACATGACCTTCAACGCCGACTTCCACTACGATTTTCCGACCCACCGCCGCGCATTCGTCTGGGTGGGAGCCGGCCTCGGACTCGCGTACGTCAATCCCGACGGACCCGCGGGCTCGGACACCGACATCGGCGCCAACTTCCTGGCCGGGGTCGGGTTGAGCCGGGGCCCGATCATCCCGTACTTCCAGTTCAAGCTCATCGCCAAGGACAATACGGAAGCGGTGTTCGCGTTCGGCCTGCGGTTCTGATCGGCGCTCCCGACCGGCTCGATGAAGGAGGTCCAAAATGAAGCGACTGGCTCTGGCCGGGCTGCCGGCCCTCGTCCTGCTCGGCGGCCTCGCCTGCTCTAACACCGTCGAAGGGCTGAAGAAGGACGCGGAAGAGAACAAGGTCCAGGAGAAGACCGAAAAGGCCGCCGAAGCCGTGGCCTCCGCGGTGAAGGAAGCCGGACGGGAGATCAAGGCGAAGAGCCTGGCCCTCGACGTGAAGGCCACGCTCATGGCCGACAAGAGGGTCGACGCCAGCCGCGTCCACGTCGAATCCGACGACGAGGCGCGGACCCTGACCCTCACCGGCTCCGTTCCGACCGCGGCCCAGAAGGAGGTGGCCGGCTCCATCGCCCGGAGCAAGGCGGGCGACTACCGGGTCCGGAACCTGCTGACCGCGGGCCGTTCCTGAGCGGCCGGCGCGCCCTTGCCGCTCAGGGCATGTGGGCGACGATGGCGTCGCCGAACTCGCTGCACCGGACTTCCTTGGCGCCTTCCATGAGGCGAGCGAAGTCGTAGGTCACGGTCTTGGCGGCGATGGCGCCGTCCATGCCCTTCAGGATCAGGTCGGCGGCCTCCGTCCAGCCCATGTAGCGCAGCATCATCTCGCCCGAGAGGATCACGGAGCCGGGGTTCACCTTGTCCTGGTTCGCGTACTTGGGGGCGGTACCGTGGGTGGCCTCGAAGACGGCGTGGCCGGTCACGTAGTTGACGTTGCCGCCGGGGGCGATGCCGATGCCGCCCACCTGAGCGGCGAGGGCGTCGGAGAGGTAGTCGCCGTTCAGGTTCAAGGTGGCGATGACGTCGAAGTCCGAGGGCCGGGTCAGGACCTGCTGGAGGGTGATGTCGGCGATCGCGTCCTTCACCAGCAGACGGCCTCCCGCCTCCCGGTCCGCGGCGGCCGCGGCCTCGGCGCCCTTCTCGGCCTTGATCTCGTCGCTCCGCTCCCAGCTCCAGGTCTCGTTCGCGAACTCGCGGTCCGCGAGCGCATAGCCCCAACTCCGGAAGCCGCCCTCGGTGAACTTCATGATGTTGCCCTTGTGGACCAGGGTCAGGCTCTTGCGCTTGTGGTCGATCGCGTAGCGGATGGCGGCGCGGACCAGGCGTTCGGTACCTTCCTTGGAGACGGGCTTGATACCGACGGCCGTGGTCTCGGGGAAGCGGATCTTCTCGTACGCCTTCGGGAAGCTGGCCTTCAGGAAATCGAGCACCTTCTTCGCGTCGGCCGAGCCGCTTTCGAACTCGATGCCGGCGTAGATGTCCTCCGTGTTCTCGCGGAAGATCACCATGTCCACCAGCTCCGGATGGCGCACCGGCGAAGGGACGCCCTTGAACCACCGCACGGGCCGGAGGCACACGTAGAGGTCGAGCATCTGGCGGAGGGCCACGTTGAGCGAGCGGATGCCCCCTCCGATCGGCGTGGTGAGAGGGCCCTTGATGCCGACCAGGAACTCGCGGAAGGCCGCCACCGTCTCGTCGGGCAGCCAGCTCCCGAGCTTGTTGAAGGCCTTCTGGCCCGCGTACACCTCCATCCATTGGATCTTCCGCTTGCCCGCGTAGGCCTTCTCCACGGCGGCGTCGAAGACGCGGACGCTCGCGTGCCAGATGTCGGGGCCGGTGCCGTCGCCCTCGATGAACGGTATGACCGGCTGGTCGGGGACCCGGAGCTTGCCGCTCTCGATCTCCACCTTGGCCCCCGCGGCCGGGACCTTCGCGTGTTCGTATGCCATTTCGATGAAGCCTCCTCCGGGGCGCCATTCTAGCCGACTGGCGCTGAGGCGTGTGTCTCATGCCCTCCCGAGGCGCGCGGGGTAGAATCGGGCCTCAAACATGAGGACCAGAAGAACATGAACAGGAAAGTCACGGTCGTGGGCGCGGGCAACGTGGGGGCGACCCTGGCCCAAAGGCTGGCCGATCGCGAGCTGGCCGACGTCGTGCTCATCGACATCATCGAGGGCATGCCTCAGGGAAAGGGCCTCGACATGATGGAGGCGACGCCGGTCGAGGGGTCCGACGCCCGGGTGATCGGGACCAACGACTACAAGGACACCGCCGGCTCCGACGTCGTGGTCATCACTGCGGGCATCGCCCGGAAGCCCGGCATGAGCCGCGACGATCTTCTGAACACCAACTACAAGATCGTCAAGGAGTGCACGGAGAACGTGCTCGAGCACTCCCCGAACACGATCCTGATCGTGGTCTCGAACCCCCTCGATGCCATGTGCCAGGTGGCCTACAAGGTCTCGGGCCTGCCCAAGCACCGGGTCTTCGGGATGGCGGGCGTCCTCGACAGCGCCCGCATGCGCGCCTTCATCGCCATGGAGCTGGGCGTCTCCGTCGAGAACGTCCACGCCTTCGTGCTCGGCGGCCACGGCGACACCATGGTGCCGCTGCCGCGGTTCTCCACGGTGGCCGGCGTTCCCATCACCGAGCTGCTTCCGAAAGAGAAGGTGGACGCGATCGTGAAACGCACCGCGAACGGGGGCGCCGAGATCGTCTCCCTCCTCAAGACCGGCTCCGCCTACTATGCCCCCTCCGCCTCGACGGCCGAGATGGTGGACGCCGTCCTCAAGGACAAGCACAAGGTCCTGCCCTGCTGCTGCTATCTCGAGGGCGAGTTCGGGATCGACGGCCTTTACGTGGGCGTGCCCACGCAGCTCGGGGCCAAGGGCGTCGAGAAGATCTGGCAGATCGAGCTCACCGCCGACGAGAACGCAGCCCTCCAGAAGTCGGCGGCCGCGGTCAAGGAGCTGGTCGGGCTCTTGAAGGTCTAAGCACGGCGCTGAAGAGGGTCCGGAAGCCGCTCTCTTCAGCGCCGTTCCGTTGTTGACACTCGATCCCAAAACCGTCGGGTAGGATGCCGCCGTTCCACCCCGCCCCCCCCGAGAAGCGCAGTGACCACATAACGAAGAGGCCCACCCGCCCGGAGCGCGGCGAACGGGTAGCAGGTGACGAGCGTGAGCCGCGTGTCGCCGGTGTCGCGAATCAGGCCGACCTGGCTCTGGTCGACCACCTCCGCCCCGCTCACCACGTAGCGTCGCCACTGGCCGTCGCGCCGCTCGACGGCCACCTCGTCTCCCGGCTTCAGGCGGGCCAGGAAGGAGAAGTGCGTGTCGCGGTGGCCGCTCAACACCGCGTTGCCGCCCTCGCCTGGCAGGGGCGTCCCGGTGAGGTGGCCGGGTCCGAAGGCCAGCGTGCGCCCACTGGCCCCGGCGAGGACGATCAGCTCCAGGGCCTCGCCGGGGACCACGAGCCGGGCCAGCGGCTCCGTGTCCGCCCACGGCCACGGGCGGGGGTGGCTCGCTCCGGCTCGCGCCGCGTGCCACGCCCGGAGGACCAGGTACTGGGCGAGGCGGGCCTTGGCCTCGATGTAGAAGCCCTGGGCTCCGTGCCACACGCCAAAGCCCAGCAGAGCGGCCACGGACGCGCGCCGCGCCCACCGGATCACGAGCGTCGCTCGCGGCCGCGGCCGCGGCCGGTGCGCCCGAGCAGGGCCGCGAGGGTGAGCGCAGCCGCCATCCAGGCGAAGTGCTGCGGCGCGGGAGTCGCCGTCTGGGGAAGCTGACCAAAGACCGCCTCGTGGCTCCAGCCCGCGGGGAGAAGCGTGGGGACCGCGCGCGAGTCGAGCACCGCATCCGCCGGCCGCACCGGCGTCACGTCCACGGCCACGAGGCTCGTGTGGGGAGTGACGAGGTGGTGCTCGAGGCCGACGGCCACGACCGCGGCCCGCACCTCTTCCTCGGGCGCGCCTTCGTGCCGTGAGTCGAGGAGGGCGCGGACCTTCCGCTGTGCCCAGAGGACGGCCATGCCTGCGCCCTGCCGGGCGTCCGTCAGCGGCAGGGTGGAGAGCCACGGCTGATCGCCGCGTCGACCGGCCACCACCACCTCCTCGGCGGCCCCGGTCAATCGCGCGCTCAGGACCACGGGCTCGCCGGCGTAGAGGTCGGGGACCCGCCGGGGCCAGGCCTCCACGGCCGCCGAAACGGGCCAGCGCACCTCCACGTCGGTCAGCACCGGGCTTTCGAGGGCGGTGAAGAGCCGGCTCATCTTCTCTTCCACCTCTTCCAGCTTGCCGATGTAGGTGAACGTGCCGTGACCGAACTCGGCCGCCTTGGTCATGAAGTGGCCGTTGGGAGCCGAGCCGATCCCCACCGTGAAGAGACGAGTGTCGCCGAGCCGCTGCCGGATGAGGCCGAAGAGGGCCTCTTCGTTCCCCACGCTTCCGTCGGTCAGGAAGACGACCTGCCGGACGAGCTTCGGATCGTCGCTCCCGTTGAGGGCCGCCTGGAGCGCGGCCGCCATCTCCGTGCCTCCGGTGGCGACCAGCCGGGAAACGTAGGCTCGCGCGGCGGCCCGGCTCTCCTCCGTCAGGCTGCGCGCTTCCGGGAAGAGCCGGTCCGTGATCGAGTTGAACTGGATGACGTTGAAGCGCTCACCGGCGTGCAGCCGGTCCATGGCCAGGAGCAACGCTTTCCGGGCCTGCTGAATCGACGCGCCTTCCATCGAGCCCGAGGTGTCGATCACGTAGACGA
>Ga0209640_10002428_pt1 | contig 16212 bp, 17 predicted proteins | sample RifCSP10_1_FD_184018 | JGI IMG/M metagenome (GOLD analysis project Ga0209640, IMG submission 184018) | Soil microbial communities from Rifle, Colorado - Rifle CSP2_sed 10_1 (SPAdes) (version 2) | ecosystem: Environmental > Terrestrial > Deep subsurface > Rock core/Sediment | place: Rifle...
GAGGGGTGACAGGCGGAAAGGAGCAGGAGACCGGCGAGACAGCTCCATGCGCGCGCCATGATGACAGGCGCACTATACCGCCGATCAGCGCCGCGGCATGCCCGGAAGATGCTGCCGGTGTGCCACGCGCAGCGCGACGAGATCCGGATGGTCGATGCGAAGCTCGTTGGCGATGCGATGGATCTCCCCCTCCTCCGCCATTGAGATCGCCTCGTCAGTGACTGAGACCGCGAACAGACACCGCATCAGCGCGAGCTTCTGGTCGTCGTGTCACAGTGCGCGACGAATTGACCAATCCCAATTGCGAGTCGCGTGCCCGTCGAGACAAGCCGGCGGGTGCGACACCGCGCTGACCATTGACATTTGCCGCCTCCGGACGGAGTATTCAGCCAGTCCGCGGCTCTGCAGCGGTGGGCAGCCGGGCGTCGAATTTTGCAGGAGGACGGGATGAAAGCCAAACTGCTTGTTGTGCTGACCGTCGCGATCGCGAGCAGTCTGACCGCTCGCGCACATCACTCATTTGCGGCCACGTACGACGAAGCCAGGACCATCAGGATCGAAGGCAAGCTGGTGCAGTTCCTCTTCCGCAATCCCCATTCGTTCGTGCACGTGATGGCGCCGGACGAGACGGGCCAGATGCAGCGATGGGCGGTCGAGTGGGGTGGCACTGGCGCACTCGGCGGCCAGGGCGTCACCCGCGAGACATTGAAGCCAGGCGATGTCGTGGTCATCACAGGACCACCCGGACGAAATCCCGCGGATTTCCGCATGCGGATGATCACCCTCCGCCGGCCGTCGGATGGATATGGCTGGGGCACCAAGCCGGGCGAGACGTTCGACTAGCGACAGCCAGGACGGGAGACAACCTATGAGCCGCGCGACGTGACACGGGTGGTGCTGACAGTGTGTGCCGTGCTGGCGCTCAGCGCGCCGGCGTTTGCGCAAATCGACCTGACTGGCTCCTGGGACACGCGGCTGCACGAAGACTGGATGGAGCGGTGCTGCGGCCGCGACCTTGGCGACTACACCGGCATCGCGATCAACGACGAAGCCCGCGCCAAGGCGCTCTCGTGGGATGCGTCGCTCAACTCGCTGCGCGAGCGCCAGTGCCTCCTGTTCGCGCCATGGACCGGGCAGTTTCAGCCGCGGGGCATCCGCATCTGGAGCGAGGTCGACGACGCCGGCGACGTCATCGCGTGGAAGATCTCCGGCCACACGCAGAGGGACATCGTGACAATCTGGATGGACGGGCGCGCGCGCCCGTCCGCCAATGCGTTTCATGACTTTTCGGGCTTCACCACGGGACGCTGGGAAGGCGATACGCTGATCGCGATCACCACCCACATGAAAACCGCGGCTCTGCGGCGATCCAATGGGATGCCCAAGAGCGACCTCGCGACCGTGACCGTGCACCTCATGAGGCACGATGACCTGCTGACGATCGTCACGATCGACGAGGACCCGATCTACCTGGCCGAGCCGCTCTTCATCAGCCGCACCTATCAGCTGGACCCACACGGGAACGTCCCTTACTGGGAGCAGTGCAACGCGGTGACCGAGATCCCGCGGCTCGAAGGCTCGGGCATCGTGCCGCACTATCTGCCCGGCGAAAACCCTGGCCGGACCTTCATCGCGGACACCTACAGGATTCCGCAGGACGCGGCGATGGGCCACGCGGAAACGTTGTATCCAGAGTACCGAAAGAAGCTCAAGGACACGTACAAAGCGCCTGAGGCGTGTGGGCGGTACTGTTGCGGGTGGCTCTCCGTTGGCGGCGGGTCGGCAAACCCCGCCCCAACCCTGAGCTGCAACGACGCGGGCGAGGGAAACACCGTCGCCGAATCAGGAAACTAGAACCTGGCCGAGCACGGCGTCGGGTCCCACTTGGCGCCGTCAGGTTCCTTCTTGAAGTGGACCGACGTGACCCACGGGATCTGCAGGTTCGCCGGGTCGTCCACCGTGTTCGTGACCACCAGCCACTGACTGCCGTTCGGCCCGGACAGTACATCCCAGTACTCGGTAAAAACGGTGTTGGCGCTGTAGGGCACGCCGTTCTTGCGCAGGTAGCCCGGCCGCAGGCGCGTGGTGATCGACTTCATCGATCCGTGCGGCGGCGCGCCGCGTCCCCGTCCGCGCCCGGCCATCACCCACTGCGCCGCGGTCATGCCCTGCAGCGACGGCGCAGCGGTCGCGGCGGTCCTGGCCGCGCGGAACTGTAACAGGCGGGTCTGCATGCCGTAGTCGGTTTCCAGCTTCAGCGTCGTGTCGTCCAGCCAGGTGACATGCAGGCGCGTCGGGCCGCGCATCACCCCTGGTGCGCCGTAGGACTTGCACTGCTCGCCCGCCCGTTCATCCCTGGCCGGATCCCACGTATCGGCGAGGTCTTTTCCCGCGACGTTGAGCGGAATGCTCGCGTAGTCGCCCTTGGCCGGCGTGACCATCCGCCAGCGCCAGTCCTCGGTGATTATGGCGACCCAGTAGCCGGTCAGATCGATCTGCGCCATCGCCCGCGGCGTCGGCGGAGCCGGAGCTGCGCCCCGGCCCTGCGCGCTCAGACCTGCGGATGTGAAGGCGCCGGCGGCGAAAACCACGGCCAGTGCGATCGTAACGGTGTGGATGAGTAATCGCGCGGTCACGACTTTTCCTTCGTCGTCAGTCCCTTGTAGACGGCGTCAACGAACATGTCGGTCGTCCAGTCACCGGTGTCGGAGCCGTAGCGCGCCCGGTACCCCTGCGCCGGATTGGCGGCCTTGACCTGGTCGAGCGTGAGTCCTTTCTTCATCATGCTTTGAATCCGATCGCGGATGACCGTGACCATGTCCCGGTACTCCACGACCTCAGCATGATCGGCGATCCGGCCGTGGCCGGGCACCAGGAAGGTGCGGCCTTCCTTGTAGATCAGCGGCATCGCCGGAATCGCGAGATCGAGCAGCGCGTTGAGCGCGTCGAGCTCGCCCTGGATACTGCCGCCGCTCTCGACATCGATGACGGGAAACCGGCGCAAGTCGATGATGTCGCCCGTGACGATGACGTCGGCGCGGCGGAAGAACACGATGCTGTCGCCATCGGAGTGGGCTGACGGGTGGTGGATCACCTGGACGCCATCGTCATTCATGTACATCGACTTGATCTTCGAGATGTACGTCTCCGTCGGCCAGATGCCGACCGGAAAGGGCGCCTGCTGACCGGTGGGCGCGCTGATGCGATTGAGCACGTTTTCATGCGCGAGCACGGCGGCGGCGCTGCCGCCGGCGTTGAACGCGTTGGGATTGAGGTTCACGCCCGCTCGCGCAATCCGTTCGTTGCCACCGATGTGATCCCGATCGGCGCTCGTGTTGATGATGAGGCGAATTGGATCGGACGTGATCTTCCGGACCTCGGCCAGCACACGATCCGCCATCTCGCCGGTTCCGCTGTCTACCAGAATGACCCCGTCCGCGCCCACGTGCATCACGACGTTGCTGCCTGCGCCGAAGATCACGTAGACGTTGGGCCGGATCTGGAGGCTCTCAACGGCGTCATCCCCTGACGGACGCACCTGGGCGCCAAGGAGGTAAGGCGAGCTGCTTACGGCGAGTGACGCGACGAGCACGACGCGCCATGACGCCCTCATGCGAATCAAAGGCAACCTCCCTGATGGATCGGATGACGGCCCTTTTTACCGGCTCGTCCGCCGCAAGTCAAGCCGGACACGAAGCCGGTTGACGGTATCGGATGCCCATGTCAGGATGTGCCGTCGAATTCCCGTTTCATTCATTGGCCCCGCTTATCGCGTCTGCAGATTGTCGTGCAGTCCAACTCGTGGTGCGTTTGAGAGTGGAGGCAGCCCATGCGCCGAAGTGTTAGACAGCTTCTGATCGCGCTGCTATGGCTCGCGGCCGCCCCGAGCACGGTGCTGGCGCAAGCGTCCATCGCCGGCGTCGCGCGGGACGCGTCAGGCGCCGTCCTGCCGGGTGTGACCGTAGAAGCGGCCAGTCCGGCCCTCATTGAGAAGGTGCGGTCGGTGGTCACCGACGAGCGAGGGCAGTACCGGATCGTGGAATTACGGCCCGGGACGTATAGCGTGACGTTCACGCTGCCGGGTTTCAGCACGATGAGGCGCGAAGGGATCGAGCTGACGGGGTCCTTCACGGCGACAGTCAACGCGGAGCTGCGCGTGGCGGCGCTGGAAGAGACGATCACCGTGACGGGCGATGCGCCGCTGGTCGACGTGCAGAGCCCGAGCGTCCAGAAGGTGATCGACCACGAGGTGCTCGATGCGATTCCCTCGGGCCGCAATGCCTTTACGTTCGGCGTGCTCATTCCGGGCGTCATCGCGACGACGTCGGCCGGCGCCCAGGTGCAGGACGTGGGGGGGAACCAGGGATCGGTGACCCTCGGGCTGAATATTCACGGCGGCCGTCAGGTGGACCAGGTCTACACGCAGAACGGCATTCTGACGACAGCCATGGCGACGACAGGCTTCGTGTCGCGCATCCAGGTGAACTACTCGGCGACGCAGGAGATTACCTACGACACCAGCGGTTTCTCTGCGGAACTGGCGACGGGCGGGGTGCGCATCAACATCGTGCCGCGCGAGGGAGGGAACACCTTCAGTGGCACGCTGTTCGGCAGCTTCGGCAACAACAAGCTGCAGGGCAGCAATTTCTCGCAGGAGCTGAAGGACCGTGGGCTGCGCACGCCCGATTCGGTGCGGCGCAACTACGATGTCAATCCGGGATTCGGCGGTCCCCTCAAACGCGACCGGCTGTGGTTCTATGTGTCGGGGCGGTTCAACGCCTCGTCGAATTACGTGGCCGACATGTTCGAAAACGAGAATGCGAACAATCCCAACCTCTGGACCTACGTCGCTGACAGGAGCCAGAGAGCGTTCAACGAAACGAGGTACCGGGGTGGGGACATCCGGCTCACGTGGCAGGCGACGCCGCGCCACAAGATTGCGGGGTCATGGGTGCAGCAGAACAACTGCGAGTGCCCGAGCAGTGTCAGCGCCACCACCTCGCCCGAAGCCGCGACCAGGACGGAGCAGCCCCTGCAGCGCAAGCTTCAGACAGACTGGACGTTTCCGATGACCAATCGGTTGCTGTTCGAGGCAGGCGCGGTCCACCAGAAAGGAGTGAGCGATCGAGGCACGTGGCCGGGCTTGAACCCGGCGATGATCTCGGTCGTGGAGCAGCAGGGCAACTTGAGGTACCGGGCTGCCGCGACCTATCGCGACAATTACAACCTCAGCAAGCACGTGCGGTTCGCGGCCTCCTACATCACCGGCGCGCATGCCATCAAGGCAGGCTTCAACCAGAACTGGGGAAAGATTCCGAACACGGATTGGGCGTTACAACCGGTTGAATATCGTTTCAACAATGGGGTTCCCAACCGGATTACGATGCGCGCACTGCCGGAGTTCACCGATGTGAGCGTTCGTGCCAACGGTGGCGCCTTTGCCCAGGACACGTGGACGGTAAATCGCCTCACCCTCCGCTACGGCGTTCGGCTCGATTTCTTCAATAGCGGCTTTCCCGAGATCCACGTGGGACCTACCCCTTTCACACCGCTTCGAGACGTGACGCTTCCCAAGCAGGACGACGTTGTGTCCTTCAAGGACATTTCACCGCGGGTTGGCGGCGCCTACGACCTGTTTGGCACGCAGAGAACAGCCCTCAAGGCGAGCCTGAATCGGTACGTTGCCAGCATGGCGGGCGGAAGCCTGCTCGCGGAGGGCCCCAATCCCGCCCTCCGGCTCGTCTCCAGCACCACGAGGACCTGGACCGATACCGATCGGGATTTCGTTCCAGACTGTGACCTGATGGATCTCGCGGCGAACGGCGAGTGCCGCGGCGTGGCCAACACGAATTTCGGCTCGTTGGTTCCGGGCTCGACCTACGATCCGGACGTCTCGCATGGGTGGGGCCGCCGTTTCTACAACTGGGAGTTCACGCTCGGCGTGCAGCAGCAGTTGCTGAGAAGCGTGTCGATGGAGGTCGGCTATTTTCGCCGCGCATTCGGCAACTTCTACGTGGCTGACAATCGAGCCTTGACGGCATCGGATTTCGATACCTTCAGTATCACGGCGCCGTCCGATCCGCGGCTGCCCAACGGGGGGGGCTACGTGGTCTCCGGGCTGTACGACCTGAAGCCCGAGAAGTTCGGCACGCCGACCGATGACTTCGTGACCCGTGCGAGCAACTTCGGCGACCAGATCGAGCGCTGGCACGGCGTCGATATCAGTGGCAGTGTGCGGCCCGGCGGCGGCGTGCTCCTGCAGGGCGGGCTCAGCACGGGACGCACGTTGTACGACAACTGCGAGATCGTGGCGAAGATCCCGGAGTTGAACTCGTCGACCGTGATTACGCAATACATCCACGGAGGCGTGACCTCGTCCAGCGGCAGCGTCTGGCAATCGCAGTCTTTCTGCCGGGTGGAAGAGCCGTTCCGCACGCAGGTGAAGCTCATTGGCAGCTACGTGGTGCCCAAGGTGGACGTGCAGATTGCCGCGACCTTGCAGAGCCTGCCCGGACGGGCGATTCTGGCGGAATATGTCGCGCCCAATGCCGGCGTCACGCCGTCGCTCGGCCGGAACCTCGCGGGCGGCGCAGCCAACACGACGATCAATATCGTGCAGTCTGGCACGCTGTTTGGGGAACGGCTCAACCAGGTGGACCTCCGCCTCGGGAAGATCGTCCGGTTCGGCACGCGGCGCGTGTCGGTTCATCTGGACGTGTTCAACGCGCTGAACGTCAACACGGTCCTGACGATGAACAACGCGTTTGGGACATGGCAACGGCCGACGTCGATCATCCTCGCCCGCTTCGCGAAGATCAGCGCGCAGCTGGACTTCTGAGGTCCGGCCCGAGGCGTTGACCTCGGACGCCCGACGATCGGCGATTGCGGACGTGGAACGGCTCAGCGCCGCGGCATGCCCGGAAGATGCCGCTGGTGCGCCACGCGCAGCGCGACGAGATCCGGATGGTCGATGCGAAGCTCGTTGGCGATGCGATGGATCTCCCCTTCCTCGGCCATCGAGATCGCCTCGTCAGTGACTGAGACCGCGAAAAGTTTGGATGGCGGAGAGAGTGGGAGTCCTTGAGTCGACCTCCTAACAGCTCCACGAATGCGAGCGTTTTCAATACAACTCGCACGACGCCAGCAATTTAGCGTTTGCGGATTCTTTCGTCTGCTTTCGTCTGTTCGCTTCTGTTTTCCAGCTTTGCCAGCGCGATGACACTCGAAATGACACTCGCCGCGAACGACGCTGAGGTCCGTCGGCGCAGAAACCCTCGGTAGCCATCGACAGCGACTACTCAGGATTCATTCTGTGATCGGCCATCGGCACCGTGCTGGGTCGGGGACAGAATCAAAAACACACACCGAGCCCCGAGTTTAGAATGCAGCGTATTGGCCCCTTCGGGCCGCTTTCGGTCCTGTGGGCCTGAGAAGGGCGTCATGAACGGATTCAGGAACAGCCGTTGGATTCCATTTCTGGTGTTCTGTCTTGTCGCGGTCGCCGGAATCTACGTTCACACTAGCCAATGGAACAAGGGCGAGAACACGGAAGGGCAGGATATCTACTACATCTTTGTGGAAGGCAGCAGGTTGGTTGCAGGAGTCAATCCCTACGAACGTATTCTCGACGGCAACATGCGTCAGAACGACAAGTACGCCACGTATCTGCCGTTGTTCTTTCTGTTCTCCGCGTCTGCTCAACTCGTAGGACTGGACACCTTCCCGGCGTGGTTGACCCTCTGGAGGGTCGTATTCCTGGTATGCAACATCGGGATCGGCTATCTGATCTTCAGGATCTGCGCGGCCAGGAGCCAGCCGTTGCTGGGCATCTTTGGTGCCCTGTTCTGGCTCTTTAACCGCTGGACGCTTCTCGTGACCGTGATCGACCACATCGACTTCATACCGTTATTCGTGCTGCTTCTGTCCCTGAGTCTTGTACCCCGACGCTTCCCTCTGGCCTGCATCCTTTTCGGTGTGTCGCTGGCGATCAAGCAGATTGCCATCTTCGCCTTGCCCCTCTACCTTATTTGGTCCTGGCAGATGGCTCGTGCAGATCGTGTGAGACATCTCTTAACGGCATCGGCTCTGATCCTTGTCATCCCGCTCGCGGTGTCGTTGCCTTTTCTGATCTGGAACGCCGAAGGGTTTGTGAGGTCCATCATGTTCTCCGCCACGCGGTATCCGGACGACCATTTCTCCGCTCCGTCTCTTGACGCGCTGTTTGGGGCCTATGGCATTCCCGCCAAGATTCCCATGCTCCTACTTCTGAGCCTCACGTACGGGCTGGCGTCGCTCCATCGCGTGCCCGTGTATGCCTCGTTGTTGCTGGTCATGTCGGCCTTCTTTGGCTTCAACTCTGTGCTGTTCCGGCAATACGTGGTGTGGTTCATCCCGTTCATCCCACTCACGGTACTCGAGGCACGCGACCGGCATTGAACCATGGCCCGCCTGCGCTCGCTTCGCCCTGGCAGCCGATCCAGGGCGGGCACTGACCTGCAGCGCCTGTGACAGATAGGTAGCGATAACGCCGAAGTGTTTTGGAGACGCGGATGAGGACTCCACTCCTAACGGCGAATGTCACGCGCGAATGTCACGAGGGCCCGTCGCGGTTTCGACGTCGGTATTTGGCTAGGGATCTCTGGCGGAAAGCGTCGGATGGCGGCGAGAAACCGTCTCTCGACGAATTCACGTGAATTGCTTGGAAATCCGTGGACTTGAGGTGGCGGAGAGAGTGGGATTCGAACCCACGGCGTATGGCCGGCCCGCAATGGTCGGCGACGCTAACCCGCGCCGTGCTCATGCCCGAGCACCTCTTGTCAGACATCGCCGCGTCGCGCCGCACCATTCCCGCCTCCGAGCGCGCGCTGGATCCGACCGAGGTCGTGGTCCGGCTCGACCAGCCCGTGCCGGCCGCGGTGCACCATCTCGAGCGAACGATGATTCAGTATGCCCTGCGCGCGTGCGGCGGCAAGATGGAAGAGACAGCCGCGATGCTCGGCCTGTCCCGCAAAGGCCTCTATCTGAAGCGCGTCCGCTATGGGCTCGAGCCGCCCGAAGGAACCTCCGCCGCCGAAGTGGCCTGACAGGACGGCCCAGGGAGAATGCAGGACGCTCGGACGTGCTAGCGGCCGCGGGAGGCCGGCGGGCCGGACACGCGCTCGAGCGCCTCCTGCAGCATGTACGGGACGAACGGCTTCGTCACGTATGCCACAGCGCCCACCTTGCGGCTCGTCTGCACCGTATGCGTGTCCTGGTGCGCGGTGCTCATGATGATCGCGGTCTGAGGCCACTTGGCGTGGACCTGCTCCGCCAGCCACAGCCCGTCATGCTCGGGCATCGACACGTCGCAGAGCAGGATCTCGGCGGGGTCCGTGGCCATCACCTCCAGCGCCTCCGCGGCGCTGCCGACGTCCCTGACCCCATACCCCCAGTCCCGCAGCATGCGGGTGAGCAGTATCCGGATCCCCTGCTCGTCGTCGACGACGAGCACCTTTTCACGCCGTGCGACTTGTCGTGGTGTCATAGGCTGGCTACCTGTTTTTCGAAGCTTTGGGCGCGCATCTTTAGCTGTGCGCTGGCGTGAACCCCGCACAGGTGCACGGATCGGCGCTCAGGCGTAGCCGAACAGCGGCGGGAATGCCATGACGACGAGGGCGGCCCAGGCGGAATAGACGGGCAGGTAGGCGATCTGCCACCGCTCGAGCGCGGCGAACGGCCTCCCGCCCCGCAGGAACTGCACGTAGAGCCAGGCCGACCCCGCCAGGTTCACCAGCAGGATGAGGTTCTCGCCGAGCGCGGCCACCCGGTTGGGCGTGAAGCCGAACGCCGAGATGCGGGACGCGATGGCCGCCAGCGCCACCGCGTCCACCACGAGGGCGCACGCCACGAGCAGCAGCTGCAGCCGGTCGAAAAAGTCGGGCGGCGCCAGCGGATCGCGCGCCGACGCCGCGTAGAGCACGAGCCCCACCACCACCGCCAGCAGCAGATCGAAGGCGATCAGGACCTCCCGCTCCACGTTGATGGGGCTGCCCGTCCACGCCATCGTGGCCAGAAACGCGAGGAGCAGAATCGTGAACAGCGGTGTGAACAGCCTGGTCAGCACCGGTGCCATGTTCTCGATGACGCTTTGCTTCGCCTCCACCAACCAGGATCCGATGATGACGGCCCCCGCCGCCCCGCACGGGATCAGCCAGCCCCCGATAAACCACCCAGGGTTCATATCGATGGCTTGGAACATCATCACGGTAAAGCCGGTGAGGACGCCGCCGCCGAGGGCGATGAGCACGTAGTAGATCGCCAGCTCGCCCGAGAACCGGACGAAGTTCATGCGCCCACCATCTTCGAACCAGCGGCCTCGGACATACGCGAAGCCGACGGCCATCCACAGGGCTATCGGCAGGTGCAGAATGGTCAGCACCTCAGTGTCGCTGCCCTTGGGCGCGTTGTCGACGACAACAGTCTCCCACGGGAAGACGTTGGCGAACACTGCCCCGGCCGCGAAGGGCAGCGCGAGCCAGAGGCCGCGTACAACGTCCCACCCGCGCTTCCACATGAAGTAGACAGTGAGCAGCGGGAAGACGAACAGACTGGCGTTGCGGAAGTAGAAAGGCGGCACTTCTTCATCAGGGCTGAGCGGAAGACCGAACAGCGCAGGCAGCTTGACGGCCAACGCCGCGGCGACGGCGAGCGCCAGGACGACGAGCACTTCCCTGCGCGTCGCGTCGGCTGGACCGGCAGTGGTCTCGGGCGCCATGACCAGCTGCTTCCACAGCCGGTCCGAGTGCTCGCGCGCGAACTCGCGCGACAGCGCGTCGAGGCTGCCCATGCGCTTGACCGCGACGAGAAAGGCTTCGTCGCCCGCCAGCCCCGAATCGGTGAGCACCGCGAGCTGGTCGCGCAGGTGCGCCTCCAGCTCGTCCACGTCCGGGCCGTTGATGGCGCGCCGGCGGCGCAGATAGGCGCGCCATTGCGCGATCTGATCTTCGAGCGGGGCGCGTTCGCCGGGGACCATCATACGGTGCACGCCGTCATCCAGATGCCCCGGAGCGTCGTATCCACCACCCGCCACTGCTCGCGCTGGGCCGCGAGCTGCGCGCGCCCGTCTTTCGTGATGCGGTAGTACTTGCGCCGGCGGCCGGTGTCGGACTCGCCCCATTTGGCCGCGACAAGTCCCTGGCGCTCGAGCCGGTGAAGCACGGGGTAGAGCATGCCGTCGGTCCACTCCAGGTGGCCGCCCGAGAGCTCGGTCACGCGCTTGATGATCGCGTAGCCGTAGCTGTCGCCTTCGGCAAGGATGGCGAGCACGAGCGGGGTGGCGGAGGCGGCGACGAGGTCCTTGCCCAGCTCCATACATAGAAGCTTATACCTTGTGCTTCTATGTATGTCACCGCGGCCCGGACCGTGCCGGACGCCTTGTGCGCCCGCGCCGGCGGTGACATCATGCGCGCTCCCCCCGGGAGACAGCCGTGGCTGCGATCGGCCGACCGAAAGACGTCATTCTCTTCGTGCACGGGTTCGGCAGCTCCTCCAGGTGCTGGACGCCGATGCTGGAGCTGCTGCAACGGGACGACCGCGTCGCGTCACGGCACGAGTTCGTCACCTGGGACTATCCGACGAAGTGGGTGGAGCTCAACCTGCTCGGCCGGATCCCGCGCCTCCAGGAGATCGGCCGATCGCTCGCGGAGGAGATCGATTCCCCGCGCTACCGCGGGCGCCGCCTGACGCTCGTCGGGCACAGCCAGGGCGGGCTGGTGATTCTGAGCTACATCGCCGCGGCCCTGACGAGCGGCGAAGGGCCCTCGCTGCGCCAGGTCGAACAGGCGATATTCTTCGCCACCCCCTGCGAAGGCTCGACGACCGCGATCAACCTGCGGCGCCTGTTCTCGAGCGTCTTTGCCAATCCGCAGGAAATGACGCTTCGCGTGCTCAATCCGGACGTGTCGGACCTGCGCGACATCATCCGGAAGCGCGTGGTGAGCGCGAGCGCCGACTCCGCCGTCTCGTGGCGGGTCCCCATCCACGCCTTCTGCGGACTGGAGGACAACATCGTGCCCGAGGCCTCCGCCCGCGGCGTGTTCGACAACGTCAAGGAGGTGAAAGGCACCCACTTCTCCATCATCCAGCCCCCGAACGTGGCGGATCCGCGCTACGCCGAGTTCGTGGAGCTGCTGCTCGAGCCGGGCGGCCATACGCACCGCTTCGATGTGGACACGTACGAGTGCGTCGTTCGCGTGGAACCGAGGGAGCCGCAGAGCGTGCAGACGGCCAGCCAGATGAACCCCCGCACGGTGACCTTCGACAACTACGCCACCGTGACACGCACGGTCAGGTTCTCGCCGGCGAACCGGTGCAGGGACAGGTTCAAGATTCACTACTACACCCGCAAGGAGGGCTATGTCGTCGGCCACGAGAGTCATCCGAACGAGGCGTCACCCGCCGATATTGGAAAGGGGGAAGACACGGGCACCTCGTATGAGTTCGCGTTCACGCCCGACGCCGGCAGCGAATACCGTTCACGGGTGGAGGTGTACAAGGGGTTCGACGCCGGTCATCGCGACCTTCACTTCCACCTCGGCAACGACAGCCGCTATCGCCGTCTGGCGTATGTGCTCGATCTGTCCGCGTACATGGGTGGCCGGTACGTTGTGACGAAGGGACCGCACCTCTATGCGGAGCCTGTGGATGTCGGGCATGGCGAGTTGTGCAGGCAGCGCGGCGCCAGGGATCCGCTGGAGCCGGTGTCGCGGACGCCGGACGGCATCTTCCGGTGGGAGCTCGAGGACATCGAACAGGGGGTCATCGATATCGTCTGGGATGTCGCCAGCATGAATTCCGCGTCCGGCGTGGTGGCGCCCATGGCGGCCGCAGAGGTTCCGGGTGGACGCACCGATCCTTCATCTCGGTAACACCGAGACCGCCATCGTCGGCTACGGATCGCTGCTGTCGGTCGCCAGCATCAGCGGCACACTGAAGCGTGAGTATGACGGCCCGTTTGTCCCCTGTCACGTGGCCGGATGGCGGCGCACCTGGGACGTGTGGATGCCGAATGAGGCGTTCTATTACCTCGACGGCGCGGACCGCATCTACCCTGACAAGGTCGTGTACCTCAACGCCCGGCGGAGTCCCGGCACCCGGATGAATTGCGTGCTCTTCGTCGTGCGCGGCGCGGAGCTCGATGCGATGCACCGGCGCGAGTGGGTCTACGCGCCTGTCGACGTCAGCCTCGATCTGCGGGGCGTCCGCCTCGACGGAGGCACAGCCCTGATGTACGTCGGGAAAAAGGAGCACCTGCTGCCGCAGACCGCGACGCGCCGCGAGGCCGCCGTTCGCCGGTCGTACCTGGCCATCCTCGAGCAAGGGCTCCAGCAGGCCGCGGCGCCGTTTCGCGCGGAATTCGACGCCACCAGCGATCCGGTGCCCACGCATCTCGTGGTTGAAGACAGGCTCGATCCGGATCGGTTGTCCGGCTGACGAGCTGCGCTGGCACCAACCGTGCGTCCTCAACCGGCCTGTCGAACGTCGTGCGCCAGGCGGTGTCGGGGCGCGCGGTGGGCTTCCAGCTGGATGGGACGGTCGGCGTTGATGCGGGGCGCTTCGGCCAGCCCACCTTCGGCCCGATGCTGCTCGTCCGCGGCCAGATCCAATAAGGCGGGTCCGCTTCGCGGAACCCGCCCTACTACGAACGGGTGGGTAGGCCGGGTTCCGCGAAGCGGACCCGGCTCACGTAACCTTTCAACCGTCCACCGGTCTTAACCTGTAGCACTGTGACCGACGAGGACCTGATGCTCGCCGTGCGCGCCGGCGACCTCTCGCGGCTGGCGCCGCTCTTCGAACGGCATCACCGCCCGCTGTTCGACTACCTCGCGCGGATGACGGGCAACCGGCCAGCGGCGGAAGACCTGGTGCAGGAAGTCTTCGTGCGCATCCTGAAATACCGCTCCACGTTCCGCGACACCAGCCGCTTCCACGCCTGGGCCTTCGGCATCGCGCGGAACGTGCGGGCCGACTATTTCCAGGCCCGCCGCATCCGCGAGACGGCGCTGGACGAGGCGCCCGAAACGGCCAGCGGCGAAACGGACGCCGCGGACGCGTTCGAGGCGAATCGCCAGGCCGCGCGCCTCCGCCGGGCGCTGCTCCTGCTGCGGGAGGACCAGCGCGAGCTGATCGTGCTCGCGCGCTACCGCGGCATGAAGTACGAGGCGATCGCCGAGCTCCTCGGCGTGGAAGCCGGCACGGTGAAAACGCGCATGCACCGCGCGGTGAACGAGTTGAGAAGGATCTTCCTGAGATTATCGGAGAACCAGTCATGCAGTGTGAAGCAGCCCGAGAACGGCTTGTTGATGGTCTGACCGGCGCCTCGCCGGACGAGCGGGCGGACGTGGAGCGGCACCTGGCCGAGTGCGAGGCCTGCCGGGCCGAGGCCTCCTCGCTGACCCATCTCTGGGACACGCTCGGCGCCATCGAGTCACACGGTCCGGACGCCGCGGAGACGCTGCGGATGCGCGGACGGCTGGATGCGCTCCTCACCTCGCACGATGCCGGCCGGGCGTCCTGGCGCGCGCGCTACGCGCTCCAGCCGGTGGCGGCGATCGTCGTGCTCGCGGTGGGGCTGGCGCTCGGGATCGGCCTCGGGATTGGAATAGCCCGCTACACGGCGGCGCCGCCCTCGCCGTCATCCGAGATCGACGTGATGCGCCAGGAGCTCCAGGACCTGCGCCACATGGTCACCCTCTCGCTCATGCAGCAGCAGTCGGCCACCGACCGGCTGAAGGGCGTGAGCTGGAGCGGCCAGATCGACGCGCCGCGCAACGACATCGTGCAGGCGCTCCTCGACGCGCTGGCGAACGACCCCAACGTGAACGTGCGGCTGGCCAGCCTCGACGCGCTCGAGCGCTTCGCGGATCGCGACGTCGTCCGGCGCGCCACTGTTGACGCGGTGCAGACGCAGATGTCGCCGCTCGTCCAGATCGCGCTGATTGATTTCATCGTGAAGACGGGCGAGCGCAACTCGCTCGACGTCCTGAAACGGATCGCCGGCGACCCGCAGGTCCACGAGGCGGTGCGCGCCCGGGCCACGTGGGGCGTCCGCATGCTCGGGTAGGAGAGAAATCGTGATCAGGTTCCGCATTCTTCCCTGTCTCGCCTTCACCCTGGCCTGCTCCGCGGCGGCGGCGAGCGCCGCTGCCGCGCAGACGCAGGGCGGCGACCAGGTGGTCGTCCCGCTCACCGACCCGTCGCGGCCGGCCGTGCTCACGGTCAGCGCCTTCGCCGGCAACATCGTCGTGCGCGGTACCAACCGCCGGGATGTCCTGGTGCGAAGCTCCGGCCGGCGCGACTCGAGGGGACGCCGCCAGCCCGAGCCGCCGCCGCCGGGCATGCGCCGGCTCACCCCTGACGGCGGCTTCAACGTGGAAGAGCGCAACAACGAAGTGTCGGTCGAGGACCCGTCGTGCGCGGGAATGCTGCTGAACGGGAATCCGAACCCGAATCCGAACCCAAATCTGAATCCGAATCCGAAACCCGGGAGTCCGGAGTCGGCGTTCATCCCGCGCGTGCTGAAGAACCTGCCCTGCGGTCCGATGTTCGCCAGCGTCGACTTCGACATCGAGGTGCCGCTGAGAACGAACGTCAAGCTCTCGACCGTGATGGGCGACATATCGGTGACCGGCGTGGAGGGCGTCCTGGAGGCGAACAGCATGAACGGCGACCTCTCCTTCGCCGGCGTCGCCGGCTCGGTCGTCGCCCACACGGTCAACGGCGACGTCGAATCCGTGCTCACGCGGGCCGACGCGGAAGCGCCGATGGCGTTCACCACGCTCAACGGCGACGTAGACGTGACGCTGCCCGCCGCGGTCAAGGCCAGCCTGAAGCTCCGCACCGACAACGGCGACGTGTTCACCGACTTCGACATTCCCGCCGGCCCGCCGCGTCCCGCGCCGCGCGGGAGGCGGCAGGGCGACGGCCGGTTCCGCCTGGAGGTCGAGCGGGCGATCCGCGCCAATCTCAACGGCGGCGGGCCCGACATCGAGCTGCGCAGCTTCAACGGGCGGGTGTATCTCCGCCGGGGCAAGTAGCGCGGAACCAAAGCGGGGGCAACCTCGTAGTCACAACCGATCGGAGTCACTCACGATGCATAAGGCATGCACGGCGGAGCTTTGCGCGCTATTGCTGGCAGCCGCAGTGGCAAGCCCGGCCGCCTCCGCCAAGGTCGGG
>Ga0209640_10002429_pt1 | contig 16212 bp, 9 predicted proteins | sample RifCSP10_1_FD_184018 | JGI IMG/M metagenome (GOLD analysis project Ga0209640, IMG submission 184018) | Soil microbial communities from Rifle, Colorado - Rifle CSP2_sed 10_1 (SPAdes) (version 2) | ecosystem: Environmental > Terrestrial > Deep subsurface > Rock core/Sediment | place: Rifle...
GGCCCTGCCAGCGCGTGGCAGATCGCGCCGGCGGCGCCGACTCTCTCCGGCGCGCCGGGGCGGCGATTGCTGGCAGGGCCGGCGGGGCAGGCGCTGAGCCTGGTGAGCAAGCAGCGCTTCGCTTCGCCGGCGGAGTACACGCTGGCGTTCCGCCTCAAGCCGACGCCAGCCGGCGGGGCGAGCGTGAGCTTGCAGATGGCCAGCGGCGAGCGGCTGGACAAGGCGCAGGGGCACCTGGCGTTTTCGGTCTCGGCCGCGGCGGGGCAGCAGCAGGTCAACTACAGCGCGTCGGTGCAGGGCGGCACGGCCGCGGCGGTCAACGGCGCGCTCTACTTCGAAGCCGTGGCCGAGCGCAGCCTCGCCTGGCCGGAGGAGCTGCGCCGGATCGTCGAGGCGCAGATAGCCGGGGCGCCGAAGGTCGAAGAGACGCTCTTCACGGTGCGCTGCACCGTCGAGCCGACGCGCTTCCGGGCGTGGCTCAACGGCCGGTTCCTCAGCGAGATCTCCCTTGAGCCGGGCGTCGCTTCAGACGGCGTGGTCAAGCTCCAGGTCTCGCCCAACGCGGAGCTGCTATCGGTGCGGGTCCGCCCGCTGGATCCGCTCGACAGGCGGTGGGAGCCGCTGTCGATCGACGGGCACCTCACGGCCTCGACTATTGCCGGCAAGCGGATCGACCGTAGCTCCCTGGCTTCGGGCTCATCGGCGGGGCGGCTCACGCCGATCGCCGGCGTGCCGTTCATGTTGCCGGCGCCGTCGGCCGAGGGGAGCGACCACATCGACGTCGGCGCGAGCTGGACGCGCTTCGGCGCGCTGCCCGGCTACATCGCCGCCAACTTCGGCCCGCTCGGCGGCCGGTGGATCTCCGCCGACCGCATCGACCCCTCGCGCCTCGCGATGTACGTGCCGCGCGGTCGGTACAAGGCGCTGCACCTGATCGCCGCCGCCGACGGCGAGGAGGACAGCGTCCCCATCGTGACCGCGCAGTTCTACCGGCCCAACGCCGGCCACCCGATCAACTTCCCCGGCAAGGTGCCCGAACTGGGCGGCTGGGCCGGCGACGCCGAGGCGGTCGGCGTCACCACCGCCGACGGCCAGTGGACGAGGCTCTTCCACGTCACCATCCCGCTGGACCCCGACGCGTTCTCGTGGTTCTCCGATCTCAATCGCATCGGCCTGGAACTGACCAAGCAGGTGCAGTTCTACCGCGCCTACCCCGATCCGCAGGAGTTCAGTTGGCACGGCGCGGGCCTGCCCAGCTCGGTCCACATCTACGCCGCCACGCTCGAGCGCGTCGGCGCGGACATCGACGTCCAGCCCGACCAGTTCGGCCACGTCTGGACCGCGCCGGCGGCGCCGCGCTACACGGTCGAGCTGCGCAACGCCACCGGCGCGGCGACGACGGCCACGCTCTCCATCGAGACCCGTAGCGAGGACGGCAAGGACGTGACCCGGCAGGAGCGCAAGGTCGCGCTGCCCGCCGACGGCGCGACGGTTAAGGTGCCGATCACGCTCAAGCCGACGCGCTACGGCCTGCACGAGTTGGCGCTGACGCTCGCTTCCGGGGGCGGGGGCGGCGGCGGTCAGCAGGCGACCTACTACCGCAACTTCGCCTACCTGCACGAGGACACGCGCGAGCGCGGCAATTGGGAGCAGGGCAAGGGCTCGATCTTCGGCTTCTGGCCCTGGGGCGGCGGGCACGACACGCCCACGGCCGACAAGGAAATCACGGTGATGGCGGCCGCGGGCGCCGAGACCTCGACGGCAAACTACTCGCAGTCGCCGCCGGAGGTCCGGGCACTGGCCGAGAAGCACAAGTTCATCGGCGAGTCGGCGTTCCACGGCGGGCCGATGTACTTCACCGGCTTCTACTCCTGGTACCCGGGCGCTCCCAAGTGGGACCCGGCCGACCCGGAGGGCAACGGCAAGGCGCTGGTCGAGGCGCTGCGCAAGTACAAGGCCGAGCCCGGGCCAGTCAGCCGTCCGACCTACCTGCCCTTCTTCGCCGAGCCGCATATCGGCAACGTCACCACCGGCATCTGGCCCAGCCACTACGGCGAGGAATACACGCTCAGCAAGCCGGAACAGGCCGCGTTCCAGGACATGCTCGCCAAGTACCTTGCCGGCGCTCGCGCCATCCGCAAGGAGTGGCCGGACATCAAGCTCCTGCTGCCCTACGGCGACCCGATGAACGCGGCGGTGTTCCTCCGCCTGGCACCCGAGTCGCGCGATCTCATTGACGGCAGCGCGCTGGACCTGCCCGGCTTCGAGCGCCTGCCCGAGCAGCAGATCAACCAGGTCGTGCTCCACCGCATGTACCCGATCTTCAAGGACATCAAGCAGCACCTCGAAGACCCGTACTTCGTCCTGATCGAGGGCACGCACGTCTCGTCCAAGGACATCGACACCGACATGCAGGGCCAGGCCGACATCAGCATGCGCAACTTCCTCGTGCTGATGGGCTACGGCATCACCCGCTTCGCGAGCGGCAACTCGCCGTTCGACTGCGCCGACTACTGGGGCGAGAACCACTACGGCGGCGGCTGGAACACGCGCCTGCCCGTCACCATGCCCAAGCCCGCGTACGTCCAGTACGCCACGATCACCCGCAACCTCAACCGCGCCAACTTCACGCGATACGTCCCCACCGGCAGCACCAGCACCTTCTTTCAGCAGTTCAAGCGCTACAAGACCGGCGCGTTCGTGCACGTGCTCTGGACCGTGCGCGGCACGCGCCCGGTGACCATCGAAGTGCCCGCGGGAGTGACGCTGGAGTTGTACGACCGCAACGACAACGTCACCGTGCTGCGGGAGAAGAACGGGACGGTCACCTTCACGATCGACCAGTCGCCCCGCTATCTCCACGGGCTGACGAGCGACCCGCGGATCACGCTGGGCGCGAGCGACCACTCCGACGCCGCGCCCGGCAAGGAAAGCCGGAAGATCGCCAACCTCGGCGACGGCTCTTGGGACCTCGTGGCGGAGGAAGACCTGGAGTATGCCAGGAACCAGCCGCTGCAGATCAAGCGATTCCCGGGCAAGATGAGCGCCGCCGCGGCCAAAGCCCCCAAGGACCAGGGCGGCAGCGCCCTGGTGATCCATCTCGGCGAGCAGGAGAAGGACCGGGGAGTGATGCCGTTCTACACCACGCTCCAGCCGCGCAAGCCGATCCCGATCGCCGGCAAGGCCAGCCACCTGGGCCTGTGGGTGCACGCCGCCAGCGACTGGGGGCGCGTGGTGTACGTCGTCCGCGACGCCAAGGGCGAGAAGTGGGTCAGCGTCGGTGTCAAGGAGGGCTGGAACGGCGACGACATCCACGGCTGGAGTGCGTTCGGCTTCGACGGCTGGCGTTACCTGCGCTTCCAGCTTCCCGCCAGCGCCCCCTACGACAACTTCCGCGAACGCGGCACGAGCTGGTGGGGCTCCTACGGCGGCGACGGCGTCGTGGACCTGCCGCTGCGGCTCGAGAAGGTCATCGTCGAGCGCCGGCCCAAGGTGATCTACGGCAATGACCTCGTGCCCGCGAAACCCGACGACGTGTTCCTGGGCGACCTGTACGCCGAGTACGCCGGCGCCGCCGATCGCCGCGACGAGGCGATCCGCCTCTCGCGGCTGCGCATGCCCGCGCCTCGGGTGGCGCCGGAGCTGGCTAACCCGATCGCCGATTTGGCCAGGACCGGCGTGGGCGCGCCGACGAAGGTGCTCGGGGCGAGCGAGCTGAGCTACCAGTACGACGGCACGCGCTACCCCGTGGGCTTCGCGACCGTCGAGGGCGCCAAGGGTTACGACGTGTGGGTAAGCCCGTACCCCGACGGTCGCGGGGCGCTGAAGTTGGGCAAGGGCTGGACGGAGCCAGGCAAGCTCATCACGGGCCTACGCCCGGACATGGAGTTCTTCGTCTTCGTGGTGTACACCGACAAGGACGGGAACCTGTCGAAGCCCTCGCAGCCGCTACGGATCGTGCTGAAGGACCGGCGTTGATCGAACACCCGGGTTTTAGCCTCTCGGTGGTCCTGCGGTACTTTCTGTTACCCGCCACGGTGCTCGGACTCATCACCCTCTGGCACCTCCGGACGGAGCGGTCGCACCCCGGATGGCCTGTCCGCGGCGACCGGGCGGTCTGGTGGCTCATCTCTGCCTTTTGGGGCGTCTACGGGACCATGGGCGTGCTCCGCTATCTCGCCTACCGGACGACGATCCAAGACCTCGGCTTCTACGACCAGCGGATCTGGACGCTGTCCAACGTCTGGCCCTTCCCGTCGCCGAGTCAGATCGTCTCGACCTTTCGCCACTTCTCCCCGATCGTGGCGCCCCACATCCTCGCGTACAAGGTCTACGCGAGCGCGGCCGTGCTCATCGGGCTGCAGGTGGTCGCCGTGGGGTTGGGCGCCTATCCGGTGTACCACCTGGCGAAGCGGCGATTGGGTCCGGAGGCCGCCCTGGCCCTTGCGGCGGGATACCTCCTGTACCCCCCGGTCGTGTTCAACGTGCTCTTCGACTTTCACCCCGACCATCTCTTCATCCCGCTGTTACTCTTCGCGTTCTACTTCCTGGAAGTCGGGAATCCATGGGGCCTTGCCCTCTCAGGTGTGCTGATGCTCCTGGTCAAGGAATCCCTCGTGCCCACCGTGGCGGTCTTCGGCATCTACACGGCTCTGGTAAAGCGCCGGTATCTACTAGGCGCCGTCGTCGCGCTTGGGAGTGCGGTTTTCTTCTGGCTCGTGGTCATGCCGCGGTCTCCGGGTCTCTTTAAAACCGGCGGGACGGCAGAAAGCCATGGCTACCTCGGCGCGAGCCTCCCAGAGATCGTCGGCACCGTTCTCACCTCCCCCGGGGCCTGGCTTCCAGAGGTCGTCCAGGTCCCGAAGCTGAAGTTTCTCTTCCTGATGCTGGCGCCCCTGATGTTTTTGCCGGTGCTCGCCCCCAAACCGTTGCTGGTTGCCCTCCCGGGCCTGTTCATGACGCTTCTCTCGCGCGGACCGCACCAATACCAGATCTGGGCCCAGTACGCGGCACCCCTGATCCCGCCGCTGTTCGTGGCCGCGGTGTTCGGCGGCCAGCGGCTGATGGCCATCATCTCCGGCAACACCGCCAGATGGAGACGGATGGGCACCGTCCTACCGCTCTGGATAACAGGCGCGGCCCTCTACTTCAACGTGGTCTTCAGCCCATCTCCGCTCTCGACCACCTTCTGGCTCGGGGAGCCCGAGCGGCTGCGCTGGTCCTACCACTTCCGGGCGGTTCTCCTCGCAGACCGAGATCGCGATATGCGCGAAGCGCTCCACCGCTACGTGCCGGCGGACCCTGACGTGATCGTCGCGTCGCAGAACAGCGTCAACTCGAGCCACCTGGCCCATCGACACCTGTATGCGCCGTTTCCTTACGCGACCGCCGCATACGTCGTCGTGGACGTGAAACGGCCACTGTACGTGAATGACCGGATCGATGCCGGGGCCTTCGAGGCGGAACTGGAACAGCTGCGGCGCGACCGACAGGTCCTCTACCAGTCCGACGGATTCCTGATTTTTGGCCCCAAAATCCCTCGAACGAGGCCGTAAGTCTTCCCCGATGAGTCTCCTGGGCAGGGTTGGGCCAGACCATCCTCGTGGTTCGGGCCAGCGATGTTGACTTTACCAGGCCGGTGCCGCTATTGTACCTGATTGTACCTGCTGGTCTTGGTCCGCATAGGTACAAAGGCTCCCTGAACTGCGAGGTTACAGCGTGACGGTAACGGCGCGACTGAGGGCACGCGGGTTCTGGCCTTTTCGTCGCCGCTCCATCATCGGCCGCGCAGTTCCAGCTCACCTCCCGGAGAACGCACGAGGTGGTTTGAAGGGTCCGCTCGACGCGCGTGGTCTGACGCGCCCGTCCCGGAAGTGAGCCCGTCCCGGTGACAGGAGATCCTATGGTGGAGCAGAGGGAACCGGAGCTGATGGATCAACTGCTGGCCCTTTGGCGCTGGAAGTGGTTGATCTTGATCGGAACGCTCGGAGCGGTCGTCGCGACGACGGCCATCGCCCTGCGCGAACGGGCCCGGTACGAGGCCTCGGCCATCCTCGTCGTCACGCCGTCGAAGATATCGATCGCCGAGAAGGGGTTGGTGGTCACGCCGGATACCTTTGTCGGGATCATCCGGAGCTCCGGCCTCGCTGCGCAGGCGCTGCAGCGCTTCGCCCTCGACCGGCCGCCCTACGACCTGACGATCCACCGCTTCCTCTCGGAGAGCGTCCTCGTCAAGTCGCCGAAGGGGACGACCCTCATCACGCTGACGGTGACCCTGCCCGAGCCCAAGATCGCCGCCGAAGTGGCGAACTTCATCGCGCAGGGGGCGACGGAGCTGATTGCGCAGCTCAATCAGAGCGATGCGGTCTCCAGCCGCGACTACATCGAGCGGGAGCGGGCGAAGGCCAGCCGGGAGGTCGAGACGGCGCGCATCGCGCTGCTCGACTTCCAGAGCACCACGGCGCTACAGATCCTCCACTCGGAGCAGAAGATTCACGTCGATGAGAGGAATCGGTTGGCAACGCTGCTGGCCATCATTGCCACGGAGCAGGTGGGCCTCCGCACGGCGATCGCGGAGCGATCGGCGGCGCTGAAACGGCAGGATCGCTTGATGACATTGCGCAAGGAGGTTGTGGTCGATCCCGCAATGCTCGCGGAGTTACTCGGGCGCAGCGGCGGGCCCCCTGGGGACGCGTCGCGGCTCGAGCTGAGAAGCGAGGAGATCAACCCGATCCACGAGTCTCTGCAGCAGCAGCTCATCGGTGACGAGATCGTGCTGGCCGAGCGCGACAGCACCCGTCACGCGAGCGAGCAGCGGCTGAAGGAAAACGACCGGAGGCTGGTCGAGCTGGAATCCAGCGTGGCCAAGGCCGAGACCACGCTCAGCGAGCTGAGGCGGCGGTACAACGTGGCCAGCGAAGCCTACGCCTTCCTCAGCAGGCGCCTCAACGAGGCAGTCATCTCTGTGGCCGCACAGGCGACCGACCTCAAGCTCGTCGATCGCGCGGTGCCGCCCGAGACGCCGGTCGGCAGCGGGGTACTCGTGAAGGCGGCCGTCGCCGCCGTCGTGAGCGTCGTGACCCTGTTCGTCCTGGTCTTCTTCATCGACTACGTCCGGCAGGCCCGCCCTCGCCGGGTGGACCTCTCCGTAGCAGTCTCGAACGGCTGATGGAGACCGGGCCGGGCGCCGCCGTGGCTGTCGTCGGCACCGGCTACTGGGGACAGAACCTCGTCCGCAACTTCCACGAGATCGGCGCGCTCGAGACGGTGTGCGACGCCGATCCAGCGCGCCTGGACGCCGTCGGGCAGAAGTACGGTTCCCGCACCTCCGCGAGCTATGCCGACGTGCTCGCGGACTCACGAGTGACAGCGGTAGCGATCGCGACGCCGGCCGAGCTGCACGCCTCGATGGTGCGGGACGCGCTCGAGGCCGGCAAGGACGTGTTCGTCGAGAAGCCGGTGTGCCTGTCGGTGCGCGAAGGCGGCGAGCTGCTCGCGCTCGCGCGCCTCAAGGACCGCATCCTCATGGTCGGCCACCTCCTCTGGTACCATCCGGCCGTTCTCGCGCTGAAGGCGCTCGTCGCCGCGGGCGAGCTGGGGCGCATCCAGTACGTTTACTCCAGCCGGCTGAACCTGGGACGGATCCGCCGGGAGGAGAACATCCTGTGGTCGTTCGCGCCGCACGACATCTCGATCATCCTCGGTCTCGTCGGCGAGATGCCGGAGTCGGTGCAGGCCCAGGGCGGCAACTACCTGCACTCGAAGATCGCCGACGTCACCGTGAGCCTGCTGTCGTTTCCCAGCGGCGTCAAGGCACACGTCTTCGTCTCCTGGCTCCACCCCTTCAAGGAGCAGAAGCTCGTCGTCGTCGGTGACCGCGCGATGGCCGTCTTCGACGACGTCGAGCCGACGGAAAAGCTGCTGCTCTACGCCCACTCCATCGACTGGAAGAACCAGGTGCCGGTGGCGTTCAAGGCCGAGGCCCGGCGCGTGCCCTTCGAGTGGACGGAGCCGCTGCGGGAGGAATGCCTGCACTTCGTCGAGTGCGTTCGCACGCGGGCGCGCCCGCGCACCGACGGGGAGGAGGGCTTGCGCGTCCTGCGCGTGCTTGAGCAGTGCCAGGAATCGCTTGAGTCTGCGGCCGGCGTGCCGCCGTCTGCCGTCGCGGTGGAGCGGCGCTACACGGCGCACGAATCGGCGTTCATCGACGAGGACGTGGAGATCGGCGACGGCACGACGATCTGGCACGTCTCGCACGTCCTGCGCGGCTCGCGCATCGGCAAGGACTGCCGCATCGGCCAGAACGTCGTCGTCGGGCCGAACGTCACGATCGGCGCCGGGGTGAAGATCCAGAACAACGTCTCGGTGTACGAGGGCGTGACGCTGGAAGACGCGGTTTTCTGCGGGCCCTCGATGGTCTTCACGAACGTCCACAATCCGCGCAGCGAGATCCGCCGGATGGACGAGCTGCGGCGGACGCTCGTGCGCAAGGGAGCGAGCCTCGGCGCCAACTGCACGATCATCTGCGGGATCACGATCGGGCGGTACGCGTTCGTGGGTGCCGGGGCGGTGGCAACCCGCGACGTGCCGGACTACGCGCTCGTGGTCGGCAATCCGGCGCGGATCGTCGGCTGGATGTGCGTCTGCGGGGTCCGGATGAAGCTCGATCGCAGGGCCGGCGAGTGCCCGGCGTGCGGCCGCCGCTATCGCAAGACCGGCAAGACGCTCGACCTCCTGGAACCGACCGCCAAGCGGAGGCGCGCATGAAGGTGCCATTGCTCGATCTCGACGCCCACCATGCGCCCATACGGGCCGAGCTGCTCGAGGCCATGGAGCGGGTGCTCAGGGGCAATGCCTTCATCCTCGGGCCCGACGTCACGAAGCTGGAGGACCGCGTGACCGGCTACTGCGGCGCCGCGTTCGGCGTCGGCGTCTCCTCCGGCACCGACGCGCTCCTCGTGTCGCTGATGGCGCTCGGCGTCGGCCCGGGCGATGAGGTCGTCACGACGCCCTACTCATTCTTCGCGACTGCGGGCACCGTCGCACGCCTCGGCGCGACGCCGGTGCTCGTGGACATCGACCCGGCGACGTACAACATCGACGCCAAGCGCATCGAGGGCGCCATCACCCCGCGCACGAAGGCGATCCTGCCCGTGCACCTGTTCGGGCAGTGCGCCGACATGGAGCCGATCATGCGGGTGGCGTCGCAGCACGGCCTACCCGTGATCGAGGACGCCGCGCAGGCGATCGGCGCCCGCTACGCCGACGGCCGCTGCGCCGGCGCCATCGGCCTCGCCGGCTGCCTGTCGTTCTTTCCGAGCAAGAACCTCGGCGCCCTTGGCGACGCCGGCATGGTGGTGACGAGCGACGCGCAGCTCGCCGACCGCGTGCGCATGCTGCGCGCGCACGGCAGCCGCCCGAAGTACTACCACGCGCTGGTCGGCGGCAACTTCCGGCTCGACACGCTGCAGGCCGCCGCGCTCAACGTGAAGCTGAAGTACCTCGATGGGTGGACCGCCGGGCGCCGTGAGAACGCCGCACGCTACGTCGCGCTGTTCGGCGAGTCCGGGCTGACCGCGCGCGGGTTGGTCCGCCTTCCGGAGGCGGTGCACGCCGGATCCGGCGTGCCGCACGCCCACATCTACAATCAGTTCGCCGTGAGGGTGCCCGACCGCGATCGCCTCCGAGCACACCTCGCCGCGGCGGGGATCGGGACCGAGGTCTACTACCCGGTGCCGTTCCACCTGCAGGAGTGCTTCCGCGGCCTCGGACACGGGCCGGGCGATTTCCCGGAAGCCGAGCGGGCCGCCGCGGAGTCGCTCGCGCTGCCCATCTACCCCGAGCTGACCGCGGAGATGCAGCGCCACGTCGTGGACAGCGTCCGCGCTTTCTATGTGGGCTGAGATGCCCCACGGCGTGGCGCCTGTTCCAGCATCGCCGCCGTGCTGACGCTCTTCTTCAAGGACAGCGTGGTCTACGGCCTGGTCCGCGTGCTGACCAGCGCCACGGCGGTCGTGCTGATGCCGCTCTACACCCGGTGGTTGACCCCGGCGCACTACGGCATCGTCGATCTCGTGACCGTGCTCTCGACCGTCGTGCAGCTGCTCGCGACGCTCGAGATCGCCCAGGCCTTCGGCCGCTACTACGCCGACCCCGCGGCCGGCGCGGAGCGTGGCGCCTTCGCCTCGACGGCGCTGCTCTTCACTGTCGGCGGCTACGCCGTGTTCCTGGCCGTCGTGCTCTCCGCTTCAGGGCCGATCACCACAGCCCTGCTCGGTTCCGAAGAGCACGCGGGCGTGCTGCGGCTGGCGGCGCTCGCCATGGCGGCCGGCGGCGTCTTCACGCTCCTGCAGAACCAGTTGCGCTACGACCGGCGCTCGGGCGGCTATGCCGCCGCGAGCGTCGTCTTCAGCCTCACCTCGCTGGCGCTTGTGGCGCTGCTGCTGGTCGTCGCCCGCCTCGGCATTGCCGGCGTGTTCGTCGCGCAGCTCGTGGCCGGGCTCGCCGGCATCGCCACCGCGCTCGCTCTCACGCGCGGCGTGCGGTGGCGCTTCGACGTCGCGAAGTGCTCGGCGATGCTGCGGTTCTCCCTGCCGCTCGTCGTCTCCAGCCTCGGCGTGTTCGTCGCGCTGTATGCGGACCGGCTGGCGATCAGCCGCCTCATGTCGCTCGCCGACCTCGGCGTGTACGCCGCAGGCGCCCGTATCGCCTCGCTCGTCGCGCTGGCGATGGCGGGGTTCCAGATCGCGCTGCCGCCGCTCATCTACCAGCGGCACGAGCGATCCGAGACGCCCGGCGAGATCGAGCGCGTCTTCCGCTGGTTCCTGGCGGTGACGCTGCCGTTGGTCCTATTCGTCGGGCTGTTCGCCGGCGAGGCGCTCGCCATCCTGGCCACCGCCGAGTACGCGGGCGGGCGGCGCGTCGTCTTCTTGCTCGCTGTCGCCTTCCTCGTCGCGAACATGTACATGTTCGCGCCCGGCGCCTGGATCGCCGGCCGGACGGGCTGCGTGGCGGCGATCAGCCTCGGCGGCGCCCTGTGCAACATCGTGTTGAACCTTGCGCTGATTCCCCGGCTCGGGATCCGGGGCGCCGCCCTCGCCACGGGGCTCAGCGCGCTGCTCTCGCTCGGCGGCTACGTCGCGGTGGGACAGCGCTGCTACCCGATCCCCTACCGGTGGGGAAGAGTCACCGGCGCCCTGGCGCTCGTGCTCCTCGTCGGTGCGGCCGTGGCGGCCTCGGCGCCGTGGACGGCGCTGCTCGGGTTCTGGGGCGACCTGCTTCTCCGCGGCGTGATCCTTGTGACCGTGTCGCTCGTGGCGGCCGTCCTCCTGCTCGGCGTGGACGAGTTGAGCGCGTCCGTCGGCAGCGCCCAGAGCCGCCTGCGCGGGCTCATCGCGGCCGGCTGAGGCGGCGCCGATGAAGATGGTCTTCCTCATCAACAGCCTCGAGGGCGGAGGCGCCGAGCGCGTCATCAGCACTCTCGCCGCCTACCTCGTGCGCGCTAAGCAGTGCGTGATCACCGTCGTCACGCTTCACCCATCCTCCTGCTGGTACGACCTTCCGCCGTCCGTCGAGGTCCGGCACCTCAGGACCGGCACCCTCTGCGTGGGCCCCGGCAAGGTGCTCGCCATCCCGCTGCTCGCGCTGGAGTTCGCGCGGCTCCTGCGCGCACTCAGGCCCGACGCGACACTCAGCCTGCTGGTGCGGTCGAACCTGGTCCACCTGCTCACCCGGTGGTTCGGCAACCGCTCGAAGATCTTCATCTCCGAGCGCTGCGACTCGATGGGGCCCTACTCGGGCCGCGGGCTGCGCGACCGTGTCATGCGCCTGCTGATCCGGCGCCTCTATCCGCGCGCCACGGGCATCATCGCGATCTCCGAGGGCGTGAAGGACAGCCTGGTCAAGCTCGGCGTGCCCGGCGGGCCGGTGGTGCCGATCTACAATCCGCAGGACGTCGCCGGCGTCCAGCTCAAGAGCCGCGGATCCATCGACGCCGACGTGGACCTCGGCCCGCCGGGCGCGAAGCGTCTGATCGCGGTCGGGCGGCTGGTGGACCAGAAGGACCACCGCACGCTGCTGCGGGCGCTGAAGCTGATCCGTGAGGAGATCGACGCGCGGCTCATCGTGCTGGGCGACGGCCCATTGCGCGACTCGCTCAAGGCCTACGCGGAGAGCCTCGGCGTGCTCGATGCCGCGTCGTGGCTCGGGTGGCGCAGCAACCCGTTCGCGATCATGGCGCGCTGCGACCTCTTCGTCTTCACCTCGAAGTACGAAGGCTTCGGCAACGTCCTCATCGAGGCGATGGCGTGCGGGCTGCCCATTGTCAGCACCGACTGCCCGAGCGGTCCCCGTGAGATCCTCGACGACGGCCGCTACGGCGCCCTCGTCCCCGTCGGCGACAGCGACGCGGTCGCCCGCGCCGTCACCAAGATCCTTCTCGACAAGCCGCTCTACGAGGCGCTCCGGGGGGGCGGCTACGAGCGCGCGGCGCAGTTCGACGTGGGCCTCATCGGGCCGAAGTATCTCGAGATCGTGGGCCAGGCCCGATGAGGGAGCGGGACGCGCAGGTCGTCGCGGACTTCGGACGCCAGTGGGAGCGATTCGATCAGACCCCGCTGACCAAGGCCGAACTCCTCGAGATCTTCCAGGCGTACTTCGCGGTTTTCCCCTGGGACCGGTTGGCGCCGGGAGCCGTGGGCTTCGACCTCGGGTGCGGGAGCGGGCGGTGGGCCAGGGTGGTCGCGGGGAGGGTCGGCACGCTGCACTGCATCGAGCCGTCGGAGGCGCTGGAAGTCGCGAAGCGCAACCTCGTCGACCACCCGAACTGCGTGTTCCACCGCGCGGGCGTCGAGAACATCCCGCTGCCGGAGGCTTCGGCCGACTTTGGCTATTGTCTGGGCGTCCTGCACCACGTTTCCGACACCGAGGGTGGCATCCGGGCGTGCGTGGCGAAGCTGAAACCCGGTGCGCCCTTTCTTCTCTACCTCTACTATTCCTTCGAGAACCGCCCGGCGTGGTTCCGGCTGCTGTGGAGGGCGAGCAACGCCCTGCGCCGCGGGCTGTCAGCCGCGCCGCAGCCGGTGAAGGTCGCCTGCTGTGAGCTCCTCGCGGCCCTCGTCTACTGGCCGCTGGCCCGGACCGCCCGCGTGCTCGAGCGTCTCGGGCACGCGGTGGAGCACCTGCCGCTGAGCGCATACCGGCGCCGCAGCTTCTACGTCATGCGCACGGACGCCCTCGACCGCTTCGGCACCAAGGTGGAGAAGCGCTTCGCGCGCGCCGAGATCCTCGCCATGATGCAGCGCGCCGGGCTGCGCGACGTGTGGTTCAGCAACCGCCCGCCGTACTGGGTCGCCCTCGGCTTCCGCGCGGCGGAGCGGCCGGCCGGGCAGCGGACGCCGGAATGATGGCCGACGCCTCGCTGGCGCGCGATTGGGCGGGATGGCTCGTGCTGGTCCTGTCGTTCCTCGCGATCGCGCTCGTGCGGGAGGCGCGCCGGAACGGGCGGGTGGCGCGGGCGCTCTTCGTCGTGCTCGCGCTGCACCATCTCGTCGCGCTGACCAACGCCTACCTCGTCACGACGCCGGGCGCGGACGCCGACGCGCAGACCTTCCAGCGCATGGCGTCCGAGATCGCGCAGGGCGAGGAGGAGCGCACGATCGGTACCGGGGCGCACGTGTACCGGCTGCTGCTGGCCTCCGTGTACAGGGTCTTCGGGGTGTCGCACCTGCTCGGCGAGGAGCTGTCGATCCTGGCGTTCCTTGCCTCGTGCGCGGTCCTGCTTCGCACGCTGCACCTGCTCGGGCTCTCGGAGCGTGCGCCCGCCCTCCTGCTCCTGTTCGGCGCCCTGCCAAGCATGGTGTTCTTCGGCTCGGTGACGCTCCGCGAGCCGTGGCAGATCCTCTTTCTCGTCGCGGCGATCCACGCGGCCCTACGGTACCAGCGCCGGCATCGCGCCGTCGATCTCACGAAGTTCGCCATCTTCGCCGTCGGCATGGGGATGTTCCACGACGCGCTGCTGATCTACGCGGCGTTCCTGGTCGGCGCGCTGGCCGTCTTGGCGATGCCGGGCGTCGGCGGTTCTCTGTACGGCCTGGCCCGCCGCGCCGCTGTCGCGGTCGCGCTCGTCGGTGTACTCGTGTCCGGCATGGCGCTGCTAGCGTCAACTGCTGGTGAAGGCCGCGTGTCGTGGTTGTTCACTACGGTATTCAAAGGTGATGTCGTGGAACGCCTCCAGGAGTATCGCGAGGGCGGAATCCGGGTGGCGGAGGAAGCCGAGGCCCGGACGACGTACGGGATCACCCTCGACTCGACGTCGTGGCAAACGATGGTCGCGACGACGCTCCCGGCGTTCGTCCTGTACATGTGGGCGCCGTTCCCGTGGCAGATCACGAACGCGCTCGATGTCTACGCCGTCGCGGAGACGGCCTGGCGGACGCTGCTGCTCATCGCCGCCCTCGTCACGTGGCGCCGCGCGTCCGGCGCCGAGCGCCGCTTCTACGGGTTCCTGCTGCTGACGTACGTGTCCATGGCGGCCTTCTGGTCGCTCGGCACGGTGAACTTCGGCACGGCGATCCGCCACCACACGCTCAGTTACCCCATCCTCGTGCTGATGGGGGCGCCGCGCGTCCTCGAGGCCTGGCGGTCGGCGCTCACCGCGCTGACGGCCCGCGCCGAGCGGCTGACCGGCGTTCGGGCGGGGTAGACGGACGGTGGCAAGCGGTGGACAATCGGAACGCAGCGCGCTGCGGCTGAGAGAATCGATGCCGGACAGCGCCGAACAACCCCACTCGAAGGAAAGGCGCGAATGGAGCTGAAAGACAAGCGGATCGTGCTGATCGGGGGCGCCGGGCTGGTGGGCTCCCACGTGGTGGACCAGCTCGCAAGGGAGTCGGTCGCCGAGATCGTCGTGTTCGACAACTTCGTGCGTGGCACCCGTGGCAACCTCGCGGAGGCGACGCGAGGCCCGAAGGTGAGGCTCGTCGAGGGGTCGATGACCGACCGCGACGCCCTGCACCGCGTGCTGGCGGGCGCCGACGGGGTGTTCCTGCTGGCGTCCCTCTGGCTCGGCGAGTGCGTGAACGACCCGAGGAGCGCCTGGGAGACAAACGTGCTGGGGACGTGGAACGTCGTCGAGGCGTGCCGCGACGCCGGCGTGCAGCGCATCGTCTACTCGTCGTCGGCGTCGGTGTACGGCAACGCGCTCGTCACGCCCATGACCGAGGATCACCCGTTCAACAACCGGACGACGTACGGCGCCACGAAGATCGCCAACGAGCAGATGCTGCGAGCCATGCACGCGCAGTCGAAGCTGCGGTACATCGGCCTCCGCTACATGAACATCTACGGCCCGCGGATGGATTACGAGGGCACCTACGTGAGCGTCATCATGAAGGTGCTCGACCGCATCTTCGCGGGCCAGCCGCCCGTGATCTTCGGCGACGGCACGCAGGTCTACGACTTTATCTACGTCGAGGACGTGGCCGAGGCCAACGTGCTGGGCATGAAGGCGGACTGCGCCGACGAGTTCTTCAACGTCGGCATGGGCGTGGGCACGACCATCAACGAGCTGGTGCAGACACTCCTCGAGCTGACCGGCTCGACGCTGCGCCCCGAGTATCGGCAGCAGGAGCAGAGCTTCGTCACCCACCGCATCGGCAGCACGGAAAAGGCCGAGAAGATGCTCGGGTTCCGGGCGCGGACGCCGCTCGGCGAGGGGCTGCGCCGCGTGATCGAATGGCGCAAGCGGCAGGCGGCGGGCTGAGGCGCCGTCGATGAAGATTCCGATCTCCAGGCCGTACTTCGGCGAGGAGGAGCGCCGGGCGGTGCTCGAGCCGCTCGAAAGCGGCTGGGTCGTCCAGGGCCCGAAGGTCGCGGAGTTCGAGCGGCGGTTCGCCGTCTACACGGGCGCGCCGTTCGCGCTCGCCACGACCTCCTGCACGACGGCGCTCCACCTCGCGCTCGTGGCCCTCGGCGTGGGGCCCGGCGACGAGGTCGTCGTGCCGGCCTTCACCTGGGTGGCGACGGCCAACGTGGTCGAGATGCAGGGCGCGCGTCCGGTCTTCGTCGACGTCGAGCTGGACACGTTCAACGTCGACGTGGCTCAGGTCGAGGCCGCGATCACGAGCCGGACCAAGGCGCTGATTCCGGTGTCGCTGTTCGGCGTCAGCGCGCCGATGGCACCGCTGCTCGACGTCGCCCGCAGGCACGGGCTGC
>Ga0209640_10002430_pt1 | contig 16211 bp, 11 predicted proteins | sample RifCSP10_1_FD_184018 | JGI IMG/M metagenome (GOLD analysis project Ga0209640, IMG submission 184018) | Soil microbial communities from Rifle, Colorado - Rifle CSP2_sed 10_1 (SPAdes) (version 2) | ecosystem: Environmental > Terrestrial > Deep subsurface > Rock core/Sediment | place: Rifle...
CGCGTGGGGATCCATCGGCGCGCCCCAGCATGCCATGAGCCGCAGCACTTCCTCGATGACCGGCCGGCTGCCCGCCACGGCTCCCCCGATCACGTCGCTGTGGCCGTTGAGGTACTTGGTGGCGCTGGTGATCACGACATCCGCCCCATGCTCGAGCGGCCGGAAGTTGATCGGGCTGGCGAAGGTCGCGTCCACCAGCAGGGCCACGCCCGATTCCTTGGCCAGGCGCGCGACCGGCGCCAGGTCGAACACCCGGATGGTCGGGTTCACCGGCGTCTCCAGGAAGATCGCCCGGGTGGTCTTCCGGATCGCGGCCCGCCAGGAGCGGGGGTGGGTGGGATTGACGTAGGTGATGTCGATTCCCAGCCGGCCGAACTCCTGGTCGAACAGCCGCGCGGTTCCGCCGTAGATCCAGCGGCTGGCCACCAGGTGGTCCCCGGGCCGAAGCACCGCCAGGTGGGCCATGGCCGTCGCTCCCATCCCGCTCGCCAGGAACACCGCGTCCTCGGCCCCTTCGAGGAGAGCGTACTTCCGCGCCAGGGTCAGCTGATTGGGGTTGTTTCCGTAGCGGGTGTAGACGACCTCGCGGTCCGACCCGATCGCGCTGACAAAGGTTGTGGACTGGTGGATCGGGGTGACGACGGGTTCCCGCTCCTGGCGGCGCTCCGGAACCCCGTGCACCGACGTCGTGGAGGGGCCGAGCCGCGAGCCCTTCATGGCAAGGCGGGCAGGGGAAGCGGGCGGAAGGTCCCTCCCGCCGCCTGGATCAGCCGCCGCAGCGCCAGCGACTGCAGCGCGTCGGCCGCCCGCTCCACCGTCCAGCCGAGATGGTCGGCCAGCCGCTTGGCGTCTCCGGCCCCGACTCGCTGGATCGCCTGGAATGCGACCGCCAGGTCGGGGCTCGTGCACCCGAGCAGCCGGGGCAGTCCCTCGCCCAAGGCCAGGGCCGCCACCGAAAGGCCGTGCCGCTCGAGCACCTGGCCGATCGCCTCGACGTGATTCTCGCTCACCCCGGCCAGCAGCACGTAGTGCTCCTCCTCACCGGCGACCCGGAGCAGGAGCTTTGCCACCACCTCGTCGGCGCAGCTGAAGTCCATCAGCCCGACGGCGGTGAAGTCGAGGAGAGTGGTCCGGTGGGGGGCGCTGCTGATGGTCGCCTCGATCCGGCACCGCAGCGCGGCCCCGGTCGAACGGGTGACCAGATCGGAGTAGGGGGTAGCGACGGTTTCGCGGAGCAAGGGCGCCAGGTCAATCCGCTGCATCATTGGGTGTCGCCCCCCTCCTGGGCCGGGATAGTGATCTGCACCTGGGATCCGGGGAAAAAGGGAAGCTGCTCCGCGAGCGACTGATCGTCATCCCAGGGTGGGATGATGGTGATGCGGGCCGTCCCGCTGCGCACCGAGATCTTCCCCTGCCAGCGACTAAGGTAATGACGAATGTGATAAAGTCCCTGGCCCCGGCCCGGGTCGCGGTAGCGGCTCACATTATGCATCAGGGCCATTTCCAGCGCCACGCCGTCTCCCCAGCGATCGCCGAACTTCGAAGCCTGGCTCTCCAGCGAGCGCCGGAACCCGATTCCCGCGTCGCTGACCGCGATGCTCACCACCTTGCGCCCCAGGCGCTTCTTCCAGAAGTAGGTCTGAACCGCGACCCAGCCCCCGGTTCCAGCGTGCTCCACGATGTTCTGGCAGACCTCCGACAGCGTCATCACGAACCGGACCGTCGCCTGGGGAGCCAGGTTGATTTCCGACGAGAGGATCCGCTGGGCCCGCTCCTGGATCGTTCCGACCACGTTGGTCACGTCGTCGAAGGCCCGGATCGGCGTGATCGGCAGCAGCACGTCCGACGGGTTGTCGAACGCCTTCTTCCGCACCGATCCGACGAGATCGAAGTACTCGGCCGCCCAGTGGAAGAAACCCATCCGCGACCAGTAGCTCTTGGCTTCGGCGCTTTCGGGCACCGCGAAGCGGGCCCGGGGGAGCTTGGCCTCGGCCAGGGCCTGTCCCAGGGTGAGCAAGGCCACCAGCCCGTACGGGCTGGCCCAAGTGGTGCCGTGGGCGTTGAGGAGGAACGGCTCGGGCGGCCAGCCGCCCAGGCCGGCCGCCACCTGGTCGAGGGTCCGGTCCTCCAGAGACGGCGGCAGCTCGATGACCCGCATCAGGGTGCGACCAGCTCGCCGCGAAGGTGCCGGGCCAGGCCGGTGGCGCCGCGAAACCGGGCGTTCCTCGCCGCCGCGCGGTGCCCGGCCCGGATCGCCTGCTCCAGCGGCTCTCCTGCCAGGAGATGCGAGAACACGGCTCCGCCGAAAACGTCGCCGCACCCGGTCGGATCCAGGGGCTCGGTCACGGCATCGGCCGGAATCAGCGCGGTCTGAATCGGACGGCCCGCCTGCCCGCCGGTCACGTACACCGCCCCCCTCTCCCCCATCGTCACGATCAGGGCCCTCACCCCCGCCGCCAGCATCGCCGCCGCCAGCGAAAGCGGGTCCGGCCCAAGCTGGTTCATCTCCTCCTCGTTGACCTGGATCAGGTCGAAGCATCCGAACCAGCTCGCGGCCTCAGGCAGTGGTTGGGGGACCCGGACTCCGTCTCCACCCATGCCCAGAAGCAGGGAGTGCAGGTCGGCGTAGATGAGCCCTCCGAAGCCGTGCCGGAGCGCCTGGGCGGTTCCGAGGCTCATTTCGAATCCCGAGATGAAGTTCAGGTACAGCGCGTCGAGCCCGGTGACCATGGGCCCGAGCTCGGGCCAGGTCCAGCCGGGCACCCCGCCCGACATCCGCTCGCAGCGCCGCTCGGCCGATTCGTAGTGGAGCACGACCCGGTTGTTCGGGGCCGGCACTTCCACGCACCGGGCTCCCGGCCCGAGCCGGCGGAGGGACGCCAGGAATTCCCGCGCCCTGGGGGCGAGATCCTGCCCGACCTTGATCAGAGGCACGATCCGCCAGGACGGCGGCAGCTCGGCATCGAGGCTGGCGAGGGCGTAGGCGATGCCGCCCCATTCCTCGACCGGCTCGCTCAAGGGTTCCCGGCCGTGGATCTCGTCCCAGACCAGGGAGCCCAGCACCCCCACCTCAGGCATGCTGGTCGAGCCAGGCCCGGGCCGCGCCCACTACGCCGGCGGTTCCGGGAAGCGCGCCGGGAACGATGCGGCAGGCCTCCACCGCGGGCCGGAAGGCCCGCCGGGCCACTTCGCGGCGCAGCGGAATGAACAGGTGGTCGCCGGCCCCGGTGACCCCGCCGCAGACCACCACCACCTCCGGATTCAGAATGTTGATCAGGTTGGCGATCCCGACTCCAAGATAGCGGGCCGTGTCGCGCACCAGCTCGTCGGCGAGGGCGTCGCCGGCGGCGACGGCTTCGAACACGATTTGCGCGGTGATCCGGTCGAGCTGGCCCTGGACCCGGTTGACCAGGTCCGAGGTTGCCCCGGCCTCGATCGCCTCCACCGCCCGCCGGGCGATGGCCGGCCCCGAGGCGTAGGCCTCGAGGCAGCCGTCGTTCCCGCAGCCGCAGCGCCGGCCGTTCACTTCGATCGTGATGTGGCCGATCTCCCCGGCCGCATCCGAGGCCCCATGCACCAGCTTGCCCCCGATCACCACCGCGCCGCCGATGCCGGTCCCGATCGTGAAGCACACCGCGCTGTCCGCTCCCTGCGCCGCACCCCGCCAATGCTCGCCCAGCATGGCGCAGTTGGCATCGTTGTCGAGGGCTGCGGCCAGCCCGAGCCCGCCCCCGATCCGGTCCCGGAGCGGCATGTCTTTCCACCGGAGGTTGGGGGTGAAGATCACCACCCCCCGGCTTCGATCCAGCGGCCCCGGCGACCCGATTCCGACGCCGATGATCTCCCCGGCCGGATCCTCCCTCCGGGCCGCGGCAATCACCCCCCGGGCCATCTCGAGGATCCGTTCGATGACCGCTTCGGGACCCTCGGGCGCCCCGGTCGGCTCGGTGACGAGCCCGCGGACCTGCCGGCCGTCTTCGCGCACCGCGCCGACGACCAGATTGGTCCCCCCGATGTCCACCCCGACGATCCACCTCATGGGCCCGCTCCGTGGAAGGCTATTCGACCTGCAATACGGCCAGGAAGGCTTCCTGAGGGATCTCCACCGCCCCGACCTGCTTCATCCGTTTCTTGCCCTCTTTCTGTTTTTCGAGGAGCTTCCGCTTCCGGGTTACGTCGCCGCCGTAGCACTTGGCGAGCACGTCCTTCCGGAGGGCCGAGACCGTTTCCCGCGCGATGATCTTCTGCCCGATCGCCGCCTGGATGATGACCTGGAAGAGCTGGCGGGGGATCAGCTCCTTGAGCTTCTCCGCCACCTTGCGACCCCATTCGTAGGCCTTGTCGCGGTGAATGATCACACTGAAGGCGTCAACCTGCTCCCCGTTGATGAGCAGGTCGAGCTTCACCAGGTCGCTCTCCCGGTAGCCCCCGATCTCGTAGTCGAGAGAGGCATAACCCCGCGACAGCGACTTGAGCCGGTCGTAGAAGTCGAGCACGATTTCCCCGAGCGGGAATTCCCACTGGAACTCCACCCGGGCGGGATCGAGGTAGTGCATCCCATGGTACACCCCCCGCCGCTCCTGCCCGAGCCGCATGATCCCCCCGATGTACTCCGCCGGGGCCATGATCCGGGCCTTGACGTACGGCTCCTCGATCCGCTCGATGCTCCCGGGATCCGGCAGGCGGGATGGATTCTCGACCACCTCCATCGTCCCGTCGGTCTTGCGGACGTGGTATTCCACGGTGGGGACGGTCGTGATCAGGCTGAGGTCGAACTCCCGCTGGAGGCGCTCCTGCACGATTTCCAGGTGCAGCAGGCCCAGGAAGCCGGCCCGGAACCCGAAGCCCAGTGCGGTGGAGGTTTCCGGCTCGTAGTGGAGGGAGGCGTCGTTGAGCTGGAGCTTCTCCAGGGCGTCCCGGAGCGCCTCGTACTGGTCCGTGGTGGTCGGGTAGATCCCGGCGAACACCATGGACTTGACCTCGCGGTAACCGGGCAGGAGCTCCGAGGCCGGATCGGCGGCATCGAGGATCGTGTCGCCGACGCGGGCATCGCGCACGTCCCGGAGGTTGGCGACGAGGTAGCCGACCTCGCCGGCCACCAGCTCCTCGCTCTCCCGCTGCCCGAGCTGGAGGTAGCCGACCTCGTCCACTTGGTAGTCGGTGTCGGGGTGCGACCCGAACCGGATCTGGGTGCCCTTTCTCACCCGGCCGTCCACCACCCGGATGCTGGGCACCGCGCCTCGGTAGCGGTCGAAGTGGCAGTCGAAGACCAGGGCCCGGAGGGGAGCCGCCGGGTCTCCCCGGGGCGCGGGGACCCGGGCGATGATCGCCTCGAGCAGCTCCCCGATGCCGGTCCCTTCCTTGGCCGAGACCAGCAGAATCTCCTCCCGGGTCGCCCCGATCAGGTTCATGATCTCCTGGGCCCGCCGTTCCGGCTCGGCCCCCGGCAGGTCGATCTTGTTCAGCACCGGGATGATCTCGAGCCCGGCATCCATCGCCAGAAAGAGATTGGAAAGGGTCTGGGCCTGGAGTCCCTGGCTCGCGTCCACGACCAGGATCGCCCCCTCGCACGCGGCGAGTGAGCGCGAAACTTCGTACGTGAAATCCACGTGGCCGGGGGTGTCGATCAGGTTGAGCTCGTAGCTCCGGCCGTCCCGGGCGGGGTACTGCATCCGGACCGCGTTCAGCTTGATCGTGATGCCCCGCTCCCGCTCCAGGTCCATGGTGTCGAGGACCTGCTCCCGCATCTGTCGTTTGTCGAGAGTGCCGGTGGCCTCGATCAGCCGGTCGGCGAGGGTGGACTTGCCGTGATCAATATGGGCGACGATGCAGAAGTTGCGGATCGGGGACTGCATTCTGAAAGATAGCTATCAGGCATCAGTTATCGGCCGTCAGGCGATAGCTTTCCCGAATGCGCCGCCCATCCCTCACCTCCCACGACGCTGAGATGGTTCTCGTCGCAACGATCTGGGGCGGCAATTTCAGTCTCAGCAAGCTTGCCATGGACCAGATTCCGCCGCTCGCTTTCAGCGGCCTGCGCTTCGCCTTCGCCAGCGTCCTGCTCCTGCTCGTCGCCCGGCGGGTCGGGGTCCTGACCCCGCTTCCCCGCCGGACTTTCTGGGGACTCGCCGGCCTTGGCGTCGTCGGCAACACCCTGTATCAGACCGCGTTCATGACCGGCCTCTCCGTCACCAGCGCCACCAACAGCGCCATGATCGTGGCGAGCCTTCCGGTTGCCGTCGCGGTCCTTGGCACCGGGCTCGGGGTCGAGCGAGCTACGCCCTTGATGTGGCTCGGGGTGCTGCTCGGGAGTGGAGGCGTGGCGCTGGTGGTGGCCTCCCCGGATCTCGGGTTCGACGCCGCCGGCCTCCGCGGCGACCTCCTGGTGCTCTTCGCCACCCTTTGCTGGTCATTCTATACCGTGGGCGTGAGGCAGGTGGGCCGCGGCGTAGACCCCCTTCAGATCACCGCCATCACGACTGCGGGGGGAACTCCGGGCCTCGTACTGTTGGGCCTCCCGGGATTGGTGCGGCAGGATTGGGGTGCCGTCAGCGCCCGGACCTGGGGCGCCCTGGCGTACGCGGCCTTGTTATCACTCGTGTTTGCATATGTGCTGTACAATCGGGCGGTGCAGGGAATCGGGAGCGCCCGGACCGCCATCTACAACTGCCTCACTCCGATCGTTGCGATGGGCGTGGCGTGGCTGACCCTGGGCGAAACCCTCCGCCCGCTCCAGCTCGGCGGAGTGGCCCTGGTCATCGCGGGGGTGCTGGTGAGTGTGGCGGCAGCGAGGGGGCGGCTATTGGCCAGTAGCCAATAGCTATCGGCCGCCAGTCACGATCTGCTTGTAACTTTCCGGATTCCACTTCGGCTTTTCCGCCGCGTTTCCGACTTCACGGCCGAGGTAGAACATCAGCCGCAGGATCCGGCTCTCCTTCTCGGCGTCGATCTTGTCCGGCGTATCGGAGGGCCGGTGGTAGTCCTCGTGCACTCCGCTGAAGAAGAACAGGATCGGAATCCCCTTGACGGCGAAATTGTAGTGATCGCTCCGCCGGTAGAAATTCTCCTGCGGCCAGCGGTCGTCTATCGCCGCCATGTTGAGCTCGGGATGGGCGGCGTTGACCCGCGCCAGGGTGGCCCCGAGATCCGAGTGCTCCTTTCCGATCACCACGATCGTGTCCTTCCAGTTCCGCCCGATCATGTCCGCGTTCAGGTTCGCGACGATCTGCCCCGCCGGCACCGGCGGGTTGTTGGCGAACCAGTTGCTGCCCCAGAGCCCTCGCTCCTCCCCGCTCACGGTGAGGAAGATCACCGACCGCCGGGGACGGGCCCCGGGCCGGCTGAAGGCCTCGGCCAGCTCCACCACCCCCACCGTCCCGGACCCGTCGTCGTCGGCCCCGTTGCAGAGGCTGTCGGCCCCGACCGGCCGGCAGGACGAGCCGGGCTGGCCAGTGACGCCGACGTGGTCCATGTGGGCCGAATACACCAGGTACTCGTTGCGCAGGGCCGGGTCGCTCCCCTCGAGTATCCCAACCACGTTCGGCCCGCGCGTCATCGAGAGCACGGTATCGCGAAGAACGACCTCGCCGCTCCAATCCGGCATCGGCATCACCACCGGGCCCGGGGCCGCCCGGAGCTGGGCGAACTGGTCGGCCGCCTCGGGCAACTGGGTCGTTACCCCCCGTTCCAGGAGCGCCAGAACCGGAATCCCACCTCGCCGCCCCACGACGGTCTGGGGAGCCACTTGCCGCCGCGAGTAGGCCGCCAGAGCCGAATCCGATCCGATCACGACAGTGAGCGCGCTCGCCCCCAACGCGGCGAGGCGCTGGGCCAGCCGGTTGATGCTCTGATCCTGGGTCGAGGGAGCGTAGACCACCACCCGCCCCTTCACGTCGTCCGCCCGGATACTGTCGGGAACCACGACCCCGCCCAGCAACACGACCTCGCCTCGCGCCACCGCCTCGGTCGGGCCGGCGATCAGGGCCGCTCCCTGCTCGAGCGTAGTCGAGATGGTCAGATCCTGCGCCGCGTTGCCGAAGCGAACCGAGGACCGGCCCGCCAGGAGCTGCCTCCGCGCGATCGGATAGTTCATCAGGTAGGTGCCGCTGTCTCCTCCGGGTTTGAGCCCGAACCGCCTGAATTCCGCGGCGATGTAGTTGGCGGTCTTGGAGAGCCCGGGACTCGGCGTGCTACGGCCGCCCATCGAATCATGGGCGATCACGAAGATGCGGCGCCGGACGTCGGCCTCGGTGATCGTGGCGGCGGCCCGCTGGACCGCGGGCGAAGGCGTGGCCCGGGATCCGGACTGCCCCGACAACGCGGATCCGGTGCCCAGCGCCACCAGCGTGGTGATGGCCAGGGATCGGTTCATGAACTCGGCCTGAAAGAGGTTTTGGCTGCTAGCGAACCCGGATGGAATTTAGCTCGGGCGGCTTCCGGCGCTTGAGTTGCGGATCCCCCGTCGGCTTGGGGAGCAGGGGCTTGGCCGGCTTGACCGTCGGAACCGGCTTGCCCTTCCCGGTCAAACGCGCCGGGATCTTGGCGACCGGTTTGGGCTTTCCGGTATCCGCCGGCGCCCGGATGACGCCAGCCTCCGGTCGGATTGATGCGCTGTGGGCCGGGCTGGCGGAGCCGAAAACGAGCAGGATTGCGATCAGGATCATACGCGGCAGGCTCAGCATACCCGATGCCACCCGATTCCTTCGAAGGCCCGGCTTCGAAGTCGAGAATCGGCAATCACTTGACCCTTGCCCGGATCGCGGAGCCGGCGCGAGTGTCCCCCTCGGAGACAGTTCTGTATTCGCGTTGACTCCCCCCGGGGAGGCCTCTACGTTGACCGGGTCCCATGGACTCGCACCTCTCCGCAACCGCCAGTTCCCGGCTCGACCTGCTCGACCCCGCCGAGGTCGCCCGGCTTGGCGGCCTCGAGCTTACCACCGAGGGAATCGTCGAGGGGTTTCTCACCGGCCTGCACCGCTCGCCCCGCCGGGGATTCTTCATCGAGTTTGCCGAGCACCGGATGTACCAGCCCGGAGACGAGCCCCGTTACCTCGATTGGCGGCTCCTGGGCCGCAGCGACCGGCTGTACGTCAAGCAGTTCGAGGAGGAGACCAACCTCCGGGCCATGCTGGTGCTGGACACCAGCCTCTCGATGGACTGGTCGGGCGCGCCCGACCGCCGGCTTACCAAGCTCGGTTACTCCCGCTGCCTCCTCGCCGCCCTGGCTCTGGTGCTGCTCCGGCAACGGGATGCGACCGGACTGATCACTTTCGACGAGTCGGTGCGCCGGATCATTCCCCCGCGGGCCCGGCTCACCCAGTGGCGGCTCCTCCTCCGGGAGCTGGCCGACGCCTCCCCGGGCCGAGGTACCGCGGCCGAGCCGGCGCTTCGCCGCGTGGTGGAACAACTCCGGCGGCGGGGCCTAGTGGTCTTCGTTTCCGACCTGCTCTTCGATCCTCCCCTGGCGCTCACCGCTCTCAAATTCCTGTGCCACCGGGGCCACCAGGTCCTCGTGATCCACCTCATGGACCCGGAGGAGGTCGAGCTTCGGGGTCCGTCTGAGGCCCGCTACGAGGACCCCGAATCCCGCCAGTCGGTGGTCCTGCGCCCCGCTGATTGGGCCGAGGCCTACGCCCGGACTGTCCGGGGCGTCGTGACCGAGTGGCGCATGGCCTGCCGGCGGAGCGGAATCGCCTACGAGCGCATTACTACCGACACTCCCTTCGGCCTTGCTCTCAGGCAGGCCCTGGTTCGCTCGACCCGGATCACGTGATCGGCTTCACCGCCCCGTGGGCACTGCTGGGTCTTGCCGCGGCCGCGATCCCGCTCCTGCTTCACCTCTTCGCCAGGCGGGAGCCACCGACCGTCGTCTTTCCTGCGACCCGATACCTCGCGGAAACCGCGCGGGTCCACCACCGGCGGCTCACCTTTCAGCACTGGCTTCTGCTCCTGATTCGGACCCTGATCATTGCCCTGATCGCCGTGGCCGCGGCGGGACCTACCCTTCCTTCGGCAGCGGTCGGTGCCCACGCGCCTGCCGCGATGGTCCTGGTTCTCGACAACTCCCTTTCGAGCGGAGCTACCGTGGATGGAAACCCGCTGCTCGAGAGTCTGCGGCGGGGAGCCCGGGCCATCCTCGCGGCGGCCGGCGCCGAGGACGCCCTCTGGCTCATCACCGCCGACGGGACACCCCGCAAAGGGACCGCCGTTGAGTTGGAAGCGATCGTCGGCAGGATCGGCCCCGAACCCCGCCGGCTCGACCTCGGCGCCGCGATCGAGAGCGCCCGCCAGGCCACCGCCGGTCGAGGTTCGGGCGGCACGACAGTCGTATTGAGCGACCTTCAAGCGAGCGCGGTTTCCGCGGTTCCCGTCGGTCCCGGTGCGCTGGTGGTGGTCCGGCCGGAGGCCGAGCCGGTCGCCAACCTCGGCATCGCCGGGCTCGCTCCGGGGCGGCAACCCTGGGGACCTGAGGGCGGGCGAGTGACCGTCACGATCTCCGGGGCCGGCGCGCGGAACGCGGCCATCGGCGTTCGGGTGGGAGAGCGCCCGCCTCGCCAGCACCTGGTCAGCGCCGGCGTGGTCGTCTCGCTGCCGAGCGGCTCGATCCCACCCGGTTGGTGGCCGGTGCATGCCGAGCTCGAGCCCGACGAGTTGCGCATGGATGATTTAAGGGTGGGGGCGGTGAGGGTGGCTCCCCCGACCCGGGCCACGTGGCGGAGCGATGAGCGGTTCCTGGGGGTCGCGGCCGAGGTGCTGCTCCAGAATGGACGCCTCGTCCGCGGTACCGACCTCACCATCGGGTCGCTCGGGAGCGGCCCTTCCATAGTGCAGCCGCCCGCCGATCCCGCCGGACTCGGCGCCCTCAACCGGGCCCTTGCGGCCCGGGGCGCGGAGTGGCGCTACACCGATCTGGTGCCCGGGAGCAGCGCCACCGACAGCAACCCCATTCTCGGCCGCCATCGGATCCTCCGGCGCTACGGCCTCGACGCGCCTGGCCGTGGCAGCGCCATCACCAGGGAAATCCTCGTCACGGCCGATGGCGCGCCCTGGCTGGTCCGGGACCGGGACCTCCTGCTTCTCGGCAGCCGCCTCGAGCCGGACTGGACCGAGCTCCCGCTCTCGGCCCAATTCGTCCCTTTCGTTGACTTCCTCGCCAATCGCGCGGCTCGGGGCGAGGTGGTTCAGCTCGAGGCCGCGCCAGGTGAGCTGGTGGTGCTCCCTCCGGCCACAACCACGCTGGTGCGGGACGGGTTATCCCGGCCAATTGGAGGTGGAGAGGGGTTTCGGCCCTCCGAGCTCGGCCTGGCCTACCTGTTGAGCGGCCCCGATACCATCGGCGTGCTTGCGGTGAATCCCGATCCCCGCGAGTCCGAGATGGAGCGGGTGGGTGATCGGACGATCCGACAGCTCTGGCCCGGTGCTCGGGTGGTCGGCCTCCGGGATGCCGGGACGGCCGCCTTTGCGGCGGGCGGCCGGGCCGACCTCCGGGGAACCGTCCTGCTCGTCGTTGCCCTCCTGGCGCTCGCCGATGCGGCGCTCGCGGGACGGCTCCCCGGGATGCAGCCCCGCAAGTCGGGCCCCGCATCGTGATCGAACCGATCCTCTCCAGTTTCGGCCGAACCCCGTTCGCCATCGATTTCATGGGCCGGCTGCCGGCCGCCGGCCGCGCGCTCCGGGTCGGCGGGCTCCCGGGATCGAGCGGAGCGGTAATGGCAGCCTGGCTGGCGGAGCAGCTTCCCCAGCGGCTGTTCACGGTCGTTACGGCGACGCCGGCCGACGCCGAGCGATGGCTCGCCGACCTGGCCATTCTCACCGGCCAGCCCAGCGCTCTGTATCCCCAGCGGGAAGCCCTCGGCGAGGAAGAACCCCACCTGGAGATCGCGGGAGAGCGCACCGAGACGCTGGAAGCGCTGCTCCGGGGTCGGCTGCGGATTCTCGTCACCACGGCCCGGGCGACCGCGGAAAAGACCTTGATGCCGAGTGCCCTCGAGCGGCTGCGCCTGGCCCTGGCGGTCGGCGCCGGGCTTCCCCTGCGGGAGGTGACCGCCGCGCTCGAGGCGATGGGCTACCGGCGGGTTCCGGTGGTGACCGAGGTGGCCGAATACAGTCTGCGGGGCGGCATCGTTGACGTGTATGGGTTCGGCATGGCGACGCCGGCCCGCCTGGAGTGGTGGGGCGACGAGATCAGCTCGATCCGGAGCTTCGATCTCACCAGCCAGCGGAGCGGGGACGAGCAGGGAGAGGTTACGGTGCTTCCCGTTTCGGGAGGGGGTGGAGCAGACCCCGGCCGCGCCGCCGCACCGCCGCACCGCCGTACCCTCCTCGACCTGCTCCCCACGGACACCGTTCTCGTCGAGGAGGCCGCTCACCCGAACGCTGAGGAAGTCGCCCGGGCCTGGAAGGAAGCCGACCACCACCTCGAGATCGCCCGCCGGCTCGGAGAATTGCCGCCCCGGCGGGAAGACCTTCTCGCCGCACCCGAGGCCTGGGCCGGGAGTCTGGCCCGGTTTCCCCGGATCCTGCTCCGGGAAGAGCACCCCGACCTCCAGGCCGGCTTCTTTCCGCCCGATGCCGTGGATCGGAACCTGGGCCGACTCCGCGCCGTGCTCGGAGGGGGGACTCCGAGCCTGATCCTGTGCGATAACGCGGGCCAGCTCGAGCGGCTCGACGAGCTGCTCCACGAGGGGAACGGAGGCCCCGAGGCAATGCTCGCCGTCGGGGCGCTGGACGGCGGGTTCGTGATGCCGACCCTTCGGGTCCTCACCGATCACGAGATCTTCCGGCGGGCCCGGAGGCTCCGGCGGGTCCGCCGCTACCGCCAGGCCGCCCCCTCCTTCGCCACCGGCACGCTCACGGCGGGCGACTACGTAGTCCATCTCGATCACGGGATCGGGATCTACCGCGGGATCCAGACGATCATGGCCGGCGAGGCGATGATCGAAGCCGCGGTGGTGGAGTACGAGGGTGGCGACCGGCTCAACGTCCCGCTCTACCGCCTCGACCAGCTCGAGCGCTACCGGGCCGGGGGCGAAGGAGTCGGGGACGGGGACGGCGACCTGGCGCCGCCCCGCCTCCACCGGCTCGGCGGCGCCGCCTGGAAGCGGCAGCGGGCCAAGACCCGCGAGGCGATCAAGCAGATGGCCGCCGAGCTGCTCGACCTCTACGCCCACCGCAAGGTGGCCCCGGGTTATGCCTTTCCTCCCGATACCCGCTGGCAGCGCGAGCTCGAGTCCGCCTTTCTCTACGAAGACACGGCCGATCAGCGGAAGGCGACCGAGGATGTCAAGCTCGACATGGAGCGCCCGGTCCCGATGGACCGGCTGCTGGTCGGGGATGTGGGGTACGGCAAGACCGAGGTCGCGGTGCGGGCGGCCTTCAAGGCGGTCCAGGCCGGCAAGCAAGTCGCGGTCCTGGTCCCGACCACGATCCTGGCCGACCAGCACGGGCGTACCTTTGCCGAGCGGCTCGCCGACTACCCGGTCAGGGTAGCCGTCCTCTCGCGCTTTCTTTCCGCCCGCGAGCAAAAGGCGGTGCTGGCCGATCTGGCGGCGGGCAAGGTGGACATCGTGATCGGCACCCACCGCCTCCTCTCCCGGGATGTCGGCTTTCGAGACCTCGGCCTGCTGGTGGTGGACGAGGAGCATCGCTTCGGGGTGCGGCACAAGGAGCGCCTCAAGGAGCTCCGGCTCTCGATCGACGTGCTCACCCTCACCGCGACCCCGATTCCCAGGACCCTGCACCTCTCACTCGCCGGGCTCCGGGATCTGACCCTGATCGAGACGCCCCCGCGCGACCGCTCCCCGATTCTCACCTTCGTGGAGCCATGGGACGACGCCCTGCTCGAGGAAGCCATCGCCCGGGAGCTCGATCGCGGCGGCCAGGTGTTCTTCGTCCACAACCGGATCGAGACCATCGAGACGATCGCCGCCCGGGTTCGCCGCCTCGCCCCCAGGGCCCGCATCGAGGTCGCCCATGGCCAGATGCCCTCCGACCGGCTGGAGCGGGTGATGCTCGGCTTTGTCCGCGGGGAGGTGGACGTACTCGTGTCCACGATGATCGTCGAGTCGGGCCTCGATGTCCCCAATGCCAACACGATGGTGGTCCACGATGCCCATCGGCTCGGTCTCGCCCAGTTGTATCAGCTCCGGGGCCGGGTCGGCCGGAGTCACCGGCGGGCCTACTGCTACCTCCTGACTCCCGACGTCATGGACATGCTGGCGGAGGACCGGCTCAAGGTCTTGGAGCACCACACCGACCTCGGCGCGGGCTACCGGATTGCCCTCAAGGATCTCGAGATTCGGGGCGCCGGAAACCTGCTCGGCGCGGAGCAATCGGGGCACGCCCACGCGGTGGGATTCGACCTCTACCTCAGGTGGCTGGAAGAAACCGTGGGCTCGCTCAAGGCCGCCGGCCACGCGGCCGGCCCGGACCACCCCCCACCCGAGGTGGTATTCGAGGGTACCGCCGCCCTTCCCGACCAGTACGTGTCGGACGAGGACACCAAGCTCGATCTCTACCGGCGACTGGCGCGAGCGGCCCGGCCTGGCGAAATTTCGGAGTTACGCCAGGAAATGCGGGAGCGATTCGGTCCCTTGCCGGCCGAAGCCCAACGGCTGCTCGATCTCGCGCATCTCCGCGTGTTGGGCCGGGAATTGGGCATCCAGCATATTCTGGTTCGGGGCGAGGAAGCCCGGATCACATTCCGGGCCGGTGCCGCGCCTCGGCTGGCCCGGTTGACGGCCGCGCTCGACAATGTCCAGTTGGCCGCCGAAGTCCGCCGGACGGTACCCCTCGCCATCCGGCTGCAACGGTTGGGCGGGGAAAGCCTGGTACCGGCGCTGGTGAGGGCGCTGGCGGCGGTGTGGCAGCAACCCTAATTCTGGAGTCTTCATGCGTCGTCTTGTCCTCGCAGGATCACTCGGACTGATCGCTGGCACGGCCGGGTGCGGGAGCTTCCGGGACGTGTTCACCTCCCATGCCGATACCGCCGCCCGGGTCGGCTCCCGCGAGCTGAAATCCGATCAGGTCTCGGCGATCATCACCCGACTCGGCGGGCCGAACCCCAACCCGCAGGCGGCGGCGGCGATCACCGGGGTCTGGGTGGACCTCCAGCTCTTCGCCGAACGGCTGGCCGAGGGCAAGCTCGCGTCCGACAGCGCCCTGATCGAGCGGCTGATCTGGCCCCAGCTCTCCCAGCAACAGGTCGCCGCATTCCACGACACGGTGGTCGCCCGCCGGCCCCCACTGCCCCCCGATGCGGCCGACAGCGCCTACGCCGGCAACGAGGTCCGGGTGTTCCAGCATGTCCTGGTGCAGCCAGGGGGAGCGACTTCGGCGGACACCGCGAAGGCGACGGCCGAAGCGGGGCGGCTCGTTGGTCAGGCCCGCTCGGGCGACTTCGATTTCGGCAAGATGGCGGCCCGATACAGCGCCGACACGCAGAACAAGGATGACGGCGGATTCCTCCCGGCATCGCCCCGGGGCGCCTTCGTCCCCGAGTTCGAGCAGGCGGGGTGGGCTCTGGGTCCTGGAGAGGTCAGCGGCGTGGTCAAGACCCAGTTCGGCTTTCACGTCATCCGGAGGCCTCCCTTCGCCGAGGCGCGCGACCGGCTGGCTCCGTACGTGAGCCAGCGGCACCTCTTCCGGCAGGACTCCATCTACCTCGCCGAATTGGCGGAGCGAAACCAGCTCGAGGTCAGGAGCGGCGCCGCGGCCGCGATCCGGACCGCCGCCACCGACCTTCCGGCCGCCGCAAAGTCCGGGAAGGTGCTGGTGAACTCTCGCGGCGGACCCTTCCGGGTCCGGGACGCGGCCCGCTGGCTCACGGCCCTGGCGCCCCAGTCCCTGAGCCAGATCCAGGAGGCGCCCGACAGCATACTCGACACCTTCGTCAAGAATCTGGCCCAGAACAACATCCTGCTTCGGGAGGCCGATTCCGCCGGGATCGGCGTCAGTCCTGAGGTGCGCGCGGGGCTCACCTCCCAGATCCAGAGCCAGATCGAAGAGCTCGAGAGGGTCAGCGGGCTCGATGCGCCCGAGTTGGCCGATACGTCCAAGACCCCCATGTCGGAGCGGCGCCGGATCGCGGCCGAAAAGGTCGGGGAGTACTTCGACCGGCTGAGCAACAACCAGGCTCAGTTCCGGCCGATGCCGCCCACCCTCTCGGCCGCGCTTCGGGCCACCGGTGATTTCAAGATCTTCCAGGCCGGGGT
>Ga0209640_10002431_pt1 | contig 16204 bp, 12 predicted proteins | sample RifCSP10_1_FD_184018 | JGI IMG/M metagenome (GOLD analysis project Ga0209640, IMG submission 184018) | Soil microbial communities from Rifle, Colorado - Rifle CSP2_sed 10_1 (SPAdes) (version 2) | ecosystem: Environmental > Terrestrial > Deep subsurface > Rock core/Sediment | place: Rifle...
CCTCGCCTACGTGGGGCTGCCGATCGTCCTCTCCGTGGCCGGGGACATCGGGCTGCGAAAAGGGGGGATTCTCCTGGGCTTCATGGTCCCGCTGCTCAATTCCCTGGCGGTCGTCGCCCTCATCCTCCCCCAGGGCGACGGGAAGGGTCGCGCGAGAGAGAACGCGCGCCGCATCGGGCGCCAGCTCGCCACCAATCCCCTGATCCTCTCCTCCTTCCTCGGGATCGTCTGGAGCATGCTGAAGTTCCCCCTCCCCGGGTTGGCCGACAACACGCTTTCCATCCTCTCCTCGGCCACGCTTCCTCTGTCGCTTCTTTGCCTGGGAGGTTCGTTCTCCTTCGAGCGGGCCCGGTCGGGGTTCCGCGTCGCGGCGCTGGCGGCGGGGTTGAAGATTCTCCTGCTGACCGCCATCGCGGTCGCCCTCTACCGGTGGATGGGGCTTTCCGGGCAAGACCTGCGCGTGGGGGTGATCATGATGGGGTGCCCGACGGCGGTGATCACCTACGTGATGGCGTCGCAGCTGAACGGGGACACCGACCTCGCGGGGACGATCATCGTCCTCTCCACGGCGACCTCGGCCGTCACGATCTCGGGCTGGCTCTACGTGTTACACGTGGCCGGCTGGTAGGGGCAGAACCGCGATCACCCTCCGGGGGCCGTGGACCCCGACGGTGAGGGTCAGCTCGATGTCCCCCGTTCGGCTGGGCCCCGTGATCAGGGAGATGTTCCGGGGAGGGTCGGCGGAGAGCGCCTCGAGGCAATCCTCCATCCCGTTCAGGAACCGGTCGGGGGCGAGGAGGGCGACGTGGACGTCCGAGGCGAGCCCCGGCAGAAGCGATTTCCCCCCCCGGCTGGTCTGGACGATCGTGCCCGACTCGGCGATGGCGAACTCGGCGGACTGGATTCCCGCCGAGACCGGCGGCTCGGCCTGCACGACGTCGCCGGGGGAGGCGAGGAGGAACGGCCCGAACGGGACGAGGTCGTCCGCCACCTGGCGGGAAGCCGGGTCCTCCTCCGGGAAGAAGAGAGCGGTGACCCCCTCCACGCGGAGCAATTCCCCCAGGCCCGGGATCACGCGTTCGGCGGGCCCCGCGAGGAACGTCCCGCCCAGCGCTTCGAACTTGCGCCGGAACAGATCGATCCTCTCCTGCACGCTGCCCGCCCCCCCCGGCTCCCGGGACGCGACGTAGGGGAGGCCCGGTTCCGCCACCGTCCGGCCGCGCAGCGCCGCGCGGACGCGGTCCAGCAGTTCGGCCGTCCGTCTCACCGGGTCCACGGACGGATCCCCCGCTGTTTTTTCCACAGTTTCCGGAAGGGCTGGGGGGCGGGAGCGGGAAAATCGCGCCGCTCGGTCCAGCCGGAAAGCTGGAAGGGGAGCCATTCGACCTTCCGCTCCTTGAAGAGGAGCTGAGAGACGACCCCCGCCATCCTCTGGAACGCTTCCAGGATGCCGGCGCGGCTCATCACCGACGCGAAGGCCTTCATCCCCAGGACTTCCGCGGGGGATTTGAGCCCCTGCGCCCGCCCGTCCGCCCGAAGTTCCACGAGCATCCCGGGAAGCGGGATCTTGACGGGGCAGACCTCCTCGCAGGCGCCGCACAGCGTGCTGGCGTCGGGAAGGGGAGACGACTCCGGGAGCCCGAGAAGAAGCGGCGTCAGGACCGATCCCACCGGTCCGTGGTACACCCAGCCGTAGGCGTGCCCGCCGACGCTCTGGAACACCGGGCAGACGTTGAGGCAGGCGCCGCACCGGATGCATTTCAGGATCTCCCGGTACTTCCCCTGCAGGATCCCGGTGCGCCCGTTGTCCAGAAGGATGATGTGGAGCCTCTCGGGACCCTCGGCGTCTCCGGGGCGCTTCGCCCCGGTCAGGACGGACACGTACGAGGAGAGGGCCTGGCCCGTGGCGCTTCGCGAGAGGAGCGACATCAGGACGGGCAGATCGGCGAGCCGGGGGATGACCTTGTCGATCCCCGTGATGACCAGGTGAACGCGCGGGAGGGTGGTTACCATCCTGCCGTTCCCCTCGTTCGTGACAAGGACCACCGATCCCGTGTCCGCGCACAGAAAGTTCGCGCCGCTGATCCCCATCTGCGCGGAGAAGAACTTGTCCCGCAGCCGCCTGCGGGCGATCCGCGTGAGCGCGGGGATCTCCTCGGTGTACGGCTCCCCGAGTTTCTCCTCGAAGAGACGGGAAACCTCCTCGCGCGTCTTGTGGATCGCGGGGGCGATGAGGTGCGACGGCGCCTCCCCCGCGAGCTGGATGATGTACTCCCCGAGGTCGGTCTCGACCACTTCGATCCCCGCGGCCTCGAGCGCGTCGTTTAAGGCCACCTCCTCGGCGACCATCGACTTCGATTTGACGGCGAGGGAGACCCCTTCCTCCCGGGCGATCCGAACGGCGATCTCCCGGGCCTCCGACCCGTCCCGCGCCGCATGGACCACCGCGCCGAGGTTCCTCGCCTCGGTGATGAACCGGGCGAGGTGCGCGTCGAGATTGTCGAGCGCCTCCTGCCGGATCCGCGAGGCACGCTCCCTCGCGCCCTCGAACCGGGGATATTCGGCCACGGCGGCGGCCCGTCTCTCGAGAAACGTTTTCGTGGTCCGGGAAAGGGCGACCTGGAGCGTGCGGTCGGCCAGCGCTTTTTCCGAGTTGCGGAAGAACCCCGATGGCTTATAAATCGAATGCTTAGGCAATTCAACCCTTTGCCGTTTTGTTCGTTTTGGTGATTTTATCGTTTTTCGCTGTTATATGCCATACAAACAGCCATAGGGGACGGTGAAGGGGCTGAATGGTGATTCATTCAGGGGTGTCGGGAAGGGGTGCTTCCCTTCCCACGATGTACGGGAGCAAACAGGATCTTGGGATACTCCGGGGATAGCCGCCGCTGATCCCGGTGGGCGACAAGGGTGACCTCCTCGACGCCCTTCCCCGGCTTGCGGATCGAGCGCGAGGAGAAGCGGCGAATCCGCGGCACCGCGGCCTGACGCCGCCGGCGGGGATGGAACGCACAAGGGTCAAGCGGCACATCCCCGGGCGGGGTTTTTAACGCCGCGTCCGCCACTTGACGGCCTCCTGGAACATGAGCACCAGCCCTCCCAGGGAAAGGGCCACGGACGCCTCTGCGGGGGAAAGCGGCACGGTCCCGAACACGCCCTGAAGCGCCGGCACGTAGACCAGCGCCGCCTGGAGGCCCAGCGTCAGCAGAACCGCCCCGAAAAGCGGCTTGTTCGTGAGCAGTCCCAGACGGAGGATCGGAGCGCGCTCCGACCGCATGGCCAGCACGTTTCCCATCTGCGCCACGGTCAGGGTCGAGAACACCATCGTCTGCCAGCTTTCGCTCCCGCCCCGCCACAGGACATATCCCCCCCCCAGCGAGACCAGCCCCACCACGAGTCCCCCCAAGAGGATGTCGCGCACCATTCCTCCGGCGAGCATATGCTCGGACGGCGGGCGCGGCGGCCGCCGCATCACGTCGTCCTCGGGCGGCTCCACGGCGAGCGCCAGCGCGGGCGGGCCGTCCGTCACCAGGTTGACCCAGAGAATTTGCAGGGGGAGCAGGGGAAGGGGCATCCCGAGGAAGGGGCCGACGAGCATGACGAGGATCTCGCCGAAATTGCTCATCAGGATGTACCGGATGAACTTGCGCACGTTGCCGTAGATGGCACGCCCCTCCTCGACCGCGGCGACGATGGTGGCGAAATTGTCGTCCAGCAGGACCATGTCGGCCGCCTCTTTCGCGACGTCGGTTCCCGCGATTCCCATGGCCACTCCGATGTTCGCCTTCTTCAGCGCGGGGGCGTCGTTGACGCCGTCGCCCGTGACCGCGACCACGTGCCCCATCCTCTGCAGCTGCGTGACCACCCGTAACTTCTGCTCCGGGGACACGCGCGCGCACACCGACGCCTTCCCGAGGGCGAGCGCGAGATCGTCGTCGGAGAGGGAGGCGATCTCCGCCCCGGTCAGCGCCGGGCCGTCCTGCACGATCCCGACGGACCGAGCGATCGACAGCGCGGTCTGGACATGGTCGCCGGTGATCATGATCGGGCGAATCCCGGCGTCGCCGCACCGCCGCACCGCCATGGGAACCTCTGCGCGCGGCGGATCGGTTATTCCCATCATCCCAAGGAAGGCCAGTTCCCGTTCCAGCGACTCCGGGGACGGCCGGCCCGGAAGCTCCGGGAGCGTCCGGAACGCCACGCCCAGGACCCTCAACCCATCCCCCGCCATCCGGTCGTTCGCCGCGAGAATCCGTTCGCGCCGCGGCCCGGTGAGCGGCTCGAGTCCGCCCTTCGTCCGGACTGCGGTGCAGACCTCGAGGAGGCCGTCCACGGCGCCCTTCGTGAAGACCACGTAAGGCGCCCCATGCATTTCGGCCTCGATGGACGCAGAAAGGATCTCCGGGTCCCCGGAAAGGGCGTGCACCGTCGTCATGCGCTTACGGGCGGAATCGAACCCCGCCTCCGCCACCCGCGGGCAGTCCCTTTCCAGCTCGTCCTTGCGGAGCCCGGATCGCGCCGCAGCTTCCACAAGGGCCGCCTCGGTCGGGTCTCCCAGCACCCGTAGGGACGGATCTTCCGCCGCCGCGGGCGTGAGAATCGCGTCGTTGCACAGCGCTCCTCCCGCCAGCAGGAGGGTTCGGGCGGCCGTCCCGGGCTCCCCCGTATCGAGGCTTCCGTCCGCCCCCTCGAGGACGGCGACGCGCATCCGGTTCTCGGTCAGGGTCCCGGTCTTGTCCGAGCAGATCACCGTGACCTGGCCCAGCGTCTCGACCGAGGGAAGCCGGCGGATCAGGGCCCGGCGGCGCAGCATCCTCTGCGCCCCCAGGGCCAGCGCGATGGTGACGACCGCGGGAAGCCCCTCGGGAACGGCGGCCACCGCCATGCTCACGGCGGTCAGGAGCAGCGCCCCCAACGGCTCCCCCCGGAGGACCCCCAGGAGGAAGACCACGGCGATGAGGGCTAAGGCCGCGGCGGCGAGCGATCCGCCGAGCTGCGCCATCCGCCGCTGGAGGGGTGTGGGCTCCGGCGCAACGGACCGGATCATCCCCGCGATGGCGCCAAGCTCCGTGTCCACCCCGGTGGCGGTCACCGACCCCGCTCCGTGTCCCGAGGCGACGTAGGTTCCCGCGAACGCCATGTTCGTGCGGTCCGCCGGGAGGAGATCCTCCCCGGCGAGCGCGGCGCTCCCCTTGTCCACCGGTGCGGACTCCCCGGTGAGGGACGCCTCCTGGATGCGCAGATTGACGGCCGAGAGGATCCGGACGTCCGCGGGCACGAGGCTGCCCGCCTCCAGCAGGACGATGTCCCCGCGGACCAACAGCCGCGCCGGGATGTCGCGCACGCAGCCGTCCCGCCTAACCCTCGCCTCCGGCGCGGCCAGCTTCGTCAGCGCCGCCAACGCCTTTTCCGCGCGGTGCTCCTGGCGGAACCCGAGAAGAACATTCAGAACGACGATGGCGAGGATGGCGACGGTGTCCCCGAGGTTGCCCAACGCGGCCGACACGCCCGCCGCCCCCAGGAGCAACGCAACCAGCATCTGGAACAGCTGAGCTTTGAGGATTTCCGGGGTCCCCCGGCCGGCGGGGCCGGAGAGCTCGTTCGGCCTCCCTTCCTCCAGCCGACGGGCGGCCTCCGCCTCGGTCAACCCCCGCGCCGGATCACAGCCCAGCGCCCGGGTCACAGCGTCCGGGTCCAGCGTGTGCCAGGAAGACACGTTCCTCCTCCGCAGCGCAGGATGTCTGCGGCAATGCCCGGGCAAACCCCCGGTTCTCGGCCGCGGATCCCCTGGATGCCGGGGCCCCCGGGGAGCCGGGCGGGGATGCCCGGCCCCCCTTACCCGGCGCGTTGCGGGGCGGCGGAAGCCGCCTCGTCCGGTCAGGGTTCGTGGAAGCGGATGCGGTCCTTCGCCTTCTGCTTCAGGGTCTCGTCGAACTCGACCTTGTGCACTCTCTTCGCGTGGTCTCCGAGTGCCGCGAGGATCTCCTCCTCCGACTCGTCGTAGACCTCGAATCCGCAGTTCATCCCCATCGCCCTGCACGTGAGCTTTTTCTGCATCATGGCGTCTTCCTCCTATTCGATGGCGACCTTGCGGCTCTTCTTCCTGGCTTCCTCGGTCTTGGGGATCCGGATCTCTCGGACACCGTCCTGAAAGCGTGCCCTGGCCTTGTCGGTCTGCACGGGAGCGGGCAGCGGAAGGACCCTGCGCCGCCGGGCCCCCGGACATTTGCATACAGGATACATGACTTCTCTTGGGCCCGACACCCTCCCTTCCCCGTTCCCGCTTCCCAGAGGGGTTTCGACCCGAGGAAACTCCCCGGACGGTCGCCGCCCTTTTCGACGACTTCTCCTCCGACCCGTTCCCGGGGACTTACGGTCCGCAGGAAAACGACCGGGGACCGAACTTCTCCCCTCTTCTCCTTCCACCCCGACGTTCCACGTGTGCGTGGGGTTCGGGGACACACCATCCTATCGCGCGTATACTGACGGCGAAAGGCTGCCGGATGCGGCGTTGCGCGGGGGAGAGGGGGGTAGTGGTGTCGGGAAGATCGATCCGCCCCCGAAACACAACGGCCGACCGGAGGGAAATTCCCTCTTGGATAGGCAGCGTAAAAAGAAACTTCCTGTCGGGATGCCATATAATGAAATCGATTATCACGGGCAATCGGACAGGGGGCGGACATGACCACCCTGAAATCCCGATATGATGCGGCCCGAAGCGGCGTCGAGATCGCGGACGTCGGGTTCTTCTTTCTCCGGGTCGCCGCCCTGGCGGGAGCCGTCGCATGGCTCCTGGTCGCGCAGGTTCCGCCGGAAACGGTTTCGACCTTTCTCCGGATCGTGGCCTTCTTCGTAGCCTATGGCCTCCTGATCTACGCGCTGCTGTTTATCCGTTTCGACAGGAAGCGGGACATTTACAGGCTGTCGTTCCTCTTCGACCTCGTCTTCGTTTGCCTCCTGGTCGTCTACTCCGGCGGGTTCGCGAGCAGCTTCTTCATCGGTTTCTATCTCCTCACGGCCCTGCACGCCTTCTACTTCGGCTGGGTCAGCGGGCTCGTATCGGCGGCCGTGTGCGCGGCTGCCTATTATTCCGCCGGCGTCCGGGTGTCCGAACCCGAACTGGTCGACTACCTCCTCAAGGCATCCTTTCTGTTCCTCATCGCGATGCCGATCGGTCTGCTCTCCGGAGTCCTGCGGAGGGACAAGGAGAAGATCGAATGGCTGAACGAGGATCTCCGGCGGTCCCTGGAGAGGATGACGCTTCTCCAGAAAAAGCTGATGGAGGTGGAGAAGCTCTCGGCCCTGGGCCGGCTCACCGCCGATGTGGCCCATGAGATCCGCAATCCCCTCACGGTCATCGGGGGGTTCGCCAAACGGCTCGAGGATCGTCTCGGGGAGGACACGAAGGAAAAGAGGTACGCGCACGTCGTCGTCTCCGAGGTGGCGAGGCTGGAGCGGATCCTGCGGGACACGCTGATCTTTTCGCGCGATGCGAGGGTCCACTTCCGGTACGCGGACATGAACGAACTGCTCGTCCGGACCGCAATGGATTACGAAGAGGTCTGCCGGGAAAAAGGGATCGACCTGTCGGTCCTACCCGGACCGGGGCCGCCGCAGTGCATCGTCGACGACGACCAGATCCGCATGGCTCTCGGCAACCTCGTGACGAACGCGATCGACGCGATGTCCGGGGGCGGGACCCTGACCCTGGCGACGCGGACGGAGTGCGAGAACGGCGTCAACTATGTGGTCATCGACGTGGTCGACTCGGGTCACGGCGTCCCGCCGGACATCATCGACCGGATCTTCGAGCCGTTCTATTCCACGAAGGGAGTCGGATACGGGACGGGGCTGGGCCTGTCCATCTGCAGGAAGATCATGGAAGAGCACCGGGGCTCCGCGAGGGTGTCGAGCACACCGGGCAAAGGGTCGGTCTTCAGTCTCCTCATCCCCTATATCCCTTCGGAGGATGCGTTCAAGGCGCAGTGCTGGGAGGTCATGCGGTGCGGCGTGGAGGCGATCGACCCGGTCGGGAAGAGGTGCACGGCGTACCCGAACTTCGGACGGATATGCTGGTCCGTGGCGGGAACCATGGCCGACACGAAGGTCCAGTGCGTCGTTGCCGAGAAGATCGGCGACTGCCGGAAGTGCCCTTTCTACGAGATCGTCCAGCAGGCCGGCCCGGGATAGAACCTACGGGCCCGCCCCGGTGCCTCGGGTTACGCCGCGGCCCTGTGCGCGGGGGCGAAGACGGATCAGGCGAACTCCTGAGTATAGGAAGTTTCTTTTTTCGCTGGCCTGTCCAAGAGGGGATTTTCCTCCGGTCGGCCGTCCTGGTTCGGGGGCGTGTCGATCGTCCCGACGCTCCCGCGCCTCCTTCCCCCCGCTACGCCGCATCCGGCAGCCTTTCGCCGTCAGCATTCGCGCGATGGGATGGCGGGCAACCCGAAATCCCCGCGCACCTCGAACGTCGAGGTGGAAGGGGAGGAAAGGAGAAGGCCGATCCCCGGTCGCCTTACTGCGGACCGTAAGTCCTTGGGAACGGGTCGGGGGAGAAGTCGTCGAAAAGGGCGGAGACCGTCCGGGGAGGTTCAGGGGGTCGGAAGGCCTCGCGCCGTCGTGCGACTCCCCGGTGGGCATTCGAGTATCGGGTGTCCCTGGGTGGTCTTGAAGGGAGGGCACCTGGACATCGAAGGCGAGTCGATCGACGTGCTCTGCGGCGGCGGGGAGCTCCATTTCCTGCGATCGCCACGGTTGGATTCCGGAAATACCCACGGTACCGGCTGCACCTTCGCCTCCGCCATCGCCGCCGGGCTGGCCAACGGGCGGACGCCGCCGGAGGCCGTCCGGCAGGCCAAGGAGTCGTTACCGAGACGATCCGAAGCGGTCTTTCGATGAGAAGCGGTCGCGGCCCCACGAACCATCTGACCGGCGTCCGCAGCAGGTGGTGACGCGACGGTAAGTGCTGCTTTCGGTTTTCCCCCCACGAGCCGCCAGATGTCGTCGTCGAACGTCCCGAACTCGCTGCTCACGTCGAGGAACCGGCGGGCGTTCCCGATCGCCGTCATGGGATCGGCGCATCAGCGGATCGCTGTCCGCCCACCCGCACCGTTCCATCATGGACCTCATGGGATCGGCCGCCCCTTACTTCCTCCTCTCGAGCGTGAAGATTTCGATTTTTTCCTTCCCCTTCTCCCTCCACGTCCATTCCTGGACGATGCGGTCCCGGTCCTCGAAGGTCACTTCGAGCCGGTGCATATGGCCGGCGTCGGGAGAGGCCAGGTTGGTCGCGTCCACGAAATCGAAGACGATCCGCCGGCTCTCCGGCAAAACCGTCCCGGCGCGCATCCGCGGTTGGTTGTGGGCGGCGCAATAGTGCGTCATCATCAGGCTGTCGCCGTCCGGATGATAGAGGGTGACCATGTCGGATTCGTGGGGCATCCCGATCTTCTCCATCAAGGCGGAGCCACTCGAAACGAGCGCATAGGAGATCGTCACCGGCTTGCCGTCCCTGGACTTCCCCGTCCATTCCCCGACGAGGGACTTCATCTTTTCGAACCCGGCGACGGGCGGCGCCGTGGTCGGGACCGGATCCGCCAGCCCCGATCCGCCGACGAACGCCAGGAGCGAGCATACGACCGCAAGCGACCGAATCGTTTTCATGAAAAGGTTCCTCCCTTCCATTCCATAATTACGCCACGGCTCGGTACGCGGTGGCGAAGACGGTATTCGCGAATTCCTCCAGGGTCGTAGGCGTTGTGTTCTCCGCGTTCCGTCCCTGGGTGGAGCGGATCTTTCCCGCGTTGAAGCCGCGCTCCATCTCGAGCATCGCCTCGACAACGCTCCGGGACATCCCCATCCCGATCATCGCCTTGCGCGCTTCCTCCTCGGGGAACTGGACGTACGTGAGACCCGGGGTTCCGACCGCCTCGCCGAGGATGCGGGTGGCCTCGGACATCGTCAGGTCCCGGGGACCGAGCAGATAGCGGACCGAACGTCCGGTGAAGGACCCCTCGTGGAGCAGCCGGGCCGCCGCATCCGCGATGTCCTTCGTCGCGACCATGGGGATCGGAACGTCGGGCCGCACGGGGCTCCCGTTGACCCCCTGTGTCCGGATGACGGGGATGCTCCAGAGGTGGTTCTCCATGAAATAGGCCGGCCGCAGGTGTACCACGCCCGCTTCCATGAGCGTTTCGAGCTTCGACTCCAGGTCGTGCAGGCCCAGGATCGGGCCCGTTCCCTCGGACAGGTGCGCTCCGATGCTGCTCAAGGTCACGACGCGCGGCACGCGGGCCTTGGAAAGGGCCGAAACGAGGGAATCTCCGACCCGGTTCTGATACCCACGGATGTCGGGGGCGTCGTGTTTCGGGGGGATCAGGACGAACGCGCCCCGGACCCCCGCGAAGGCCTTCGCGAGAAAGGCCTCGTCCCCGAGGTCGCCCGGCCACGACTCCGCTCCATTCGAGGCCAGGGGCCCGAGGTGGCCCCGCTCCCTCCCGATGACGCGAACCGGTTCGCCGGCAGCCAGAAGCCACTCGGCGATCCTGGAACCGACGTTGCCCGACGCACCGCAGATCACGAAAGGCGATTTCATCGTCTGCCTCCTCTTCCCGCTTCGCGGATTTTCTTAACTAAGATGCCCCCCGCCGAAGGGAAGATCCGGGGCCGGGGACGGAAGTTCACCCCTTCTCGCACCACTCCCTGGCATTCAGGAAAAGCTTGAGCCACGGGGAGGCCTTCAAGGATCGCCTCCACTCCTCGGGCATCCAAGCCCACTGCCAGGTGAGGAACGTCCGCTCGGGATGGGGCATGATCGCCAGGTGCCGGCCGTCGGGGAAGCAAAGCGCCGCGATCCCATTCGCCGACCCGTTCGGGTTGAACGGGTACTGCATCGTCGCGCAGCAGGGGCAAGACGTTGGTCTGGAACAGGCCCCGCAGGACGACGGTATCGAAGGCGGGAGAGTGGACGAAGCCGCCGTCCGTCCGGAAGGCCCCTGCGGGAGCCAGGACATGCAGGTGGGGATGCCAGTTCCAAACCTCCCCGGCCGTCTGGAGGGAGACGATGGCGGCGGGAAGGGTGTCCTGACCGGTATCGTCGCGGAGGAACGCGGACACCGCCTTCCAGGCGCACAGCGCGAGTTGCGGAAGAAGCTTCCGCCGATACCGGGATGCCGGCCGCAGGATCTTGGGAAGCGCGAAGACTTTGATGCCGGTGCGGGACGGGGCGGATCACCTGCTCCCGGATGAACTTGGCCCATAGGGTGGCGCGCTTGGCGGAGCAGGAAGGGCAAAAACCTCGTTCTTCCTTTCTTTCCCAATCCGGCAGTTTTTCGACAGCCTCGTTGTCTCGGCCTTTCACGAGATGCCCGTATCGCTCGGTCATCGTGGCGTTCGTGCGGCCGACGATCTTGCCGATGACGTACAGGTCGACCCCCGCATCGATCATAGGGGTGACGAAGGTATGCCTGTTATGCCGAGCTCGGCGTAAGCGCCATACCAATGCCTCTCACCTGGCGATGGCCGGAGTCCCGCTGCTTACCGTCGGAAGGCTGTAAGTGTTGAAAGATAATTGACTTTTTCCGACAACTTTTTCCGAGTTGCGGACGAAGTGGCGGACGAGGGGCTCCCTCAGGGGACGGTCCCTTCGGAGCCCGCCAGGATCTCCGCGATGTGCACCGCGCGGACCGGGTAGCCCGACCGCGAGATCGTCCCCCCGATGTTCATCAGGCACCCGAGGTCCCCGGAGGTGACCACCTGCGCGCCGGTCTCGAGGATCCGCTCGATCTTGCGATCGGCCATCCGGCAGGAGATGTGGGGGTACTTGACGGAGAAGACCCCGCCGAAGCCGCAGCACCGGTCGCTCTCCTCCATTTCCACGAACTCGACGCCCGGGATGGCCTTGAGCAGCGTCCGGGGCGCTTCCGTTACGCCCAGCCCCCGCTTCAGGTGGCACGAGTCGTGGTAGGTCACCTTCCCGCGGTATGTCGAGCCGGGGTCGACGACGCCCAGGACGTCGACCAGGAACTGGGAGAGCTCGAAGACCCGCTCGGCCACCTGGTAGGCGAGGGAGAGCATCCTCGGCTCGTCCCGGAACAGGACCGGGTACTCGTGCTTGACCATCGTGGCGCAGGAGCCGGAGGGGGTGACGATGTGCTCCTCTCCCTGGAACACGGAGAGGAACCTGGCCGCCATCTTCCGCGCCTCCTTCCGGTTGCCGGAGTTGAAGGCCGGCTGCCCGCAGCACGTTTGGGACAGGGGGACCCGGACGTCGACGCCGAACCTCTCGAGGACGGCGACCGTGGCGAAGCACACGCTCGGGAAGAACGTGTCGGCCAGGCAGGTGGAAAAGAGGGAAACGGAAACCGGTTTCCGATCGGCCATCCCTTAAGTATAAGCGAAACGGGGGGGCGGCTGACCCGGGAATTCTCCCTGCCCTCCCGGGCTCCCGCCCGCCTCTGCCCGGCGGGAGATTCGACGCCGGCGGAGGAAAGCGGTAGCATCATCCGAAAGCCGCCCGAGGAACAGGACGGCGACTCTTCGAGGGAACCAATGTCCTGGTACCGGCGGGCGAAACTCTTCCTTTTCGGCGCCCCGCGAGACATCTTCGACCCGAAAATCTTTCAGCATATCTCCCTGATCGCCTTCTTCGCATGGGTGGGCCTGGGGGCGGACGGGATCTCCTCCTCGTCGTACGGCCCGGAGGAGGCGTACCTCGCCCTGGGGAACCACACGGTCCTGGCGATCTTCGTGGCGATGGCCACCGTGGTCACGATCTTCCTCATCTCGGGAAGCTACTCGCAGATCATCGAGGAGTTTCCGTCCGGGGGGGGCGGATATATCGTCGCCTCCAAGCTCCTGGGGGAGAAGGCCGGCGTCGTCTCCGGCTCGGCTCTCGTCATCGACTACGTCCTGACGGTCACCATCTCCGTCGCGGCCGGCGTCGACGCGATCTACAGCTTCCTCCCCCCGGGATGGCAGGCAGGGAAGTTCCTGTCCATGGGGCTCATCATCGTCTTCCTCATCTGGATCAACCTGCGGGGAGTCAAGGAGTCCGTGATGGCCCTGACCCCCATCTTCATTGCCTTCATCCTCTCCCACGTGCCCCTGGTCTTCTACGGCGTGGGGCGCCACCTGGCCGACGTGCCCGCGCTCGCCTCCCGGGTATCGGTGGACCTCTCCCTGGCCGCTTCCGAAATGGGGGGATTCGGCGTGGCCGCGCTCCTCATGCGGGCCTACTCGATGGGCGCCGGGACGTACACGGGGATCGAGGCGGTGAGCAACTCGATGCAGACCCTGCGCGAGCCCCGGGTGCACACGGGAAAGAGGGCGATGCTGTACATGGCCGTCTCGCTTTCCTTCCTTGCGGGGGGGATCATTCTCGGGTACGTGCTGAACGACATCCGGCCGGTTCCCGGCAAGACGCTCAACGCGGTCCTGATCGAGACCCTGATCGGCAACCTGGGCGGGCCGCACCTCGGGGGAATATTCGTGGCCGGGATCCTGGCCACGGAGGCCGTCCTCCTGTTCGTGGCGGCGCAGACCGGGTTCCTGGACGGACCCCAGGTCCTGTCGAACATGGCGGTCGACCGGTACATGCCGGCCCGCTTCGCCCACCTCTCCGAGCGGCTCGTGAGAAATTACGGAGTCTATTTCATGGGGGGGATGGCGTTCCTGATGCTCTTCCTGACGGGGGGGTCGGTCAAGTACCTGGTGGTCATGTACTCGATCAACGTGTTTTTGACCTTCACCCTCTCCCAGTTCGGGATGTGCGTCCACTGGTGGAAGGACCACCGCAGGGTGAAGGGGTGGAGGCACAGGTTCGGGATCAACGGATTCGGATTCCTCCTGACGGCCTCGATCCTTTGCGTGACGATATGGATCAAGTTTCCGGAAGGGGGTTGGGTGACCCTCCTGATCACCGGGACCTTCATCGCCCTGTCCTTCCTGATCCGGCGCCATTACCGGCAGACCCAGGAGCTTCTCCTGCGGCTGGACGACCTGCTGTTGTCCCTGCCCCCGGTGACCGTCCCCACCGCCCAGGAGCCCGTGGTGCTCCGGAACGCTCCCACGGCCGCGATCCTGGTGTCGGGGTACAACGGGATGGGGATGCACGTCTTCTTCAACGTGATCCGTTCGTTTCCCGGGATGTTCCGCAATTTCGTCTTCCTCTCCGCCGGCGTCATCGACACGAGCCGTTTCAAGGGGGCGCAGGAGGTCGTGAACCTTACCCAGGACCTGAAGGCCCAGCTGGAGAAGTACGTCGAGTTCGCCAAGGGGCACGGTTTCTTTGCGGAGGCGCGTTCCGAGGTCGGGACCGACGCCATCACGGTGCTCGACCACCTGGCGTCCGGGACGGCGAAGGATTTTCCGAGCGTCATGTTTTTCGCGGGGAAGCTCGTCTTCCGGGAGGAGAGCTTCTTCTCCCGGCTGCTCCACAACCAGACCTCCTTCCTGGTCCAGAAGAAGCTCGTCTTCCAGGGCCTTCCGATGATCATCCTCCCCATCCGGGCGATGTGACGCACCGCCTTCCCCGATGGTCCGGGCGCAGGAGGGTTCTCCGTCGGGGAGCGAAGGGAGGATTCCGGCAGGAGATCCGTTCCCCGCGGCGGAGGCCGCGCGGACAGGGAGGGACAGGTTCCCGCGCAGCCTCCGGGAAAACGCCCGTCGAGCATGACGTCGCTACAAAGCTTCCCGCCCCCGCTCGCCCGTGCGGATCCGGACGACCTCCTCGACGTCGGAGACGAAGATCTTCCCGTCGCCGATCTTCCCGGTGCGGGCGGAGGTGAGGATCCGCTCCACCACCGCGGGGACCGTGTCGGCCGCCACGGCCAGATCGATTTTGAGCTTCGGGATGAACTCGACGAAATACTCCGCGCCGCGGTAGATCTCGGTGTGCCCCTTCTGGCGGCCGAACCCCTTGACCTCGGTGACGGTCATGCCGGTCACGCCGATCTCCTGGAGCGCGTTTTTCACCTCCTCGAGCTTGAACGGCTTGATGATCGCCTCGATCTTCTTCATTGCGCGCTACCTCGGCAGGTTGAAGTCCACCTGGACGGTGAAGGTGTTCTCCCCCCCGGTCTTCTTCTCGTTGTAGATGTCGTAGCCGAAGATGATGCTCGCGTTCTTCGCGAAGGCGTAGGAGATCCCGAAACTCAAGGCTCCGATCGCGGAGTCGGTCCCCTGGTAGTCCACCGCGGCCCAGAGGTTGTCGGAGATCTCGGAGAGGGTCCGGTCCCAGGAAAGTAAAACGCCCTTTTCGTCCTTGCTTCCGTTTGCGTCGACGAGGATCTTGTCGTTCCCCGCGAAATAGCCGACAGAGAGGCGCCCGATCACGGGGAAGGTCCTGGCGACCAGGCCGTAGACGATGTTCTGGTTGGTGACGTCCGATTTCGTCCCGAAGTTGTACCCCCCGACGGCGATGGCCGGCGAGGAACGGAAGAGGGAGCCTTCCGGCGTTCCGAGCTTGCCGTGGAAATAGAGCGGGTAGTCGTCCGCATCGGTACCGGCGTGGATCAGGTCGAACCCGGCCTCGGCCTGGACCTTCTCGAACGGGAGGATCCCGACGGTCGGCCCCAGGACGACGACGGGGGGAAGCTTGTCGCCGCCCTCCTCGTTCTTCGTGCGGATGTAGGTGTCGAAGTTGAAGTGGAGCGTCTTGAACGGCTGGATGTCCGTGGAGGGGATCCAGATCTGCGTGGACGGCGTGGCGTGGGCGATTTCTCCTGCCATCGTGGCGAGGACCGCGCAGGCGATCGCGATTCCTGTCGTTCGGTGAATCCGTCCGGTCGGCCTCATGGTGCCTCCTCGGGAAAAGGGAATGGTCGTCGGGGCACCGGTACAGCATCGGGCGTGCCACCCCGGGATTTCCCCGTCGGGGGACGCCTTTAACGGTCCGAAGTGCGAAAGGATTTCCTGGCGTACGCGGGCCGGTGCGGCGGGACGGCGGGGTTCACCTATCAGACATAATTGTCGTATTATGGACATATGCGAAGACATTCCGCCGTGGGAATGCCGCCCTCGCGCGAACCATGGTCCTTTCGCCGCAGTCAACAGTCGCCGGGGGATTCCGGGCTCGCGTTACGCCGAGACGCTTGGTTTCGTGGGCGCTATGGCCGGCTTCGCCTCCGGGGTCCCCGCTCGCGGTCAGCCCCGCCGCATCCGCCCGGACCTCCCGTCCGGGCATGGCGGTCCGCCTCGCCCGCCT
>Ga0209640_10002432_pt1 | contig 16203 bp, 13 predicted proteins | sample RifCSP10_1_FD_184018 | JGI IMG/M metagenome (GOLD analysis project Ga0209640, IMG submission 184018) | Soil microbial communities from Rifle, Colorado - Rifle CSP2_sed 10_1 (SPAdes) (version 2) | ecosystem: Environmental > Terrestrial > Deep subsurface > Rock core/Sediment | place: Rifle...
TCGATAAAGGTGCTCCTCGCCACCGTGAAGGTGTCTTGCGCAAACAACCGCGGGATCTCCTCCGGACTCGCCGTAAAAAGGGGTCTCCGCGGTGATGAGATCCACCTCATCGCCCTCGCTGACCTCTGCTTTTCCCTGCCCCCCGGCGTAAAGGGCAAGCACTGTGGATGCCGCATCAAGCCGGCCGTAACCGATAAAGGCGACCTCTCGATCCAGCTGAATCCGCAAGTCGCCCTGAAGCTGTTCTCGCGCCTCACGGCCCCGGCTGCGCTGCTCCTCCATCAGTTTCTCAAAGCCTGCCTGGTCTACTGAAATCCCCTCCGCGCTGAGTATGTCCTCTGTGAGATCGAGAGGAAAGCCGTAGGTATCGTACAGTCGAAAAGCTACTTCTCCGGCTAGGATCTTTTTCTTTTGGCGCTTGAGCTCACCCACTGCCTCTTCCAATAGCACCAGGCCCTTTTCCAGGGTCTCGCCGAAGCGCTCCTCCTCACCGCGAATCGTTTCAGAGATCCGCTGCCGCTCGCTGCGAAATTCCGGATAGGCGCCACCCATAATCTCAGTTACAGTGGCCGCGACCCGGTGGAGAAAAGGCTCTGTCAAGCCGAGCATGCGCCCATGGCGGGCTGCGCGCCTGAGAAGCCTCCTGAGGACGTAGCCCCGCCCCTCGTTGCTCGGGAAAACCCCGTCGGCGATCAAAAAACTGACCGCCCGCGCATGATCGGCAATCACCCGAAACGAGACGTCCGCGGTAGAATCCTTCCCGTACTTTCGCCCGGCCACCTCTTGAGTCGCGATAATCAGATCGCGCATGAAATCGACGTCATAGTTGGAGAGAACTCCCTGAAGTACCGCTGCGATCCGCTCCAGGCCCATGCCCGTATCCACGTGCTTGGAGGGAAGCTCCGCGAGCTTCCCTTCCGCGTCGCGGTTGTATTGGATAAAGACCAGGTTCCACAGCTCGATGAAGCGGGCGCAGTCGCCGTTGACCCGGCAGCGGTGCTCGCTGCCGTCGCGCCGATCGCATGCCTCGATCCCTCGATCGATGTGGATCTCGCTGCAGGGCCCGCAGGGGCCGGTCTCGGCCATCTCCCAGAAGTTGTCCTCCTCCCCGAAACGCAGGATGCGCTCATCGGGAAGGCCCGTGATCTTGCGCCACAACTTGGCCGCAGCCTCATCGTCCACAAAAACCGTGGCCCAGAGTCTCTCCTGAGGAAGCCCCCACTCCCGGGTCAGGAGCTCCCAGGCCCAACCGATCGCCTCCTCCTTGTAATAATCACCGAAGGACCAGTTGCCCAGCATCTCAAAAAAGGTGTGGTGGTAGGTATCCCGCCCTACGGCCTCGAGGTCGTTGTGCTTGCCGCTGATCCTAAGGCACTTCTGGGAGCTGGCGGCACGCTCGTACGGAAGTTTCTCGACGCCGAGAAAAACGTTCTTGAACTGCACCATGCCGGCATTGGTGAACAGCAGCGTGGGGTCCTTTTCGGGAATCAACGAGGAACTCTTCACCACGGTATGGCCCCGCTTGGCGAAAAAGTCTAAAAAGGATTTTCGGGTTTCGTTACCGGTCAGCATGAGGTTATCAATAATTTACCACTTCTATTTCACGGGTTCAGCGTAACGTCAACCAAGGGCGAATTCTCGGTCTTATTGGTTTTTCTCCAGATTCTTGGGCCGATAAATCTTTAGCCCTCTCACTTTGGCGATGGCTTCGAAATCTCTGTCATTATGATAAAGCTCGGCTCCGGCTTCCAGACAAGTAGCGGCAATCAGACAATCAGCAGTCTTGCGAATGGTAAAGCCCTGCCTGCCACATTCCCGGTATATGCGCGCAGCACGCTCAAACGTGTCCAAACCACGCATGCGAAGAATCGGATAGCTCTGCAGAATGGTTCGGATGCGGCGAAAATCTGCCTCATCAACTATTCCCTGCAAGACCTCGCAGTAGATGAGATCAGTGAGAGCCAGGGTTTCTTCGCGCTGGATCAGGCCGGTGAGGTGTAAGTCAAAGGGAGTTCCCTTCGCTTCGAGGAAATCGATCCAAACCGTGGTATCAACGACGATCACAGGCGGCTGCGGCGTAGCTCATCAAGGTCGCCTTCCCACTTTATCTGACCACGCAGCTTTAGGATCTCCTTGCGCCTGGCACTCTTTAGAAGCTCCTTAAGAGCAAGATGGACAAGCTCCCGCTTAGATTTGCACTTAAAGATTCTGAGGCCTTCTGAGACAAGTCGGTTATCTAAGTCGATATTTGTTCTGGCCATATTTTATAACCTCTTAGGATAACCTATTCCTGGATGGTGTAGAAGTCAAGGCAGTTTTGTGTATCTAGTTAAAGACCACCAAAAATCCCAGCGACTAAACCCTCACATTGGTGATCCAGAGCTGGGCAGATCCTGCTGTCAAGCGATTTGGGCTCTTCAGGACCGGCCTTGTGTGACCGTTGAGGCGATTTCGGAGTTCTTGGTGGCCGTGCCTGAAAAGGAACTTCCTAGCCAAGGGGCTGTGCCCCTTGAAATCCCCTGAAGTCAGAAGCTAGGAGTTATGACTTTCGCAAGTACGGTGATCAATCGCGTCTCTCAATGGTCCCGACCAAAAAACGTGAACAAAATTTGCGTTTTTGAAAAGAAAGCTACTATCACTCGAAAAAGAATTTCCTGCTATCACTTAAAATCTCCCCGATGACGGAGTCGCGGTAGCCACGGCGCTGCAAGAAGGCTATGGCCCGGTGAAGGACTTTTCTGTCGCCCAGATCTTTGCCCCGGAATCTCCTCTCTAAGAGCGTTCTCGCCTTTTCCTTCCCTTCCCCCTGGCCAAAGGTTTCCCCCATCACCTGGCGGATCACTGCTTGTGCTATCCCTTTTTGCCGCAACTCCCTCTCAACGCGTAAGGGACCATAGCCTCTGCCCTCTACTCTTCCCAAGATCCAGTTTCGAGCAAAGGTCTCATCATTTAGCAAGTTAAGCGAACGGAGTTTTTCCAGTGTGGTTTCGATGATGTTCTGCGGAAAGGCTAGTTGTTTCAGTTTGGCCTGAACTTCCGCCTCACTTCGAGGGCAGTAGCCGAGAAACTTTAGGGCGGCCCTCAGGGCTCCTTGCGGAGTTCCATCCGGCTTTCTAACCATCAGCCTTAAGCTGACTCCCCTATCTCCCCTTGCCCTTTTCCTTCTTTTCCGGTGTGGGCGCCTGGCCGCCCGCACGCTTGAGGCCTGCCTTGTCCAGGATTCTGTCGGCCAATTCTTTGGCCGTCTCGGGGTGTTCCTTGAGGAACGCTTTGGCGCTCTCCCGACCCTGGCCTATTCTTTCCCCGTTAAAGGAGTACCATGCGCCGCTTTTTTCTAGAATCCCCGTGTCGCTGCCAATATCGACCAGCTCACCATCGCGCGAGATGCCTGTCCCATAGAGAAGGTCAAACTCCGCCTCTTTGAAGGGGGGGGCGAGCTTGTTCTTCACCACCTTGACTCGGGTCCGCCCCCCGATGACCACGTCTCCCTCCTTCAGGGCGCCGGTGCGCCGGATGTCCATGCGCAGCGAGGCATAGAACTTCAGCGCATTGCCTCCGGTCGTGGTCTCAGGATTGCCGAACATGATCCCGATCTTCATCCGGATCTGGTTGATGAAGACGACGATGGTTTGGGAACGGGCGATGGTCGCGGTGAGCTTGCGCAGGGCCTGAGACATCAGGCGGGCCTGAAGCCCCATATGGGCGTCCCCCATCTCTCCTTCGATCTCGGCCTTGGGAACCAGCGCCGCCACCGAGTCAATGACCAGGACATCAATGGCCCCGCTGCGGACCAAGGTCTCGGCGATCTCCAGGGCCTGCTCCCCATGGTCGGGCTGAGAGATCAAAAGGTCGTCGGTCTTTACCCCGAGTCTCTTAGCATAGCTCAGATCCAGGGCATGCTCCGCGTCGATGAAGGCGCCGATCCCTCCTTGCTTCTGGGCCTCCGCGATAATGTGTAGGGCGAGAGTGGTTTTCCCCGAGGCTTCAGGGCCATAGATTTCAACGACGCGGCCGCGCGGCACTCCGCCTATGCCCAGGGCGATATCGAGACCCAGGGAACCGCTCGATACCACGGCGATGTCTTTGATCAGACCGCCCTCCCCGAGCTTCATGATTGCCCCTTTACCAAACTGCCTCTCGATCTGACTGACCGCGAGATCAATCGCCTTCTCTCGATTTACATCCATGACCTTCCTCCTTGAATCGACCTTAGGGCAGAGAGCGCTCAGCGCCGAGGGAGAGAACCCCCAAGGGCTTGTAAACAGCGCCTTGCGGCTTAAGGACGCTTTGAAAAAAGACCACTTCCTTCACCCATGACTCGCCAAAATCGTGATCTCTCCAGCGTTCGATCTCTTCCTTCAAGTGCTCTATGGAGCCGCTGAAATGGCCCCAGCGCCCAATCGTAAGATGAGGTGTGAAGGCTCTCTTCTCCCGTGCAAAACCCATGGCTTCCAAAACCTTCTCCACTTCTTTCGCCAAAGACTCGAGGCCCTCCGCCCACAACCCTATCCACAGAACCCTAGCTCTCTTTATGTCAGGAAATACCCCTATTCCTCTGCCGTTCATGGGGAAGGCCGGCGTAGCGGAGAGGGATTGCTCCAGGGCCTTCAGGATGGGCGCGATCTTCTCCTCTTGAAACTCGCCAAGGAACTTGAGGGTAAAGTGGAGGTTTTCGGCCCTGACCCACCGGATACCGCTCAGTTTCCGCTTGAGTTGGGCTTGTACCTCGAAGATTTTCTGGACCATATCCGGTTCGATCCGGACAGCGACGAAGGCTCGAATCACTGTTTTTGGACGAGAACCGCCCTTAACCAGTAGAGTGCCGCCTGCGAGGCTCCGAGAATGACCTGCTCCCGATCCCCGGCAAAGCGGAAAAGCCTGGCCTCAATCTGATCACCGTGGGCCATGCCGAGCCAAACCGTACCGACAGGGATTTCCCGGCTTCCTCCTGCGGGGCCAGCGACTCCCGTCGTGCTGACTCCGACGTCCGCCCCGGCCAACCGCTTGATCCCCTCTGCCATCTCGCAGGCCGTCTCACGGCTGACTACCCCATGTCGCTTCAAGGTGGCCTGTTTAACGCCGACAATGTGGGTTTTAGATTCGAGGGAGTAGGCGACCGCGCCGCCTTTGAAATAGGCCGAGCTGCCGGCGATACGGGTGATGCGGTGGCTGATGTAGCCGCCAGTGCAGGACTCCGCCAGGGCCAGGCTCCAACCCTTCTTCAGAAGCAGGTTGCCGACGACCTCCTCTAAGGTCTCCTCTCCCTCGCCGTAGATGTAGGGACCGATGAGGTCCTTAATCTGAGCCTTCAGCGCCGTGAATCTTTCTTCCGCCTCTCTGCCTCCCCTGAGCGTTAAGCTGACAGAGAGATCAGGGTAGTGGGCGCGAAAGGAGAGCTTCGCCTGTGCGCCAAGGGAGACCGGTTTCAATATGGCATCAAGCTTAGACTCCGTCAAGCCGTAGATCTTGAACGTGCACGCCCACGCCGCGGCTTTCGTCTTCGCCTCGCTCGTCAACCACGGGAGCACGTACTCCTTAAGCATCGCCTCCATTTCCCGCGGAACCCCAGAGAGCCACAGCAGCGTCTTGCCCCCCCCGAGGTCGAGACGGAAACCTGGAGCGGTCCCAAGAGGGTTAGGAACGATCTCCGCCCCCTCGGGGAAACGGGCCTGTTTGAGATTGTTGGGAGTCCAGGGAAGGCCACGGGCTTCGAACCTCTGCGACAAGGCTTCAGCAATGCTCTCGTCCAGCCTTAGCTCCCGCCCGAGAAACTCCGCCACCACATCGCTCGTCAGATCATCCTCCGTCGGTCCCAACCCTCCGGTACCGATGACGAGGTCGCCGAGTTCCGTCCCTTGCCGCAGCGCCCAGAGAAGCGGCTCTTTGGTATCTCCAACCTTGAGGACCGCAACGACCTCGAGCCCGACAGAAAAAAACTTGTCGGCGATGTAGGCGGAATTCGTATCGATCACCCTGCCCGTCGTGAGCTCATCACCGGTGCTAAGAATCACTGCCCTTTCAATCATAGAAATTCCGCGTAGAGAAGGATGCGAATGATCACGAAGGTGTAAAGGCCGGCGATGAGATCGTCCATCACGACGCCAACTCCTCCGGAGATTTCTTCCGCCCGTCCCGCCGGAAACAACTTTATGATATCGAAAAAACGAAACAGAATGAAAGCCGCCGCGTTAGGCGCAAACTCCGCGGGGCAGAGAAAGCCAGCTAATAAAAACCCCGCGATCTCGTCAATGACGATGCGTGGAGAGTCCTTCTGATGAAAGATCTCCTCCCCCTTTTGTGCGAGCCATATGGCGGTTACGGCGAACGCGGCAAGGGTTAAGAGGGCAAGGGAAAGGGAGACGGAGGCGATCCTATTCAGGGCGAGGGATAGAGGGATAGCTACCAGCGTGCCCGCGGTCCCCGGGAACCAGGGAAAATATCCCGCACCTAAGCCCGTAACCAAAAATAGAATGATTCGTTTCAGCTTAGGAATGAGGCGTAGCGGCCAGCTGCGCAAGTAGAATCTGCCTTAAGTCTTCAAAAGCCCTTCGCAGCGCTGGCTCGATTCTATCTTCGCGAGGAAACTCAAAATTGAGCGGGTCGACGTACCGTTGGTCCTTATACAGCTCAAAATGGAGGTTTGGTCCGGTGGTCAAGCCTGACGAGCCAACGTAGCCGATAATCTGCCCTTTTTTCACATGAATTCCTTTGCGAACTCCGCTGCCAAGCCCTTGCAGGTGGGCATAGCGCGAGGCGTAAGCGACATCGTGCTGAACTTCGATCATCCTGCCGTAGCCGCCCTTTTTCCAGCCCGCATAGACCACCTGACCGTCGCCGATAGCACGAACCGGCGTCCCCCGCCGGGCGACAAAGTCCACACCGTTGTGGGGGCGATCCACCTTGAGGAGCGGATGAAATCGGGAATGGGTCAAATAGGAACTAATGCTGGTGAACTCCAGGGGGAAACGCAAAAACGCGCGCGCCAGGGATCGTCCGTCCAAATCGTAATAACCCCCTTTGCCCTTTTCCTTTTCGAAATATACGGCGACGTTGGGCTGCCCCGCGCTGACGAGCTCCGCAGCCAAGATGCGCATCAGCGGCTTCCGTTTGCTCCCTATGCGCGACTTGAGCTCGTAGAGGAGCCGATAGGTATCCCCCTTTTGGATCTCCTTGTCGAAATCGATGTCCCAGGAGAAGATATCGGCGAATTGGGACAGAAGGGCGGGGTCCAACCCGGCCTGAAACCCATCCCCAGAAAGCGATTTCTCGATGGTGCCTCCCGCCGTTTTAAGTTCAACGTCGTAAGGCCTTTCCCGCCGGTTGAAGGCGATCCCCTTCCGGCCCTTCTCCCACGCGAAGATCCAATCCTCAGCCAATTCCATCTCCAGGGCCTTGAGACTCTCCCCCCCCTTCTTTCCCCGCAACGAGGGATCAGACCGGTTAAAGTAAAAGTGCAACTGCTTCCCTGCCGGCAGCCTTTTTCCCGGGTAATGCCTTTCAATCGCACGAAGCCACAGCTGCTTCTCCCTTTCGGATAAGCCAAATCGAAGCAAAAGTTTAGCGAGAGAATCTCCCGGTCGAGAGCGATGCGTTACCCGCCTTAGACTCTCGAGCCCCTCCAGAGGCGTTGGACTTTGCTGCGGAAGGTAAATCCGGGGCGGAAAGCTTTTATTGCCCTCGACGTTGAGGGGCGGGGTCGGCCTTTCCGCCCTTCCCTCTATCACGCCGAGCGGGGACTCGGCGCGCACCTCCGCCAGTGCCCCGCCGGTGACATGGATCACGGTTCCGATCCATAGCACAGGTTTGACGAGCACTAGGAAGAACGCCACTGTCCCACTAAGCAAATTCTCTTTGCGCACGTCTGCAGCTCTTCCCGCGAAGACCAAAAAATTCCTTACCGGTTATCCTTTTTAGCTTAAAAAGTCAATCAAAAAATCCATTTGCAGGCGAAAAGAGGCCGGCGGATAAGACCCTTCTGGCGATGATCTCGAGCAGAAACAGAGCCAGGGCTAAAAAGATAAGCCGGGCGCGAAAGGGTTGAGAGGCCCGCACCACCTGAACCTTCCCAGCTTTCTCCCGCCACTTGGGGTTGATCTCCCCGCCAGTGGAGCGGGCGAGCTGTTCGAGCAAGGAGAGATTCATTTCCCCGTGGGGGATTTCCGCCTTCGGCTCGAAGGGAAGCGTATATCCCACGGGAGGGTAACCGACGCTTCGACCACCCCTTTCTTCGAAGAGTTCAATCCGGTAGTCTCCGGGGGCAGAAAGCGGTAGCTCGGCCTGGTAACGGCCTGGCGCCAGACGTTTTAAGGCTCCCTCTCCCCGGCTTCCCTGGCCACTAAAAGCGTAGCGAAAGAGTCCGCCTTCGCTACCCTCCCCGAAGAAATAGAGATCCAGCACGGCATGCTCGCCGAGGTGGCCCAGTCTCACCTCATGCGGCGGGATGGCTTCTTTTGGCGGCATCAGCCAGCCAAAAATTCTACCCCAAAACCCTTCGAGACCGTCCCATTGAATCCACTCCCTGCTCCAACGTCCGTGCAGATCCGTGGTGAAAGCGATCGCTTTGCCTTTGCCATAGGTCCAAGAGGCCAATAGCGGGGAAGTACTTTCTGCTCGCGGAATAACCAGATCCAGCTTGGCGCCCTTCTTGATCTCCGTCTCGATGTATCCTTGCAGCAGCGGGTAAGACCGCGAGGAAAAGCCGGCGAGGACTTCGGAGCCTCTGACTGGAAGCGGGACGAACTCCTTCTCGACGAGCGGTGTCGACTGCGGCTTTTCCTGTACCTCTTCTAAAACGATCTGGGGCAGCGTCTTTGGATCATAGGTGTGATGAAACAGCCCGCCACCGTACTGCGCGATTCTTTTGAGCAGGGGAATATTAGCCTGGTCGCCGATGGCCACGGCAGAGACGGTCATTTTGAGTTCCCCTTTCATGAGGGTTACAAGATCGACGTAATCCCCGCCGCTGCCTCCGGTCTCTCCGTCGCTCAGGATAATCACATGCTTTCGGCTCGCCGTCTGTCTCTCCAGTTGGCGCTTGGCTTCGAGGAGGGCAGGGTAGAGATAAGTCTGCCCACCGGCCTTTAAGCGATCGATCTCAGCGCCAAAGCCTGCGCGAATCTTTTCCAGCGGGGCCAAGGGAACCACCGCAAAGGGGGCCACGTCGAAGCCGACCACGCCGAGCAGGTCTTTTTCCCCGAGTTGCCGCGCCATCGCCTTGGCCGCCTCCTTCGCATAAAGGAGTTTATCCTCTTCCCGCATGCTCCCGGATTTGTCGATGACCAGAACCACCGCGCGATTTTTTTCCTCTTTTTTCGGCTCTTTGAGTTCCACGGGCAAGAGCCTCTCAATCGGCGTGTGCCGGTAGCCGCCGGGACCGAAGCTTGCCTCACCCCCGAGCATTACGAAGGCCTTTCCTGCGGTCACCTGCCGCTCGATTTCCGCCAGATAAGCGGGAGAAAACTGCTCTCTTTCGATATTGTTGAAGACCACCGCGGCGTAACCCCCAGGCGCGGGGGACGCTGCATTCAGTGCCAGCGCGGTCACTTCGAAGCCGCGCCGCTTGAGGATTTCCTCCAAATGGCGGTTTTCAGCGGCGCGGGCGCCCAAGAGCAAAACCTTCTCCTTGCTTTGTACCGCAACCCAAGCCGTTGCTTGGTTATCCTGCGCGAAGCGGTCCAGCGCTGGGGTCTGGGGCACAAAGTTGACCTGAAAGGAGGTGAGTGGCCCGTCCTTTAGCGCGGCCTGAAAGTTGTAGATTTGGCTTCCCGGCGCAACACGCACGGCCTCATCTTTAAGCAACTCACCGCTGCGCTTTAAAACCAGACTTCCTTCGATCTCACGCCGGCCATAGTTTTCCACGATGACCCTCAACTGGATCCCCTCTCCGCTCATACCCCGATGCGGGGCAAGGACCTTTTTGACCGCCACGTTGGGAATCTCAGGACGCTGGAAGGGTATAAGCGGAAAAACCTTCAGGCCGGAATGCTGAAGAGAAAGGAAAAGACGCTCCACGGAACCCTGATTTTCCCAACCATCGGTAAAAAGAAAGACCGTCCGAGGCGCTTTAGGCAAACGCGACAGCGTGGAGAAGAGCGCTTCCAGGCTGGTGCGCTCGGGACCCAGAGAGTCACTTGCAGCTTGGCCCCGAATCCACCTCTCCCAATCGGGCACCTCCTTAACCTCGCGTGAAAAAACGAAGGTTCGGTCTTCAGGCCGAAGCGCTAAATCCTCTTTTGCTGTCCGCTCCATCCAAACCCTCATCGCCTCAGGGATGCTGCGCGAAAGGTCAAAGGCAAAGATGCGCTCGAGTTTTTCGGGCGCCTGCTCCACCTTAGACTCCTCAATCCGCTCCGGACCGGCCAGGGCGAGCACCAGGAGAAAAAAGATTAACGATCGCCACAAAGCGACGGCCGAAGCGCGGCGGCGCAAACGAATCCAAAAAAGTGGCAGGAGCAGGACCAACCAAAGATACCAGGGCTGAGCGAGATGAAGCTGCGAGAGAAAATGTTTCATCGCGTCGAGCTGGCCCGGGCAGGTTTCCCGCGTCGATCGGCGGCAGACCGGGAAGCGGGCGGGTTAAGAAACCATTCCAACAAGAGAAGCAGAACGGAGAGGAGAAGGAGATAAGGCCGAAGGGTAGAAAACAGATCGCCGCTCGCGCCGGCGTCCCCATGCTCCGGGAAACTGATCGGCGCAGGATGGTTGAGATCGGATTCCTTTGCGTGCTGATAGTTCACCGCCCGGTACTCTCTCCCTTGGTCTCGAAGCACTTGATACACCCCTTGAAAATAGGTCCGAGAAAAAAGTTGCGGGCCCTCCCTGAAGCTGAGTTCCTCTCCCTGCGGGGTCACGAGGATTCCGCCCCGCTGGGTGTTGAGGGGAAGAAACTCTCCCGTGGCCGTTCCTCCGCTTCCCCCTGCTTCCTGGAACCACTGAAGCATATTCAAGGTGAAGATCGATACGGGAAGGTTCTCGCTGCCGAGATAGGGAAAAGGATCGAAACCGAGGACGAGGTAGCGAAAGCCCTGATGCTCTATGGCAATCGCCAACGCTCCCTCGGGACTCTCGAGGATGGTTTCACCTATCAAGGACAGGGGCCTCAACGGACGGGCATAGGTCGGGCGAAACAGCGCAAAATTGATGTAGCGAGTAAGCGCATGGGGTTCCCGCCAGTCGGAGACGACCGGTCGAGTTAAGGCTCTTCCTACGGCAACTAGCGGGTTCTGCGCCGGTGGGAGGATTAACAGAGCATGGCTTTGCGGCAACATGGACGGGGCAGAGAAGTGAAAAATCTCCACTGCGTGATCCTCGACCCCGATCTTTGCGTAGTCCCCCGGTGGAATCACCTTCACGCTGAGACCCGGAACCGAGCGCAAGCTCAAAAGCGCTTCGGGCCGGGGTGATATGCCGAGCAATTTGAGTCCTCTCAAAGTTGGCGCCACTGCAAACCGTCGGTTGTCGAGGGCCAGGCCATCACGCACCGCCAGATCGGCCTGGTAGTAAGGGTAAGCGGGGAGACCTTCAAAGGCTGTCTCTATGCGCCTGCGCGGTCCGATCTTAAGCGTGCGGGCAGCGAGCATCCTTTCCCCGGCCTTCAGAGAAAGCTCGACGCTCGCGTCTTTCGTGAAAAAATTCGTGACCTCGACCCTGGCCTCCAAGCGTGATGCGACCAGCGCAGGGCGGCTGAGATAAAACGAGGTGATCGCAAGATTGTCCTGTGGCCGCCCCACGGTGATGACTCTGACCGCGTCGCTTCGGCCCTGGACGGGATGGTCGGTGAGAAGGTAAATTTGCTCGTAATGCATCTCCTTCTTTAAACGCGGAATCTCTGCCTCAACATCGACCGGGGGATCGCCCATATCGTACGGGCGAAGCGAGGAGAGCAGGGATCGCGCCTCCGCGGACCCCAATCCCTTTTCCCCCACCCGTTCTATTCTCGGGACGGTTTGATAAACATCGATTCGAGCACGGGCAGATAACTTGCCCATCAGGTTTCGCGCCTGCTGCTGCGCCAGCTCAAACCTGCTCCATTGCCCTTCCCGAGCCTGCATGCTCGCCGAGTTATCCAGAACGATGGCAACCTGCAACGGGCGCACGGAAAAGACCGGCTCTCCTAACGCCAAGATGAGAAGCACGAGAAGCAAGAGCTGGAGAAAAAATATCGGGGGAAGCCGGATCATCCTCCAGCGTCGCTCAGTGGACCGGGTCGAGAGATCCCTCAGAAACAGAAGGCTGGAGAAGACCATGCGGCGCGGCCGGCCCCTGATCAAATACGCTAACAACAAAAGCGGCAAAAGCAAGAAGGTGTAGAGCGCTGCCGGATTGAGAAATTCCATAAGGCTATTTAAAAAGGCCGATCGTGGGCAGGGTCTCGAGCACAAACTCGCTTACTTCCTCGTCCGTTAAGAAAACCGAGTAGCGGATTCCCGCCTGGTGACAGAAGCTCCGAAGCTCGCGATTATGGCGCTCTAACCGCTCTTGGTAATTGGCCAAGGAGGCCGTGTCCCACTCAAGCCTCGCCTCGAGACCACTTTCACAATCAGCCACCGCCAGCCCGCCGCGGGGAAAAGACGGGCGGCGCTCCTGGTTGCTCAGTACCTGAATCACGGCGATATCTAGGTTAAAGGCTCGAAGAAGGTTGAGCCCCTGCTGATAGGAGGGGGCAGGCAGGAGAAAATCGGAGAGCACAATCGCCTTCCCGGGCCGGCGAATGCGCTTTAAGTGCTCTCCAAGAGCCGAAGCGAATTCCACCTGGCCAGCCGGAGAAACCTGGGAGAGAAAATCCATTAATTCTATGATCCGGTGGCGGCCCCGGAGAAAAGGCGTGGCCGCAGCAGAGAAAGTCCCTCCCAGAAGATGGAGCTTTACATGGTCATGATTGGCTAAAACAACATAGGCGAGCGCCAGAGCGACGGACGAGGCAGGAGAAAACTTCTCCGCCCTGGAGGGAAAGGCCATGGAGCCGCTCGCGTCCATGAAGAGATAGACAAAGAGGTCCACCTCTTCACGGAAAAGCTTGATATAAAACCGGTCGCTACGAGCGAGAATGCCCCAATCGAGATAGCGGATGTCGTCTCCCGGAGAATACCTCCGATAATCGGCAAACTCGAGGCTCGTTCCCCGGCGCGGTGAGGAATAGCTACCAGGGCGGTTGCTGAGAAACTCCTTACGCGTGCGCAGCCGGAGGCACTCCAGACGACTGATGAACGCAGGCGTGAAAGGAGGGGGCAACATAACTAACTCTATATATAGAATTACAGATGCGCACCACCGTCAAGAGAACCCCGCGCCCGGACCTTCAGTAAATCGACCTTTGGTACGGCCAAAGCCGTGCCGCCAAGCCCTCAAGCACAGGGGATAAAGCCTCCTCCAACTAGCCACCAAATGACATTTATGGGATATCAAGAGCCCAGGGTTCTCCCATCTGAACAATCCTGCGATCTAAGATTTTGAGAGTGGCTGATGTTGGCATTTCTTTGTACCCGATTGCCCAAAATTGTACCCATCTGCCATCGCGACGAAGGAAAACATTCTCAATATTCGGTAGTTACATATTGGCATCCGTTTTGCTTCTTTCCTCCAGAGCCAAGCTACTAAAGCTTAAAAACAACTGCTGAGAAATTTTATGTGGAAGGAGAAAATCATGGTTAGTCGGTTAATTTTTCCCTTGCCCGGCTTTATTTTTCTCGTCTCGCTGGCGCTGCAGGGTTGCGCCCCTACATCCATAAACTCGAATGACGATTCCGCTCCGGGGCTAACTCGCACTTCAATGATTAATCCCGGAGAAAACGGAGTCCAATCGGGCTCGAGCCTCGAGGCAATGCGTCGGGGACAACTGGCGGAGTCCGGCCCCCTGAAGGACGTCTTTTATGATTTCGATCATTACAACCTTCGGCTGGAGGCCAGGGAGACACTGAAAAGAAATGCGGAATGGCTAAAGGCCAACCCTTCAGTCCGGGTGGAGATCGAGGGTCACGCGGACGAACGGGGAACCAGCGAATACAATCTCGCCCTGGGCGCCAAGCGGGCGCATACGAGCAAGGACTATCTCATCTCGCTCGGGATCTCGGGGAACCGCCTGAACACGGTGAGCTATGGCGAGGAAGTTTCTGTTTGTGCGGGGCACAGCGAGGAATGCTGGCAGAAAAATCGCCGCGCGCGCTTCGCCGTCATCGCCCCGCGGCCGGCTCTTTAGCGGCAAGGTCGCTGGCTAGATCCGAGCCAGCAAACCACCCGTCTCAACTGGGCCTGAACGCAGGATCATTTTGGACCAAAAAGATCATCGCCTAGAGGCTCTCAAACGCTTTCGCGTTCAGGCCCAGAATCTTCTCCATTATCGAATCCGTTAGATCTTCGCGTTCCTGGATTTCTTCGGCAGAGGTCTCCCTCGCTGCGCCGTGCGGCATATCTGCCGAAATGACGATGCCTCATTCCAGTCTCTCGACGGCGCCCGCGCGACTTTAGCCTTTAGGGACCTTCTTTAGCAACGCCGCCAAGATCTGCTCGGCACCGACATTTTCCGCCTCGGCCCGGAAATTGAGAATCAGCCGGTGACGCAGCGCAGGATAAACCACCGCTTCCACATCCTCATAACTCACATGAACCCTCCCTGCGGCCAAGGCGTTCCCTTTGGCCCCCAGGATCATCGCCTGGGCCCCTCGTGGGCTCGCCCCGAAGCGCAGATATTCCCGCACTTCGGAAAGCACGGACTCTCCTCTCTGACCCGCCGGTTGGGTTCCATGAACCAAGCGCACCACGTACTCCTCGATAGGCGGCGCAACGAGCACTTGCCGGAGCAGGAGTTTCATCTCCGCGACAAGCTCAGCCCCGTCCGCAGAAAAAACCGGCGCTGCTTCGTGAAACTTTTCGCCCGTCGTCCGCCGCAAGATTTCCGCGAGCTCCTCAGGAGCGGGAGAGGAGACCAGGAGCTTGAAAAAGAAACGGTCCAGCTGAGCCTCGGGGAGAGGATAAGTCCCCTCCAGCTCGATAGGATTCTGGGTTGCCAGGACCATAAACGGAGACTCCAGAGGATATGTCTCGCCGAAAACCGTCACTTGCCGCTCTTCCATCGCTTCCAATACGGCAGACTGGGTCTTCGGCGTGGCGCGGTTGATCTCGTCGGCCAAAACTATTTGAGCAAAAATCGGTCCCTTGCGAAACTGGAATTCGCGGCGGCCATCGCTTTCGGTCAGCACCTGAGTCCCGATGATATCCGACGGCATCAGATCGGGCGTGAATTGAATTCGCTTGAAGGAGAGGCCCAGGGCGCGGCTCAGGGACTTGATGAGCAAGGTTTTTCCTAATCCCGGCACCCCCTCAAGGAGCACATGACCTCCGGAGACAAAGGCAACGAGGACCTTGCGGATGATATCATCGTGGCCGACGATGACCTTTTTCACCTCCTGCTCGACCCGGTACAATAGTTCACGAAATCTTTCCGGCTCCACGGCTTCCTTCCTTTAACGAATCAGCTCTCGGTATTCCACAGGCAAAGATTGTTTCTCAGGAGAAGCCTCGGGCGCATGCGGGCGGCGCAAAGGCACATTGCTGATGGAAACCTTGGGACGCAGCACACGCTTCGCCTCTGACCCGCCTTCACCGCCGGAGGCCTCCGCCTCCGCTTCAGGCAACTGGACCGTGACAAACCGCGCGTCCTTGATCGACCTGTCTCCCTGCTCTCCCGGCTTGAAGAATCGCTCCGGCGGAGCTCCGCGTGGAATTTCTTCCTGCGTGCTCCTTCCCCCGCTCCGCCCTAGATCTCCCCGCCCCCCACCCTCGCTCTCTCTCCCGCCTCCCGGCTGCAACTGGGGCTTATCGGATTTAACCTGATCGCTCTCTCGCCGCGCCATCTCTGTCCCTTTCGTCTCAGCCCTTCCCCCCGTCAGCCGCTCGCTTACCCCAGCCGTTTGGCCCTCGCGATCACCGTCCCCCGTGCCGGAAGATTTCTCCTCCTTCCCCTTACCCCCCGTTGCCATGTCACTTTTCAATTCCCCTCCACTTGCGCCTTGACGCTGACCAGAACCACCGGCCAATTCCCGCAGCGCATTCGCCGTCTGAGCCAACAGCGCATCGCCGGCCCCCTGGTGCGATCCGGTCCTCAGTTGATCATCCACCCGGCGCAGTAGCTCTTGAATCTGCGACTCCTTTTGTGCGTTGGCTGTCCCCTTCTCTTTTTTGATTTCGACCGCCACCGCGTTGAGGTCA
>Ga0209640_10002433_pt1 | contig 16202 bp, 10 predicted proteins | sample RifCSP10_1_FD_184018 | JGI IMG/M metagenome (GOLD analysis project Ga0209640, IMG submission 184018) | Soil microbial communities from Rifle, Colorado - Rifle CSP2_sed 10_1 (SPAdes) (version 2) | ecosystem: Environmental > Terrestrial > Deep subsurface > Rock core/Sediment | place: Rifle...
AGCCGGCCACCCCTCCTCAGAGAGGAGGGGAAAAAAATTTAATCAGGCGAGGTTGCGAAGCTCGCGGAGCGCGACCGAGAGCATCGAGAGGTCCGGAGCGGGGCTCGCGCGCATCTCGCCGAGGAGGCGCGTGGCGCGCTCCATGGCGCTGCCGTTGCGCTCCTGCCAGGCGGCCACCAGCCGCGTCCCGTCCGCGCCGTCGCCGCCGGCGAGCACGTTCGCGGCAAGCGTGCGCTGAAGTCCGGAGAGATCGTCGCGCATCGCGCCCCTGGCGAGCGTCTGCCAGTAGCTCTCGCCGGGCAGCGCGCCGATCTTCTCGCGCAGCCACGCGAAGCCGAGCCGCAGCGACAGCTCGAAAAACGCCGCCGCCACCGTCTCCACCGGCCGCGCCGCGGCGTCCGCGACCTCGACGATGTCGAGCGCCGCATACAGCGTGTCGTAGGAGACCACGCGGCGCGCGATCTCCGCTGGCACGCCTTGCGTGGTGTAGCGCGCGGCCTGGGCCGCAATCTCCTTCTTCCCCGCTTCGTCGAGCAGATTGTCGAGACGCGCGTACAGTGCTTCTACTCCGGAACCGAAGTGGACGATCGTCCCGCCCATGTCGTCGTTGAGCCGGCGCGAGCGCAGGAACCAGGTCGTCGCGCGCACGATCAGGCGGCCCGCATCGATCAGTATCCGCGCCTGCACGCTGTCCGCGACCTTGTTGTCGAGCGCTTCGATCGACTTCCACAGCGGCACGAAGCCGAACACCTCGCGCGCGAGCAGGTAGCCGCGCACCACCTCGTGCGGCCGGGCGCCGGTGCTTTCGGTCAGCCGGTGAACGAAGGTGCTGCCGACCCGGTTGACCATGCTGTTGACGATGTACGTGGCGATGATCTCGCGCTTGAGCGGATGGCGCGGCATGTACGAAACGTAGGTCTCGCGCAGCGCGGTGGGGAAATACCGGCTGAGCGCGCTGGCCACCCACGGGTCGTCGGGCAATGCCGAACCGAGAAGCTCGTCGTACAGCCAGAGCTTGCTGTAGGCGAGCAGCACGGCGCGCTCGGGAGAAGTGAGGCCCGTGCGCCGCACGCGCCGCTCGGCGATCTCCTCGTCCGAGGGCAGGAATTCGAGCGCGCGGTTCAGCCGCCCGCTTTTCTCCAGGAACTGGATGAACCGCTGCTGCCCGTCGAGCAGCGGAACCGCCATGCGTCCGTTCACCGACAGCGCCTGGGTCTGGAAGTAGTTGTCGCGCAGGACGAGCGCGGCCACGTCCCCGGTCATCGCCGCCAGCAACGCGTTGCGCTGTTTCCCGGTCAACTCGCCGTCGGCGATCGCCAGCCCGAGCAGGATCTTGAAGTTCACCTCGTGATCCGAGGTGTCCACGCCCGCGGAATTGTCGATCGCATCGGTGTTGATGTGCCCGCCCGCGAGCGCGTACTCGATGCGCCCGAGCTGGGTGAAGCCGAGGTTGCCGCCCTCGGCCACCACCTTGCAGCGCAGCTCGCGGCCGTCCACGCGCACCGGGTCGTTGGCGCGGTCCCCCACCTCGGCGTGGCTCTCCGCGGAACTCTTGACATAGGTGCCGATGCCGCCGTTGTACAGCAGGTCCACCGGCGCCTTCAGAATCGCGCGGATCAGTTCGTTCGGGGCGAGGCTCGCCGCTTCGCTGCCTCCAGTTTCGATGCCCAGTGCGCGGCGCGCCTCTGGCGAGAGCGGGATCGATTTCGCAGTGCGCGGCCACACCTCTCCGCCCTTCGAGATCAGCGCGGCGCCGTAGTCGGCCCAGGACGAGCGCGGCAGGTCGAACAGGCGCTTGCGCTCGGCGAAGCTCGCCGCCGGATCGGGGTCCGGATCGATGAACACGTGCCGGTGATCGAACGCCGCGACGAGCTTGATGTGCCCGGAGAGCAGCATGCCGTTGCCGAACACGTCGCCCGACATGTCGCCGATTCCGACCACCGTGAAATCGCTCGCCTGCGTATCGAGGTCCATCTCGCGGAAATGCCGCTTGACCGACTCCCACGCGCCGCGCGCCGTGATGCCCATCGCCTTGTGGTCGTAGCCGGCCGATCCGCCCGAGGCAAACGCGTCATCGAGCCAGAACCCGTACTCGCGGCTGATCGCATTGGCGTAGTCGGAGAACGCCGCGGTGCCCTTATCGGCGGCGACGACCAGATACGGGTCGTCGGAATCGAGGCGCCGCACCTGCGGCGGCGGGACCACCTTGCCGCCGACAAGGTTGTCGGTCAGGTCGAGCAGCCCGCGCAGATAGTCCTGGTAGCACGCGACGCCCTCCTTGAGGAGCGCGTCCCGGTCGGCGGCGCTCGGCGCCCGCTTGAGCACGAAGCCGCCCTTCGATCCGACCGGAACGATCACGGCGTTCTTCACCATCTGCGCCTTCACCAGGCCGAGGACTTCGGTGCGGAAGTCTTCCGGCCGGTCCGACCAGCGCAGTCCCCCGCGCGCCACCCTGCCGCCGCGCAGGTGCACGCCCTCGAAGCGCGCCGAGTACACGAAGATCTCGAACATCGGCCTGGGCTCGGGCAGGCCCGGCACTTTCGAGGGGTCGAACTTGAAGGACAGGAACGGGCGGCGGTTGCCGGCTGCGTCGCGCCGCCAGTAGTTGGTGCGGGTGGTGGCGAGGATCAGCGCCAGGTACTGCCGCAGCACGCGATCCTGGCTGAGATTGTCCACCGAGTCGAGCGCCTGCTTGATCGCCGCGACCTGCCGCGCGGCGGCTTGGTCGTCCGCCGCCTCGGGGTCCAGGCGCAGCCGGAACAGCTCCACCAGCATGCGCGCCATGTTCGGATGGGCCGCCATCGTCGCCTCGATGAACGACTGCGAAAGCGGGAAGCCGATCTGGCGCAGGTATCTCGCGCAGGCGCGCAGGACCACGATCTCGTCGGCCTGGAGTCGCGCCGCGAGCACCAGGCGGTTGAAGTGGTCGTTCTCGATCTCTCCGGAAAATACGCGCCCGAACGCCTCTTCGAAGATCTGGTGCACGGCTTCGATCTCGATGTCGGTATCGGCGCCGGTGGACAGGCCGAAATCGTGGACCGAGAGCAGCAAGCCGGCCGCCTCGATGCGATACGGCCGTTCCTCGAGCACGCGCAGGCCCATGCGCTCGAGCATCGGCATGCTGTCCGAGAGCGTGATCGGGGCGCCCCTGCGGAACAGCTTGAAGCGCATCGTCCCGGGCGGCGCTTCGAGCGGCTTGTACAGGCTCATGCCGAGTGCGCCGCTCGCCGCGACCCGGGCCATCATCTCGACGTCGGGCACCGCCTTGCGCGCTTCGAAATCCTCGCGGTACGCCGCCGGAAACGCGCCGACGAACCGCCGGTACAGCTCGCTGCCGCGCGCCTCCCCGAGCCGCTCGACGAGCGCCTGCTTCAGGTCGTCCTCCCAGCGCCGCGCGGCGGCAGCCAGACGCTGCTCGAGGTCGCGCACGTCGTACGCGGGGATGCTCCCCGGGATCGCGCGCACCGTGATGAGGATGCGCGCCAGCACGGACTCCGAGAGGTAGACGTTGAAATCGGAGCTGGTGCCGTTGAACGCCCCGGTCAGGATCGCCTGCCACTTCCGGCGCAGCTCGGTGTTGTATTTCTCGCGCGGGGCGTAGATCAGGCACGAGAGGAAGCGCTCGAAGGGGTCGCGGCGCACGAACAGCCGGAACCGCTGCCGCTCGCCCAGTTGCAGGATGCCGAGGGCGGCGTCGAGCAGCTCGTTCTCGCCGATCATGAACAGCTCGTCGCGCGGATACGTATCGAGGATGTTCTCGAGCCTCTTCGCCGCATGCCCGCCCGGCGGGAAGCCGGCGCCGGCGACGACATTCGCGACCTTCCGCCGCAGCAGCGGGATTTCCGCCGGGTTCGCGGTGTACGCGCTGTGCGTGTACAGCCCGAGGAAGCGGTGCTCGCCGCACACCTCGCCGCGCTCGTCGTAGCGCTTGATGCCGACGTAATCGAGGTAGCCCGGGCGGTGCACCGTGGAGCGCGAGTTCGACTTGGTCAGGATGAGCAGGTCCTTCTCGCGCGCGTAGGCGCGCACCGGCGCGGGGAGCGCGGCGAAGCTCGTCGACACCTTGTCCTGCCCGCTCTCGCGCAAAACGCCCAGGCCCGAGCCGGGCATGACCTGCAGCGCGTCGTCGCCGCCGACCGTGACAAGCTCATGACAGCGGTAGCCGAGGAACGTGAAGTGATTGTCCGCGAGCCAGGCGAGGAACGCCTTTCCTTCGGCCAGCTCCTCGGCGGCGATCGGCGGCGCGCGCCGCTCGAACTCGTCGACGATTTCGCGCGCGCGCGCGGTCATCTTTTCCCAGTCCTCGACCGCGACCCGCACGTCGGCGAGGACGCGCGCGATATCGGCTTGCAGCGCCTCCATGCGCGCCGGATCGGTCATGCGGTCGACCTCGACGTGCATGATCGACTCGCGCGTCACGCCCTGTCCCGGCTCCTGCGCAAGCTCGACGAGGTCGCCGCGCGCGTCGCGCCTCGCCGGAACCACCGGATGGATGACGAGGTGCAGCGTCAGCCCGTGGCGGTTCACCTCCATCGTCACCGAGTCGACCAGGAACGGCATGTCGTCGTTCACGATCTCGACGATCGTGTGCGGCGACTGCCAGCCGTGTTCCTCGATCTCGGGGTTGAAGACGCGCAGGCGCGGCACGCGCGGTTCGCGGCGGCGCGCGAAGTTCCAGTGCGACAGCGCCGCCCCGTACAGGTCCGCACGCGAGCGCTCGGCGAAATCTTCCGGATCGACGTCGCGGAAATACTCGCGCACGAAGCGCTCCACGTCCTCGCGGATCTCGCGCCCCACGCGGTCGCGCGCCATCGCGACCACGGCTTCGAGACGCTCGGATTTGCCTTGCTCGCTCCTTGCCAGCATGATCCCCTCCCGCGCGGGGAGCCGTTGCATTTGTTAGTCTAGCAGCCCTGCATCCGCCATGATCCGCACCGACATCCGCGTCCTGTTCGCGTTGTTCGCCGTTTCGGGCTTCACCGGCCTCATCTACGAGTCGCTCTGGACGCATTACCTGAAGCTGTTCCTCGGCGCCGCGGCATTTGCGCAATCGTTCGTGCTCGCCGCGTTCATGGGCGGCATGGCGCTCGGCGCCTGGCTCGCGAGCCGCTGGAGCGCGCGGCTCCCGAACCTGCTTGCCGCATACGGGTGGATCGAAGCGCTGATCGGCCTTGCCGCGATTGCCTTCCATCCGGTTTTCGTGCATCTCACGCAGGCTTCGATCGATTCCGTCGTTCCCGCGCTCGGCTCGCCCGACGCGGTCGAGGTCTACAAATACGCACTTTGCACGCTGCTCGTGGTGCCGCAGACCGTGCTTCTCGGCATGACCTTTCCGCTCATGAGCGGCGCGGTCATCCGCCGCGGTCCCGAATCGAGCGGGCATCACCTGGCGCTGCTTTATTTCACCAATTCGATCGGCGCCGCGATCGGCGCGCTTGCGGCCGCCTTCTGGCTGCTCGGCTGGCTCGGGCTTCCCGGAACGATGCGCCTGGGCGGCGCGATGAACCTCGTGCTCGCGGCGCTGGTGCTCGCGCTGGCGCGCGAGCGCGAACCGCCGCCCGTCCCTGCCGCGCGTACCCCCGGGGCGTCGCTTTCGAACCGCGCCCTGGTTGTGCTGCTCCTTCTCGCCGCCTTCGTCACCGGCGCCGCTTCCTTCATCTACGAGATCACCTGGATCCGCATGCTCTCGCTCGTGCTGGGCGCATCGTTCCAGGCGTTCGAGCTGATGCTCTCGGCCTTCATTACCGGCCTCGCGCTGGGCGGACTGTGGATCCGCAACAGGATCGACCGGATCGAGAACCCGCTGCGGTTCGGCGGTCTGATCCAGGTCGCGATGGGACTCGCGGCGCTTGCGACCGTGTACGCGTACCACCTGAGCTTCGATTGGATGGAATGGGCGCTCCGGGTCCTGCGGCATGATGACGCCGCGTACCCGGTCTTCAATCTGTTCAGTCATGCGCTTGCGTTCGCGGTGATGCTGCCGGCCACATTCCTTGCCGGCATGACGCTGCCGCTTTTCACGTTCGCGCTGCTGCGCAACGGCCAGGGCGAGCGCGCCATCGGCCAGGTCTACGCCGCAAACACGCTCGGCGCGATCGCGGGCGTGCTGCTCACCGTACACCTGCTCATGCCGGAATTCGGGGTCAAGGTCGCGCTCATTCTCGGCGCCGCGCTCGACATCCTGCTCGGGGCGTGGCTGCTGCGCCGGTCCGGCGCTCGATTGAAGCGCGCCGAAGGATTCGCCGCGGTGATTGCAGGAATGGTCGCCGCGACGGTCACGGCGCGTGCCGACATCCTCGACCCCGAGCGTCTTTCCTCGGGTGTATTCCGGTACGGCAGGGCCGAGCGTCAGGAGCGTCCGGTCAGTTTTTACCGGGACGGCAAGACGGCGTCAGTCGCAATCTACAGCGCGCCGGGCGGGGTGGTGACAATCACGACGAACGGCAAGCCGGACGCATCGATCGGATTCGACCGCACGCTGCCGCCGCTCGAGGACGAATACACCATGACGCTGCTCGGAGCGCTGCCGCTTCTGCTCAAACCCGAGGCGCGCACGATCGCCAATATCGGTTTCGGGTCCGGGCTCACCGCGGAAGTCGTGCTCTCGCACAGCGCGCCCCGGGTGCTCGACACCGTCGAGATCGAGCCCGCGATGGTCGCCGGAGCCCGCAGCTTTTTCCCCCGCGTGATCCGGCCCTTCCGCGATCCCCGCAGCCACGTGCATTTCGAGGATGCCAAGAGCTATTTCGCGCGCCACGGCAGGCGCTACGACGTGATCATCTCGGAGCCTTCGAACCCGTGGGTGAACGGCGTAGCCGGCCTGTTCACCACCGAGTTCTATCGCGACACCAGGCGCTACCTCGCCCCCGGCGGGCTGTTCGTTCAGTGGCTCCATGGCTACGAATTCGACGACCGGCTGCTCGGCTCGATCTTGACCGCCCTGGCGGAGAACTTCGAGAATTTCGACGCCTATCAGGTGAACGGCGGTGACCTGATCATGGTCGCGGTGGCCGAGGGCCGTATTCCGCCGCTCGGCGATCTGCCGCGCGGCGAGCCCGTGTTCCTCGAGCAGCTCACGCGCATCGGCGTCACCGGACGCGAACACGTCGCCGGGCGCCGCATCGGAAGCAAACGCGATCTGGTGGCGCTGCTCGCACCGCTCGATCTGCCGGTGAATTCCGATTTCCGGCCGTTCGTGCAACTCGAGGCGACGCGTGCCCGCTTTGCGCAGCGCAGCGCGATCGCGCTGCCGCAGCTCGCCCTTGCTTCCGTGCCCGTGAGCGAGATGCTCGCCGCGCTGGAGCCCGCCTATTTGCGCGAACCCCTCGCCGTGGCTACGACATCGCAGTTGGGTGTCCAGAACCACGCGCTCGTTCTGTTTGGAATGCTGACCGATCCGGCCGCCGAACCATCGCGCGTGTCCGATGCCGACTTGCGGGCGGCGCTGCTTGCGCTGAAGCGGCCCGGCGCGCTTTGCGGCGCAGATCCCTCCAGGTACGTCCTGGACCAGCTCCATTTCGCTGCCGAGCTCACCCTCGCGCACCTTGCACCCGAGAATCGCCGGCTGCTCTGGGTCGAGCCCCGCTGGATCGGTTGCGGGCGCGGCGAACCAGGCAAGGAGATCCAGCGCAGGCTCGAAGTGTATCGCGCGATTTCGCAGCGCGACGCCGCGGGCATGCTGGAGAAGGCGCGTGCGATGCTCGACGGCGAGCCCATCGAAGGGTTCTACTGGGCGCGATTCCTGCTCACCACGGCGATGGTCGGAGCACATGCCTCGGGTCAAAGCGACGAGGCGCGGCGGCTCTGGCGCGTTCACGGCGCGCCGCTTTACCGCGGCGTTCCGATTCCGGCGTACGTGACCTACGTCGCGAACTGGAAAAATGGGGACAGACCACCTTTTCCGTCCGGGAAAATGGGGACAGACCACCTTTTCCGAAATCAAGAACGATGATCTGAGAATCCGGACGGAAAAGGTGGTCTGTCCCCATTTTCCTCAGGCGCGCCGACCGGCGGTCATACGGCGCAACCTTTCTGCGAGTATCCGCATGACCAGCAGCGCAAAAATCGGCGTTTTGTGCACCAGGATCAGGAAGCGCCTTTCGTTGACCGGCACCAGCCGGCAATCCGATTTGGCCACCACCGTGGCGCTTCGGGCTTTCGCATCGATCAGCGCCATCTCCCCGACGACATCTCCGGGTTTCGCGACTTCGATGAATTTTCTGCCCGCCCGGACCTCCAACTCGCCATCCAGAACGACATACATCACATCGCCGGGAGTTCCTTCCGCGAAAACGGTCGTGCCCGCCTTGAACTCCTTCACGTCCTTGGCATTCTTGAAAAGGCCTCGAATATCCATTCTTCCCTCCCTGTGGTTGACGCGATCAGGCTTGCCGGCCTCGCGCAGCATGCATCCAACGGCATTGTGGATGAGATCACCCGGACTGGCCTCGATGCTAGAGGGATCCATCCGTGGATGCAACGCGGACACTTGTGAGCGGCGACTAACGCGGTAAAACGTGCTTGCGCATCGCGTCCGGGATCCGATACTCCGGATAGCGGCGCTTGAATTCGGCGTAGGCCTCGTCGGCCTCCTTGTGGCGGCCCTCGCGCCGCAGCGCCACGATCCGATCGAGCCAGCGCTCGGGTGACTCCGCTTGCTCGGCGCGTTTCTGCAGCGCGTCTGCCGCCATGCGGCCGGGACGATCCGCCTCGATTGACTGCCGCGACGCTCCTCTTTCCTCGGGCATCGGAGCCGGCCTGCCGACCGCAGCCGCTGCAGGGCGTGCCGACTCGTCGGCGGCTGGAAACGGCTTCTCCAAGGGCGCTTGCGGCACCGGCGCGGCCGGTTGCTGCGGCACGGCGGATCCAGCCGGTTTCGGCTCGGGGGCCATTGGGCGTTCCTTGGCCTTCATGGTCCCCGGTGCCCGGCGTGGCACGGACGCATCGCGCGCCGCGGGCGGCGCCGCAGGTGCAGCTTCCTTCGGCGAAGCTGGCGGCGATGGCGGCGGCAGCGGCATGAATTCTCCATCGGACTGCTCGCGCTGCATCTGCAGCGTCACCACGACCGAGAGGACGATCACCGCGACGGCCGCGAGCGGCACGTACCAGCGGCGGCGTGCCGTGGGCGCGACAAGCGGCGCGGGGTGAGTCTCCACCGCGCCGTGCGCCGCGGAAATGATCGCTTCGTCGAGCGCGCGCGGCGGCTCCTCTCGATCCAGGGCGCGATACCTGCGACTGATCTCGGCGTCGCGTTCAGGCTCGGTCATCGAGCGTTTCCCTCAGTTTGGCGAGTGCGTATCGCAGCCTGCTCTTCGCCGCCTCCTCGTTCGCCCCGGTCGCCGCGGCGATTTCCGCTACGGACAATCCCGCTTCCTCGCGCAGCAGGAACGCCTCGCGCTGCGCCGGGGGCAGAGCGGCAACCGCCTGCGCCAGCCGCGCCAATCCCTCGCGCGCCTCGGCCTGGCGCTGGGGCTCGTGCCCCGGATTGCCCCGAGGCTCCTCCAACCGCGCCTCCTCGTCGTCGAGCGAAACCGCATGCAGGTCGTGCCGGCGCCAATGGTCGACCAGGCGGTTGTGCGCGATCGTGTACAGCCAGGTGGTGAAGCGCGCCTGCGGCTGGTACCGCTCGCGCGCCTCGATGACTCGCATCCAGATGTCCTGGTAAAGCTCCTCGGCAAGCGCGCGCTCTCGCACGCTCCTCACGACGAAGCGGAACAGCGCGCCCTTGTGGCGCGCATAAAGGGCCTCGAACGCGGCGGCCTGTCCGCCTCGATAGGCGAGCATGAGCTGCTCATCGGAACCCTCCATCCATTGGAGTTTAGATCGCTTTTCCCGAACGTTTGCGGTGCGCTGCGGCAGGCACTGTCGCAGCGCAGCGCGTCGTGGTTCTTTCTACCCTTGAGGGTCGGGAACGAATCCCGGGAACGGCTGCGGCACGGGGGCAAGCGGCCGCGGCTCGCGAATCACGCCGCGCGCCACCAGGTTGCGGTAGCTGTCGTAATGAATCGCGATCGTTTCCGCCGGCGCGCTCGATGCGCGCTCGAACGCTACATAGCGCGCGTGCGAAGTTTCGCTCCGGCCGTGCCCGGTGCCGAGCTTCGCGTCGCGCTCGGCGGCGGCGCCTTGGGCTTCCGCCCGCGGGGCCGTCGCGGGCTCGTCGGCCCCTCGCCGCGAAAGCAGCGAAATGTCGGCCGGCGGCTGCGTGCTCTTGCGCTTGAACAGGGCCACGCCGATCACGCCCACGTTCTCCGGCCGCCCGGTGCGCGCGGCGTAGGACTCCGGCAGCTCGGTAAAGTAGAACGCGGCAGTGCGCTCGAGGCTTTTTCGCCAGCCCTTGACCTCGAGCGCCCGCCAGGGCGACAGCACGTAGCCGCTTTGCTGCGGGCTCGCAGTCTCGCCGGTGACGACATTGATGCCGTCCACCGACATCACCGCGAGCAGGTCCTCGCCGCGGCGGATCCTCACGCTGACCTGGTACTCGTTGCCGGGTTTGCCCACCACGTACGCGCGCCCCTCGTGCCAGTGCACGGGCAAGCTCCGGCCTTCGCTGCGGTCGAACACGGCGAGGTCGGCGAGGTTGCCGATGCTCCACGCCGGCGCGGAAAACGCGAGCGCAAGCGCCACGCCCAGGATTTTCACCACCTTCATTGCAGTCTCCTTTCGGGTCCACGGAGCATGTCGCCCCAGTCCCTTGAACGAGACCGCGCCAGGAACGGGTTAAAGCCTGCTGCCCGAATGCAGCGCGCCGCCGCGGGTCGTCGCCCTCAGGTCCGGTCGAGCGCCGCCCGCCGGATGCCCGAAAGGGTCTTGACCGGCGTGATCGCGTCGGGGTCGATCCGGACTTCGATCAGCGCGGGTTTGCCCGAGGCGCGGGCGCGCTCGAAGGCGGGCGCAAACTGCGCGGTTTCGACGACCAGCTCGCCGTGCCCGCCGAAAGCGCGCGCATACGCGGCGAAATCCGGGTTCATCAGCTCGGTGCCCGAGATCCGCTCGGGGTAGGCACGCTCCTGATGCATGCGAATCGTGCCGTACATGCCGTTGTTCACCACGATCACGATCGGCGCCGCGCCGTACTGCACGGCTGTCGCCAGCTCTTGCCCGTTCATCAGGAAATCGCCGTCGCCGGTCCAGCCCACCACCACGCGCGCCGGTTCCGCGATCTTTGCCGCGACCGCTGCCGGCAGGCCGTAGCCCATCGAGCCGCTGGTCGGCGCAAGCTGCGTGCGGTAGCGCTTGTAGACGAAGTGCCGATGCAGCCAGCCGGAGAAGTTGCCGGCGCCGTTGGCGACGATCGCATCCTCCGGCAAATGATCCGAAAGCCATTTCACGATTTCGCCGAGCTGCACCCGCCCGGGCATCGCGACTGGCACGCGCCACGCCGCGTACTCGGCGCGCGCGGTGCGCGCCCACTCGTGCCAGCGGGCGCCATCAAGCCGGATGCCTTCCAACGCGTCTGCGAACTGCGCCATGCCGGAATTGATCGGCAGCCGGGCTGCATAGACGCGCCCCAGCTCCTCCGCGCCGGCGTGTACATGAACCAGCGTTTGCCTGGGCACCGGCACTTCGAGCAGCGTGTAGCCGCCGGTCGTGATTTCGCCGAGGCGCGGCCCTGCGGCAAGGAGCAGATCGGCCTCCTTGACGCGTTGCGCAAGCCTTGGGTTGATGCCGATCCCGACATCGCCCACATAGCAGCGCGAGCGGTTATCGACGTGGTCCTGGCAGCGGAACGAAGCTGCAACGGGAATCCCCGACGTTTCCGCCCAGCGGCCCAAGCGCTCGAGCGGCTCCCGCGTCCAGCCTCCCCCGCCGACCAGTACCAGGGGGCGCGCAGCAGCCGCGAGAAGCCGCGCCAGCTCCTCGATGTCGCGCGGCGAGGGCGCGGGGCGCACCACTCGGTAATGCGGCGCGTCGTCCACCGCCGCCTCCGAAAACAGCATGTCCTCCGGCAGGGCGAGCAGAACGGGCCCCGGTCTTCCGGCCATCGCCGTATGAAACGCGTGGCTCACGTACTCGGGGATCCGCTCGACGCGATCGATCTGCCCCACCCATTTGGCGAGCGGCCCGTACATGCGCCGGTAGTCGATCTCCTGGAAGGCCTCGCGCTCGGCCATGTCGTTGCCGACCTGGCCGACGAAGATGACCATCGGCGAGGAGTCCTGCATCGCGGTATGCACGCCCACCGAGCCGTTGGTCGCGCCGGGCCCGCGCGTCACGAACAGCACCCCGGGCTCGCCGGTGAGCTTCGCATGCGCCTCGGCCATGTAGGACGCGCCGCCTTCCTGGCGGCAGATCACGAATTTCAGCCCCTCGCGGTGGTCGTACAGGCCGTCGAGCACCGGAAGGAAGCTCTCGCCCGGAACGCCGAACGCGCACCTCACGCCATGCGCGGCGAGCGCATCGACGAGGATCCTGCCGCCGTGACGCGGCTTCGGATCTGCCGTCACGCGGCCCTGCCTTTCTCGAACGCGCTGCGCAACCGCGCGCAGCATTCGGCTACCGCCGCAATTGCGGTATCGAGCACGCCGCCGAAAGTGATGAAACCGTGGATCATGTCCGGGGAATCCAGGTACGCGACCTCACCGCCTTCCCTGGCGAGGCGCTCGGCATATGCGCGGCCCTCGTCGAGCAGCGGGTCGAATCCGGCCGTAAGCACAAACGCGGCCGGCAGCCCGGCGAGGCTCTTCGCAAGCAACGGCGATGCGCGCCAGTCGAGCCAGTCGTCCTTCCGCGGCAGGTAGCAGCCGCGAAAATACTCGATGTGCCGGCGCGTAAGGAGATAGCCCTCGCCATTGCGTTCGTGCGATGCGAATCCCCCGCGCTGGTCGGTCGCCGGATAGATGAGAAGTTGATAGGCGAGCGCCGGACCGCCCGTCTCGCGCGCATCGAGCGCGACCACCGCGGCGAGATTGCCGCCCGCGCTGTCTCCGCCGACCGCGATCCGCTCCGGGTCGATCCGCAGCGCGCGCGCTTCGGCGGCAATCCAGCGCGTCGCGGCAATCGCGTCTTCGACCGCCGCCGGAAACGGGTGCTCGGGCGCGAGCCGGTAATCGACCGACAGCACCGCGCAGCGTGCGCCGTTCGCGAGCTGCCGGCACAGCACGTCGTGCGTGTCGAGGTCGCCGATCGTCCATCCGCCGCCGTGGAAAAAAACGAGCGCCGGGAGAATTTCGCCCTTCCCCGCGCCCGCCGGACGGTACGCGCGCGCCGCCATCGAATGCCCGATCACCACGAGGCGCGCCTCGGCGACTTCAGGCGCGGGCGGCGCGAGCACGGCGCGCGTATCGTGGTACACGCGGCGCGCGACGTGGGCGGGAAGCGTGTGGTAGAGCGGCAGCGCGGAGCGCGCGATCCGTTCCAGCAGTTGCGCGACCTGCGGATGCAGCTGGCTCATGTCTTTTCCGGAGTTATGCGCCGATTATAATTGCCGGCCCGCCATGGACGACATCAACACGCTGCGCCGCATCCTCAAGGAGAACCGCGTCATCGCCGTGGTCGGACTTTCCGCCGACTGGTTCCGGCCGAGCTATTTCGCCGCGAAGTACATGCAGGAACACGGCTACCGGGTGATTCCGGTCAATCCGCGCTACGCGGGCAAGAGCATCCTCGGCGAGCGCTGCTACGCCAGCTTGCGCGAGATTCCGGAGCAGGTGGACATCGTGGACGTGTTCCGCAAAACCGAAGACGTGATGCCGATCGCCGAGGATGCGATCGCGATCCGGGCGAAGGTCCTGTGGCAGCAGCTCGGCGTCCGGAACGAGGCCGCGGCCGCCAGGGCGCGTGCCGCCGGAATGGAAGAGGTCATGGATCATTGCGTCAAGATCGAGCACGGCCGGCTCTTCGGCGGCCTGAACTGGGTCGGCGTCAACACGAAAGTGATTTCGGCCAAGCGCCCGCGCTGGCTGGCCTACTAAGCGTGGAACGGCGCCATTACGACGAAATGCGCGACGCGAACGGCGAGGTGCGAGCGCACTTCCGGCCGCTCGCGGAATGGCTTGCCGAGACCCCGCCCGCGCGCGTGACCGAAAAGCGCCGCGAGGCCGACCTGCTGTTTCATCGCGTCGGCATCACCTTCGCGGTGTACGGCGACAAGCAGGGCGACGAGCGCCTGATTCCCTTCGACATCGTGCCGCGGGTCATTCCCAGGCCGGAATGGGAAGCGCTCGAACGCGGTCTGAAGCAGCGCGCAACCGCGCTCAACCGCTTCCTGCACGATATCTACCATGAGCAGGAGATCCTCAAGGCCGGCGTGATCCCCGAGGAGCACGTGACCCGCCACGATGCCTTCCAGCCCGTGATGCGCGGGCTCGACCTGCCGAACGGCGTTTACTCCAACATTGCGGGAATCGACCTGGTGCGGCACGAGGACGGCAACTGGTATGTGCTCGAGGACAACCTGCGCACGCCTTCGGGCGTGTCGTACATGCTCGAGAACCGAAAGATGATGCTTCGGCTCTTCCCGGAGCTGTTCGCGCGCCAGCAGGTGCTGCCGGTCGAGCACTACCCGGCGCTGCTGCTCGAGACGCTGCGCGCCGCCGCCTCGCCGCGCTCGCGGCGCGATCCGACGGTCGTCGTCCTCACGCCCGGCCAGCACAACAGCGCCTATTTCGAGCACGCGTTCCTGGCGCAGCAGATGGGCGTCGAGCTGGTCGAGGGCGCGGACCTCTTCGTCAAGGACGACATCGTCTGGATGCGCACCACCGCGGGCCCGCAACGGGTGGATGTGATCTACCGGCGGATCGACGATGCGTTTCTCGATCCGCTCGCGTTCCGTCTCGATTCGGTGCTCGGAGTGCCGGGACTGGTGTCGGCGTACCGCGCCGGCAACGTCGCGCTCGCCAACGCGATCGGCACCGGCGTCGCGGACGACAAGTCGACCTACCCCTACGTCCCGGAGATGATCCGTTTCTACCTCGGCGAGGAACCGATCCTCGCCAGCGTGCAGACGTGGCAATGCAAAAAGGCGGAGGACCTGAAGTACGTGCTCGGTCATCTCGACGAGCTGGTGGTCAAAGTTGTGCAGGGCTCGGGCGGCTACGGGATGCTGGTCGGGCCTGACTCGAGCAAGGCCCAGATCAAGGCGTTTCGCGCCCGCCTGCGCAACAACCCCGGCAACTACATCGCGCAGCCGACGCTTTCGCTTTCAACCTGCCCGACCTTCGTCAAGCGCGGCATCGCGCCGCGCCACGTGGATCTGCGGCCGTTCGTGCTCTCGGGAAAGGAGGTCAAGCTCGTACCCGGCGGCCTCACGCGCGTCGCGCTCAAGGCCGGATCGCTCGTGGTCAACTCTTCGCAAGGCGGCGGCACCAAGGACACCTGGGTGGTGGACTGATGCTCTCGCGCGTCGCCGACCGCATTTTCTGGATGTCGCGGTTGATGGAGCGCGCGGAGAACATGGCGCGCATCCTGGGGGTCACCTCGGACCTCGCGGTCCTCGGCACGAAGGAAGTCCAGCAGCAGAACCTGATTGCGCCCCTCACCATCACCGGGACCGCGGACGATTTTTTTGCGCGTTACGGGACGGTCACGCTCAAGGTGCTGATCGATTTCCTGGCGCTCGATGACGCGAGCCCGTCCTCGATCTGCTCATGCCTGAGGCGGGCGCGCGAGAACGCGCACGAGGTGCGCTGGCAGATCACCTCCGAGATGTGGGAAACGCTGAACGCCACCTGGATCGAGATGCGCGGGATGCGCCGCGACAAGCTCGACGGCGCGGCGGTGATGAAATTCCTCGACTGGGTGAAGGAGCGCAGCCACCTCTTTCGCGGCGTCACCTACGGCACTATCGTGCGCGGCGAGGCGTTCGACTTCTCGCGCATCGGCACGTTCCTGGAGCGCGCCGACAACACCGCGCGCATCCTCGACGTGAAGTACCACATCCTGCTGCCGAGCGTCGAGGACGTGGGCGGCGCGCTCGACTACTACCAGTGGGCGGCGCTGCTGCGCTCGGTGTCCTCGTTCGAGACCTACCGCGCGCTCTACCGCGACCAGATCCTGCCGATCCGGGTCGCGGAGCTGTTCATTCTCGAGCAGCGCATGCCGCGTTCGCTGGCCGCTTGCGTCGATCAGATCACGCTGGCGCTCGGACGCATCCGCGGGCAACAGGATGCGCCCGCGAAGCGGCTCGCGAGCGAGCTGCACGCGCGGCTCACGTACGCCCACATCGAGGAGATCTTCCAGAGCGGGTTGCACGAGTACCTGGAGGC
>Ga0209640_10002434_pt1 | contig 16198 bp, 12 predicted proteins | sample RifCSP10_1_FD_184018 | JGI IMG/M metagenome (GOLD analysis project Ga0209640, IMG submission 184018) | Soil microbial communities from Rifle, Colorado - Rifle CSP2_sed 10_1 (SPAdes) (version 2) | ecosystem: Environmental > Terrestrial > Deep subsurface > Rock core/Sediment | place: Rifle...
TGAGGCTGGAAAACTGCCGGAGAAAGAGCGTCAGCGGAGACGGCGGTGGAGCTTCGGACAGTTCATTGGGGCCCTGCTGCGCCAACCGGCTCCGGGCTTCCTGGTCGCCGAGCCCGGACTCCGCATTCGTCCGCAACCGGCCGGCGAGCGCTTCCGGAGCAAGGGCATGCCAGCCCACGTCACCGGCTTGTGTCGATTCGCGCGTTGCGAGCGGCGGTTTGTTCATTGAAACAGCAGCCACAGGCCGAGCACATAGCCGAGAATCATCACCATGCTGTCGGGCTCGATCAGCAGATAGCGCTGTTCGACCCGGTAGATGATGCCCATCAGCCCGACATTCATCAACAGAATCGACCAGAGGGCGGTCAGCGCATGGGCGGATGAGACCGAGCTCAGCAGCGGGCCCTCCCGGTAGGCCATGTCCGCAAACGCGAACGCCGCCATATTGAAGGCGTTGCTGCCGAAGAGGTTCCCGACCGCCAGATCGAACGCGCCCAATCGGACCGCGGCCAGCGAGGTGACCAACTCCGGCAGGGAAGTGGTGATGGCCACCAGCGACGTGCCGATGAACATCCCGCTGATGCCGGTGCTCTCGGAGATCTCCCGAGCGGAATAGGCCAGGAACGGCGCTGCCGCCAGCAGCGCGAGCGCAGCCGCCGCAAATCCGATGCTTGCCCGACGCAAGGCGGCACGTCTCGCGACGTGCGCGTCTTTTCGCACCGCTTCCGCCTCTGCGACCCGTTCCTTCTCGCGCTGGAGCCGTTTCACATCCTCCTGCCGGAATACCAGACGCATGCCGAGCACGTACAGCAGCAGCAGGAGCAGGCTGCCCAGCCCGATGCCGGCATGCTCGACCTGAAATTGAAACAGCACGAAAAACGCCGCAAGGCCGGTGAGGACCATCGCAAGCGACGCCACGAGCGTGTGCTCGAAGGCCGCCTGCTGCCAGACACGCTTGTTGCGATGGAGCAGATCGATCAATCCGAGCGTCAGCATGTTGCTCAAGCCGGCGCCGAACAGATCGCCCGCCGCCAGGTCGGGCGCGCTCATCAGTCCGGCGCTGATCGTCGTGAACACTTCCGGCAACGATGTGGCGGCGGCCATCAGCACGACGCCGATCCAGAGCCGCCCGAGCCCCGTCAGGTCGGCGATCTGATCGCCGTAGTGCGAGAGCTTCGTACCCGCGACGACGATGACGGCCGCGCTCGCGATGAAGAGAAGCCAGATCATGGCCCGTTTCTCCTTTTCCCCTGCGATTCCCCGATGGCCGGGCCGGTCGGAGGCGTCGTCCCGATCTCCTTTCCGGTCGGCGGCGTCACGCCGATGTCCTTCCCCGTCGGCTGGGTCGTCCCGATCTCCGGGCCGGTCGGCGGCACCGTGCCGATCTCGGACCCCGCCGGAGGCGTCACGCCGATCTCCATGCCGGCCGGGGGACCCGCCGGCCGCCCGGGCGGCTGAAATTCGAGCGGAATCGCCGCCAGCGCGTCCTGCAGTTTCCGGCGCTCGGTCCAGAAGGTGAAAAAGTCCAGCTCCTGCGCCTCCAGCTTTTCCTCCGCCTCCCGGATCTGTTCCAGTCGCTTTCGAATCGCGCGCAGGTCGTCCCGCACCCGCTCCACCGGCGCGACGAGTTCGTGAATCGTGAATCCCCTGAGTTTTTTCAGCTCCGACGCCACCCCGGTCTGCGCCTGCGCGAGAAGGGCCGAGGCCTGCTCTTCCAGTGCCTTCACCTCCGTGATCGAGTCGGTATTCGCCGCGCAGCAGTTCAGAAACCGGCGGTAGCGCTCCAGAAACTGCGCCACGTCCCGCTCAAACTCCCGGCCTTGCAGCCGGGGACGCGCCTGGGTTTGCTCCGGCTCCGCCGCTTCGGCAACCAGAACGCCCGGCGCTCCCATCACGACGAGCGCCATGAACACCGGGACCCATCGTCGTCCTGCATGTGCCTGTCTCATGGGGCCTCCTCGAACCAGCGATAGAGCGCGGGCAGCACCACCAGGGTCAAGGCCGTCGAGCTGAACAGCCCGCCGATCACGACCGTCGCGAGCGGCCGCTGGACTTCCGCGCCGATGCCCTGCGCCACCGCCAGCGGCAGCAGCCCGAGGAGCGTCGTCATCATGGTCATGATGACCGGCCTGAGCCGCACGCTGCACCCGGCCAGGATGGCTTCGTCCGTCGAACGGCCCTCGCGGCGAAGCTGGTTGATGTAGGACACCAGCACGATGCCGTTGCCGACCGCGAGCCCGAAGAGCTCGATGAAACCGACCGACGCCGGCACGCTCAAATATTGCCCGGTCACCCACAGGGACACCAGCCCGCCGATCAACGCGAAGGGCAGGTTGAGGAAGATCAGCGCGGCGTACCGCAACGAATGGAAGGCCCAGAACAGCAAGAAGAAGACCAGGCCGAGCGTGATCGGCACCACGACCAAGAGGCGTGCGTTGGCCCGCTCCATGTTTTCAAAGGCTCCTCCCCATGTGATCGTGTACCCCTGGGGCAGCGCCAGTTGCGCCGCGAGTTTTTTCCGCCCCTCGTCCACCACGCCGCCGATATCGCGGCCGACCACGTTGAAGCCGATATAAATGCGGCGGCGCACCTGTTCGCGGCTGATGCGCGCCGGCCCTTCCCGCATCTCGATGGTCGCCAGATCGCTCAGGGGGATCGGCGCGCCGGATGCCGACTTCACGCGGATCTCGCCGATGGCCTGAATGCTGTTGCGGGCGTCGAACGGAAACCGCAGGAGAAGCTGAAACCGCCTCGGCCCTTCGTAGACATGGGTCGCCACCTTGCCGCCGATCGCCGTTTCGACGATTTCCTGGACGTCCGCCACGTTGATCCCGTAGCGGGCGATTTTCTTCCGGTCGATATCCACGGTCAGGTAGGGCTGCCCCGCGATCTGCTCGACTTTCAGGTCCTTGACCCCGTTGACGGTTTTCATGATGGCGGCGATCTCGTCCGCCTTCTGCTTGAGCGTCTGCAGGTCGTCCCCGAACAGCTTGATCGCCGCCTCGGTCCTGATGCCGGAGATCAGCTCGTCCACCCGCTCCTGGATCGGCTGGCTCATGAGCACCGAAATGCCCGGGATGTCGGCCAGGCGCGTCCGCATCGCATCCACCAGGTCGGCCTTGCGCGAGGCGGTCGTCCACGTGTCGCGCGGGTGGAGCGCGACGACCGGATCGCTCTCGTTGGGCTCCTCGGGCGCGTAGGCGATCTCGGACCGGCCGATCTTGCTGAGCGCCAGGCGCACTTCGGGAAATTCCAGCAGGGCGCGCTGCACGCGCTTCTCGATGTCCACGGCTTCCGGCAGCGACACGCTGGGCAGCCGGACGACCTGCGGCGTCAGGGAGCCCTCGTCAAGGATCGGCACAAACTCCCGCCCGACGAGCGGCACCAGCAGCAGGCTCGCCCCCAGCAGGGAGGCCGCGCCCGCGAGCACCAGACGCCGGTGGCCGAGCGTCCACCGGAGGACCGACAGATACCGCCGCCGCATCCACCCGGTCACGGCCGTCTCCTCCTCCCCGTCCCCCCGCAGCACGAGCGAGGACAGCACGGGGGACAGCGTCAGGGTGACGGCGACCGACACCAGCAGCGCGATCACGAGAGTATAGGCCAGCGGCACGAACATCTTGCCTTCCATCCCATGCAGCGTCATCAGCGGCAGGAACACGACGCTGATGATCAGAATCCCGAACAGGATCGGCCGCCCCACCTCCTTCGTCGCGTCGAGGATGACCTCCAGCCGGTCGCGCTGCGACTGCCGGTTCTGGGCCAGATGCCGGTGGGCATTCTCCACCACGACCAGCGAGCCGTCGGCGATTTCGCCGATGGCGATCGCCAGCCCGCCCAAGGTCATGAGATTCGCCGAAAGCCCGAACCGCTGCATGACGATGAAGGTGATGAGCGGCGTCACCAGGAGAGCCAGGGTGACCACGGCGGCGCTGCGCAAGCGCCCGAGAAACAGGAAGAACACGAGCACGACCAATACAATACCCTCGATCAATGCGTCGCGGACCGTATTGACCGCCTCGGTCACCAGCTCGATACGATCATAGAAGGGGACGATCGTCGTCCCCTGCGGCAGGAGCTTCTCATCGTGGATGGCCTCCACCTTCTCCTTGACCGCCTTGACGACGTCCCTCGCATTGCCGCCGCGCAGCATCAACACGATGCCCGCCACCACCTCGCGCTCGCCGTTGAGCACGGCGGCCCCGTGCCGCACCGCGTGGCCGATGCGCACCTCGGCGACGTCACGGACGAACACGGGCGTGCCGCCCGCCTCCTTGAGGACGATGGACTCGATGTCCCCGACCGTCCTGATCAGCCCGAGGCCGCGGACGATGGACCGCTCCGCGTGCCGCTCCAGCACGTTGCCGCCGGCGTTGGCGTTGTTCTTCGCCACGGCGTCGTAGATTTCGCGCAGCGTCAGGTTGTACTTAAGGAGCCTCGCCGGATCCACGAGCACCTGATACTGCTTCACGAACCCACCGAGCGCGTTCACGTCGATCACGCCGGGCACGCCCTTCAGCAGCGGGCGCAGCACCCAGTCCTGGATCGTGCGTTGCTCCGTCAGCTCCGCTTCGACCGCCTGCGGGTCGTCCCCCCGGGCGAGCGGGCCGTCGAAATAGTACTGGTAGATTTCCCCGAGGCCGGTCGCAATCGGCGCCATCACCGGCTCGATGCCCTTCGGGAGGCGCTCCCTGACGCCGACCAGCCGCTCCAGCACCAGTTGGCGCGCGAAGTAGAGATCCACGTCGTCCCGGAACACAACAGTGACCTGCGACAGCGCGAACTTGGACAGGGACCGGATTTCGGCCAGCCCGGGCAGGCCGGTCATCTGGAGCTCGATCGGATAGGTGATGAACCGCTCGACCTCCGTCGGGGCCAGGCCGGGCCCGTCGGTCAGAATTTGAACCTGGATGTTCGTGACGTCGGGGAACGCATCGATCGGAATCGATTGGAACGCATGCACGCCCGCCCCGGCCAGCAGGCAGGCGAGCCCGAGCACCAGGAGGCGCTGCCGGAGCGAAAACTCCACGAGTCGGGCGATCATCGGGTGGGCTCAATCTTATGGTGTTCGGTTTCGGACTTCAGCGCGAACGCGCCTGCGGTGACGACGCGCTCTCCTTCGCGAAGCCCCTCCAGGATCGCGACGACGTCCCCCATCTCCTCGCCGGGCGTGACCGCGCGCGCCTCGAACTCGCCCGGCGCGCGCTGCACGAAGACCATCTTGCCCGTCGGGCCGTTTTGCACCGCGGCCAGCGGCACCGTGAGCACGTCGGCTTTCGCCGGCGCGTAGACCCGGACGGAGGCGAACATTTCCGGTTTCAACTTTTTCTGGGGATTCGGGGCCGTCACCCGCAGACGCATCGTGCGCGTGGCGGGATCCAGCATGTCCGCGACATAGGTGATCGTGCCCGCAAAGACCTCCTGGGGATAGGCCAGCGCGCGCACCTCCACGGATTGATCCTTGCGGATGAAATGCACGTCCTTCTCGGGGACGTTCCCCACCACCCACACCTCGGCGAGGTTGGCGACGGTGAACAGCTTCTGGTTGATCTCGACCACCTCGCCCCGCGTGAGGTTGCGCATGATGACCCGTCCTCTAAACGGCGCGCGCAACGACACATCGGGGCGGATCGTCTGCTCGCGGTCCAACCGCTGAATCTCCTGTTGGGGAACGCCCAGCAGTTCCAGGCGGTTCCTGGCTTCCCGCGCTTCAGCGCGCGCCGTTTTCATTTCCGCCTCGCGCCGCTGAAACTCGGCCTGGCTGATCGCCTTGTGCTGCAGCAGATCCCGGGCCCGCTCGTAGACCAGCACGGCCTCATGAAGCTTGGCCCCGGATTTCAGGTACGCGGCTTCGGCGAGTCCGAGATCCGTGCTGTGCAGCAGGGCGAGCGGCGTGCCCTTGTCGACGTCCTGGCCGAAATCCACGTAGACCGCCACCACGCGCCCGCGGATCAACGTGGTCACCTCGGCAAGCTCGTTTTCGTTCGGCTGAACGGTGGCGGAGAAATCCCGATGGAGGCGGAAGGCGCTGCGGGCGACGGGGACCACGGCGATGCCGGCGCCGGCCGCGGCTTCCGGCGTCATACGGACGATGCCGGATGAACCCGAGAGTTCGTCCGGCTTTTTCCCGGACGCATCCTCCGACGCCCGATTGCAGCCGGCAAGGCCGGCGACCAGCAGGCATCCGAGCACCACAGCGCCCAGACTGATGATCATCCGCCGACACCTCATCCCACATATCCTCCCACGGCGAACACGCAATATAGCAGAACCAGGAGACCGCCGGCCCAGCGGGTGACCTGCTTCGTCATCATCAAGACGGACACCACCACAACCGTGCCGAAACATACCGGAAGATAGAATCGCAGGACCTGCGCGTCAACGGGCACAGGACGGACCAGAGCGATGAGGCCCGCGTTAAACAGGAAAAACGCCAGAATGGAGCCCACCACGTTCCCGAAACTGATCTCCGGCCTGCCCCGCATGGCGGCCGGCAGCTCTCTCGCCAGCTCTTCGATGCTGACGAGGAACGCGAGAATCGTCATCCCGAACACCGTCTCGGACAGTCCAAGACCGGCAATGATGGTGGTCGCGCCGGCAACCAGCATTTCGCTGCCGACGAGGAGCGCGGCCATCGAGAGGACCAGCAGGCCGAACGACTTCCATTTGCTCCGCGTGTCAGCCGTCTCCAGCGCTTCGGCCACCTCTCCCGCCGGCCTGATATCCAGGCCTCTCCTGCTGAACCACGCAAGCGAGACAATCGATAGGACAAATCCCATGAGCAATACCATTCCATCTGTCCTGGAAAGCCGGCCGTCCCAACTCAGAAGCCCCAGAAGAAGCACGGCCAGGACGGGCACGACAAGAATCGGCTTGGGCACCGTCGCGAACGTCATGGGAGCAACCAACGCGGTGATCCCGAAGGCGAGCGCGATGGCGACCATCGCCGAGCCGACGATGGAACCCAGGGCGATTCCCGCCACACCCTCGAACGAGCCGACCGCCCCGACCGCAAGATTTTCGGGGTCGAAGCCGATAAAGATCACGCTGATGAGAAACGGTGACACGCCGAAACCCACCGACGTTCCGACGGCGCCTCTGACCAGGCGGCCGGCAAAGTAGAGGATCAGGGCCAACCCGACAGCAAAGAGGGCGATGGCAACGAGTGTCGGCACTTAGCTACCCTCTCCGGAGCGCAGGCGTGCGGACACGCCTGCACGGCCCTCCTTTCTTTCCTTCCACCAGCGCCAGATCACGTACACGGCCGGGATTACGAACAGGGTCAGGAGCATCGCCGAGAGTACTCCGCCGACCTGCGGCGCCGCGACACGCTTCATGACGTCGGCGCCGGTGCCGGTCGCGAGCATCACCGGAATCAAACCCAGCACGTCCACAATACCGATCATGGCCATGGGACGGATGCGCTCCAGGGCGCCACGATGGACGGTTTCCACCACGTCCTCCAGCGTCGTCAACCCGCCTGCGGCCTTTCGCCGCCGGCAGGCTTCGTCGAGATAGGCCAGCATGACCGCGCTGGTCTCGGCCGCGGTTCCCACCACGGTGATCATTCCGACCCACACCGCGATGCTCATGTTGTACTCCAGCACAACCAGGTACCAGACGGCGCCCACCAGCGCGAGCGGCACGCCCAGCATGACCATGAGGGTCTCGGCGATGGACTGAAACGTCAGGTAAAAGATCACGAAGATGATCAGCAACGTCAGCGGAATCACGACCATGAGCCGTTTCCGTACGCGCTCCATGAATTCGTACTGGCCGGACCAGGCGATTGTGTAGCCGGACGGCAGTTCGATTTTCTCGGCGACCCTCGCCTTCAGATCCTCGACGTACCCCCCGACATCGCGCCCGGCCATGTCCACGTAGACGTAGGCCGCCAGCCGCCCGTTCTCGTCGCGGATCATCGGCGGGCCGTTCACGAAGCGGAGCGTCGTGAGCTGGGCGAGCGGCACCTGGACGCCCGTCGGCGTCTTCACGAGCACCCGTTTCAGCTTTTCCGGATCGTCGCGCAGCTCGCGGAGGTACCGGACATTGATCGGATACCGCTCCCGCCCTTCGATCGTGGTGGCAATGTTCTCTCCGCCGATGGCGGTCTCGATGATTCGTCCGACGTCCATAATCGTCAGGCCATAGCGGGCGATTTCATCACGGTTGATCTCGAAGTCGAGGAAGTACCCTCCCGTCGCGCGTTCCGCGTACACGCTGCGCGTTCCCGGCACGTCCTTGAGCGCCATCTCCAGGTGCCGGCCGATTTCCTCGATTGTCTTGAGATCGGACCCGAAAATTTTGATTCCGACCGGCGTGCGGATGCCGGTCGTCAGCATGTCCACCCGATTCTTGATCGGCATCGTCCAGGCGTTGGTCACGCCGGGAAACTGCAACGCCCGGTCCATCTCGTCGACCAGCCCCTCATGGCTGATCCCCGGCCTCCATTGCTCTTTCGGCTTCAGGACCACGACCACTTCCATCATGCTGAAGGGCGCCGGATCGGTGGAGGTCTCGGCCCGCCCCGCCTTGCCGAAGACACGCTCGACCTCCGGAAACGCCTTGAGCTTCTGGTCCATGACCTGCAGCATTCGGCCGGCCTCGGTTACGGAAATGCCGGGCAGTGTCGTGGGCATATAGAGGATCGTGCCTTCGTACAGGGGCGGCATGAACTCCGAGCCCAACTGTTGAAAGGCCGGCACCGTCCCCGCCAGCAGCGCCACAGCCAGCAGCACGATCGCGGCGCGGTAGCGCAGGCAGGCGCGCAGCAGGGGCGCGTACAGCCACTTCATCAGTCGGCTCACGGGATGCTGCTGCTCCGAAAGGATCCGGCCCTTCATGGCGCCCGGGAGCACCGCCGGCACGAAGGTGATCGCGAGCACCGCGCAGGCCGCGATGGCGAGATTGTTGGTCCAGGCCAGCGGACGGAACAGCCGGCCTTCCTGATCCTGAAGCGTGAAAATCGGAATGAAGGAAATGGCGATCACCAGCACGGAGGCGAACGTGGCCGGTCCGACCTCCTTCGCCGAATCGATCAGGACCTGCAAGCGGTCACCCCGTTTTCCCTCCTGCTCCCACTCCTCAAGCCGCTTGTGCGCGTTGTCCACCATGATGATCGCCGCATCCACCATGTCCCCGACGGCCACGATGATGCCGCCCAACGACATGATGTGGACGCCGATGCCCAGCAGGTACATGGGCACGAATGCGATGAGCACGGCCAGCGGCAGGGTCAGGATCGGCACGGCCGCGGAGCGCACGTGCAGCAGGAACAGCAGGATCAGGGCGCCGGTCACGATCAGTTCCTCGGCGAGGCTCTCGTAGGCCGTCTCGATGGACTCCTCGATCAACCCGCTCCGGTCATAGGTCGTGACGACCTTCACGCCTTTTGGAAAGGAAGGCTCCAGTTCCTTGAGTTTCGCCTTGACCCGCTCGATGACGGACAGCGCGTTCTCGCCGAAGCGCATGACCACGATCCCGCCCGCGACCTCTCCCTGGCCGTCCAGCTCGGCCAGCCCGCGGCGCATGTCCGGCCCGAGACGGACCGTCGCGACGTCGCGCAGCAGGATGGGCGTGCCGTTCTCGTTCACCCCGACTGCGATCTTCTCGATATCAGCAACCGATTTGATGTACCCCCGCCCACGGACCATGTACTCGATGCCGGAGAACTCCACCACGCGGCCGCCGACATCGTTATTGCTCATGTGGATCTGTTCGGTGATAGCGGGCAGGGACAGCTTGTAGGCGAGGACCTTCGTCGGATCGAGATTGACCTGGTATTGCCGGACGAAGCCGCCCAGGCTCGCGACCTCGGCGACCCCCTCCACGCTCCGCAGCCAGTACCGCAAGTACCAGTCCTGGAAGCTCCGCAGCGAGGCCAGGTCGTGCTGCCCCGTCTCGTCGACCAGCGCGTATTGAAACACCCATCCGACCCCGGTGGCGTCCGGGCCGAGCTGAGGATTGACGCCCTCCGGCAACCGCCCCTCGAGCTGGCTCAGGTATTCGAGCACGCGGGATCTCGCCCAGTAGATGTCCGTGCCGTCCTTGAACAGCACATACACATAGGAGAACCCGAAGTCCGAGAGCCCCCGCACCACGGTGACGTTTGGGGCGGAGAGCAAGGCCGTGACGACCGGGTAGGTAATCTGGTCTTCCACGAGGTCCGGCGAGCGGCCCGGCCATTTCGTATATACAATGACCTGCGTATCCGAGAGGTCGGGCAGCGCGTCCACCGGCGTCTGGCGCACGGCCCACAACCCGGCCATGGCAGCCGAGAAGACCAGCAGCAGGACGAAGAACCGGTTCTTCGCGCTGAATTCGATGATGCGTTCGACCATGTGCAAACCGTTAGGCTAGTTGCGCCAGTTAGGCCTGTTTAGCCTGTTAGGCCCGCTAGCCCGTTATGCCCGTTGGGCCGGTTAAGCCTGTTTAGCTTGTTTGGACCGTTCGGTCCGTTACGGAACCAACGGGCTCAACAGGCCAAACGGACCCAACGGTCTTTCTATTTCATCCCCATCCCGCCCATGCTGTCGATGGCGGATCTCAACTGACTTTCCGAGTCGATCAGAAAGTTCGCCGAGGTCACGACGTGTTCACCTTCGCTCAACCCCTCCGTCACTTCGACCCAGTCCTCCACGCGTGCGCCGAGCTTCACCTGCCTCCATTCCAGTTTCCCGCCACCGCGGTGAATGAAGACGATCTGGCGCTCACCTGACTCCAGTACCGCGTCTCTGGGAATCGCGAGGTGGGTTCCCATCCCGACCTTGAGCCCGACGTTCGCATACATGTCGGGCTTGAGCTTTTCATTCGGATTGTCGAGCACGAAACGCACCTTCGCCGTCCTGGTTTTGGGGTCCATGGTGGGGTAGATGAACTCGACGTGGCCATGGAGGGCGACCTTGGGATCATACGAGAGGGTCACGTCGGCGCCCTGCCCTATCTTGATCGATGGCAACTCGTATTCGTAGATGTCGGCCATAACCCAGATCCGGGAGAGATCGGCGATCGTGTAAAGCTCCTCGCCCGGATCCACATGCGAACCGGCGAACGCCTTCCTCTGAATGACCGTCCCTGTGATGGGTGAATGAATCGGCAGCGTTTTCAAGACCTGCCCGGTCCTCTCCAGGTCCCGGACGTGGTCGTCCGTGATGTCCCACAGACTGAATCGTCGACGTGTCGCATCCAACAAATCCTTCGCCCCTCGGGCCACTTCCGGAAACTCGCTGCCCCCCAACTCCTTGTAACTGCGTAACGACAGCAGGTACTCCTCCTGTGTCGCGACCAGATCGGGGCTGTAGATCGTGAACAGGACTTGTCCCTTCCGGACATGATCGCCGACTGCGCTCACATGGAGTTCTTCGATCCACCCATGAAATTTAATGTTGACCCGGGCGAGGCGGCGTTCATCCACCTCGACCCGCCCGACTGTCCTGATCACTTTCTCAAGGACGCGGCGAGCGGCAGGTTCGAACTTGACCCCGATCGTCTGCAGCCGTTCGGGAGCTATGACGATGGTATTCGGATCAGTCCCAGGCATGGCCGGCGTGGCCTTGCCGGGACCCGCCTCCATGGGCTTGGCCTTCTGCTTCATCGTCATACCCGGCATGCCGGGCATGGCCTGTTCCGTCTCGCCGGGTGGAAACACGGCGGACTGGTTCATCAGCCACAGAGCCACTGCCAGCCCCGCGGCAACGAGCACGACCAGGCCGGCGGCCGTACGCCTTGTCATGGGACGGACTTCCTCTCCTTCTTTGGACCGGTCAGCGACCCCCCCGTGAGTTCCTCTAACCTCGCCACCGCCTTCTCGTGCGCCACCATCTCACCATGCATTTCCAACTCGCTCTCCTGAAGGGTCAGCAGGCTGTTCAACAGGGTGAGAAAGTCAACTTTGGCAACCCCATAGCTTGCCTGTGCAGACTGGAGCGCGAGCGTGGCCTGAGGGATGATTGCGTCGCGCAAGATCGTGATCAGCCGTTCCGCACGCTGAGTGTGCACGAACGCATCCTTCACCCGGAACAGCACCTCCTGCCGGGTGGCGGTAAACTCCTCTCGCGCACCGGCAAGGCCGGCCAGGGCCTCCTTCACGCCCTGCCGCTGCTTCGTTTCATAGAAGAGCGGGATTTTTATTCCGAGCATCACCTGGTAGCCGTTGTCGTTGATGCGGTCGTTCCGGGTCCCGAGCGCGTTGAGGTCGAAATCCGGGTAGTATTCGCGCTTCGCGAGAGACACCGATTGCTCGCTTCGTTCGATACCTTTGCTCGAAGCCTCCAAAATGGGTGAAAACTCTTCGGCTCGCCGGCTCAACTCGGGCAGCGACTGGGTCAGGAGAGGCACGTGGATCTCTTTCGGAGTTCCAAGGGGGCCTGCGGGCGGGCGGTTCAGAAGTCGGTTGATTGCTGCATGGAGGCTTTCCTTCTGCTGCTCCAGCACGGCCAACCTGTCCAGGACTCTCGAGATTTCCAGTTGAGCCCTGAACACATCCTGCTGGGCTGCCTGCCCGACGGCGTAGCGGGCCTTGGCCGTTTTCTCGAACTGGATCAGGAGCAACTTGTTTTTCTCAACCACCTCAATGGCCTTGTAGACAAAATGCAGATCGAAGTAGGCCTCCTTGAGTCGAGCAATGAGACGGAGTCCTGTGGCAAGATATTCCTGCTCCAATCGATCGGCCTGTCGCGTGGCGACCTCGCCGCGAAGCCGCAGCTTGCCGGGAAACGGCACCTCCTGCCCGAACCCATACAGCGCGCCCTGGAGCGGGTCCGTCATCGGCATCCGTTGATAACCGAATTGGAGCTTCGGGTCGGGCAGCGTCTGGACCTGGGGCACCACCGCTTTCGACGCTTCCCAACGCTCACGGGCCGCCTTGATTTCCGGGTTGCTGCGGGTCACCTCCTCGATGAGACTCTCCAAAGAAAGTCTCGGCTCCTCCGCTGCGCTCACTGATGGAGCGCTGAGCAAGATAAATGCGACGGCCAAGGCTGATTGCATGGTCTTCAGCCGAGAACTCCTGTTCATGGGACACCTCCTGGGAAAACAAACAGACGACAGGTCATCGACTCGGTGAGTCAACGACCTCGCGAAGGAAGCACGGGAAGGTTCAGATGCGGAACGTAGACAGGCGCGCGTAGAGCGGTGGATCTGATGTCTGGAGAAGGCGTGCCGACGATAGCAACAGCGGCGCGCCTGTCGGCGTGAGGTTCACGCTGCAGGACTCCGGCCGGGGTAGCAGGGATGAATCGGAGGCCTCCTTCGATTTCTGAGACGAAGGGATGGAATCATGGCACATTCCAACTTCACCCATCACGTGCGCGACATGGGCGCCGCGAATGGCAGCCGATGCATCAGCCGCCTGCGGCACCATGCACATACTCCCGATCACCTGGCACGAGAACAACGCGGCCATCACCGTTGCCGCGAGCAGACGGGGTGCATTGCTCGTCGTAGATTGCATGCGCATCAGTATAGACGACTCCCTTCGTATCGACAAGGCTGCCCCTCCTTCTCCGTCCACGGCTTCGCGCTCACGTCCAGTAACGAAGAGCCCTGACATACCCGAACAGCAGGTCCCGACGGGCGACGACGCCGACGAGTTTCCCTCCGCGGACCACGGGCACGCGGGTCAAATAGCGATCCTGAAAGAGCGTGGCCAGCTCTCCCAGCGATCGCTCTTCGGTCACGGTCAAGACCGACGGCGTCATGATGTCGGCCGCGGCGACCTTTCGCAGATCCCGCCCCTCGCTCATGGCCTGAAGGAGATCGTGTTCGGTGACCAGGCCGACGAGGGTCCGTTCCTCATCCACCACCGGCAAGCTGCCGATCCTCCGCTCGGTCATCAGGCGGGCGATGGCCAGTCCGTCCGTGCGCGGGCCGCACGTCAGCGGGGCATCTTCCATCAGTTGCCCCGCAGTCAGACTCTTCGGGTCAATGGCTTTGGTCAACAATTCCGTCTGTCGCATGGTCGTGCCCCTGTTCGACGCCCGGTTCCCGCGGCTCACGGTATCAGATTGTCGGCGCCGTAATTCAGGTAGGCCCGCAGGATGTCCCGCCGCGCGACGATCCCCACCAGCGTGCCGTCCTTGTCCACCACGGGGGCGCGGATCAGGTCGCTTTTCAGCAGCACGTGGACCAGCGTCGCCACATTCGTCTCCGGCCGGATCGAATAGGGATTCGGAGCCATGATGTCCCTGGCGGTGACGTCGCTCCACTTGTGGCCCCGCTTGAGCGACACCAGGAGATCGTATTCGCTGACGAGCCCGATCAGGCGCTGCCGGTTGTCCACGATCGGCACGGAGCCGAACCCTTCGATCATCATGGACGCGATCACGTTCGCCTTGGTGGTTTCATGAGCTGACTGGACGTCCTTCTCCATGAACCGGGCGACCATGAGCCGCTCGAACCCCGTGCTCGGCCTGACGACGGCCGTCTTCCTGGCCGGTCGTTTTGACGGTTGCTTCTTCCTGCTCTTTTTCGTTGCCATCTCTGCCATCCTTTCTTCTTGGTTTACCGCCGATCACCGGAACCGGCGGCGCGCTCAGTGCATCTCGAGTTGATTGACGACCTTGTCCACGCCGAACACATACCACGTCTCCAGGAGGCCTGGCATCCCCGCAACAGATCACGCAAGTGACGTACCATCCCCCGCACAAACCAAAGTATCTGGGAACACTGCGGTCGCAGGGATCGGCGGTGTCAGCGATCGTGAAGGGCGTTGTTCCATGTCGCATTTCAGGGCAGCATCCAGGAGACAGATGCCCCATTTTGCTACGGCGGAACGATCCTGTGGAAATCGAGCCGGCGCACGCAGCCCTTATCCCCGCAGAATCCGGCGGATCTGCGCGGTAACGGTTCCCACAAGAATGGCATCCTGATTGCCTGTTCAGTCCTATCAGGATGGGCCGGGAAGGGAGGGCTGTATGAGGCGGGCGGAATATTTCGCAAGTTCCCACAATCCCAAGACCTTGACGGTTCAACAGGTCATGCAGGATGCCGTCTGGACCGTGAACCCGCACACCAAGGGCTCCGCGGTTGCGGAAATCATGGCGGAGCGAAACTTCGGAAGCGTTCCCGTCGTCAAGGAAGACCGGACGCTCGTTGGTCTGATCAGCGAGTTCGATCTTCTGCGTGTCATTGATCAGGAGAAAGACCTCAGCAAGGTCACGGCCGCGGATATCATGACGCAGGACATTGTCACCGTGACTGAGGACACGCTGGTCAAGGATCTCGTCCACCTGCTCCAGGAGCGGCATTTGATCCGAGTGCCTGTGGTCAAAGGGAAGACCCTGGTGGGTGTCGTCGCCAGACGGGACGCTCTCTTTGGCTATGTAAGAGCGACGGCCACGTACTGGCCGTAGAACCGTGATGCGTGATCCGTAATCCGTTACGCTGAGACGTTATGCGTTCTCTGGTCGCCCTTTGCCATCCTCCGAGACATGGGCTCCAAACAACGGATCACGCGTTACGGATCACGGAAAACGGAGAGGGGAGGTCGCCATGCCGATGTTACAAAGACTCCAAGAGTACCTCGATCGCCATCACGTGCCGTATCAGGTCCTGGGCCATCAGGAGGCCTATACGGCGCCGGAGGTCGCCCACATGCTCCATGTGTCCGGGAAGATGCTGGCCAAGGTCGTGATTGTGAAAGCCGACGAGCGGTTCGTCATGGCGGTGCTTCCCTCGAACTGGCGGATCGATTTCGAGCATCTCAAGGATACGCTGAGAGCCCGCCACGTGCGGCTGGCGACGGAAGACGAGTTCAAGGGGTTATTCCCCGACTGCCAGGTCGGCACGATGCCGCCGTTCGGAAACCTCTACGGGCTCGAAGTTTATGTCGACCGGGCGCTTACAGAGGACGAGGAAATCATCTTCCAGGCCGGCACGCACCTCGGAGCGATCAAGCTCCGCTATCGGGATTTTGCCGACCTAGTTCATCCGAAGGTCGCCGAGTTTCATCGGGAGCCCACGAAGCTGGCCGGCTAGACAACGTGGGGCGTGAAGACCGGTTCCGGATGAAGCGGCTCGCGTCATTTTTTTGCGGGAGATTGCTTTAGGCTGCCTCCCCCCTTGAGCCGTCTGGTTTCCAGACTGGCAAACTCTTCCAGCAGCTTTTTCTGTCTGGCAGTGAGATCCGTCGGCGTCCGGACTTCGACGACGACAAAGAGATCGCCTTTTGTGGGCCCATCCAAGGAGACCGGGCAGCGGG
>Ga0209640_10002435_pt1 | contig 16198 bp, 12 predicted proteins | sample RifCSP10_1_FD_184018 | JGI IMG/M metagenome (GOLD analysis project Ga0209640, IMG submission 184018) | Soil microbial communities from Rifle, Colorado - Rifle CSP2_sed 10_1 (SPAdes) (version 2) | ecosystem: Environmental > Terrestrial > Deep subsurface > Rock core/Sediment | place: Rifle...
GTTGGGGTTCGCGTCGCTCACCGCCAACCTACGTGCTCACCGGTCACGGGTCACCGGTCACGGGTCACGCATCGGGACGGGGCCACAGGCACGCGCCGTTGCTCGCCTTGTCGATGTCGGCGAGCACGCGCGCGTGCGCGGCGAGTTCCTCGTCGCTCGCGCACAGCACCGTGAGTTCGACCGCAACGCCCGCGCTGTCCACGATCGGGCCGGCGCCCACGGACTCGGTGGCGATCTCCATCGCGAGGCTCTCCTGGCCCCGCGTCATCGCGAGATAGACCTCCGCCAGGAGCTTTGCGTCGAGCAGCGCATCGTGCATGGTGCGCGCCGAGTTGTCGACCTGGTAGCGCTCGCACAATGCGTCGAGGCTGTTGCGCTTGCCGGGATACATGTCGCGGGCAAGGCGCAGCGTGTCCACGACGCTCGGGCAGTACTCGGAGATCGGCTTGCGATCCTGCAGCGCGAGTTCATGGTTGAGAAAACCGATGTCGAACGCCGCGTTGTGTATCACCAGCTCCGCCCCGCTCACGTAGTCCAGGAACTCGCCGACGACGTCGCTGAACTTCGGCTTGTCGCTCAGGAACTCGCTGGTGAGCCCGTGGATCTGCAGAGCGCCCTCCTCGCTGTCGCGCTCGGGATTGACGTAGCGATGGAAGTTGTTCCCGGTAAGCCGCCGGTTGACGAGTTCCACGCCGGCGATCTCCAGCACGCGGTGCCCGAGCGCCGGGTCGAGGCCGGTGGTTTCAGTGTCGAGGATGATTTGTCTCATTTGTGGAAATGCGTGATCCGTGAATCGTGATCCGTGAACCGACTCAAACCGTGAATCGTGATCCGTGAGCCACCTACGAAATCCGATTCTTCAGAGACCTGCGTAGTGCAACCAGGAGTTGCCCGACCCGGGAAGCCTGCTGAAACACGCCGGCATCGACTTCAACATAACCAAGCCGGCTTGCGATTTCAAGCTGGGTGTCGAGCTCGGCTAACGACCCGCTGGCAATCCCGAGAAACTGGACAAGCTCTTTGGACGAATTGCGCCCGGCGCCTTCAGCGATATTCGACGGGACCGACACCGCGCTTCGCCGGAGTTGAGCCGTCAAACCAAACAATTCGTCCTTCGGGAAACGGGCCGCAATCTGATACACCGATTCAACGAGATTCATCGCCTCCTGCCACGCGAGCAGTTTTCGATGGTTGTGCTGCGTGGCGCGTGATACACGTTCCATACCCGGCTCATTTCTTCGGATCACGGCTCACCACGATTTTGCCCTTGTCGGATCACGGCTCACGCCCTTGCACTCGTCGGCTCACGGATCACGGCTCACGCTTTTCCGGTCACCAGTCACGCCTTTGACTCCCAAGTTGGCCAGCGCGTCGGCGCGCTCGTTGCCGTCGTGCCCGGCGTGGCCCTTGACCCATATCCACTCCACGTCGTGCTGGCCGGCGAGTTCGTCCAGCCGCCGCCACAGATCCTCGTTCTTGACCGGTTTCCGGTCCGCGGTGCGCCAGCCGCGCTTTTTCCAGTCGTGTATCCAGGTGCTGATGCCCTGCTGCACGTACTTCGAATCGGTATGCACGCGCAGCCGGCTGGGCCGCTTCAGCGCTTCCAGCGCGCGGATCACGCCCATCAACTCCATGCGGTTGTTCGTGGTATGCGGCTCTCCGCCGTAGAGTTCGCGCGTCCTGCCGTCGTAGCGCAGCAATGCCCCCCACCCGCCGACCCCGGGATTGCCCTTGCAGGCGCCGTCGGTGTAGATGTCAACGGTCTTTGTCATAGCCTAAATGCGTGATCCGTGAATCGTGATCCGTGATCCGACTGAAACAGTTTCGTAGGTTGGGGTAAGCGCAGCGCACCCCAACAATCATCGCAACGCACCGAACGTGTTGGGGTTCGCGTTGCTCACCGCCAACCTACGCACTGAAACAAGAAACAGTGATCCGTGAATCGTGATCCGTGATCCGTGATCCGTGATCCGACAAGGTCGTTTTGGAAGTTGTCGATTCACGGCTCACGCCTTTGCTCTTGTCGGCCCTTGTCGATTCACGGCTCACGCCCTTGCCCTTGTCGGCCCTTGTCGGTTCACGGATCACCGGTCTTTTTTCTCGAGCGCTTCCTTGTCGATCTGAATTCCGGCCTTCTGTTTGAGGCTGGCGACATAGGCGAGCATTCCCTCCTGGCCCAGCATTTCACGCAGTCCCTCCGCGATGGCTTTCTGCCGCTCGGGCGCAATCTTGTCCGCCTCCACGATGCGCGTCACCTGCACCAGCGTGAACCCGCCCCGTCCGTCTTCCACCCCGGCGTAGGCGGGAAGCTTTGCGGGATCCGCCCGAAACGCGCTGGCAAGGGCCGCCTCGCCGAGACCTTTCGCCTCCGTGCGACCCAGGAGTTGGGGTGTGCTCCACGCGACCTTGGTTTCTTTCCCCTGGCGCAGTTGCTCGAGCAGTTCACGGCCGCTCTGCGCCGCGAGCTGAGCCGCGCGTTGCGCGGTGAGCTTCTTCGCGATCCCCGCGCTCACCGCGTCAAACGGCTGGAGCGCCGGCGGTTTGTGCTCGATCACGCGCGCCGCCGCCAGCACCCCGGGCGCAACTTCCACTGCCTCGGTGTTGCGCTTGTCGCGAACGACTTCCTCGGAAAAGATCGCCTGCAGCAGCTTGGGATTTCTCAAGTCCGCCGGTGCTGCTCCCCCGCGCACGATCCAGCCGCTCTGGCGCACGGGACTGCGTGCCAACTCCGCCGCGCCCTTCAGCGACTCCGATTGCTCGAAGACGACGTTGTTGAAATTCTCGGCCAGTTCGGCAAATTTCCTGCCCGCCCGCTGCCGCTTGAGCTCGTTCTCGATCTCGCCGCGAGCCTCGTCCAGCGTCCGCTTCATCCCGGCACGCACCCCCAGCAGTTGTATGATATGGAATCCGTCCACGGACTCGACCGGAGGTGAGAGCTCTCCGGACTTCAACCGGAACACCGCGTCTTCAAACGCCTTGGGCGTGACGCCTCGGCCGAAGTATCCCAGGTTGCCGCCTTTCGCGGCGGAACTCGGGTCCTGCGAGTGCTGCTTTGCCAACTCCGCGAAGCGCCCGGGCGCTTCCTTCAGCTGCCGGTAAATATCGTCCGCCTTCGCGCGCGCCTTCTGCTTTGCCTCCGCGTCGCCTCCCGCATCGACCGCGATCAGGATGTGGCTCGCCTGCCGCTGCTCCTCCGTTTCGAAGCGGGTGAGGTTGGATTCATAGAAATTCCTGACCTCGGAGGGATCAACGCTGATGTCGCCGAGCAGGGTGTCCACGGTCAGGGTGACGTACTCCACGCGCGCCTGTTCCGGAATCCGGAATTCGTCAGGATGCGCTTCGTGGTATTTTTTTGCCGCGTCTTCTTCCAGCTTGACCTGGCCCACGAAATCGCCGGGGCTCACCGTGAAGTGGCTCACCTCGCGCCGCTGCTCGGATAACCGTGCAACCCGCTCGGCAACCGTCTGCGACGCAAACCCCGTGCCGCCGACCACCTGGTCGAGCATTTGCAGCAGCACGTCGCGTCGCACCTTGTTTTCGAACATCGCCGCCGTCAGGCCCTGAGACCTGAGGAGCTGCTGGTAGCGCGGGAGCGAAAACTTGCCTTCGTCCTGAAATGCCGGAATTCCGGTGATCACGCGCTGCAACTGTGCATCGGTGACGACGAGTCCGGCGCGCTCGGCGCTGTTCAGCAGGGTGCGCTGCCGGATCAGCGCTTCCAGCACGTTGCTGCGCAGCTCGGTGCTATCCAGCAGTTCGGGTGCGGCGCGCCCCTGGGAAACCCGCTGAATCGCCTCCTGGCGCTCGCGCAGGGCGCGGTTGAATTCCTGCTGCGTGATGCTGTAGCCGCCCACCTTCGCCACCATCCCCGCGCCGACCGGGCTCTGAAGCCGGTCCACGCCGAAGAACACGAATGGCGGGATGATGAACAGGAAGATCAGTACCTGGATGAGCTTTCTGTGCCGGGTGATGTAATCAAACATGGCGCACTATCGTGGTTCGTGACTCGTGACTCGTGACTGATGAGACGTGACTGTTACGGCGTGACTGATGGTGCGTGACTGATGTGCGCGAATCACGCAAGAAAAAGGGCGAACCGGGTTCGCCCTTTTTCGGAAACCTGGCGGAGTGGACGGGACTCGAACCCGCGACCCCCGGCGTGACAGGCCGGTATTCTAACCAACTGAACTACCACTCCAATCGCAATGCGGAATGCTGAATGATGAATGATGAATGAAACCCGGATTAACCCGATATCGCTTCCGCATTCATCATTCATCATTCCGCATTCATCATTGTCTACAACTGGTGGGTGCTACAGGGCTCGAACCTGTGACCTTCGCCTTGTAAGGGCGACGCTCTACCAGCTGAGCTAAGCACCCGCGAAGCCCTGTGCTCGCACCCGTGCATCGACCTGCACGCGTCGAATGAGTTTACCGTAGATTCAGAAACCCGGCCAAGGAATTTGTCGGACTTGCCTCCGACAAATTCCTAATGCTTGATCGCTGCGGGCGGCGGGGGAACGGCAACCGGCGGCAGTTGCGGCACCTGGGCCTCCTGCTCGGGCAGAACTTCGGGCTTGCGCTCCAGCGTAAGCGCCAGCACCTGGTCGATCCACTTCACGGGCTGAATGTCGAGGCGGTTCTTGACGTTATCCGGAATCTCGGCGAGATCCTTAACGTTTTCCTCCGGGATCAGCACGGTCTTGATCCCGCCGCGAAGCGCCGCAAGCAGTTTCTCCTTGAGCCCCCCTATCGGCAGGACCTCACCCCGGAGCGTGATCTCACCCGTCATGGCGACTTCCGCCTTCACCGGAATCCCGGTCAGCGCCGACACCATCGCGGTGCAGATGCCGATGCCGGCGCTCGGGCCATCCTTGGGCGTCGCGCCTTCCGGCAGATGGATATGGATGTCGTTCTTCTGGTAGAAATCGGGCTGGATGCCAAGCCGGTGCGAGCGGCTCCGCACCACCGACAGCGCGGCCTGCACCGACTCCTGCATGACTTCGCCCAGCTTGCCGGTGGTCGTCATCTTGCCCTTGCCGGTCATGATGGCCGCCTCTATCGTCAGCAGCTCGCCGCCGACTTCGGTCCATGCCAGGCCGTTGACCTGTCCGATCTGGTTCTTCTTCTCCGCCATGCCGAAGGTGTAGCGCCGCACGCCGAGATACTTGTCGAGGTTGCGCGCACTCACCGTCATCTTGCGCGTCGCGCCCGCGCTCACGAGTTCCTTCACCACCTTGCGGCAGATCTTCGAGAGTTCGCGCTCGAGCGCGCGCACGCCGGCCTCGCGGCTGTAGTAGCGGACGATGTCGCGTATCGCGCTTCCCGAAACGGCGAGTTCCCCGGCCTCCAAGCCGTGGTTTTTCATGAGCTTGGGCAGGAGATGCCGTTCGGCGATGTTGACCTTCTCATCCTCCGTGTAGCCCGAGAGCCGGATCACCTCCATGCGGTCGAGTAGCGCCGGCGGAATATTGAGCGTGTTGGCGGTCGCCACGAACATTACGTCCGACAGGTCGTATTCCACCTCGATGTAGTGGTCAACAAAGGTGTGGTTCTGCTCGGGATCGAGCACTTCCAGCAGCGCCGAGGCTGGATCGCCGCGGAAATCCATCCCCATCTTGTCAACCTCGTCGAACAGGAACAAGGGGTTCCTCACGCCGACTTTGGTCATGTTCTGCAGGATCTTGCCGGGCATGGAGCCGATGTAGGTGCGGCGATGGCCGCGGATCTCGGCTTCATCGCGCACGCCGCCGAGCGACATGCGCACGAACTTGCGGTTGGTGGCGCGCGCGATCGACTGCCCGAGCGACGTCTTGCCGACGCCCGGCGCGCCGACGAGGCAGAGGATGGGCGCCTTCAGCTTGTCCACGCGCTGCTGCACCGCGAGGTACTCGACGATGCGCTCCTTCACCTTGTCCAGGCCGTAATGGTCTTCGTTGAGCACCTTCTCCGCGATGTTGAGATCGGTGCTGATCTTGCTCCGCTTCTTCCACGGCAACGACACGATCGCATCGATGTAATTGCGCACCACGGTCGCTTCCGCGGACATCGGTGACATCAGCTTCAATTTCTTGAACTCGCCCTCGGCCTTGCGGCGCGCCTCCTTGGGCATGCGGGCAGCCTTGATGCGCTTTTCGATCTCGTCGATGTCCGCACCATCCTCGAGTTCGCCGAGCTCCTTCTGGATCGCCTTCACCTGCTCGTTGAGGTAGTACTCGCGCTGGCTTTTCTCCATCTGGCGCTTGACCCGGCCGCGGATGCGCTTTTCGACCTGGAGGATGTCGAGTTCGCCCTCCACGAGTTTCAGGAGATGCTCGAGCCGCTGCTTGACGTTGAACATCTCCAGCACTTCCTGCTTCTGCTCGAGCTTGAGCGGAAGGTGCGCGGCGATGGTGTCGCCCAGCCGCCCCGCTTCGTCGATACCCGCGAGCGAGGTCAGGATTTCCGGTGGAATCTTCTTGTTGAGTTTGACGTACTGATCGAACTGCTGAATCATCGTGCGGCGCAGCGCCTCGGCCTCGTGGTCCACCGCGCCGTCCGTCGGGACCGGGGTCACCACCACGGAAAAGTGCGTCTTGGCATCGATGATTTCATTGATCTGGGCGCGCTGGCTCCCCTCCACCAGCACCTTCACGGTGCCGTCGGGGAGCTTGAGCATCTGCAGGATGGTCGCGAGGCAGCCGATGCCGTGCAGGTCCTCCGGCGCGGGTTCGTCCTTGGCAGCGGACTTCTGCGCGACCAGCACGATGCTCTTGCTCGTTTCCATCGCGGTTTCGAGCGCCTTGATCGACTTGGGGCGTCCGACGAACAATGGAATGACCATGTGCGGGAACACCACCACGTCCCGCAAGGGCAGCAGCGGCAACTGCAAGGTGTTGATATTCTGGCCTTCTGTGTTCGACATGTCGGTCATCCTAGTGATCGTCCTGAACGCAATATTGATCGCACATTGGGGACATTCCCCGGAAATCAAGCCCGGCCAAGGAGTGTGTCGGGATGAAGTCCGGCACTCTAGTGGGTTGCCCCGGCGACCTTGGGCTGCTGATCCGAGTAGATCAGCAACGGCGGCGCCTCGCCCACGATGGTGCCTTCGTCCACCACCACCTTCACCACGTTCTCCATTGACGGCAGATCGAACATGGTGTTGAGCAGCGTCTGTTCGAGAATCGACCGCAGGCCGCGCGCGCCGGTCTTGCGTTCGAGCGCGCGCTTCGCGATCGCGCGCAGCGCGGCCTCGCGCACTTCGAGTTCGACACCTTCCATGCCGAACATCTTCTGGAACTGCTTGAGCAGCGCGTTCTTGGGTTGGGTGAGGATCTGGATCAGTGCGGTTTCTTCCAGTTCCTCGAGCGTCGCCACCACCGGCAGCCGCCCGACGAACTCCGGTATCAGGCCGTACTTGATGAGGTCCTCGGGCTGCACGTCGCGCAGCACCTTGGTGATGTCCTTGCGGTTGTCGCGGCTGCTCACCTCGGCGCCGAACCCGATGCCGCTCTTCTCGGAGCGCGCGCGGATGATCCTTTCCAGACCGTCGAATGCGCCGCCGCAGACGAACAGGATATTCGTGGTATCGACCTGCACGAACTCCTGGTTCGGGTGCTTGCGCCCGCCCTGCGGGGGCACCGAGGCGATGGTGCCTTCGATCAACTTCAGCAACGCCTGCTGCACGCCCTCGCCCGAGACGTCGCGCGTGATCGACGGATTGTCGGACTTGCGCGAGATCTTGTCGATCTCGTCGATGTAGACGATGCCGCGCTGCGCCTTCTCGACGTCGTAGTCGCATTTCTGCAGGAGTTTCTGGATGATGTTCTCGACGTCCTCGCCGACGTAACCCGCCTCGGTGAGCGTCGTCGCATCCGCCATCACGAACGGGACGTTGAGCAGCCGCGCCAGCGTCTGCGCGAGCAGCGTCTTGCCGGAACCGGTCGGCCCGACCAGCAGGATGTTGGACTTCGCGAGTTCGACGTCGTCGGACTTCGAGATCGTCTTCAGGCGCTTGTAGTGGTTGTAGACCGCGACCGAGAGGATCTTCTTGGCGAAGTCCTGCCCGATGACGTACTGGTCCAGTATCGCGCGTATCTCGTGCGGCACCGGCAGGTCGGACTTGGCGCCCTTGCCGGTCTGCTCGCCCTGGGTCTCCTCGCGGATGATGTCATTGCACAGCTCGATGCACTCGTCGCAGATGAACACCGACGGGCCGGCGATGAGTTTGCGCACCTCGTGCTGGCTCTTGCCGCAGAAGGAACAGTAGAGCAGTTTTTCGCCGCCAACTTTGTCTGCTGACATTTCCCGTTTCCCCGGTCCGTTAGGTCATCACGAAATCGATTGGTTCCGCCGCGCCGCCGGCCCGGGCCTCAAGCCGCCGCCGCGCTCTCCGCCCTGCTCACCAGCACCCGGTCGACGATGCCGTAACCGACCGCCTGGTCAGCCGACAGGAAGTTGTCGCGGTCGGTATCGCGCTCGATGGTCTCGACCTTCTGACCCGTATGCCGCGCAAGGATTTCATTGAGTTTCGCCTTGAGGTAGAGAATCTCCTTGGCGTGGATCTCGACATCGGAAGCCTGCCCCTGGAATCCCCCCATCGGCTGATGGATCATGACGCGGGAATTCGGCAGGCAGAAGCGTTTGCCTTTTGCGCCCGCCGCGAGCAGCAGCGCGCCCATGCTCGCCGCCTGCCCGATGCACAGAGTGGAGACATCGGGCTTGATGAACTGCATGGTGTCGTAGATCGCAAGTCCGGCGGAAACCGAACCGCCGGGCGAGTTGACGTAGAAGGAAATGTCCTTGTCGGGGTTGTCGGACTCCAGGAACAGCAACTGCGCGACGATCAGGTTCGCCGTCACCTCGTTCACCGGGCCGACCAGAAACACCACCCGCTCCTTGAGCAGCCGCGAGTAGATGTCGTAGGCGCGCTCGCCGCGCCCACTCTGTTCGATGACCATCGGAATCAGGCCAAGGCCTTGTGGTTCGGTATATCGCGTCATTTCCGATGCCCCATCAATTCGTCAAAGTCGACCGGTTTGTCCTCCACCTGCGCCCTCCCGAGCGCCCACGCTACCACGTTCTCCTCGACCACCCCCGATTCGATCTCGCGCAGGCGTTCCGGAGACGCGTAGAACCATTTGACCACTTCCTCCGGCTTTTCGTAGCTCTGCGCCTGCTCCTCGACCACCGCCCGCACCTGTTCGGGCTTCGCGTACAGGGCGTTGGCCCTTACGACCTCGCCAAGGATGAGCCCGAGACTGACGCGCCGCCGCGCCTGCTGCTCGAACACGTGCCCCGGGATCGGGGTATCGCTCTTCACCGCCACACCCCGCGCCGCGAGGTCCTGCCGCGCCAACGCCTGCAGCCGCTGGATTTCCGCTTCCACCAGCGACTTCGGCGCTTCGAGCCTCGTCACATCGAGCAAAGCCTGCATGACCTGGTCCTTGACGCGGTTTTTCAAGCGCATCCTGACTTCGCGTTCGAGGTTCTCTCTAACCTCCTGGCGCATTTTCGTCAAATCGCCGTCCGCGACGCCGAGCTTCCTGGCGAATTCCGCGTCGATCTCGGGCAACCGGGCCGCCGCCACTTCCTTGACGGCGACCTCGAATCGCGCGTCGCGCCCCGCCACCTCCCGGCCATGATAGTCGTCCGGAAACCGCAATTCAAACGCCTTGCTCTCGCCGCCCTTCATTCCGGCCACCTGCCGTTCGAAATCGGGCAACAGGCGCCCCTCCCCGAGCACCACGGCCGACGCCTGGGCGCTGGAGCCGGCGAACTCGTTGCCGTCGATCGTGCCCTTGTAGTCCAGGGTCAGGCGGTCGCCGCTCTCCGCGGCCCGATCGACCACCTCGAAGCTCGCACGCTGGCGCCGCATGATGTCCAGCGTTCTGTCGACCTCCGCCTCGCCGGGCGTCAACAACGGGCGCACGATCTTGACCTGCGACAGGTCCCCCGGCGCCACCTCCGGATAGACCTCGAACGTGGCGCTGTACTCGAATTCGAGCGCACCCTCGGTGAGCGGCTTGGCCTCGAACCGGGGATAGCCGGCCACCTTCAAATTCTGCTGGCGCACCGCATCCCCGAAACTCCGCTCCAGCGTATCGCCGATGACCTCCTGGCGCACCTGGGACGCATATTGCTGCGCCACCACCTTGAACGGCACCTTGCCGGGCCGGAATCCATGCATCTTTACCGTACGTGACATTCGCTTGAGGCGGTTCTCCACCTCGCCATCGATCTCCGCGACGGGCACCGTCACGCTCAGGCGGCGCTCAAGGAGACCGATGGATTCCAAGTTTGCTTGCATCAACTATCCTTCAAATACTCGAGTTCTGCCCCGGATCTGGTGCGAAAGGAGGGACTCGAACCCACACGCCTTTCGGCGCCAGAACCTAAATCTGGTGCGTCTACCAATTCCGCCACTTTCGCAACTCTTTGATTGTAATATAATCCACGCCATAGCGTGAGCGTTGCGGTGGTCGTTGTATCGGTGCAACAGGGTGCCGGATCAGATCACAACAAACTGATGCGCATAGGGTTTCATCCCTCACATGGCGGTCGGTCACTACGAAAATTTTCCGGTCGCCTCCCTTTGTCTTCCCCGCCGGTTCCGCTATCCGGTAAGCCTCATCTACCGCTTTGCCCGCGAGGCCGATGACTTCGCCGATGAAGGCGATGCGCCGGACGCATTGCGGCTCGAGCATCTGGAGCGATATCGGCAGGAACTGCGAAATATCGAATGCGCTGCGCCGCCTGGGATTCCGTGGTTCGAGGAGCTGGCGGCAGCGATCAGGGCGCATCGACTGCCGCTGCAGCCGTTCCACGATCTGCTGTCTGCATTTTCCCAGGATGTGGTCAAGAAGCGCTATGCCGACCACGACGAAGTGCTCGATTACTGCCGGCGCTCGGCAAATCCCGTAGGCAGATTGTTGCTGGAACTGTACGATGCGGCGTCTCCGCAAAACCTCATTTACTCGGACGCGATATGCTCCAGCCTGCAGCTCATCAACTTCCTGCAGGACGTCGCGATCGACTACCGCAAGGGGCGCGTATACCTGCCGCAAACCGATCTCTTGCGCTTCGGAGTGGCCGAGGATCAAATTGCACAAGGCAGCACCGCGGGCAACTGGGGAGCACTGATGTCGTTCGAGATCGGGCGCGCAAGAGCGTTGCTGCATTCCGGCGCCGGCCTCGGCACGATCCTCCAGAGCCGCATCGGACTGGAACTGCGAATGATCATCGCCGGGGGCGACCGCATACTCACCAAGATTGGCCATGTCGGCGGCGACGTCTTTCACCGCCGGCCCGTCTTGCGCTGGTTTGACTGGCCGCTGCTCCTCGCGCGTGCGCTCCGGCAGAAGAGCGTGAGCCGTGAACCGTGAATCGACTGGCTCGGTGGCCGTTGACAACCTCGTAGGTTGGGGTGAGCAGCGCGAACCCCAACACGAAAACGCATGGTATGTTGGGCATCGGCGCAAGCGCCTCAGCCCAACCTACACGCGCTTGGCGGTTCACCGCTCACCGTTCACCGCTCACCGCTCACCGTTCACGCTCCTGCGGCTCCTGCCATGAACCCGCACGACTATTGCCAGCAGCGGGCGGCGCAGAGCGGATCGAGCTTCTATTACAGTTTCCTTTTCCTTCCTCCGTTGCGTCGGCGCGCGATCACCGCGCTCTACGCCTTTTGCCGTGAGGTGGACGACGTAGTCGATGAATGTTCGGATGTGAGCGTGGCGCGCCTGAAGCTCGCGTGGTGGCGCACGGAGATCGCAAGCATCTACGCCGGCTCGCCCCAACATCCGGTGGCGCGTGCCCTGGTCGACGCGGCAACGGATTTCCGGCTGCCGCAGGAGCACCTGCAGGCAATCGTCGACGGCATGGAGATGGATCTCGACTGCGGCCGCTATCCTGATTTCGCGGCGCTGCGCGTCTACTGCCACCGGGTGGCAGGCGTGGTCGGACTGCTCTCGGCCGAGATTTTCGGATATCGGGACCCCCGCACTCTGGAATACGCCGCCGATCTCGGTCTTGCATTTCAACTCACCAACATCATCCGGGATGTCGGAGAGGACATGCGGCGCCAGCGCATCTACCTGCCGCTTGACGAGATGGAAAAGCATGGCGTGACGATCGCCGATATTACGGCGGCGCGCGAAACCGGCAACTTCCAGCAACTGATGGCGTTCCAGATCGAGCGGGCGCTCGGCATCTACCGGCAGGCGTATGCCGCGCTGCCCGACATCGACCGCAAGGCGCAACGCGCGGGCCTCGTCATGGCGGCGATTTACCGCACGCTGCTGAAGGAAGTGCAGGCTGACGGTTGTCACGTGCTGACGCGCCGCACCTCGCTCACGCCGTTGCGCAAGCTGTGGATCGCATGGAAGACCTGGATGACGGTTTAAAGGCGTGACTGGAGAAGCGTGACGGGTGAACCGTGACTGGTGAAGCGTGACTGGAAATGCGTGACTGGTGAACCGTGACTGGAGAAGCGTCACTGGTGAAGCGTGCTGGCGACAACTCGCTTTATCAGCCACGCCCTATCAGCCACGCCCTATCAGTCACGCCCCATCCGTCACGGCTTTTCAGTCACGCCCTATCAGTCGCGCACTTGGAGAATGCATGGACTTACAACTGAACGGCAAGACGGCGCTGGTGACGGGTGCAAGCATGGGGATCGGCCGCGCGATCGCGAAGGGCCTTGCTGCCGAAGGTGTGCGGGTTTGTATCGCCGCGCGGCGCCGCAACCTGCTCGAAGAACTGGCGCGAGAGATCACATCCGCCGGTGGGACGATGCCGGCGATCGTCGAGATCGACGTGCTGCCGGAAGGCGCAGCGCAGCGGCTCGCGCGCGCCGCGTTCGACAATCTGGGCGAAGTGAACATTCTGGTCAACTCCGCCGGCGGCAGCCGGCCGGCGATCCCGATCGACGCGCCGGAGGAGGAATGGTCGGACGTGATGACGTTGAATTTCATCCGCGTGCGCCAGCTCGCCCATGCCTTGCTGCCGGGCATGATCGAAAAGGGCTGGGGGCGCATCATCAACATCAGCGGCAAATCCGAACCGGACAATCTGGTCGCCGCCACGCCGGCCAAGGCGGCCATTCACGCCTGGTCCAAGGGACTTTCACGCAATGTCGGCAGGCACGGCATCACGGTCAACTGCATTGCGCCGGGACGGATCATGAGCGAACAGATCCGGCGTAAGTATCCGGAGCGATATCGAACCGAGCAGTCGGCGAAGGAGATTCCGGTGGGGCGTTACGGCGAGCCCGAGGAACTCGCCTGCCTCGCGGTCTTCCTTGCTTCTCCCATCGCGTGCTACATCACCGGCGCGGTGTTGCCGGTGGATGGAGGCTTGAGGCGCTACGCTTTCTGAAACAGCGTGAACCGTGATCCGACGTGCCGATGGCTGAACTGCGTGAATCGTGATCCGTGATCCGACAAGGTCGTTTTGAAAGTTGTCGATTCACGGCTCACGCCTTCTCTTGTCGGCCCTTGTCGGTTCACGGCTCACGCTCTTGCCTTTGTCCGCCCTTGTCGGTTCACGGCTCACGCCTTTGCTCTTGTCGGCCCTGGTCGATTCACGGCTCACGGTTCACGGCTCACGCCTGTCATCTGCATAAGCATCGTAGGTTGGGGTGAGCAGCGCGAACCCCAACACCCCCGGATGACTGTTGGGATGCGCTGCGCTTATCCCAACCTACGGACCGCATGAGAGTGGGGGGTATAATCAGGCACGCACACATTGTGCCGGAGCATCCTGTCATGCAAACGAAAATCCCCTGCGTCATCATGCGCGGCGGCACGTCGCGCGGACCGTTTTTTCTGGCTTCCGATCTGCCGGCCGATCCGGAGACGCGCGATGTGGTCCTGCTGGCGGTGATGGGTTCCCCGCACGAGTACCAGGTCGATGGCATCGGCGGGGCGAATCCGCTCACCAGCAAGGTCGCGATGATCGGCAAATCGAAGCGGCCTGACGCCGACGTCGATTACCTTTTCGCGCAGGTGCTGATCGACCAGGAACGGGTGGACACAAAACCCAACTGCGGCAACATGCTGGTGGGCGTCGGCCCGTTCGCCGTCGAGGCCGGGCTGGTGCCGGCGAAGAACGGCGAAACCACGGTGCGCATTTTCAACGTGAACACGCAGGCGCTGGTCGAGGCCATCGTCCAGACGCCCGGCGGCAAAGTCACCTACGAAGGCAACGCGGCTATCGACGGCGTGCCGGGCAGGGCGGCGCCGGTGGGGATCAACTTTACCAGCGCGATCGGATCGGTCACCAGGAAACTGCTGCCCACGGGCGGACCGCTGAACGTGATCGACGGCGTGGATGTGAGCTGCGTCGACGTGGCGATGCCGATGATACTGATGCGGGCCGAGCAGTTCGGGAAATCGGGCGACGAGTCCGCGGCGGAACTCGACGCCGACAAGGAACTCTTCAGGCGCATGGAGGCGATCCGCCGCAAGGCGGGCGAACTGATGGGCATGGGTGACGTAGCAAAAATGGTGGTGCCCAAGATCGGCCTGCTGTCGAAACCCCACCATGGCGGAACCATCAGCTCGCGCTACTTCGTGCCGTACGCCTGCCACAAGGCCCACGCCGTCACGGGAACAGTATGCGTGGCGTCGGCCTGCGCCATACCGGGAACGGTCGCCTCGCAACTCGTTACGCTGCCGCTTCCGCCGCAGGGCATGATCACGATCGAGCATCCTTCGGGCATGATCGCAATCGATCTCGATGCTGATTTCACGGGCGGCCGCCAGGTGCTGCGGCGCGCCGCGCTCGTGCGCACCGCGCGCCGTATCTTCGACGGCTACGTCCATGTGCCGGAAACGGTCTGGAGCGGCGCGCGCCCGGCGGCCGCCAGCACATCCCCGCGATCCGTGGCCAGGGTCGCGTAACGCCGCCCACCCCCGCGCGTTCCACTCGACGCATGAAGGTGGCCGTGATCGGCGCGGGCTACGCCGGCATGGCTGCCGCGGTGACGCTCGCCGATCACGGAATTCCGGTCACGGTTCTTGAAGCAGCCCGGCTGCCGGGCGGCCGCGCGCGGCGCGTCGAGGCGCACGGTTTCGCCCTCGACAACGGGCTGCACATCCTGATCGGCGCCTACCGCGAAACCCTGCGTCTGATCGAGCGCATCCATCCCGCCGGCAAGCGTGCCCTGATGCGCCTGCCACTGGATTGGGTCATCCACCGGCAGTTTCGTCTGCGTTCGGCGGCGCTGCCCGCCCCATGGCATCTCGTCGTCGGGCTGCTGCGGGCGCAGGGCATCTCGTTCACCGAGCGCCTCGGGGCGTTGCGCTTCATGCTGAGGATGCGATCCGCCCGCTTCGGGCTTGCCGGGGACCTGACGGTCGACGAACTGCTCGACCGTTTCGACCAGAGCGCGCGCGTGCGCCGTGTGCTCTGGCACCCACTGTGCGTAGCGGCGCTCAATACGCCGCCGCGGCGCGCCTCGGCGCGCGTGTTCCTGCGGGTACTGCGTGATACCTTGGGAGCCGGCCGCGACCAGTGCGATCTGATCCTGGCGCGAACCGACCTGAGCGCCCTGTTTCCCGAACCGGCGGCGTCCTACGTCGCGGCGCGCGGCGGCAGCGTGCGCACCGGATGCCGGGTCACCGCCATCGAAGTTTGCGACGGCGGATTCAGCGTGGCCGCAGAAGGACGGCAGGACGTTTTCACGCACGTCGTCTGCGCGCTGCCGGCGCACCAGATCAACGCGTTTCTGATCGGCATTTCGGCGCTGGCGGAGATCGTGGAGATCGTCGAGCGCCTCACCTTCCAGCCGATCTACTCGGTTTACCTGGGCTATCCGCGGAGCGTTCGGCTCGCGGCGCCGATGCTGGGCTTCGACAGCGCGCTCGTGCACTGGGCCTTCGACCGCGAAGCGCTGTGCGGTCAGGCGGGCGTCATCGGCGCTGTCATCAGCGCCGAAGGGCCGCACCAGCAGCTCGCGCAGGACGAACTCGCCCGCGCGGTGCACGAAGAGCTGCAGCGGCACCTGGGCCCGCTCCCCGCACCGTCCTGGACGCAGGTGATCGCCGAGAAGCGCGCCACATTTTCCTGCACCCCGGGACTTGCGCGGCCACCGCAACGCACACCGCTGCGCAACTTCCTGCTGGCGGGGGACTATACGGAGAGCGATTACCCGGCCACGCTCGAAGCAGCGGTAAGGAGCGGCATCAACGCCGCCAATATCGTCCTTGGAA